>Ga0209853_1000469_pt1 | contig 11256 bp, 14 predicted proteins | sample GWRWS1_30_40_FD_187224 | JGI IMG/M metagenome (GOLD analysis project Ga0209853, IMG submission 187224) | Riverbed sediment microbial communities from areas with vegetation nearby in Columbia River, Washington, USA - GW-RW S1_30_40 (SPAdes)... | ecosystem: Environmental > Aquatic > Freshwater >...
CCGTACACGTTGGCCGTGTCGCACCGCATGACGAGCGCCGGCTTGTCCCGGCCGGGACGGCTCTGGAGCAGGGGGGCCTGGCCCACGGTGAGCTGGATGGCGTCCGGACCGGCGTCCACGAGGGTTCCCACGGTGGCCGCCATGTCCTCGATGCCTACCAGGAAGCCCGACTCGCCGGCGAACCCATGGTCCACCGCGACGTCGAGACAGCGACCGGACCTCGGATTGAACAGACGGTTGAGCCGGTACTCCTTCACGGCGTCCCTTTCCTCTTGACCGGCGCCGGGTGCCAACCTAGGGTAGCTTGGACAACGTTGTCAATGGCCGAACGGTGGGCCGCGGCAGGGGGTCGAACGGGTGGAGCCCATCGTTCTCGGACCGAACCAGGTGCATCGGTTCTACCGGGGAGGTCCGGCCATCGCGGAGTTCCGAGGAACCCGGAGCGCGGAGGACCACGCCCCTGAGGACTGGGTGGCCTCGGCGACGTCGGTGTTCGGCTCGGAGAGGACCGGTCTCAGCACCCTGCCGAACGGCCGGACGGTGGTGGACGCGTTCGGCGCCGAGCCCGAGGCGTTCTTCGGGCCACGGCACGCCGAGCGGTTCGGCGCGGATCCGGGCTTGCTGGTGAAGCTGCTCGAAGCGGGGGAGCGCCTCCCGGTCCACTGTCACCCGAACCGCGAGTTCGCGCGACGACACCTTGGCTGTCCGTACGGCAAGACCGAGGCTTGGGTGATCGTGGAGGCCCGGTCTCCCCGCCCCGAGGTATTCCTGGGGTTCCGGGACGAGGTCGACCCCGCCGCGCTCGCCGCCTGGGTGACCGGGCAGGACACGACGGCCATATTGGGGGCGATGCACCGGATCCCCGTCACCGTCGGCGATGCCGTGCTGGTCCCCGCGGGCCTCCCCCACGCCGTCGGCGAGGGCGTGTTCCTGGTCGAGCTCCAGGAGCCCACGGACCTGTCGGTGCTCCTCGAGTGGGAGGGGTTCGACGTCGACGGCGCCCGCGACGGGCACCTCGGCCTGGGCTTCGACGTGGCGCTTCGGTGCGTGGACCGCTCCGGGTGGGGGAAGGAACGGCTCGATCGCTTGCACACCTCCCGCGACGGCGGGCGCGATGCGCGCCCGGGCGTGGACGTCTTGTTCCCGGCTGAGGCCGACTCGTTCTTCCGGGCCGAGCGGATCCGCCCTCGCGACGCCTCCCCCGTTCCCGCCGGGTTCTCCGTCCTGGTGATCACGGGAGGATCGGGCCGCCTGGAGTTCGGGACCGCGGGATCCCTGGAGGTGGCGCGGGGTGACACCGTGCTGGTCCCGTTCGCCGCCGGTGACTGCCGGCTCGTCGGGTCTGTGGAAGCGGTTCGATGCATGCCCCCCCGTCCGGACGCTCCCGACATGTCCGCGCCGGTGTTCGGATGACCGAGGACCTCCTGCTCGGCCTGGATCTCGGGACGGAGTTCACCAAGGCAGCGGCGGTCACTCTCGACGGGGTGGAGCGCTCGCACGGGCGGGCCCGGACCCCATGGCGCGTCGTGCCGACCGGCGCCGAGATGGACCCGCGGGCCCTGGTCGACGCCGCCGTGGCCGCGGCCCGGGAGGCGCTGAAGAACGGGCCCTCGGGACGCGTGATCGGGGTGGGGGTGACCAGCATGGCCGAGACCGGCGTCCTGCTCGACGCCCGAGGCGAGCCGGTGGCGCCGATGATCGCGTGGCACGACACCCGGGGAGAGCCGGAGGCCGCGGAGGTGGCCGAGGCGTTCGGGGCCGGCCGGTTCACGGAGCGGACCGGGCTCCCAGTGAGCCGGCTGTGCACGCTCAGCAAGTACCGGTGGATGCGCGCCCACCTCCCAGAGGCCAAGCGCGGTGTGAGGTGGCTGAACGTCGCGGAGTGGACGGTGCGAAGCCTCGGGGGGGACGACGTGGCCGAGCTCTCGCTGAGCTCCCGGACCGGGTTCCTGGACCTCGCCGCGAGGAAGGGTTGGGACGAGGCGCTGGGATGGGCCGAAGCGCCCCCCGGCTTCCTGCCCGACCCGGTGGACGCCGGGACCCCCGCCGGGAAGGTCACCGGAGCGCTCCCGGAAGCCGAGGGCGCGGTGCTCACGGTCTCAGGGCACGACCACCCGTGCGCCCTGGTCGGGGCGGGTGCCACCCGGCCCGGAGACGTGTTCGACTCGTGCGGCACCGCCGAGGCGTTCGTCCGCCCGGTGGAGCCGCCGGTGCCGCCCGACGCCATCCGGCGAGCGGTCGCGGGCGGGGTGACGGTGGGGTGGCACGCCGTGCCGGGCCAGCAGGGGCTGATGGCTGGGTTCGTCTCCGGCCTGGCCCTCCAGCGGTTCCTGGACCTGCTCGGCGTGGATGCCGGCGGCCGCGAGGAATTGGACGCGGCCGCCATACGGATCCCCTCGGAGGCCGAAGGCGTGACGGTCCGTGACGTCATCGCCGACCGGGCCACCCTGGAGGGCATCCCCCGCTCGGCCACCCCGGCCCACGTGTGGAGGGCGGCGTTGGAGGCGGTTGCCCGGCACGGCGCCGACGTGCTGGCCACGATCGAGTCCGTAGCCGGGGAGACCGGACGGCTCGTCGTTACAGGAGGCTGGGCCAGGAGCCCGGTCGTCCGCGCCGTGAAGCGGGAGGTCCTGGGCCCGTTCGAGGAGCCCGAGGTGGAGGAGGCAGGAGCCAGGGGCGCGGCGCTGATCACCGGCATCGCGGCCGGCGTCTACCGCGACACGTTCGACCTCCCGCCGGTCCGCTGGAGTAAGCAAGACCGATGAGGGATGACGCCGGGGACGCACGGACCGGCGGTCCGGAGTTCCTTCCCCGCCTTCCCCGTCGGCCCGGCGAGTACGCATCGGCCGGGAAGGTGGCCAACCTCGACCAGCTCGCCACCGCCACGCTGTCTCACGTGGTCGGCGGGGCTGCGGACGGCTGCCGGGCCCTCGACGTGCGGGCCGCGGGTGGGATCGATCTTCGGATCCTTCCGGACCGGGGGTTCGACCTCGGACCAGCGTGGTTCCGAGGGGTGCCGCTGGCCTGGATCTCGGCGGCGGGCGAGCGGCCCCCCCCGGACTCGCTCGACGGCATGGCGTGGATCGAGGCGTTCGGCGGGGGGCTCGTCACCACCTGCGGGCTGCGGAACGTGGGTGCTCCGTCCGAGGGCCACGGCCTCCACGGCCGGTACTCGCACCTTCAGGCCTCCGACGTTCGGATGGACCGCGAGCTCGAGGACGGGGACGTGGTCCTCACCGCCCGGGCGACGGTCGACGAGGTGGAGGCGCCGAGCGCGCACCTTCGGGTGGAGCGAACGGTTCGAACACGGACGGGCACAGGTCTGGTCGAGCTGACCGACGTCACGACGAACCTGGGGGTCGCCGCGGAGCCCGCTCCCATCCTGTACCACGTGAACGTGGGCATCCCGCTGTTCGACGAGGGGGCGCGGGTGGAGATCGACTCCGAGGACGTGCTCCCTCGCGACGCCGACTCGGAGCGAGGGCTGGACTCCTGGATGGCGCCTGGGCCGCCCGAGCCAGGAGCCGCCGAGATGGTGTTCGAGCACCGGGTTCGGCCCGACCCCTCGGGGTGGGCCCGGGCCGGGGTGGTCAACCCCTCGCTCGGCCTGGAGCTCGACGTGCGGTGGCGGAACGCCGAGCTCCCCCGGTTCCACCAGTGGGTCCATCCCCGGCCGGGGATCTACGTGCTGGGCCTGGAGCCGGCGAACTGCTCGGTCCTGGGCCGGGTGGCCGATCGGGCGGCGGGCGTCCTGCCGATGCTGGAACCCCTGGAGGCTCGAACCACCGAGCTTCGGATCTCGGTCCGTCCGGCCCCGGGACCGGCCTGACCGCACCCATGCTCATCGCCGGCCCCAACCTCACCACCGACCGGACCCTCACAATCGAGGAGCTGCGCCCGGGCGAGGTCCTTCGGTTCTCGACGGCCACCATCACCCCAGGTGGCAAGGGCGTGAACGTGGCCCGGGTGGCTCGGGCCCTGGACTTCCCCGCAACATTGGTGGCGGTGGCCCCCGGCCGAACCGGCCGGGCAGTGGTCGAGCTCCTCGGCGACGAGGGCCTGGACGTGGTGCCGGTGGAGACGGGAGGCCAGGTTCGGGCGGCCTCCGTGATCCTGGAGGAGAGCGGGCGAGTGACCGTCCTCAACGAGCCTGGCCCTGCCCTCGCGGAACGTGACTGGGAAGCCTACGAGCGGGCCGTGGCCACGAACCTGTCCGGCAACGGGTTCCTGGTGTGCATCGGCAGCTTGCCTCCGGGCAGCCCCTCGGACGCCTGCGCCCGGTTGGTGCGGGTGGCTCGGGCCAGGGACGTGCGTGCGCTCGTGGACGCGACTGGCGCCCAGCTGGCCGCTGCCCTGGAGGCTCGGCCCGACCTGGCCACGCCGAACCTCGCGGAGGCCGAGGGTGTACTGCTCGGGACGGAGTCACAGCCCGTGGATGACGGCTCGCTGGAGGTTCGGCCCCGGGCGCTGGACGCCGCGTCCGAGCTGGTCGCTCGCGGTGCTGGCACGGCCGTGGTCACTGCTGGTGCGGCGGGGGTGGCCGTGGCCACTGCCTCCGAGCGCCGGTGGGTGGAGGCCCCCAAGGTCGAGGTCCGAAACCCCATCGGAGCCGGGGACTCCCTCGTGGCCGGGCTGGTCGGCACCCTCGAGCGGGGCGGAGACCTGGACCGGGCCGTGTTGATCGGCGTGGCCGCGGCGGCGGCCAGCGTCGAGACCGGGGTGGCCGGCGTGGTGGACCCGGAACGGGTCCGCGCGCTCGCCGCGGAGCTCGACAGCTAGCCTCGGGCGCGGGATCCGGGTACGTGAAGATCTCGAGCTCTCTCTTGACACTTCGCATGTTCACCCTTCCCGTTGGGAAGCATTGGGGGTGGGCCGATGTTGGTGAAGGGCGAGGGAGAACACCGAGTTGACGACTGAGAGGAACCGAGCGATGAACGACCAAGAGGTCATCGACCGGATCAACGAGCTCGCCCACGAGCACGAGCTCTTCCAGCGGGAGTCCCGCGGGCAGGTGACCCAGAAGGAACGCGAGCGGATGAAGCGCCTCGAGGTCACCCTGGACCAGTGCTGGGACCTCCTCCATCAGCGCCGGGCCCGCCGCTCGGCCGGGCTGGACCCGGACGAGGCCAAGGTCCGCGACGAGCGGACCGTGGAGGGGTACGTCGGCTGATCTGGCCGGGCTGATCAGGCCGGCTGGGCGTCGAAGAATGCGGTCCAGTCTGCGGACCGGCTGTCCCCGTTACCCAGGATGAACTCCTCGACCATCTCGCGAGCCATGTCGTCGGTGAACTGTACCGGCGGCGACTTCATGAGGTAGGCGCTGGGGCCGATCAGCGGTCCGGCCACCTCGCGGTCCTTGGCCACCTTCGCGCACCGGATGGCGTCGATGGCCACGCCGGCGGAGTTCGGGCTGTCCCACACCTCGAGCTTCAGCTCCACGCTGAGCGGCACGTCGCCGAAAGCCTGCCCCTCCAGGCGGATCTGGGCCCACTTCCGATCCTCCAGCCACGGCACGTAGTCCGACGGTCCGATGTGGATGTTCTGCTTGTCGAGTGGCTTCTCCAGCTGGCTCTGCACCGACTGGGTCTTGGACTGCTTCTTGGACACCAGCCGGTCCCGCTCGAGCATGTTCATGAAGTCCATGTTGCCGCCGAAGTTCAGCTGGTAGGTCCGGTTCAGCTTCACGCCGCGGTCCTCGAACAGCTTCGTGAGAACGCGGTGGACTATGGTGGCCCCGACCTGGCTCTTGATGTCGTCGCCCACGATCGGAAGGCCGGCCTTCACGAACTTCTTCGCCCATGTCCGGTCCGAGGCGATGAATACCGGCAGGCAGTTCACCAGGGCCACCCCCGCGTCGAGAGCGGCCTGGGCGTAGTGCTTCGCGGCCCTCTCGCTGCCGACGGGCAGGTAGCACACCAGGACGTCGGCCCGGACGTCGCGCAGGACCTGGGCCACATCGACCTGCGGCTGATCCGACTCCACGATGGTCTCGCGGTAGTACTTGCCCAAGGAGTCGAGGGTGGGGCCGCGCCGGACGGCGATGCCCGTGAGCGGCACGCCGGCGAACCGGATCGTGTTGTTGGGCTCGGAGACGATGGCCTCGGCGAGGTCCTTGCCGACCTTCTTCGCGTCCACGTCGAAGGCCGCGACGACCTCGACGTCCGAGACGTGGTACGGGCCGAGCTGCACGTGCATCAGGCCCGGCACCCGGTCCTCGGGGTCGGCGTCCTTGTAGAACTCCAGCCCCTGGACGAGCGACGACGCGCAGTTGCCCACGCCGACGACCGCGAGACGGACCTTGCTCATGTTGCGCTCTCCTTTCTGCGAAGCGCCCGAGCCTGGCGGCGCTTCGTTCCCCCTCTGGGTGATCGGGACTGGCGGCGTTCCGCGGTGATGAGGCCGTTCAGCCACGCGATGTCCTGCTCGGTGGACTCCCGGCCGTGCTGCATCAGCGAGAGCGTGTAGGTGTCGAACCGCTCGCGGGTGGCCGAGAGCGACGTCATGATGGTGGACAGGCGCTCCTCGAGGTACGCGCGGCGCTTCTCCAGGAGGCGGATCCGCGTGTCGGGAGCGAGGTACTTGAAGAACGCGAGCCGAACCCGGAACCGGTTGTCCTCGGAGGAGGACTCGGCCCCGGCCTCCTCCAGCAGGTGCTGGAACAGCTCCTCGCCCTTCTCGGTGATCCGGTAGACGTTCTTGCGCCGGCCGACCTCCTGCTGGTCGAACACCCGCTCGACGGCGCCATCCCGCTCCAGGCGCCGGAGGGTCGGGTACAGCGAGCCGTAGGAGACCCGCCAGAATCCGCCCAGGGTGTCGGTCAGCCGCTTGGAGAGCTGGTAGCCGTGCATGGACCGCTCTTTCAGCAGCCCCAGGATCGCGAGCTCGAGCATCAGGTGGTAGGTTCCTTCCCCTCGGTGTTGCGCCTCGATATATCGGGTGACTATATCGCTTCGATATATCGAACCACTACATGGGGGAAACGTCAACCCCGGGTTTCGGAGCCTCCCTCAGCGGAGCGCGCGCCCGCGAGCGCCGCCGCCGGCCGTCCGAGCGGCCGCTCCCGGGTGCGCGCCGAACCCCTGCGGACGGTGCCTGGCCATCCAGTCCTCGTGGGGCGGGACCGCCTCACCGACCACGTAAAGGAAGTAGTAGGCGCCCATGTCGCCGAGGAACTTGAACCGCTTGACCAGGTCGGCCGAGAGCGTCTCGAAGTCAGCGTGGGACCGAAGGTACTTCTTGAAGCCTCCGTTCTCCCGGTCCAGGGCGAGCATCGTCTCCGCGTTCTCCACGGTGGCCTCGATCTTTCGGCGGTTGCGGATGAGGCGCGTGTCGGCGGAGAGCCTGTCGATGTCCTTCGGCGAGAGGTTCGCCACCCTCTCGGGGTCGAAGCCCCGGAGCGCCTCGCGGGTGCCGGACCACTTCGCCTCGACCACCCGCCAGCTGATCCCGGACTGGAACACGGCCTTCGTGAGCACGTCGAGGTAGTCGGCCAGTCCCTTGGGCCTGATCTGCGTCGGCGATTCCATCCCAGCCTCCCTGTGAGCGACGAGTCCACCCTACCGACGAACGGGAGGAACCGGGATCGACCGCCCGGCCGGGCTCAGCGCTCGCCGATCGGTGGCTGGTCGCCCCCGTCGGCGCGCTGCTGGAGGAACCGCTCGATCTCCGAGGCGAGGTCCTCGCCTGAGGTGCTCGGCTCGTCCGCGATGGTCTCCAGCCGCTCGACGTAGGCGCGCGACTCCGGGTTGTCGGCGACGGCCGCGTCCAGGGCCTCGCGCTGGGCCTTGGCCTCGTCGGGGAGGGAGCCGAGGGGGAACTCCACGCCGAGGTGTCGGCCGGCGTGCTCGAGGATGGCGATGGTGGCGGCGGGGAACGGGCCGGTCACGTAGTGGGGGACCTGAGCGTAGAACCCCACCGCGGGGATGCCGCCACCGGAGACGGCCAGCTCGATCGTACTGAGCGCGGCGGAGGGGACCCGGAGGAGCCCGCCGGGGCCCTGCTGTTCGTCCTCGGCCAGGAGGCCCTGCTTCGACGCCGTTGCCAGGATGGGGACCGGCCGGGTGTGCGGGACGGCCGCGGGGATCGCCCCGAGGCTCACCCACTCCACGACGCCGAGGCGAAGCGCGATCTCGAACACGTCTTGCGAGAGCTCCCGCCACCGGAAGTCCGGCTCGGGTCCGGTCAGGAGGAGGAGGTCGCGCCCACCCACGCGCGCCCGCTTCACCGCGAGGTCCGGCCAGACCAGCTCGGTCAGGGTGCCGTCGACGATGTCGAGGACGGGGCGGCGAGCCCGGTAGTCGAACAGCACGTCCGGGTCGAAGGTTGCGAGGCTCTCGCCGTCACTGCCGATCAGCGCGGTCGCGGCGGTGGATGCCCCGGCCGCGTCGATCCACGCGTCGAACGCCGCGACGATGGCCGGGGCGACGAGCGGATCCGCGGGCTCGGACAGGCGGTACAGGGGCACCGCCCAAGCATAGTGGCGGCCGGGTCGAGGGTGGCCGCCGATGCTTGAGAGCGGGGATCGATCGGCCATCATGTGGCCGTGGAGAGGGAGCCGGGTCGGGTCGAGGTCATCGCCGGCCCCATGTTCGCCGGGTAGACCGAGGAGCTGCTGCGGCGGGTGCGGCGCGCCGTCATCGCCGGCCGAAGCGTCCAGGTCCTGACGCACGCGCTGGACACGCGGGAAAACGGACCGGATCGCATCGCATGCCGGGCTCGACTGCCCGTCACGGGCGGTGCCCTCGGCGGCCGTCATCCACGAGTCGGTCCCCGCCGGGACCGACATGGTCGCCATCGACGAGGCGCACTTCTTCGGACCGGACCTCGTCGGGGCCGTGGGCGAGCTGGCCGCCGCCGGGCTCGTCGTGGTGGTGGCGGGTCTGGACGTGACGTTCGCCGGCCAACCGTTCGAGCCGCTGCCGTCGCTCATGGCGCTGGCGGAACGGGTGGACAAGCTCACGGCGATCTGCACGGTCTGCGGCGCCGACGCGATCTACCACGGCTGCGTGGCGCCCGCCGGGGTGAGTGACACCGCCCTGGTCCCCGAGCACGTGGGCGGCTCGGAGAAGTACCAGGCTCGGTGCCGGCGTCACTTCGAGCCGCGCTGAGGTTCGCTCTGAGTGCGAGGGTGAATCACCACTCGATGGGGACCGGGTAGCGTTGCAGGACCCGGTCGCCGGACACGAGGGTCAGATCCTCCGCGGCGGCCTGGGCGACCAGTATCCGGTCGAACGGGTCTCGGTGGACGTCGGGCAGCGCCGCCAAACCGAGCGCGTGGCGCATGTGGATGGGCAGCGGGAGGAAGGCGTTCGCCTCGAGCTGCGCGACGAGGAACCGGTCGACCGGCTCCGGGATCTCGACGCGGCCCAGGCCGGTCTTCACGACGATCTCCCACGCGCTCGCCGCGCTCACGTGCACCTGGTTCGCGCCGTCGGCGATGAGCGAGACGGCGCGTGGTGACAGGCGCGGGTCGTCGGCGATCCACCACAGGAACGCGTGCGTGTCGAGCAGGAGCCTCACTCGAATGAAGCCTGGAGGTCCTCGGGGAGCGGAGCGTCGAAGTCCTCGCCGATCCACACGTCCCCTCGGGCGCTGCCCGGTGAGCGCTCGGGGATCTCCGGCGCGATGGGGACCAGCTTCGCAACGGGGTGCCCGGCCCTGGCGATGACGACCTCTTCCCCGAGAGCGACGCGCTCGAGGAGTCTCGAGAAGTGGGTCTTGGCGTCGTGAACGTTCACGGGCGGCATAGCTTGAAGCTTAGACTAAGTCCAGGACTTAGTCCATACCCCGAACCGGTTCTACGACACGATTCGGGCCGGGCCTCACGTGAACCAGTCGTCGAACGAGCGGCGGCGCGCCACCCGGAGGCGATCCTCGGGGGCGTGGACCAACCAGGCCAGCTCCTCACCGCGGTCGCCCGGACGAGCCGCGGCGCTGCGACAGGCGATCGATGCCTCCCCCTGATCCCACGCCGCCCGTCCCACCTGCCGGCACCGATCCCATCCGACATCGGCGCCGCCGGCCTCTCCTGGGGATACTCGGGGATAGGTGACGGGAAGGCCTGCCGCCCTGCACCCGGCGTCCGTGACGACGTCGACGGCACGGTGGGCGCGGACGTCGGTCTCGACCAGGACCGGGCGCCGTTCGGGAAGCAGGTCGAGCGGCGAGTACGGCAGTCTGGCGAACCGGCGCAGCACGTTCGCCCGCGCGATCTCCACGGTCGAGCAGAGGTAGACCACCGGGAACGAGCCGGGAGGGTTCCACCGGGCGCCGCGCTCGGCCGCGAACGTCCCGTCGAGGGGACGCCGCCACGAGGGGTCGGCCACGCGGAGGTGCCGCCCTCCCCGGACGACGTGCCGGAACCTCACCGCGCGTCAGGCGGTCCAGGCCCAGTCGAACGAGCGACGGACGCTCTCGAGGAGCTCCTGGTGGCGGTCGGCCGCGATCAGCTCCAGCGTCGAGCGGCGCGCGTACGCCTCGGCCGGGGCCCGGACCACCCCCGGGATCCGCTCGGGAAGGAGGTTCCGCTCCAGCAGGTCGGCGATCTCGAGGATCGCGAGGAGCTTCGGCTGCCGAGCCGCGGGGACGCCTTCCTCGAGCCACTGCTGCACGGCCTGCCGGCGGACGCCGAACAGGCGCGCCACGTCGGTGATGGTGAGACCCCAGGCATCCACGAGCCTCTCCAGGCCGGATCCAGTGCGGGAGAGCTCGGCCAGGACCGCCCGTGCGAACCGCCGGTAGTCCACGGACCTGGGCATGGCGATCTTCGCCGCTCGCGGGATCGTGACGGGCTCCATGCCCGGGATGATGCGCGCCGCCACCGACATGAGGGCCCGAAGCGGTCCCGCCGAGTCGAACGGCGCGATGAGCGCGAGGTGGTCGAGCACGTCCGGCGCCGAGGGCGGGGCACCGGGGCGTTCGGAGACGGTGGCTCGCACCAGCTGGCGCCACGCGCGCGCGTAGCGCCGGCCCGCGCGCTCGTCGCCGGCGAGGGCCGGCGGCAGCCACCGGAGCACCTCGGCCGAGAGCTTCGGATCGAGGCGGGTGGTCGTGGCGGCGGCCATGAGCCAAGGCTACCGCAAGCGAAACGCAAGCGCAAGCGAAACGCAAGCCGGGCAGTTTCTCAGTTTGAGCCCCCAGTGCCCGCGAAGCAGTAAAGCCGGGGCACAAGGGCCCGATCAGGCGAGTTTGGATACGGAGGAAGCAGCCGCGCGAATCTTGAGCCCGCCCAGAAACACCAGCGTTCCGACCGCCGCG
>Ga0209853_1000470_pt1 | contig 11255 bp, 15 predicted proteins | sample GWRWS1_30_40_FD_187224 | JGI IMG/M metagenome (GOLD analysis project Ga0209853, IMG submission 187224) | Riverbed sediment microbial communities from areas with vegetation nearby in Columbia River, Washington, USA - GW-RW S1_30_40 (SPAdes)... | ecosystem: Environmental > Aquatic > Freshwater >...
CTCCTCGCCTCACGTGTACCGTTACTGCCCACTCCCCTTCTTTTTCATCAGATCATCGAGCATTTTCCGTTGCTCTGGCGTCAGCTTCTCCATAGCTTTGTTGATCTTGTCTTGCTGCTCCTGCGGCAGCGGCATCATGCCGAGCATGCCTTCCTGTTTTTTATAGCCCGCCGGGATCTCAAACATGGAGGCGGCAACCGCACGCTTCTCCGCTCTCACCAGCTCCAGGGTGACGGTGGGTGCACCAGTCTTCTGATCACGTGAGATCATCTTGGCAATGAAACCCTCCACGCCCGCCTCTTTGAGAGCCTTCATGATCCCCTGGAGGTCGGCGCCCTGACGACTGCGTCGCATGTATTCACGAAAGACGGCAAGATCCAGAAGGTCCTTACTCGTCCAAATCTCCGTCTCGCCTCCGTCCTTGGCCCTTAATAGAAGGTGCTCACAAACGTAGCCCGCTACTGTCTCCTTGCCAAGCTTCTTAACGGTATACTCCTTCTCCGGGCGATTTTTGACCGCGTCGCTGGCGTCTTTTACGTTGATCTCAGCGTAGGTTTTGGCAGCGTCGTTGAGCAAGTATACGACGTCAGGGTTGCTAAACTTCATCACCATCTTCATCTGCAAAGGTAGCCCCCCCGTCTGCGGTGCTCTCGCCTCCACTTCTGTCCGAGCACCCACGGATGAGATGTGTCCCTTCATCGTTCCCGAGCCATCTTGCATCGTCATCTTCATCTCAATATAGCCCTCGAATCCGGCGAAGGCAGGACGCACAATGATGAGAAGCAGGAGAATCATCCATCGCACCATCTGCATGCGCATCTCCCTAGTCAATGCCAACAAGTCTGCTCGACGTACTCTGGACAGCAACGTAGCATACTTCTAGGAGGTGTCAATACGGGAGTATGCCATCAGGGGGAATCATTGGTATGCTTGGACGTCACGCGCACGCGGCCTCGTATTCTTGTGTCCCTCTCTCAGGAAGGAAAATGCCATGCAGAGCACGTGTTTTGATCCAGCGTCCGAACGCTCTATGATGGATCATATGAATGCCGACCACGCGGATTCCAACCTCATGTATGTCAAGGTCTACGGCCATCTCTGGGGGGCGACGGCGGCCCGGATGGTGACGTTAGACAGGGAGGGTATGGACCTCGAAGTGACCGTCCCAGACGGTGTCCAACGTATACGCCTCACGTTCGATCACCGCTTGCAAGATGAAGCCGATGCGCAGCACACGCTGGTGGCCATGTCGCGGCACGCGCAGGCCATTATCACCCCAACAGCCCAACAGCCCTCGACCACACCATGAGCGGGCACACGCCACAGCGGTGTGATCAGGCCCACGAGACCATCAGGTCGCATCACTGTCTCTGCCGTAATCCCAGGAGATGATGCGGCGTGGTTCTACCTGAATATACACCACGCCTGGGCGCGGTTCGTGGGGGAGCGCGTCCTCCGCTACACCGCGCAGACGGGCCGCTTCGCGGCTGAGTCGCAGCAGCGTCTCCGGGGCGGTGTGCACTGTGGCATGTCCCTGGATCAGCACCCCCTTGATATCCTGCCTCGTCGAGCCACTTTCGAGCACCAGGCTGACTTTGGGGTTACGCTCGATATTTTTCACTTTCTGGGTGCCGGCTCGACAGCCAATATAGATGTCATCACCCAGGCGAAAGTAACCAAGCGGCACACTGTGGGGATACCCCTGCCGCCCAATGGTCGAGAGGACAATCCACCCCGGTTTCGTATCCAGAAATGCTTTGACTTCCTGGTCGGTCATACGTGCTGGCATCTTTTGTTGTCTCCCTATCCCTTACGTACCACGCGATTGGAGGATACACTCGTACGCCTCAGCATACAGCGCCGTCACGCGACCGTCAAAGAGCTCCACAACGGTCTTCAGCAAGCCTATTGGCGCGATGATGTGCGGTTGGTGCCGCGGTTTGGCACCCCTCCTGAGAACTTGGCAGCGGCCGTACGCAGTTATCCATGATCCATCTGGACCTCCTGGCCTGGCGTCCGAAGCCTTAGAGCCAGGAGTAGTGGCGGCTAGAACACAAAAGAAATAGCATGAAAATCAATTACTTAAAAAGTACTTACCCATGATCACTATATGCTCGGCAAAGAAAATTGGCAGATGCATCTCCAGACATTTGCACATTTGAGCAAACAAAAAGGTATTCCGTTGCTCGCAACTGGATTTATTGATGAAGAGGAAAAGGCCGTTTTTTTCAAGGCAGGCTTTGATGTTTATTCTTTTTTTGAAATTTTTCAAGATGAAGATATGAGAGATTACGGTTATAATCCTGATAATACAGCAGGTCATTTTAATGCAAGTGGATGTTCTTTGATAGCCAAAGCCTTGGCTGATCACATACAAAAGCATTACGCAATTTCAAAAGATAAATAAATCAAAAATCCCCCCCCCCTTCTCCCGACAGACAAAACCCAACTTGTGTGCCCTTGCTCATGGGTGTAGGCGCCACGAGGTAGGACATCCACACGGCCACGCTGCGCAAGGCTAGCGGGTGATAGGTCGTGGAAAAAGTACCCTTGACCAACAGCGGAAACGCCCACCCACTCTAGTGTGAACATACGGAAAAGCACTTGCTTACTCCTTGGAAAAGTGCTACATAATACTTTATTTGCTGATTTGATGCCCTACCTACAAGGCATAGCGCCTAATGTAGTGTCCTTGCCGCCATATCAAGTGGCTGTCTAGAGTGTCTCTCCCGTGAGACAGCGGATGATGTGCACGCGATGATTCTGTAGCCAAAGGGTAAACGTAGGTATGGAATTTGATTCTATCGAAGCCTTGCAGAAGGCGATGCGCGCCCATGACTATATCTGCGACCGCGCTCTGGCGACCGTCGTCTTTCTGGCGATGAAGCTGGAAAAGCCGATTCTTCTGGAGGGCGAAGCTGGTGTGGGCAAGACTGAGGTGGCCAAGGTATTGACTGCTGTGCTGGGAGCGAAGCTGATTCGTCTGCAGTGCTACGAAGGTCTCGACGTGAATACGGCGCTCTATGAGTGGAATTTCCCGCGGCAGATGCTCCACATCAAGATCGCTGAGGCTGCAGCCCAGGCGACTGCCGAGCAAATTGAGCAAGAGCTGTTCAGCATTGACTATTTAATCAAACGGCCTTTACTCGAGGCGATTCAGAGTGGGATAACACAACCCACGGTATTGCTCATCGATGAGGTAGATCGCTCAGACGAAGAGTTTGAGGCTTTTTTGCTTGAAGTGTTATCGGATTTCCAGATTAGTATCCCTGAAATCGGCACGCTGAAGGCCGAACGTTACCCCCTCGTGATCCTGACATCCAACCGGACCCGCGAGATTCATGATGCCCTGAAGCGTCGCTGCCTCTTCCACTGGATCGATTACCCGACTTTTGAGAAAGAATATGCCATCGTCCGCACGAAGGTTCCAGGCATTGAAGCGCATCTGGCAAGTCAGGTATGTCAGTTCGCGGAGGCGATGCGTCGGCAGGATTTTTATAAGAGGCCAGGGGTCGCTGAAACACTCGATTGGGCCCGGGCGTTACTCTACCTGGGGCGGGAACGTCTTGAGATTCCGACCATCGAGGAGACGTTGGGGTGCGTCTTGAAGTATAAAGAAGACCTGGATAAGGCCAACGAGGATCTTCTGGAGACTATCCTCAACACTATACGCGTGTGAGACAGCCATGCAGACAGTGGGCATCGCAGAGGTGGGTGAGCGAGCGGCGGAAGTCGTAGGACAAAAACTTCTAGAGTTTTGTCACCTCGTGCGGGCGCATGGTATAAGGGTGACAGCGGGCAGAATTATTGACGCTTTTCGAGCCCTGCAAGCGATTGACGTGTTTCGACAGGATGATTTTTACACAGTACTAGAAGCGAATATGGTTTCGCATGCCAGTGACCGTGACCTCTTTCGCCAACTCTTCCTCCAGTTCTGGAGTGGTCCAACCTGGGTGATGCCTCTGGACCCATGTTTACCAGCCGGGGAGGATGCCTGTGCGCCACCGCCAGCGTTGCTCCAACAACCGAAAATGCATGTCGAAAACTGGGATGTGCAGACTGATGATGCCGCTGAAGAGGCGCAGCAGAGTGTCGCGTTGTACAGTCCGCAGGAGGTGCTGACGCGCAAGGACTTTGGCAAAATGGCCGCACAGGAGCTGCTGCGCGTGCAGCGCTTGATCATTGCGATGGCACGCCAGATGGCGACACGCCTGAGCCGTCGGAAAAAGGCGAGCGTCAAAGCACGCGTGATCGATCCAGGACGGACGATGCGCCGGAGCCTGCGTTACGGCGGCGAGGTCATGGAACTCATGCGGCGTGGTCCCAAGCTGGGCAAGACCAAAATGGTAGTGTTGTGTGATGTCAGCGGCTCAATGGACATCTACACCACCTTCCTCATCCAGTTCCTCTATGGCCTGCAGAATGGGCTGCGTGGTACCGAAACCATCGTGTTTAGTACGCGCTTAACACGCATTACACCGTACTTGCGACGCCGGAATATCGATGCGGCGCTGCAGCTGATCTCTGACACCGTACAGGACTGGTCTGGGGGCACCAAGATCGGCGCGTGCTTACAAGAGTTTAACGCGACGATGGCGGCCAGCATGGTGACCTCGAAGACCTTAGTGATTATCATCAGCGATGGCTGGGACACTGGCGATACGGCGGTGCTTGATACGGCTATGGCCCAGCTACGACGCATGGCTTTGCGCGTTATCTGGCTCAATCCACTGCTTGGGAGTGCCAACTACCAGCCTTTATGCAAGGGTATACAGACAGCTTTACCCTATGTGCATGATTTTTTGCCGGTCCATAATGTGGAGAGTCTACGCCAGTTTGGGCACCTGGTAGCAAGTTTAATCTGAATGGCTAGGGTAGGGAAAAGAGCGTAATTGGCATTTATAAAGTTCGCGGAGCTGTTGGAAAAAGGTGCGGGTGGCGGGTACACGGTAATCAGGGTAAGTCCACTCCCAGGGCTGAAAGGCGTGCTGCCGATACCGTAAAGTCACTTCAGCAAAAATACCGTCACCAATATAGAGCCGATGGCTATGATCCTTCGTTGACGCCAGGACAACTTTCGCCAGGTCAAGATAGCCGGGATCGATATTGACACGCCGCTGGCCTTGCGGTGTAGCCCACCTGGCTTCGAGTTGATTAGTCAGGCGTTTCACAGTAGCCAGAGCAGCAATGCTGATGAGAGGATCGAAAGCAATATATAGACGTGTGAGATTGGCGCCCATTTCGCACTCGTAATACGTGGTTTGGGTGAAGGGCATGGGGGTACTGCGGAGCACAATAGCACCGTAGGTCTGGGTCATGACAGTTTCCACATCGTGCACAGCTATAGTAGGGGCCACAAGCAGGGCACAGAAAAGTTTCACCTGTGTTGGTGGATGCACGGTTCCCATAACGCACTCGGTCCTTTCTAGGGAACTAAAGGGAGCTGTTCTTCCATCTCCTGGGAGCACTGGATCATGCCAGCGCTGGAGAGAAATGCATGCACACAGAGAACACCATCACAATGTGTGGCGACATTGACCATATTTTCGCTGTGGCCAGCGCTGTCGAGCACTGGCCGCGTTTGCTGCCGCACTACCGTTGGGTCAAAGTGCTCTCAGGAGACACGACAGAACGCCTCGTGGAGATGGCCGCGCATCGTGACGGTTTCCCAGTGCGCTGGACAGCCCGTCAGCGCCTTGATCCGAGCCAGCATCGCATCCATTTTACGCATGTCCGTGGCATCAGTCGAGGCATGGAAGTGACCTGGTTTTTGGAGGCGGATGGGCCGCTGGTGCACGTCCGTATTGTGCACGACCTCACGTGGCGCTGGCCGCCCATTGGGCCTTGGGTGGCCCAGTATATCATTGGAGAGTTGTTCGTGAGTCATATTGCCTCCAAGACACTCCGCACCATCAAACAGCATATTGAAGGCCATGAGGTGTCACGGTCGTGTTGATGCCAGAGGTCCAATACAGGAGAACCCACTGACGACTCAGATTTGCACCTATGGTGAGTATAGACGATTGGAGCCTGCACATCTCCCCGGAACAAGGATAGGATACGAAACATGATGACACGTCGTGTGGTAGTCACTGGTATTGGTGCCGTGACCACGATTGGGCATGGACGCCAGGGGTTATGGGAGGGGGTGCAGCGTGGAGAATCAGCAGTCCGCAGTCTGACGCGCTTCGATCCCTCGCCGTATCGTGCCCGTATGGCCGCAGAAGTCGACATCAATGTGGCAGACTATCTCGATCGCAAGCAGTCCAAACGTCTCGATCGTTTTGCCCAGTTTGCCGTCATTGCTGCCCGTATGGCGGTCGAAGACGCGGGCTTGAGGTTGCCAGATGAACCGCCAGGGACAGTCGGCGTGATCATGGGGAGTGCGCTGGGCGGTATCACGATGGCAGAGACCCAATACCTGGCGTACCTCCAGCATGGCCTGCGGGCCGTGAATCCGGCGCTGGCCCTGGCGGTGTTCGGCGCGTCGTGTTCGTGCACCATTGCCATCGATCTGGGCATTACAGGACCAAATAGCACCAACTCGAATAGCTGTTCGGCTGGCACCATAGCGCTTGGTGAGGCCTTCCGGCTGATCCGTGCGGGACACGCTGATGTGGTGCTAGCTGGCGGTGCGGAAGCACCCCTCACACCGCTCTCCTTTGGCGCTTTCGATGTGATCCGCGCGATGTCCACCGCGAACGACACGCCGTCCCGCGCCTACCGGCCGTTTGATCGTGATCGTGATGGCTTTGTGATGGCGGAAGGTGCGGCGGTGCTCGCCCTTGAGGAATTACAGCACGCCGTGCGTCGTGGGGCAACGATCCTGGGTGAAGTCCGCGGCTATGGACTCACCAATGATGCCCACCACATGACGGCACCACATCCGCGAGGTGAACCAGCGGCACAGGCGATGCGTCTCGCCCTGCAGGAAGCGCAGGTAGCGCCGGAGGATATTGGCTATATCAACGCCCACGGCAGCTCTACACCGCTTAATGATAAAGCCGAAACGCGTGCCATCAAACAAGTCTTTGGTGCGCATGCCTATGCCATCCCAATCAGTTCGACCAAAGCCTTGCATGCCCATGCCTTTGGCGCCACTGGAGTCATTGAAGTAGCGATTTGTTGCCTCGCTTTCGAGCAGCATTATTTACCACCGACGATTAACTATGTCACTCCCGACCCAGAGTGCGATTTGAACTATATTCCGAACCACGGGGTCCACACGACGGTGGACTACATCTTGAAAAACTCCTTCGGTTTTGGCGGTATCAATGCCAGCCTGGTCTTGCAGCGTTATCGTTCAGAGCACGAAGCAGCCCACCACACGCGATGAGCTGGCCCTCATGCAAAACGCTGTGGCTCCCACCGCGGTCGCAACAACCAGAATGGCTCGATGCCGACGATATTTCTACACGGGACTTGCACCAGAATCTGGACGACTTACGGTGGTTGAATCGTTACCTTGGGAGTCACTGGCTGCTCCTCACGGCATTCCAGCGTATCTGGCGCCAGGCGGGATGTCCAAACCACCTCCGTGTGTTAGATGTCGGCACCGGAGCTGGGGATATGCCAGAGGTCTTGACGCGTTGGGGGAGGCGTCGTGGGGTGCATCTCGCGGTGGTGGCTGTAGATAACCATCGTGGAGTGCTCCAGTATCGGCACTCCGTCCAGTCTCTCCCCTCGTCGATCACGTTCATGCAAGCTGACGGTTTGTGTTTGCCTTTTCGTGCCCGGACCTTTGATGTGGTGGTGTGTTCGACTATGCTCCACCACCTGGATTGGCAGCAAGGCGTTACGCTGTTGCACAACATGGCAGCCGTGGCGCGCTATGGGGTGGTGGTCAACGACCTGGTGCGCAGTCGGCTGCACTACTATGCGGCGCGTCTCGTGTTGTCTGTGATCCCGTGTAATCAGGTGACACGTCATGATGGGCCGCTGTCTGTGTTACGGGCCTACAGCGTTGGGGAAGTAAAAGAGATGGCACGTCTGGCGGGATGTGTGCGGGTGCACGTGTCTACAGCCTTGGGCTATCGGTTCGTGCTGGTCTACGGGACTCCGGTACAGGAGAGGGCGGCAACGGATGAAGCCTGATGTGCTCGTCGTGAGGCCTGGAGGACATCGAGCTGGCCCTGGTGTGCGATACGTGAGTCCATGGAAGTGTCATTGTGCGTATGGCGTATGCCTGGCGCTGCACAGTGCGACACGCGCTGCCGTGCTGGCGCATCGTGCACTGTGCAGTGGTCATTTCTCTGTCCACCATCTGTGGAGCTATGGTCTCATACAGCGTCAGATATTGGCGTAGCTCACGTGCCCTCAACGAGTGGAATGGCTTCGTCAATGAGCATGATCGGGATATCATCTCGAATGGGGTAGAGATACCGCCCATCTTTCCGCACCAAGCCACCGTCGATGGGCTCTAGCACGGAGGTGCCGCGGCGGTTGGTGAGTTGCCCCTGACGTATACGATCATTGAGACGCGTCAGCAAGTTAGATTCAGCTAAGGTGAGCGGTTGTTTTGTCTCTGGACAGGCAAGTATATCGAGTAGTTCTTTACTAATAGCCATAAAGTCCTCCCTACCTATACGCAAGCAAGAGTAACATTCTCATACCGAAAGCATAACAGAGGCTGTCAGGGTATTGGCAGGTGCAGCCTCTGCTTATTGCCTGCTCGCAGAGTCTGAGGCTGGCTGATAGACCCAGTCGGGGCCATACCACCACCAGTCGTTGGCTTCCACGGGATCGTGGACGCGCCAGAGACCATACTTCCGGATACGCGGAGCTACCTGGTCTTCGTTGCCCTCGTGCATCAGGCGTTCAGTGGTTAAGACGATGCCTACAAGAGCCCCATGTTTCTTGATGACCTGCCGGGCATAGGCCGAGCCAGTGGGGTACATATTTGAACGGGCGCCATCGACAGGGGAAATGACCTGTTGGAAGAAACGCAGGTAGGCATCGAACACCAGCGCTGGCAGGGTGCCATCAGCGGTGGGCGCAGCCGGACGTTCTGTACGCTGGGGCGTTGTGGGAGCACGCAGAGGGTTAGCCTGCTGCGCTGGTGTCTCGCCTACCTTCCAGAGCATCCAGAAGACTATGAGACAACTGTACAACAATATACGCTGCATGGAGTCCCTCTCGCGCGTGTCCTGGTTTCAATCCACACCCCACTTCCTTAGCGGGGCGAATATAGCTAGCGCAGCTTACCATAAAGATTCGGTTAGTTTCAATCCACACCTTCGTCTCTCCTACATTGCCAAGGTCCGACATGGTACACTCTCCCCATGACTCGACATCACACGCCAGAACGGTCCCTCCCAACCTTTTGTCGCATTTGTGAAGCCGCGTGTGGCTTGCTGGTAGATCTAGATGCGTCTGGGCACCCGGTGCGCCTCCGTCCTGACCGCCAGCACCCTGTCAGCCAGGGGTTTGCCTGTGCCAAGGGCACCCGGTTTCTCGAGGTGGCAGAGCACCCGGAACGGCTTTTATTGCCCTTGCGCCGGCGCGCCGATGGCGGGTATGAGCGCATCACCTGGGACGCGGCTATGGCCTTCCTGGCGCAACGCCTGCGGCCCATTCTCGAGCGTTATGGCCCCCATGCCGTGGGCATCTACTTCGGAAATCCGCTGGCGTTTAATACCCTGGGCCTGTTGACCATGCTTGGCTTCATGCATGCCCTGGGCACGCGCAATGTGTTTTCAGCAAGCAGTCAGGATTGCCACAACAAGTTTGCTGGGGCACAGATCGTGCATGGGAGTCCGTTCATCCATCCATTGCCGGATTTCGAGCATACCGATGTGGCCGTGCTCTTGGGGACGAATCCCGCTGTCAGTCAGACAAGTTTTATGCATCTGGCAGGCGGCAGTACCGTCTTCGACCGTTTGCAGCAGCGCGGCGGGAAAATTATCTGGGTTGATCCGCGCTACACCGAAAGCGCGCAGCGCTGGGGCGAGCATATCGCCATCCGTCCAGGCACGGATATTTTCCTGTTGCTGGCTCTGTTACACGGCCTGCGGGAGCGGTATCGCCCTGATCCACGCGTGGAAGGTGTAGACGCCCTGCTGCACCTCGCTGCCGCGTACCCCGTCGAGCGCGCTGCCGCGCTTACGGGCATTGCCCCCGCCCGCATCATGGCCCTGACTGAGACCATCCGCACCGCCCGCCGTGCCACATTGCATATGTCGGTTGGGGTGAATCAGGGGCCATTTGGCACGCTCTGTTATATTGTCCTGCAGGCGCTGGCCTATCTCGCGGGCCATGTAGATTGTCAGGGAGGCGTGCTCTTCCATCCTCTGGCGGTATGGCTGGCAGAGATCGCGCAACGCTGCGGCTTTGGCGCGACGCCAGGGTGCAGCCGCGTGGGACAGTTTCCTAGCATCTTCAACAGCCTCCCCGCCGGCATCCTGGCCGATGAAATTTTAACCCCAGGTCCCGACCAAATCCGCGCGTTGCTGGTCGTAGCCGGTGACCCCTTAACGTCGATACCGGGTGAGGCGAAACTACGCCAGGCGCTGCGTCAACTGGAATGTCTGGTGTGTGTCGATCTTTTCCAAAATGGCACAGGGCGTGAGGCTGATCTCATCTTGCCAACGACCAGCTGGTTAGAGCGCTGGGATATCGCCAACACCACCGCACTCTTTCAACACACACCTATGATCCAGTATGCGCATCCTGTCCGCAGGGCCCCCGGTGCGGTCCGTTCCGAAGCCCACATTCTGGCAGCGATGAGTTTGGCCTTGGGGCGGCCCTTATGCGGCAGTCGGACGTTGGCGCGCTTCTGGAGTTGGCTCGCCTGGGACACCCGCCTGGCGGCCTTGTGTACGGCGCTGCTGTGGCCAGCTCGCCTGTTGTTCCGGGGCGCCTGGGGTCTCCCTGCACCGCGACCACGGCCAGGACGCTATCTGGGACGAGGCCCACGCACCCCAGGACACCGGATGCGGTTCTGGCATGCTGCACTTGCTGCCGAGCCGACTCGTCTGGCGGCGTATGCTGCTGCCCTGGGCGTGTCACCAGTGCTGCTTCACCAGCAGGGCACCGTTGCAGAGACTCTCGATGGAGACCCTGATCCATTACAGCCTGAGGCAACGTTCACGCTCATCTGTCGCCGTCGTCGCCTTGGCCACAATAGCTGGCTGCACGGTGCGGTCCATGATGGCAACGCCGAATGTGTCGTCTGGCTCGCCCCAGCTGATCTGCTCGCCCTCGGCGTCCCTGCCGGTGGTGAATTGCTGTTACATACCACGAGTGCGACGCTACGG
>Ga0209853_1000471_pt1 | contig 11242 bp, 8 predicted proteins | sample GWRWS1_30_40_FD_187224 | JGI IMG/M metagenome (GOLD analysis project Ga0209853, IMG submission 187224) | Riverbed sediment microbial communities from areas with vegetation nearby in Columbia River, Washington, USA - GW-RW S1_30_40 (SPAdes)... | ecosystem: Environmental > Aquatic > Freshwater >...
AGGTGGTCCATCATCGGCTGAACCGATGCGGGGTCCATGACCGGGCCAACCATCAGGAACTGAGCGCCCACGGTCACCCGCCGTCGGAAGACCCAACGCCGTGATCGCGAGCTCATCCCGACCTCGAACTCGACGCTGGGCATCGAGCCTTCCAACTCGCGCAGGTACTCGACGATCTCGTAGCTGTTGCTCCAGTGCTCGACCTCGGGAAGCATGTCGCCCTGGACCACGAGGAACGAGCTCACCCCATTGCCGATGGCGCCCCGGACCTCGGATTCGATGGCCAGGATGTTCCGGTCGCGGGTGGAGCAGACGACCGTGGGCCTCACATCCGGGACGTCATGAGCGATGCGGGCCCCGTACGCGTACGGCGACACGCGGACCTGCTTGAACGGGTTATCGGTGATGAGGACGTGCTGCCAGCGGCCGCGCAGCTCCAGGTGGGTCATGTCCGGCAACAGGGGCGGGTTGACCTCGACCATCTCGACCCAGCCCCCCCGAGTCGAGAGCACCGGTCAGGAGCCGGTTGCTTCGCGACGCCGACGAGCGGCGGCCACCATGTCGCCCAGCTGGTGCTCAATCTCCTCCCAGGTCCGGGTCTTCAGGCCGCAGTCCGGGTTGACCCACAGGTCCGCGTCGTCCATGTAGCCACCGAAGTGCTCCAGGCGCTCCTCCATGACGCCGCGCCCCGGCGAATGAGGCGAGTGGACGTCGAAAACGCCGGGACCGATCTGCATGTGGCCGTCGTCGAACAGGTCGTAGAAGGCCCGGATGCGGTCGTCGTCCTTGGACCGGGCGAAATAAATCGACGCCACGTCCACCGCGGCGTCCGACCACAGCGGCGCGATGGTCCCGTCGGTGCCGTAGCACATGTGGGTGTGCATCTGGACATGCGCCGGTTGGTTGAAGACGTGGTTGAGCGCGGCGCGCACCCCGCGGGCATAGACCTCGCGGCGCTCGGCCGCGTCCTCAGTCGGGAGGGGCCATCGCTCACGGACCGCCGGCTCGTCGACCTGGATGACCCGGGCACCGGCATCCACCAGGAATCCGACCTCCTGGCTGATGGGCTGGGCAACCGCCCAGAACAGCCTGTCATCGGCAACTCCGGGTGGCCGGAAGCTCCAGTTCACGATCGTCACCGGCCCGGTCAACATCCCCTTCACCGGCTTGGCCGTGGCAGCCTGTGCGAGCTTCCACTCGTCAACGGTCATCGGCTCCCTGATCGACGGCGGTGCCGCCAGGATCGGCGGTCGCGTACAGCGGCTGCCATAGGAGAGGACCCAACCATGGCGGGTCGTGTGGTAGCCGTCCATCTGCTCGGCGAAGTACTCGACCATGTCGGTCCGCTCGAATTCTCCATGGACCAGCACATCAAGCCCCATCCTCTCCTGCCAGTCGATGGCGTCCGTGATCAACCGAGCCATGGCGGAGTCGTAACCGGCTCGATCAAGGTCGCCGCGGCTGAGCTGGGTCCGCAGATTCCGGACGTCGGCCGTCTGGGGGAGCGATCCAGTCGTCGTGGTCGGGTACTTCGGAAGTGCCAGGTCGGCCTGGGCGGCCGCTCTCTCGGCTCGAGGCGCTCGCGAGATCAGCGTCCCGACCGCCGGCCACGTGCTGGGTGGCGGCGCGACCGTGGTCGGCGCGTCTCTGGTCCGGAGCGCCGCCGGCCAGCTGGCCAGGGCTCGCGTCTTCTCGCGGGCGAACTGGAAGCCGGGGGGAAGGTCCTCCCCGTCCACCGTAATGGGGAGGAACATCAGGCTCGTGGTCGGCACCAGGCGGATTGTCCGGCCGTCTTCGGGTAATTGGGCCAGGGCCTGCATGACTGGTTCGAACTCGTCGGGCCAGACACTGCGCCCGTCCACCACAGCGATCACGTGCTCGCGCTGCGCCTCCCAGGCAGGAGTGGCGGACAGCTTTGCCACGCCATCGAGCGGGACCTGGACCGACAACCCCCGCTGGCCAAGCGCTTCGAGGATCCCCTCGCTGGCCCGCCCGAACTGCACGGTGACGATGGGCACCGCGTCCAATCCCAGGTCGGCGGCACCGTGATACGCGACGTCCATCACCGCCCGGTCATCGGCGGTCATGGCCAGTCCCAGGCACGGCTCATCGATCTGGAGGCGGAATCCCGGGTGTGCCGCGGCCTGGTCACGGACCCATTGCCAGAGCGCATCACCGATGGCCTGGGCCGTGCCGAGGGCAGTCCCATTGTCGGCGCCCAGCCGGCTCAGCTTGACCAGGCTGTAAGGGCCGAGCACCGTCCAGGTCACGTCGGCGTCGAAGGTGGGTTTCCGCCAGGGGAGTGGGGTGAAGGCGCCGACCGGCCCCGTGATTTCGGGCACGACGTAGTGATAGTTGGTGTCGAACCACTTCGTCATTTCCCATGCCTCGTGGTCCCGGGTGCCGCGGGCGAGGGCCGTCAGGACCGCGAACGGATCCTTCGTCAGGGCGGGCGCCAGTCGCTCGGGGACGAGCCCGAGCATCAGGGCGGTCTCGAAGACCTCGTCATACAGGAAGAAGTCGTCGACCGCAGATCCGATCAGCGTCCGCTGCTCGTCGAGATGGGCCTTCCGCAGGTCCGCGATCCGGTCGTCGAGCTCTTCGCCTACGGTCCGGCCGCTCCAGGCCCGCTCGAGGAGCCACTTCAGCTCGCGGTTGGGGCCGATGCGTGGATATCCGATCAGCTGTGGGACTACTTCCATTCGGGCCTCATCTCGGCTTGCCGGCGTGCTCGGCAGTCTAAACGTCCTGCGCGGACGACGCCTTAGCAACGAACGGCCGTGGGCTCCACATGGTTGTCAACCAATGTCAGAGCGCCTACTGACACTCTGGGTCGTGGAGGTGAAAGGGACGTCGATAGTGCCGCCGCGCCGCTGAGGCTAGTGCGATGGCCGGCGATTTCCGTCAGACCACCGAATACCCGCGGATGTCCAAGAGGGACCGGACGGTATCATGGCGGCTCGCATTTCAGAGGCAGCCTTGCATCAGCTCGACGGCGCTCGGGTCCTGGTCATTGGCGGGGCCGGCTTTCTTGGGTCCCACATCGTCGACCAACTGACGCAGACCCCGGCAGCCCGTATCGTCGTACTCGACAATTTCGTCCGCGGGACGCGCGAGAACCTTCGTCAGGCGGCCGCGGAGCCGCGGGTGGAAGTGGTCGAGGGCAGCGTGACCGATCTGGCCCTCTTGCGGCGTCTGATGTCAGGGACGGATTTCGTCTTTCACCTCGCGGCGTTATGGCTGTACGAGTGTGTCCATGAGCCGCGCAGCGCGTTGGAAGTGAACGTGGTCGGCACCTACAACGTGGCCGAAGCCGCGGCTGACGCCAGCGTGCGTAAAGTCGTCTATTCCTCGTCCGCATCGGTCTACGGCGATGCCGCCTTCACACCGATGACCGAGGAGCACCCGTTCCTGAACCGAACCATGTACGGAGCGACCAAGATCGCCGGGGAGCAGTTCTTCCGAGCGTTCAACGAGCAGCGAGGGCTGGAGTACGCCGGCCTGCGCTACATGAACATTTACGGCCCGCGCATGGACTACCAGGGGACCTACGTCAGCGTGATCATGAAGGTCCTCGACCGCATCGACCAAGGCCTCCCGCCGATCATCTTCGGAGACGGTTCGCAGGCCTACGACTTCATCCACGTCGACGACGTGGCTCGGGCAAACCTCCTCGCACTCCAGAACGATGCGAGCGACGAATTCTTCAACATCGGGATGGGGGTGAAGACGACCATCCGGGAGCTCGTCGAGCTCATGCTCGATATCACCGGCTCAGACCTGGAGCCCGAGTATCGGCCGCAGGAGCAGATGTTCGTGACGCACCGGGTGGGCAGCACCGATAAAGCGGAACGACTCCTCGGCTTCCGTGCGGGGATTTCGTTGCGTGACGGCCTGCAGTCTGTCATCGAATGGCGGCGTCGCGAAAAAACTCGAGTGCCCGCGAACGCGACGGCCCGATGACTCGCCGCTCTCCGGCGTGTTGGACGGGGTTCGGCGGATGAGGGTGTTGGTCACTGGGGCTGCGGGCTTCGTTGGCCAAAACCTCGTCCCAGGACTCGCCGCCGAGCATCAGGTCATCGCCCTCGTTCGCCGGCCGCCCGCGATGCCGCTCGGAGCGGCGCAAATCGTGGTGAGGGACCTCACCAGCCCGGATCTCGCCACGAACCTTCCTGACGACGTCGACGTCGTGGTGCACCTGGCGCAGGCGTATCTGGCATTCCCGTCCCATGCATCGGAGATTTTCGCGGTCAACGCGGGCAGCACCCAGCGGTTGGCCGACTGGGCGCGTTCGAGCGGCGTCAGGCGCTTCGTCTTAGCGTCGTCGGGAAGCGTTTACGAGCCGTCGAAGCGGCCGCTGCGCGAAGTCGACCCGGTGAGGCCGCTCTCGTTCCATCCCGCGACGAAGCTCATGGCAGAGCAAGTCCTCGTGTACTACGAGGACGTGGTGGACGTCATTCGCCTCCGGCTCTTCACCCCCTATGGACCTGGCCAGACGAATCGGATGATTCCGCGGCTGATCGAGGCGATCGGCGAGGGGCGACCCGTCCAGCTCTCTCGCGGTGGCGAGCCACGTTTCAATCCGATCCACGTGGACGATCTCGTCGGCATCATCAGCCAGGCTGTGGCAGGCGCTGGGGCGCCCGTTGTCAACGTCGCCGGTCCGCGTGCGGTAAGCGTGGCCGAGATTGCGGAGATTATCGGCGCAACCCTGGGTCGAGCACCAGTCTTCGAATCGCACGACACTGATCCGCCCGGGGACTTGATCGCCGATACGACACGCATGCACGAGGTCTTTCGGTTCGGTTCGCTCATTGACCCAGCGGATGGGGTCTCCAATGTGACGAGCGCGCTGGTCGCTCGTGCATAGCTGGCTGGTTCCACTCCTCGTGGACCCCGTAACGGGGGCAGGCCTCCGCCTCGAGCCGGAGCGGCCGGACGATCATGGCGACATTGCCGAGGGATGGCTCGTTGGCGAGGGTGAGGTGACCTATCCGATCCGTGGCGGGATCCCACGCTTTGTCGGTGCTGACGGGCCGGAAGGTCAGGTTGCCGAGAGCTTCGGGTACAAGTGGTCTCAAGCACCGTCCTACGACAACCCCGATTTCGCCAACTGGTATCGCAACTGGCTCCTCGAGAAGTATGGCTTCCACGACGAGGCACGCCTTCGGAGCCACTTCTCCAGATTCACGCGGGTACTCGAAGTGGGCTGCGGAAGCGGGATGAGCTCGGTCGTATCGCTTGGGGGGCTGGGGCCTAGTCAGCAGTGGGTGGGGCTCGACCTGTCGACCGCCATAGACATCGCCCGGGAGCGTCTTGGGGACCGCCAGAACACCGCATTCGTTCAGGCGGACGTGCTGGCCCTGCCGTTCCAGGCTGGTACCTTCGACGCGGTCTTCAGCGAAGGGGTGCTCCACCATACGCGCTCGACGCGCGCTGCCCTGGAGTCCGTCGTTGCGGTCCTGTCGCCCGGCGGAGAGGTGATGTTCTACGTGTATCGTACGAAGGCTCCCGTCCGTGAGCTCACAGACGATCTACTCCGCGAGCGCGTGTCGGACCTGCCGCCGGACGAAGCCTGGCGACTCATGGCGCCCATGACTCGCCTGGCGAAGTCGCTCGCCGATCTTCACGCAAAGGTGGAGGTGCCGGACGACGTTCCGCTTCTGGGCATCAGGGCGGGGACATACGATGTACAACGCCTCATCTATTGGCACTTTGCGAAGCTCTTTTGGAGCGACGACCTTGGGTTCGAGGGGAGTCGGCACGTGAACTTCGATTGGTACCACCCGCGCTTCGCCCATCGACACACGGAAGACGAAATCCGCGGCTGGTGCGACGATCTGCGGCTCTCGATCATCCATTTCGACGCGCAGGACAGTGGTTTCACCGTCCGCGCGCTGCGGAACTGACGGGCCGGCTCAGAATGTGCGGGATCGCCGGGGTGTTCGACACGACCGGGGCGTCGGTTCCCGTCGAGTCACTCAAGCGGATGACCGACTGTGTTGCCCACCGTGGTCCAGACGGCGAGGGCCATTACACGTTCGGGCCGGTGGGCTTGGGTCACCGCCGACTTTCGATCATCGATCTGTCCGAAGCGGGACGCGAGCCGATGTCGAACGAAGACGGCAGCGTCGTCCTCGTATTCAATGGCGAGATTTATAACTTCAAGTCGCTGCGTGCCGAACTGGAGATACTCGGTCACCGATTCCATTCGAAGACCGACACGGAAGTGCTCGTCCACGGTTACGAGGAATGGGGAGACGACGCGATCCTCCGACTCAACGGCATGTTCGCGTTCGCCTTATTCGACCGTCCGCGCCGGCGGCTGTTGCTGGCCAGGGATCGCTATGGGATCAAGCCGCTCTATTGGAACATTTCGGCCGGACGCTTGATCTTCGGATCCGAAATAAAATCGATCCTCGCGCATGGCGATGTCCCTCGGAACGTCTCGTACCCAGCTCTTAACGAGTACTTCAGCTTCCAAAACACCTTCTCGGACTTGACACTATTCGAGGGCATCAGGTTGCTGCCAGCGGGGACGAAGCTGACGTTGCAGGCAGATTCCGGCGCCCAGCCACAGATCGAGCGGTATTGGGACTTCCCCTTCCATGGCGAGCCAATCAAGGCTTCCGAGGAAGAAGCGGCAGAAGAGCTCCATCGCCTGTTCGTGCAGGCTGTGATTCGCCAAACCGTGAGCGACGTTCCGGTCGGGGCGTATCTCTCGGGGGGAATGGACTCCGGCTCGATCACGGCCATTGCTGGGCAGGAGCTCCCGCGCCTCCGAACGTTCACTGCAGGCTTCGACCTGAGCTCAGCGTCCGGGCTTGAGCTCGGATTCGACGAACGGCGCGCGGCCGAGATGCTCGCCAACCGCTTCAAGACCGAGCATTACGAAGTCGTCTTGCACGCAGGTGATATGGAGACGGTCCTGCCGGAGCTCGTTTGGCACCTCGAGGATCTGCGCGTCGGCCAGTCATACCCGAACTACTACGTGGCCCGCCTGGCTGGAAAATTCGTGAAGGTGGTTCTGTCCGGGGCCGGGGGAGACGAGCTCTTCGGTGGCTATCCGTGGCGGTACTACCGTGGCTTGGATGCCACCGACCGCGAGGACTACCTGAGCCGCTACTACGGGTTCTGGCAGCGCCTCGTCCCCGACGCTGACAAGGCGAGGCTGTTCACGACAGAAACGCAGCGACGGATCGGTGCGCACTCCACGTTCGACGTCTTCCGATCGGTGTTTAACGGCTATTCGGGGCCCATGACGGAGCGCGACGATTACGTGAACGGATCGCTCTACTTTGAGCTCAAGACCTTCCTCCATGGCCTGCTCGTGGTCGAGGACCGGTTGAGCATGGCGCACTCGCTCGAGACGCGGGTCCCATTCCTGGATGACGATCTCGTCGACTTCGCGGTCCGACTGCCGCCTTCGCACAAGTTGCGGACTCTCGATGAGTTTCAGGGTGTCGATGAAAACGTCATCGGCAAACGCCAGCGCTATGAGCTGGAGACGAACGACGGCAAGCAAGTACTGCGTCGCGCGATGGAGCGAGTGATCCCTGCCGAGGTCACTGAGCGCGCAAAGCAGGGCTTCAGCGCCCCAGATGCCAGCTGGTTCCGTGGAGAGAGCATTGACTATATCGATCGCCTTCTCCGCAACCCGCGGGCAATGATCTATGAATTCCTCGAGCCACGATTCGTCCACGCCGTCCTCGACGATCACGGCTCCGGGCGCAACAACCGTCGCCTCCTCATCTGGTCGCTGCTCAGTTTTGAGTGGTGGTGCCGTACGTTCCTTTCGTCCGCCGGGGAACCGCCGGTTGCCCAGGCGTCGGCGATCTCCGAGCACGCGGAGAGCGGCACAGGCGCCGTGGTCGCGTGACGACCACCCGGATGTCGATACCGATTACCAGGCCGTTCATCGGCCCCGAGGAAATGGCCGCGGTCCAACGTCCGTTGGAGACCGGCTGGCTCGTCCAAGGACCGTATGTCAAGGAGTTCGAGAGCAAGTTCGGGCGCTTTATCGGGGCCGAGAACGCGGTAGCCACGACCTCCTGCACGACCGCCCTTCACCTCTCGGTAGTGGCGCTGGGGCTCGGACCGGGTGATGAGGTCATCGTCCCTGGATTCACCTGGGTCGCAACAGCGAACGTCGTCGAGTACATGGGTGCCCGGCCGGTGTTCGTCGATATCGATCTCGCGACATTTAATCTCGACGTGGCGCGCCTGGAAGTCGCGATAACGCCGAAGACCGTGGGAATCATTCCGGTTCACATGTTCGGTCTTGCGGCAGACATGGACCCCATCAAGGAGATCGCGGATCGACGTAGCCTGTGGACCGTTGAAGATGCAGCGTGCGGGTTCGGAGCCTGGTACGGCGGCACGCATGTGGGGACCCTGGGTGACCTTGGGTGCTTCAGCTTCCACCCGCGGAAATCGATCACGACCGGCGAGGGTGGCATGGTTACGACCAGCCGGGACGATCTCGCCGAGACGGTCCGCTCGCTTCGCGATCATGGTGCGTCGCGGTCGGACCTGCAGCGACACACACAGACCGGAAGTTATTTGCTCGCCGACTACGATCGGCTGGGTTACAACTTCCGCATGACAGACATACAGGGCGCCATGGGCAGCGTCCAGATGGACCGCGCTGAGTGGGTTCTTGCCGAACGACATCGCTGTGCCGAGGCATATGACCGGCTGCTTGCCGATGTCGAATGGCTTGCATTGCCGATCACTCCCTCCAACAGCGTCCACGGCTACCAGTCTTACGTCTGCCTCTTCCAGCCGGAAGAACCCAATCTGCAGTCCGCAGACCGACTCCACGAGCAGCGCAATCGGATGATGGCCAGACTCGAGGCCGAAGGAATCGCCACTCGCCAGGGAACCCACGCGGCGTTCATGCAGGGCTTCTACGCCGCGAAGTACGCGATTCCCCGGTCGGATCTACCCCGCGCGTTCCTGGCTGACCGACTCAGCCTTTCGCTGCCGATGTTCCCCGGGATGACGGAGGACGAGCTCGAGTACGTCGCGACGGCGCTGCGCAGTGCGGCCGATGCCTGACGCGCACGGCGTGCCGCGTGGCCGATGACTCGGCGCCCACTGCGGCCGCTCCTTTTCCTCGGCGCCTCAACGGCATTCCTGGAGATCCAGGAGATCATCCACGATATCAACCGGATGGAGCCGCGCCACCGCATCGTTGGCTTGCTCGACGACGATCCGAATCGCCACGGGACCGAGGTAGACGGTGTGCCGGTAATCGGGCCGCTCTCGGCAGCCGTGGACTACCCGGATGCGGATCTTGTGTTTGGAATCGGGTCTTACCCTACCAGGCTGGTCCGCCATCGGATCATCGACCGCCTGGGCATCCCCGATGCGCGTTTCATCAGTCTGGTTCACCCGGCCGCGAAGGTCTATCCAAGCGCCCACATCGGTCCCGGCTCCATCGTCCATCCGGGAGTGGTCCTGGCAAACGATGTCGTTCTCGAAGGGTTCAACGTGGTCACGTTTGGGGCGCTGGTCGGCCCGTATGTACGCCTCGGTCGGTTCTCGATGGTTACCTCGCTCGCGATCGTGCTGAGCCGGGTGACGATAGGTTCCGCCGCATTCATCGGAGCGGGTGCCAGTCTTCAGGACGGGATCCGGGTGGGACCCGGCGCGCTGGTGGGGATGGCCGCCGCCGTCTACCGCGATGTGGAACCTGGGGCCGTGGTCCTCGGAAATCCGGCCAAAGTGGCGTATCGCGTCCGGGTCCCGGCTGAGCTGCTTGTATCGTGGCCGCCGACAGAGGAGGACGCATCGTCACCCGCCACAGGAGAGTCTGCATGATCACCCTCGAGCGATCGATCGAGATGATTCAGGAGTCGATCCAGAGCCTGCGCAGGGCGGGACTCCTCGAACACGACCTGGTAATCGAAGAGAGCACCGTCCTCCTGGGGATGGGGTCTGAGCTCGATTCCGTCGCCTTCGTCACGCTCATGTCCGACCTCGAGGACCGGCTGTCACGGGAGACGGGCCGCGACCAGTTCCTCGTGTTGGACGATCTTCACGAGCTCAATGGCGAGGAGCCCTCGCTCACCGTCCGCGCACTGGCTCCCTACCTGGTGGAGATGGTAGGGAGAACCTGATTCGTGGCTGCCGAATCGCGGGTGATGGTGATCACCGGCAGCAGTCGTGGCATCGGTCGCGGGCTCGCCGAGCACTTCCTGACACGGGGATACCGGGTGGCGGGCTGCTCGCGTGGACCATCGACCATCGATGATCCCGGTTACCACCACACCCTCGTCGACGTCGGCGATGAATCTGCGGTCCGGACGTGGGTGCGGGCCCTGCGGTCAAAGCATGGACGGATCGACGTGCTCGTCTGCAACGCTGGCACAGCCAGGGCCGCGTCTCTGGTCACCATGACCGACGGGCTACTTGTCGAGGAGATCATCCGATCGAACGTATTGGGGACGTTCTTCGTTTGCCGCGAAGTCGCCAAGGCGATGATGGTGGCCGGGGCAGGACGGATCGTGACCGTTTCTTCGATGGCGGTCGGACTGCATGAAGAAGGGACCGCCGCGTATGCCGCGGCCAAGAGCGCAATCGTGGAGATGACGAAGGTCCTGGCCAAAGAACTCGCACCGAACGGCATAACGGCGAACGTTGTGGCCCCATCGATGTTCGCATCCGACGCATTCGAGGCGCTCGGCGACGCTGTTCAGGAGCGGGCACGATCCAAGCTCACCATCCCGCGGACGCGCCCGGACCGCCTTGCCCGGTCCCGGCTGCTTGAGGGGCTCAACCAGGGGATGGCCCAGGAGCTGATCCTTGTGTGCACGCCCGCGGGGTTCGGCAAGACCACCCTGCTGGCCGACTGGGCCACCGGCGTGAGCTGGCCGGTTGCCTGGCTGTCGCTGGATGAAGGCGACAACGACCCGGTGCGCTTCTGGCGGTATGTGGTCGCGGCGCTCAACCGCGCGGGGATCGGCGTCGGCGAACGGGTGCTTCCACTCCTGACGGCTCCGGCGGTCCTGTCCAGCCAGGGCGTGGTGGCCGCCCTGATCAACGAGTTGGAGGCCCTGCCCAACGAGGTGGCAGTGGTCCTGGACGACTACCACGTTGTGGAATCGGCGCCGATCCATGAGGGCATGGCCTTCCTCCTGCGCCACCTGCCGCCACAGCTGCTGCACCTGGTCGTCAGCAGCCGCGCCAGCGGCAGGGGCGGATCGCTGCGGCTGCTGACGACCAGGTGCAGCAGCTG
>Ga0209853_1000472_pt1 | contig 11238 bp, 8 predicted proteins | sample GWRWS1_30_40_FD_187224 | JGI IMG/M metagenome (GOLD analysis project Ga0209853, IMG submission 187224) | Riverbed sediment microbial communities from areas with vegetation nearby in Columbia River, Washington, USA - GW-RW S1_30_40 (SPAdes)... | ecosystem: Environmental > Aquatic > Freshwater >...
CCCCGGGCTCTCCCTCGGCACGCGCATCGTCGTTGAGGGGATGGTCGGCGAGCACGGGAGCCGCCGGCGAATGGTCAACCCCAGCTTCGAGTTCTCCACCTAGCGCCTGACCGGCGTGCCTACGTGGCGTTCCCCCGCGGGCCGCTCGGGGTTCCCTCGTCGGTCGCCTCGCCCATGATCGCACTCCGCAGGGTCGCCTCGGCCTCCCCCGCTGCCAGCGCAAGGACCTCATCGCCCGGCGTGATCACCGTCTCCGGCTGGGGGATGACCACGTGGCCCTCCCGGAGCACCGCAACGATGGCCGAGTCCGGCGGCAGCCGCAGCTCGTACAGCGGCCGCCCGGCATTCGGCCACGTGTCCGGGATCGTCAGCTCGACCAGCCCGACCCGGCCGCCCTCCAGGCGGAGAATGCGCACCAGGTCCCCCACGGTCACCGCCTCCTCCACCAACGCGGTGAGAAAGTGGGGAACCGAGACCGCCACGTCCACGCCCCACTGCTCGGTGAACATCCACTCGTTCCGGGGGTGGTTCACCCGGGCCAGGACCCGCGGGACGGCGAACTCCTGCTTGGCCAGGAGGGACGTGACCAGGTTGTCCTCGTCGTCGCCGGTAGCGGCGACCACCGCGTCGGCCGCCTTCAGCTCGGCCTTCTCCAGGACCCACGGCTCGCAGGCGTCGCCCAGGAGGAAGTCCACGTCCGGGGCCCACTCCTTCGCCACCTCCAGCGTGGCTGGGTCCTGCTCGATCACCAGGACGTCGTGGCCCCGAGCGGCCAGGTCCGACGCCAGGTACCGGCCTACGGCCCCCGCGCCGGAGATCACCACCCGCACGGCTAGTGCTCCCCGACCGGCGCCAGGGTCGAGTCGAGTTCCTCCATGGCGTCCCGGTGGAGGATGAGCTGGACGATGTCGCCTTCCTTGAACGCGCTGGAGGCCACCGGGATGAACCCGTGTCCGCCCCGGTCCACCCCCACGACCAGGATCTTGCCGTCCGCGTTCATCGAGTTGACGCGCTGGCCGATCAGGTGATCGGGGACCTCGAGCCGCATCCGGAACAGGTCACCGCCGGCCAGGCTCTCCTTGATCTCCTCACGGGGGTGCGACAGCATCAGAAGGATCTGCTTCACGCCCCAAGTCGTCGTGGCCACCGTGGGGATGTTCAGCCGCTCGTAGATCTCGGCCCGGCGAGGGTCGTAGATGCGGGCGATGACCTTCGGCACGTGGTAGTACTCGCGGGCCACCCGGGCGGAGACGATGTTCGAGTTGTCGCCGTTCGTCACGGACACGAAGGCGTCGGCCTCCTTGATACCGGCCTCGTCCAGGAGATCCCGGTCGAACCCCAGGCCGACCATGGTCCGGGCCTCGAACCCCGGGGGGAGCCGGTCGAAGGCCGAGGCCCGCTTGTCGATGATGGTGACCTCGTGCCCGGCCTTCCCGAGCTGGATGGTGAGCTCGGAGCCGACCCGCCCGCAGCCGACGATGATGACCTTCATCGAGCGGGTAGGTTAGCCCACCGGCCGGCGTGGGGGGAGGGACTCGACAGGCGTCGGGTCGGAACGAGCCTCGTCCGGCGGCCGTCCGGTCCGGTGGCGTCGCCTGCCGAAGTAGTACGGGACGACCGCGACGTCCACGTGGTCGTACCGGCCCAGCGACCTGGCGATCTTCCTGCTGGTTCGGTCGTGAAGCACCCGCTGGCGGAGCCTCGCGTAGTCGCGGCGGGGCATCACCACCGTGATCTCCTGGCGCTTGCCCATGAGCTCGACCACGTATCGCTCGAGCGACCGGGCCACGTTGCGATCCCAGCACTCGATGACGTCGAGCTCGACCGGGATCCCGAGCGCCATCCACCGCCGGATCAGCTCCTCCTGGTTCTCGAGGTCAACCGCCGCGTGGACCGCTCGGACCTCGGTGGCGCCGAGCGACAGGGCGTACCAGACGGCGCGGAGGGCGGCCCGGTCCGGCCTGTCGACGAGCACGACGACCCGGTGGCTGGCGCGGGGGAGGACCCCAAGGCGAATCGTGCCGTCCGAGGCCTCCGTCACGTCGTGCGCGGGCCCTAGGTGATCTCGGACGAGCGTGATGCTGACGCGGCCGTAGGGCAGGAGCGCCCGGGCCAGGTGCGCGCCCGTCCGCCCTCGCCGGAGCCGCTCGAACGCGCCCATGTGCGCGGGACCGGGGATGATCACGTTCACTTCCGAATCGTCGGGAAGCGCGCCCACGAACCCGGCCAAGCAGCTCGCCACGTCGCCGTCGTTCCTGACCACCTTGAGCGGCACGCCGATGCCGAGCCCTCGCCACCGGCGCTCCAGCTCGTCCGCGGAGCCTTCCTCGGTCTCGAAGTGAACCGCCTGCACGCCCTGGGTCCGTAGCGTCTTGGCGTATTGGAGCGCATGGACGGTCTTGCGGTCGAGGTCCTTCACCACGACCAGCGCGATGGGGCGGCGGATGTCGGAGGCGTCGAACCGGGGCAGGTCCTCGTCCAGCTCCTCGCGCTCCCGCTCGTACTGGCGGTTCAGCCGGACCAGCAGCCACACCATCACCGGCACGAAGAGCACGATCGCCCATGCGCCATCGAGGAACTTCGTGTAGCCGATGATTACCGTGACGACGGCGGTCGTGATGGCGCCAAGGCCGTTGATGAGCAGGCTTCGGCGCCACCGGGGCTCCTTGATCCGGAGATGCCGCCGGGCCATGCCGGCCTGCGACAGCGTGAACGAGGTGAACACGCCGATCGCGTACAGAGGGATCAGCCGGTGCACGTCGGCCTGGAACGCTACGACCAGCACGGTGGCCGCGAGGGCCAGCCCCACGATGCCGTTGGAGAACACCAACCGATGCCCGCGCTGGGTCAGTTGCCGTGGCATGAAGTTGTCGGTTGCTTGGAAGTTCGCCAGGCGGGGGAAGTCGGCGAAGGACGTGTTGGCTGCGAGGATCAGGATCAGCGTCGTTCCGACCTGGAGCATGAGGAACATCGCCGTACCCGGCGCCCCGCTTCCGAACACCGCTCGCCCGATCTGCGAGATCACGGTCTTGCCTTCGGTGGGGACGACCTGGAGCCGGAAGGCCAGGAAGGACAGGCCCAGGAACATCACCCCCAGGAGGCTCCCCATCCACATCAGGGTCGTCCTCGCATTCCTCCACTCGGGCGGCTTGAAGGCGGGAATGCCATTCGAGATGGCCTCGACCCCAGTCACTGCCGCGCCGCCGGAGGCGAAGGCGTGCAGAACGAGGAACATCCCGATGGCGCCGGTGGTCCGGAGGGTCTCGTCGGGGAGCGGGAGCGGGTGCAGATCCCCGGTCAGGGCCCGATAGAGTCCCAGCCCGAGCAGCGTGAACATCATGGCGATGAAGAAGTACGTGGGGACGGCGAACATCCGCCCGGACTCCCGCACGCCGCGCAGGTTCCCCCACGCGATGAACCAGATGCAGAGCACCGACAGCCAGACCCGGTACGGGTACAGGCTGCCCGCTGCGGAGGTGATGGCCGCCACGCCGGCCGCCACCGAGACCGCCACCGTCAGGACGTAGTCGGTGAGGAGGGCCACCCCGGCGAGCTGCGCCGGGAGCAGCCCGAAGTTGTCCTTGGTGACGATGTAGGCGCCGCCGGCGCTGGGGTAGGCCTTGATGGTCTGCCGGTAGGAGAACAACAGGATCGCCAGGACGGCAAGGATCGCGTACGTGATCGGCATGAGGAGGCCGAACGCGGCGGCCCCCGCGACGGGGACGGCGACCTTCAGGATCTCCTCGGTCGCGTAGGCCACCGAGGAGAGGTTGTCGGACGCGAACACCGCGAGCGCGGTGGGCTTTCCCAGGCGCTCGTGCACGAGGTGCGCGGTCGGCAGGGCGGGCCCCAGGACGGCGCGCTTGATCGCGTACGCCGGCCCCGGGGGGAGGGCCTTCGGGCCTCCCGATTGGGTTGGTCGTACGACCTCCTGGGTTTGGGCCATCGGCTGTACGCTCCGTTGCACGTGAGCAGTGTCGGCCGGCCCGCGTAAACGATCCGTGAAAGACGCGGCCTGGGGCGTGAAGATCCCGTAGGAGCCGCTAGCGTGGAGGCATGATGCGGCGGTTCCGCCCGGTGCGTAGGTCGTGGCTCCTAAGCGCGGTCGTAACGATCGCTGCTCCCCTCGCGGCGACGCTGGTCGGCCTGTCGTTCCACGGTGGGGACGCCAGCGCCACCTCCCTGTACCTGCTGGCCATCGTCGCCGCGGCGGCCATCGGCGGGTTGTGGAGCGGGCTTGGCTCGGCCCTCCTCGCCTTCTTGGGGCTGAACTACTTCTTCACACCGCCGCGGCACACGTTCCGTGTCGGTGAGGCCGAGGACCTGGTCGCGCTCATCGTGTTCCTGATCGTGGCCGTGATCGTCGGAGCGCTCCTCGCGCTGGCGCTCGACGAGCGGAGCCGCGCGACCAGAAGGGAACAGGAGACCAAGCTCCTCAGTTACTTCGCGACCAGGCTCCAGTCGAGCGAGCGCCTCGAGCGCGTGCTGACCGAGTTCGCCGGGGCGCTCCTCGAGGCCTTCGGCCTGGCTCGCTGCGAGATCCAGATCCGGGCCGACGACCTAGTCGCTGACGGGAGCAGCGAGCGTCCGGGCGAAGGGGAGGGGCCCCCGATCGTCGTGCAGCTGGCCGTGGGCGAGGCCTCACTCGGGATCCTGACCGCCGTGCCCGTCGGCGGGCTCGAGCCGCTCTCGGACGACGACCGCGGGTTCCTGGAGGCCTGCGCCAAGCAGGTCGCGGTGGCGGTGGAGCGCCTGCGGCTCGACCGTCAGGTGGAGGGGGCTCGCCTTCAGGCCAACACCGACCAGCTCCGGGCGGCGCTGTTCTCGTCGGTCACCCACGACCTCCGCACGCCGCTGGCCGGCATCAAGGCCAGCGTCACGAGCCTCCTGGACCAGGGTGTGAGCCTCGACGAGGGCCAGCGGCGCGAGCTCCTCCGTGCCGTGCTCGGGGAGACGGACCGGCTGAACCGCCTTATCGGCAACATCCTCGACCTGGCGAAGGTGCGGGCCGGCGCCCTGGTCCCGGCGAAGGAGCCCACGGCCATCGAGGACGTGATCGAGTCCGTGCTCCACCGGATGGGGCCGGCCCTCGGGAACGTGGGGGTCCGGTCCATCATCCGCCCGGACCTTCCGGATGCGCCGATGGACCCTGTCCAGATCGACCAGGTCCTCTCGAACCTGTTGGAGAACGCGGTGCGGTTCTCGCCACCGGGCGGAGAGATCCTGATCTCGGCGGCCCTGTGGCACGGCTCGGTGCAGGTCCGCCTGGCCGACCAGGGGCCGGGCATCCCGGTGGACGAGCGGCAGCGGGTGTTCGACGCGTTCCACCGCCGCGAATCCGAAGGCGGGCGGAGCGGGAGCGGCCTCGGCCTGGCCATCGCCCGGGCCATCGTTCTCGCCCACGGCGGGCGGATCTGGATCGAGGGGTCTCCCTCGGGCGGAACCGCCGTCGTGTTCGAGCTTCCAGTGGCAGACACCGAGCCGGTCAGGCAGGAGCCCGTGCGTTGACCAATGTCCTGGTGGTCGACGACGAACCGCAGATCCGCCGTGCCCTGCGTACCAGCCTGGAGGCCCACGGTTACGCGGTCCGCACAGCCGGGACCGGGGAGGAAGCCGTGGTGGCCGTGGCGGAGGCCTCTCCCGATCTCGTGTTCCTCGACCTCGGCCTCCCCGACCTGGACGGCACGGAGGTGATCCGGCGGGTCCGAGCGTTCTCCGAGGTTCCGGTCATCGTCCTGTCCGTCCGGGACCGGCAGGCCGACAAGGTGGCGGCCCTCGATGCGGGGGCCGACGACTATGTGACGAAGCCATTCGGGATGGACGAGGTGCTCGCCCGACTACGAGCCCAGCTCCGCAGGGCACACGGTGAGGAGCCGGGCCCGTCCGTCCTGCGTTTCGGCGAGGTTGAGGTCGATCTGGGTCGGCAGCTGGTGACCTTGGCTGGGGAGATGGTGCACGTCACCAAGACGGAATACGCGCTGCTGGAAGCGTTCGTCTCGAACCCCGGCAAACTCCTCACCCACCAATGGCTCCTGCGTAGGGTCTGGGGCCGCGGGTACGGCGAGGAGAGCCACTATCTGCGCGTGTACGTCCGGGCACTCCGGCGGAAACTGGGCGACCGCGCGGCGGCTCCGACGCTCATCCTCACCGAGCCCGGCGTGGGGTACCGCTGGATCGCCGAGCGGGCTGACTAGAATCCCAACGTGGCCACCGCCACGCAGACTGGCTCATCATTCGAGGTGCTGAAGCGCCTGCTGATCGGCCGTGCCCTGGCCACGCACAAGCAGGAGCACCAGCTCCTGCCCAAGTTCCTGGCACTTCCCGTCTTCTCTTCGGACGCCCTCTCGTCCGTGGCCTACGCGACGGAGGAGATGATGCTGGTGCTGGTCGGCGCCGGAGCCGCCGCGCTCTCCCTGAGCATTCCCATCGCCCTCGGCATCGCGGCGCTCATGGTCATCGTGGTGACCTCCTACCGGCAGACCGTCCGGGCCTATCCCAGGGGCGGCGGGTCGTACTTGGTATCCCGGGAGAACCTTGGGACGATCCCCGGACTGGTGGCCGCGGCGGCCATCCTCACCGACTACGCGCTGACAGTGGCCGTGAGCATCACGGCCGGGACCATCGCCATCACCTCGGCGGTGCCGTCCCTGGCCGACCACAAGGTCGCCATGGCCCTGGCCCTCGTGACCCTCGTCACCTTGGTGAACCTCCGAGGGGTCAAGGAGGCGAGCACGTTGTTCGCCTTCCCCACCTACGGGTTCGTGGCCATGGTGTACCTCACGCTGCTGGTGGGGCTGGTTCGATGCCTGGGCGGCTGTCCGACGGCGGCCACGTCCGTACTGGGCCTGGAGGATGCAAGCGCGCTCAGCCTGTTCCTGGTGCTGAAGGCGTTCTCTTCCGGCGCCACCGCCCTCACGGGGGTGGAGGCCATCGCCGACGGCGTGCAAGCCTTCCGCCGTCCCCAGGCCAGGAACGCCGCGGACACGCTCGCCATCATGGCGGCCATCGGCATCTCGATGTTCCTGGGCATCACGGTCCTGGCCCGCCTCCTGGAGGTGCGCGTCACCCACGAGATCGCCACGTCGAAGTCGGTGCTGGCCCAGATCGGGGAGACCGTCTTCGGGGACGGCCATCTCCTGTTCTACGTCCTCCAGGTCTTCACGGCCGGCATCCTCGTCCTTGCGGCGAACACCTCGTTCCAGGACTTCCCCCGCCTGTCCTCGATCCTGGCCCGCGACCGGTTCATGCCGTCCCAGTTCCGCAACCGCGGCGACCGGCTGGTGTTCTCCAACGGAGTGCTGGTGCTCGCAGTGCTGGCCTCGCTCTTGATCTGGATCTTCGACGCGAACCTCACGAGCCTGATCCAGCTCTACGTCGTGGGTGTGTTCACCGCGTTCACGCTGTCCCAGGCGGGGATGGTCGTCCGATGGGTCCGGACCAAGGGCCAGAACTGGCAGCGGAGCGCCATCATCAACGGGATCGGGGCCACGGCCACCGGTGTGGTCCTCGTCATCGTGACCATCACGAAGTTCCGGGGAGGGGCGTGGATCGTCATCGCCGCCATCCCCGTGATCGTGGCGTTTTTCCTCGCCGTTCACCGCCACTACGTGCGCGTCGGGGCGGCCCTGCGAGCCGGGCACCTCACGGCCAAGCAGGAGGCTCGGAACGTGTTCGTCATCCTCGTCCCCGACCTCGGGCCGGCCACGGCCGACGCCGTGGCCTACCTGCGTGCCATCCGGCCCGAGCGGGTGCGGCCGCTGTGGGTGGGCCCGGCCGAGGGCTACCGTTCGGCCGCCGTCGAATGGGACGTGCGATGCCCCCGCCTGGGGAACCTGGAGCTGCTCCCGAATGCCCAGGAGCATTTGGTGCGAGAGCTCCGCCGGTACCTTCACGGCATCGAGCGTGACCCCGATGACTTCGTGACCGTCATCGTCCCCGAAGTGCTCTCGGGGCGATCGTGGCTTCAGTTCCTCCGTAACCGGTCGGCCCTGCTGGTCAAGACCTCCCTCCTGTTCGAGGAAGGGATCGTGGTCACCGACATCCCCCTCCTTCCCGAGGAGCGTGCGGCGGCGGAAGCCCATGCCAAACGGCCGGTCGAACCCGAGCGGACGGTCGTCCTGATCCCCGTATCCGGCGTCCACGACGCGACGGTTCGGGCCGTCGTGTACGCCAAGTCCCTCAACCCGGCGGCCGTGGAGGGATTGTTCTTCGTGACCGATCCGGAGGAGGTGGAACCGATCATCGAGGGATGGCACGACCGGCAGATGGACGTGCCACTTATCTTGGTCGAGGCACCCTTCCGCGACCTGGGCGACCCGCTCCTTGCCGAGATCCGCAAGCACACGGAGCGGCGAGACACCATCGTCACCGTCGTTCTCCCCGAGCTGATCCCGGCCCACTGGTGGGAGAATCTGCTCCACAACCAGACGGCCTTCTATATCAAGCGGCTGCTTCTGTTCGAGCCGAACGTGGTCGTGACGAGCGTCCCGGTCCACGTTCGCACGGCGACTCCCGCACCGACCCTGTCGTAAGGAGAAGTCATGGATCGCGACGCCGCCATCACGCTGTGCCGAGAGAAGGCCGAGAAGGAGACCACGGTCCGCCACCTGATCTCGGTCGAAGGGGTGATGCGGGCCCTGGCCCGGCGGTTCGGGGAGGACCAGGACCTGTGGGCGCTGACCGGGCTCTTCCACGACCTCGACCAGGACCAGACCCAGGACGACCCGGACCGGCACGCCCACGTGGCCGCCGAGTGGCTGCGGGAGGCCCGTATGGACGAGCGCGTCGTGAACAGCGTGCTGGCGCACGCCCACGAGCGATACCGGACCGACCTGATGTCGAAGGCGGTGGTGCACGCCGACGCAGTAGCCGGCCTGCTGGTCGCGGCGGCCCTGGTCCGCCCGGAGAAGTCCCAAGGCATGAAGGTGTCCTCGGTGAAGAAGAAGCTGAAGGAGAAGGCCTTCGCGCCGGGCGTGAACCGGGAGGAGGTCACGTCGGTGGAGGAGTCGATCGGGATGTCGCTCGACGAGTTCATCGCCGTGGGGATCGAGGGCCTCCAGTCCGTGGCCCCCGAGATCGGGCTGTAGGCGAAGGGAGAGCCGGCGCGGCCAGGGTCCGTGGGCTCGGCTCCGGACCTCAGCGGGCCAGGGTGTCCTCTTCCTTGGATGGATCGGGGTCGTCCGCCGCGGGCACCGGGTGGGCCCGGAGGTCGCGGACCCTCCGCCACACCCACCAGCCCACCGTTCCGACCGCCGCCGCGGCGATCAGCCAAGAGAAGGGCTGGATGAACCGCTCCACCTGCTCCCACCGCTCCCCCAGCTTGTAGCCGAGGAACGCCAGCCCGAAGGTCCATGGCAGGCACCCCAGCAGGGTGTACAGGCTGAACTTCCAGAAGCTCATCCTGGCCACCCCCGCCGGCAGGCTGATGAACGTCCTGACCACCGGGAGGAGCCGCCCGAAGAACACCGCCTCGTGCCCGTACCGCTCGAACCAGTCGTGGGCCCGGTCGATCTCGTGGGGCCGGAGCAAGAGGTATCGGCCCCACCGGTCAATGAGGGGCCGCCCCCCCACGTACCCCACCCAGTACGCCAACCACGACCCCACCAGGTTGGCCACCGCCCCCACCAGGCCCACCGCCACCAGGTCGAGCTGATGCTCGGGGGCCAGGAACGGGGCGCTCACCAGGGCCCCTCCGAACAGCATGGTGACCTCGCTGGGGATGGGGATACAGGCGGATTCCAACACCATGAGGACGAAGATCGCGAGGTAGCCGTACTGTGCGACCTCGTCCGTGATGAACCTGCTGAGGATCCCGAGCACGCGCCGACTCCGGGGGAGCGGGAATGAACCGAGGGTATCACCGCGTTTGAAGGGGGCGGACCGCTCCGTCCCTGCCCCGCGGCCCCGGAGCCATAATCCCCGGGACGACGGCGGGGGCTGGTACCCTGCGCCCGGATGCCGCCTCCGCCGGCCGGGCCTCCTGCCCCCATCAGACGAATGGAAGCGTTTGACGCATGACAAAGACGCTGGTGGTCGTGGAATCGCCCACCAAGGCGAAGACCCTGGAGCGATACCTCGGCCCCGACTACACGGTGCGTGCCTCCTACGGGCACATCCGTGACCTGCCCAAGAGCAAGCTGGGCGTCGATACCGACCGGGAGTTCGAGCCCGAGTACGTGATCCCGGAGGCCTCGGAGAAGGCCGTCCGGGCCCTCCGCTCCGCCCACAAGAAGGCCGAGGAGCTGGTGCTGGCCACGGACTTCGACCGGGAGGGCGAGGCCATCGCCTACCACGTGGCCGAGGTCCTGAAGGTGGACCCGGCCACGGCCAAGCGGGTCACGTTCACCGAGATCACCCGGGACGCCATCCTGGACGCCTTCCAGCACCCCCGGGCCATCGACCTCCGGCTCGTCGAGGCCCAGCAGGCCCGCCGGATCCTGGACCGGCTGGTCGGCTACAGGCTCTCGCCGGTCCTTTGGAAGAAGGTCCGCCCGGGGCTGTCGGCCGGCAGGGTTCAATCGGTGGCCCTCCGGCTCATCGTGGATCGGGAGCGAGACATCCAGGCCTTCGTTCCGGTCGAGTACTGGAGCGTTGACGTCCGCGTGACTCCCCAGGACGAGGAGGTGCCCTTCCTGGCCCGGCTAATCGAGATCCCCCAGGGCAAGCTGGCGGCCTCACCCGACAAGAAGGGCATCACCCTTTCCACCGAGGCGGACGCCGCGCGCCAGGTGGATCGGCTGGGCGTGGCCGGCTATCGGGTGTCGGAGGTCAGGGAGAAGGAGATCAAGCGGACCCCCGCGGCTCCCTTCACCACCTCCACCCTTCAGCAGGAGGCTGCCCGGAAGCTGGGGTTCGGAGCGCGAAGGACCATGCGCGTCGCCCAGCAGCTGTACGAGGGCATCGACCTCCCCGGCGAGGGACGGGTGGGTCTGATCACTTACATGCGGACCGACTCGAAGACCATCGCCGAGTCGGCCCTCCGGGAGATCGCGGAGGTCGTCCGGACGGAGTTCGGGGCGCCCTACGCCTTGAAGCAGCCCCGCCGGTACAAGACCAAGCAGCGAGGAGCGCAGGAGGCCCACGAGGCCATCCGGCCCACGTCGGCCATGCGCTCCCCCGACCGGGTGGCCGGAGCGCTGGACAGGGGCCAGTTCGCGCTGTACCGCCTGATCTGGCAGCGGACGGTGGCCTCGCAGATGGCCGAGGCCCGGTTCGACCAGGTCTCGGTGGACGTCGAGG
>Ga0209853_1000473_pt1 | contig 11229 bp, 10 predicted proteins | sample GWRWS1_30_40_FD_187224 | JGI IMG/M metagenome (GOLD analysis project Ga0209853, IMG submission 187224) | Riverbed sediment microbial communities from areas with vegetation nearby in Columbia River, Washington, USA - GW-RW S1_30_40 (SPAdes)... | ecosystem: Environmental > Aquatic > Freshwater >...
GCCTCGACATCGCCGGGAAGACCGGCACCGCGCAGATGATCGCCAAGTCGAAGGCCGAGAAGGGCCAGGACCACGCGTGGTTCGCCGCCTTCGCGCCGGCGAAGGCGCCGGAGGTCGTCGTAGTCGTGATCGCGGAGCGGGGCGGTAAAGGTGGCCAGGTCGCGGCCCCGATCGCGCGGAAGATCCTGAACGCGATCTTCTTCGAGAAGGTTGCCGCGGTGGAGATCGCCGGCTAGTGCTTCGGATCGACCGGCGCCTGCTGCAGAACGTGGACTGGGCGCTGCTGGCGATCGCATTCGGACTGGTCGTGATGAGCACGGTGACGCTCGCGAGCCTGCACGTGGGCCGCGCGGGCGGCAGCGTCGTCGTCCGCCAGGTCCTCTGGTTCGCGGTTGGCCTCACCGTCATGGTGTTGCTGGCGAGCCTCGACTACCGGAGGCTCGTCCGCGCCGCGCCGGCCCTGTACCTCCTGGGCCTGGCCGGGCTGGCCGCCGTTTTCGTGCTGGGCCGAACGGTGTCGGGCGCGCGGCGGTGGATCGTGTTCGGCCCGATGTCGATCCAGCCCTCCGAGCTCTTCAAGATCTGCTTCGTGCTGATCGTGGTGTGGGCGATCACGTCCCGCTGGGCACAGCCCGTGGGCAAGCTCACCATCGCCTTGATACTGACGATCGTGGCGGTGCCGGCCGTGCTGATCATCAAGCAGCCGGACCTCGGCACCGGCCTCCTGCTTGTCCCCGTGCTCACGATTCTGCTCGTCGGAGCGGGGCTGCGCCTCAAGGTCCTCGGCGGCCTGGCGCTCGCGGCGCTGTCCGCGATGCCGCTGGCCTGGCTGGCGCTGAAGGACTACCAACGCGAACGAATTCTCGTCTTCCTGGATCCGTTCCGCGATCCGCTCGGGAGCGCGTACAACGTGATCCAGGCGAAGATCGCGATCGGATCGGGTCAGCTCCTGGGCAAGGGCGTGGCCGGCGCGACGCAGAGCCGGCTGGCGTTCCTTCCGGAGCGTCACACGGATTTCATCTTCGCCGTATTCGCCGAGATGTGGGGGTTCGTCGGCTGTCTCATCCTGCTGCTGTGTTATGTCTTGCTCCTTCTGCGGGGCTTCGACATCGCGGCAACCGCGCGCGAGCCGGTGGGTCGGCTCGTGGCGCTGGGCGCCACGGCGCTGTTCGCGGCGCAGGTACTGATCAACGTGGGGATGGTGACCGGGCTCCTGCCCGTCGTTGGGATCCCGCTGCCGTTGATGAGCTACGGCGGCTCCTCGATGGTCGCCTCCTGCATGACGCTCGGCCTTCTCCTCTCGGTACGAATGCGGCAGTTCCAATGAGACGCGGACGCCGCGGTCCCTTGACGCGAGTCGCCGTGTCGGCGAGGTGCTGCCGTGCGCAAACGGATCGTCGTCAACGCGGAGCTCATCGAAACTCGTGTCGGGGTCCAGGAGGGTAATCTCCTCACCGAGCTCTATGTCGAGCGGCACCGCCACCGCTCGATCGTGGGGAGCGTCTACAAGGGCGTCGTGACGAACGTCCTGCCGGGCATGCAGGCCGCGTTCGTCGACATCGGGCTCCAGAAGGACGCCTTCCTCTACGCCGGCGACTACACGACCAACCTCGGCGACTTTGCGCGCGTGATGCTCACGGGCGGCGATGAGGACGGCGAGGCCGACGTGGACGTGGAGGAGCTCGAGCCACGCCGCGACGCCTCGCCGATCGAGGAACTGCTCCACAAAGGCGAGAACGTCCTCGTGCAGGCCTCCAAGGAATCGCTCGGGACCAAGGGGTCGCGGATCACGTCCTTCATCTCGCTGCCCGGGCGCTACCTCGTCTACATGCCGCAGGCCCGCCACATCGGCGTCTCGCGCCGCATCCGTGACGAACGGGAGCGCGACCGGCTCCGCGCGGCGTTGCGCGCCCTCAGCCTGCCGTCGGGCGGCTTTATCGTGCGAACGAACGCCGAGGGCAAGAGCGAGGGTGAGTTCGCCGCCGACGTGGAGTTCCTGACGCGCCTCTGGGCGCAGATCCAGGGCCGCTTCGAGCAGGCGGCGGCGCCGGCGGTCCTGCACGAGGAGGGCGACCTGACCTTCCGCGTCGTGCGCGACCTATTCTCGCCGGAGATCGACGAGTTCGTCGTCGACTCGCGCGAGGTGTACGACAAATGCGCCGGCTACGTTGAGGCGCTCGTGCCGGCGCTGAGGGATCGCGTGCGGCTCTGGGAGGAGCCCACCCCGATTTTCGAGGCGCTCGGGGTCGAGAAGGACATCGAGCGGGCGCTCCGGCGCCGCGTCTGGCTCAAGTCCGGCGGGTACATCGTCATCGACCACACCGAAGCACTCGTCTCGATCGACGTGAACACGGGCAAGTACGTCGGCAAGCGCGACTTCGAGCAGACCGTGCTCAAGATCAACCTCGAGGCGGTCGGCGAGGTCGTCCGCCAGATCCGCCTGCGTGACCTGGGCGGCATCATCATCATCGACTTCATCGACATGGAGTCGGCGGAGCACCGTGAGCAGGTCTACCGCGCGCTCAAGCGCGCGCTGGCCGAGGACAAGGCGCGGACGAACGTGCTCGAGATTTCCGAGCTGGGCCTCGTCGAGATGACGCGCAAGCGCGTGCGCCAGGATCTCCGCGCGCTGCTCTCGGCGGCGTGCCCGACCTGCAAGGGGAGCGGCGTCACGAAGGCCGACGCGACGCTCGCCGCCGAGATCTTCCGCGTCGTCCGGGCCAAGGTCAGGACGGCGGAGGACGCGAACGGTCGCGAGGTCGTCGTGCGCGTGCATGCCGAGCTGGCGCGGTACTTCGAGGGTGATGGCCAGGAAGGGCTCGAGCGGCTGGCGCGCGCGCTCGACCGGAAGATCACCATTCAGCCGAACCACGCGGACCGTGAAGGCTACGAGGTCAGGCTGCGTGGCGGCGCGGCGCAGTGACGCGCTGATGGGGCGCGCGCGGCCGTCGCGAATCAGCCAGGCCAAGCTGCTCGACGACTTGAAGCTCGCCGCGAAGAGAGGCGATCGCACGGCGCTGTCGCTCGCGCTCGACCAGATGCGAACACTCGCGCACTCGCCCCGCTACTGGGAAAAGTATCTGGTGCTCCTGTCCAATCCGCTCGCGCGCCTCGTCGACCTGCTGGTCATCAAGCAGGGCGAGCGCATCGCCTATCAGAAGGGATGGAAGCTGCCGCGACCTCAGCCGGCGAGGGCCAAAGGGGCGAAGCGCAAGGGAACGAAGACGCCCGCGCGCGGCCAGCGCGGCCGGACGGCGCCGGTGCTGGAGCAGCCCTCCCTGTTCGACCTCCGGTAAGCGGGAGCGTTCCTCTCCGAGGTCTCGTCGACCCCGCCCGACACCCAGACCCACGACCCCCAACGGTTGACAGCGCATCAGGGCAGGCCGATACTACCCCCAGGGGGTATTGGATGGTCAACGAGGAGACGAAGGCCAAGGCCCTCGGGCGGCTGCGTCGGATCGAGGGGCAGGTGCAGGGTCTCCAGCGGATGATCGACGGGGAGGCGTACTGCGTCGACATCCTGCTCCAGATCTCGGCGGTGCAGGGCGCGCTCGAGCAGGTCGAGAAGCTCCTGCTGGGCCGGCACATCGAGTCGTGCGTCGCCGACGCGGTTCGCTCAGGCTCGAAAGGCGAGCGCCAGCAGAAGATCGACGAGCTCCTCGACGTGTTCGCGCGGTTCCGGGGCAAGTGATGACGAAGAGGCGCGAGCCGCCGGGGGAGTCGAGAGGGGGGCGTAGCCCCCTTCTCCAGACAATCCTACCCGTCCGCGGGATGCACTGTGCGGCGTGTGTCGGGAAGGTCGAGCGTGCCTTGACCGGGGTCGCCGGCGTCGACCAGGCGTCGGTGAATCTCGCGACCGAGCAGGCGACCGTCTCGTTCGATCCGGAGCGGACGAGGCTCGACGCGCTCCAGGAGGCGGTCGCCGCGGCGGGCTACGAGCTCGTCCAGCCGCGTTCCGACGCGGGGTCTGGCGACGCGGTCGACGCCGAGCGAGCCGCCCGCGAGGCCGATCAGCGGCGTCAGAAGGTCAAGGTCGTCGTCGGCGCCGTGCTGTCGGCGCCCGTCCTGCTTGGCGGGATGTCTCATGTCCTCCCGTGGGTGCCGGCGGTGCTCCAGAGCCCCTGGGTCCTCCTGGTCCTCACGACGCCCGTCCAGTTCTGGGTCGGCGGGGAGTTCCATCGGGGGTTCCTCCACGACCTTCGCTACCGCACCGCGTCCATGTCGACGCTAGTCTCCGTCGGCACGAACGCCGCGTACTTCTTCAGCGTCGCGGTCACCCTCTGGCCACACGTTTTCCCGGCGCACGGCGCGGTGATGTACTACGACGTGAGCGCGGTCGTCATCACCCTGGTCGTGCTGGGGCGCTGGCTCGAGGCGCGCGCGCGCGGACGGACCTCCGAAGCGATCCGGCGGCTCGTGAGCCTTGCCCCGCGCACCGCGCGCATCGTCCGTGACGGGGCCGAGGTCGACGTGCCGACGGCCGAGGTGCGGGTCGGTGACTTCGTCCGCATTCGCCCGGGCGAGCGCGTCCCGGTGGACGGCGTGGTCACGGAAGGTGCCTCGACGATCGACGAGTCGATGCTGACGGGCGAGAGCCTGCCGGTCGAGAAGGCGCCGGAATCGAAGGTCTTCGCCGGCACCGTCAACCGCACCGGAAGCTTCGTTTTCCGTGCCGCGCGCGTGGGCAGCGAAACGGCGCTGGCGCGGATCGTCAAGCTCGTCGCCGAGGCGCAGGGCTCGCGCGCGCCGATCCAGCGGCTGGCCGATCGCGTCGCCGCGGTCTTCGTCCCGATCGTGCTGGGGATCGCCGCGCTGACCTTTCTCGCGTGGTGGGCTTTCGGCCCCGAGCCGGCGGCGCTCTACGCCCTCACCAACGCCGTCGCCGTGCTCGTCATCGCGTGCCCCTGCGCGATGGGGCTTGCGACACCGACCGCGATCATGGTCGCTACGGGCCGCGGGGCCGAGAACGGGATCCTCGTCAGGAGCGCCGCGGGGCTCGAGTTGCTCTACCGTGTGGACACGTGCGTGTTCGACAAGACCGGCACCCTGACCGTCGGGCGGCCCGTGGTCACCGACGTGATCACCATCCCGCCGGGGGCCGAGGACGAAGTTTTGGCGCTCGCGGCCGCCGCGGAGCAGGGCTCGGAGCACCCGCTGGGCGAGGCGATCGTCGCGCGCGCCAAGGAGCGCGGCCTGGCGCTGCCGCCGATCAGCGAGTTCACGACGGTCCCGGGGCAGGGGATCGACGCAATGGCGACGGACGGCCGTGTCCTTCTCGGCAACCGGACGCTGATGGACGCGCGCGGCATCGACGTCGGCGCGCTCGCCGGACGGGCGCAGGCGCTCGCCGCCGAGGGCAAGACCGCGATCTATGTGGCCCTCGGCGGCCGCGCCCTCGGCGTCCTCGCCGCCGCCGACGTGCTGAAGCCGGAGGCCACCGCGGTCGTCGCCGGGTTGAAGCGGCGTGGTCTCGAGGTCCTGATGCTCACGGGTGACACACGGTTGACGGCCGAAGCCGTCGCTCGCCAGGCCGGAGTGGACCGCGTGCTCGCCGAGGTTTTGCCGGAGGACAAGGCCCGACAGATTGCCAAGCTCCAGGCGGCGGGACGCCGCGTCGCGATGGTCGGCGACGGCATCAACGATGCGCCGGCGCTCGCCCAGGCCGATGTCGGTATCGCGATGGGCTCCGGCACCGACGTGGCGATCGAGGCCGCCGACGTCACGCTCGTGCGCGGTGACTTGCGCGGAGTGGTGGCGGCCGTCGACCTTTCGCGGCGGACGATCAGTATCATCAAGCAGAACCTCGTCTGGGCGTTCGGTTACAACGTGGTGCTGATCCCGGTGGCGGCGGGCGTCCTCTACCCGCTCTGGGGTGTGCTGCTCTCGCCCATCCTGGCCGGCGCGGCGATGGCGTTCTCGTCCGTGTCCGTGGTCACGAACAGTCTCAGGCTGAAGCGATGGCACGGCGAGGTGAGCGCCGTCACGGCGCGAGCCGAGCTCTTCAGTGATCGAAGGAGGCCCGTTAATGGCGGTTGATCCAGTGTGCAAGATGACCGTGGAGCCCGCGAAAGCGGCGGCGCAATCGACGTACCGGGGTCAGACGTATTACTTCTGCGCCGTCGGCTGCAAGCAGACGTTCGACAAGGAACCGGGAAAATACCTGGCGACGTGATGGCGTGATCACGCCGGCGCTGCTCCGGGGCCGCGACCGCTACGAGCGTGTCATGGACGGCTGGGTCGACAACACCCACGACGACGCGTTCACCCACACGGTGGTGCTGCGCGACGACGATCGGGCGGTGGAGCTTTCGGTCGTGGCGCTCCCCTCCCCGACCTACCTGATCCGCGAGGCGCGCTGCCGGACGGTCGCCGGCGCGCTGGACGTTGGCGTCGTCGCGGGTGTGGCGAAGCTCGCCGGCACGTCGATGGTCGGCGGACTGAGCCGCCGGGTCGTCGAGCTGACGGGCTCCGGTCCGGGCGCCGCCTTTGTGCTCGGTGCGATCGTCGAGGTGGCCCGGCTCGCCCGTCAGGTGGCCAAGCTCCCCCGCGAGCGCGCCGAGCGTGCGGCCGGCGGTGACGCCTGGGAGTGCTGGCAGCTCGACACGACCGGGTGGATCGATCTGCCGAACTCGTGCTTCACCTACAGTGACGCGGGACGAAGCCTCTTCGGCGCGCGGACCGTCGCGACGCCGATGCAGCCGGACCTCTACAGCCCGCGCCCGGCCCAGCGGCGCGTCTTCGAGCGCACGAAGGTCGCGCGGCTGGAGCGGCGGGACGGCCGGCTCCGGCTCTTCCATTCGATGCACGACAACGTCCACGGCTTCGAGCTCACCTACGAGATCGACCTCGCGAGCGGGCAGATCATCCGCGCCGAGCACGTCACGCCGCGGCTGCCGTACATGGGGATCTGCTCCGAGCCGCAGCGGAAGATCGCCGCGCTTCTGGGCGAGACGGCCGATGCCGGCTTGCGCCAGCGCATCCAGGGCCACCTGGGCGGCGAGACCGGGTGCGCCCAGCTCTACGACCTGACCGCCGACCTCCTCAAGCTCTTGACCTGAGCGGCGCCGCGCCGGGGTCGAGGTAGGTGTCGAGGTAAAGGTCGGGCGTGAAGCCGGCCAGACCCACCGATTCCGGCGTCCGCCCCGCGAACGCCGCGCGCGGGGCCACACCGACCAGCTCGCTGCGGCTCACGGCGACGCCGCGCGCCCGGGCCTCGTCGCGCACGCGGTCGCAGGCGGCGGCGATCGACGTGGTCCGAGAGTCGAGCAGATTCATGGAGACCTGGGCGATCCCACGGCTCGCGAGCAGCACGCCCATCGCCTGAAGAGCGGGGAGGCCTCCCGACGACTCGCGGACTGCCCGCGCGATCTCGCGCGCGACAGCGACCTCGCCGCTGGCGAGCCAGACGTTGAACGCGACGAGGATATCGCGGGCGCCAACGAGCACGGCCCCGGTGCGCGCGTCGAAGCGAGCCGGGCCGGCGTCGGGCGCCCCGTCCGCGGAGGCGAGCCGCGCGGCGAGCCCCTCGTACTCGCCCCGGCGCAGTGCGCGCGGCGTGCGGCGGCCCGGCCGCGTGGCCGCCGCACCGTAGTAGTACACGGGGAGGGCGTGGCGGCTCGCGAGCGATTCGCCGACGCGGCGCGCGAGCGCGATCGTCTCCGCCATCGAGATTCCGGCGAGCGGGACGAACGGCAGGACGTCCAGCGCGCCGACGCGGGGATGGACGCCTCGGTGGCGTCGCAGATCGATCAGCTCGACCGCACGCGCGGCGAGCGCCAGCGCGGCCGCCTCGACGCACGCCGGAGCGCCGAGGAAGGAGAACACGGTGCGATGGTGATCGGCGTCGGCGTGGACGTTCATGAGGGTGACCCCGCCGACCGAGCGGATCGCGTCGGCCAGGCGCTCGATGACTCCGTGATCGCGTCCCTCGCTCACGTTCGGGACGCATTCGACCGCGGGCGCCGCGATCGAAGGGCGCGACATGCAGTGTATACTACCCGTCGGCATGCAGTCTCTGCCAATCGGCAAGCTTCGTGCTGACAGGCTGCAGGCGATCTTCGACAGACACCAGTGCACGGATCCCCGCGTCGTCGTCGGTCCCCGCCTCGGTGAAGATGCCGCCGTCATCGACATGGGTGACCGGTACCTCGTCGCCACGAGCGACCCCATCACGTTCGCGACCGCCGAGATCGGGTGGTACGCGCTCCACGTCAACGCGAACGACATCGCGGTGCGCGGCGCGCGCCCGCGGTGGTTTCTGGCGACGCTGCTGCTGCCGGCCGGCGCGACCAGCGACGCGTCGGTCGACGCGCTCTTCACCGAGCTCCACGCCGCCTGCGACGAGCTCGAGGTGGCTCTCGTCGGCGGCCACACCGAGATCACGCACGGTCTCGATCGCCCGATCGTCGCCGGCACGATGCTGGGCGAGGTCGAGAAGGACAAGCTCGTCACGACGGGCGGCGCGCGGGTCGGCGACGCGGTCGTGATGACCAAGGGCGTCCCGCTGGAGGGCGCGGCCATCATTGCACGAGAAAAGGAGACTGAGCTGCGGGCGCGCGGCGTCTCTCCCGCCGCCATCCGCAAGGCCAAGGGGTTTCTCAAGACCCCGGGGCTCAGCGTCCTGCCCGAGGCCGAGATCGCGTGCGAGTTGGCCACGGTGCACGCGATGCACGACCCGACCGAGGGCGGGATCGCCACGGCGCTGGTCGAGCTGGCCGACGCGGCCGGCGTCGGCCTCCGCATCGACCGCGAGCGGATCATGGTGCTTCCCGAGGGCCGGGCGCTTTGCGAGGCGTTCGGCCTCGACCCCCTCGGCACGATCGCGTCGGGCGCGCTTCTGATGACGCTGGCGCCGGCGGACGCCGGCATGGTGATCCACGCCCTGGCCCGCGAGTCCATCGACTGTCACTTCATCGGCCAGGTCGTGCCACGCGAGCAGGGCGTGACGCTCGTGAGCGGGAGCCGGCAGGAGCCGATGCCCGTGTTCGCGCAGGACGAGATCGCCCGGCTCTTTCGGAGTGCTTGACGTGCCGGTGATCGGTTACTCGCATCGGCCCGTGGCACTCGGGCGGCGAGGCATGATCGCCGCCGCGCACCCCGACGCAGCGCTGGCCGGGATCGATGTGCTGAAGGCCGGGGGCACCGCCGCCGACGCCGCCGTCGCGGTGAACGCGGTGCTCGCGGTGATGCAGCCCAACAATTGCGGACTGGGGGGCGATCTCTTCTGTCTCTACTACGAAGCCGCGACGCGGACCGTGCACGTGCTGAACGGGAGCGGCCGCTCGGGCTCGCGCGCGGGTCTCGCGGAGCTGCGCCGGCGGCGCATGGAGCGGTTGCCGATCATCGGCCCGCCCACGGTCAGCGTGCCCGGCTGCGTGCGCGGGTGGGCGATGCTGCTCGAGCGGTTCGGCACCCGCCCCCTCGGTGAGCTTCTCCAGCCGGCGATTCACTACGCCTCTCACGGATTCCCGACGACGTCGCTGCTGAGCCAGTCGATCCGGGAGCACCTCCCGGCGAATCCAGACCCGGAGTGGCGCCGGATCTTTGCGCCGGGCGGCCACGGCCCGGGATTCGGCGAGCTGTTGACCCAGCCCGACTTGGGCCGGACGCTCATCGAGCTCGCCTCCGACGGGCCCGAGTTGTTCTACCGGGGGCGCGTCGCCGAGGCGATCGCGCGCCGCCTGGAGGCGGACGGATTCCTGACGGCGGAGGACCTGGCGCAGCACACGGGCGAGTGGAACGCGCCGATCTCGACGACCTATCGCGGCGTGAGGATCTACGAGACACCGCCGCCGACTCAGGGGCTGACCGCGCTCCAGGGCCTCAACATGCTCGAGGGCTTCGCGCTCGCGGGTTATCCGATCCACTCGGTCGAGCACCTGCACCTGCTCATCGAGATCGTGAAGCTCGCGTACGCCGACCGCGACCGCTGGATCGGCGATCCGGCCTCCGCGAGCGTACCGGTGACGGCGTTGCTCTCCAAGGCGTATGCCGAGCGGCGCCGACGCGACTTCGACCCGGCGAAGGCGCAGTCCTACGCCTTCGGCGACCCCGAGGGCGACACGACGGGCTTCGTCGTGGCGGACGGGTACGGCAACCTGATCAGCGTCATCCAGAGCCTGTTCAACGGGTTCGGCTCGGGCGTGGTGCCGCCGGGAACGGGCGTGGTGCTGCAGAACCGGGGGCGACACTTCAGCCTGGACCCGTCGCATCCGGCCGCCTTCGCGCCCCGCAAACGGCCCTTCCACACGCTGATGGCGTCCATCGCGACGCGCGAAGAGCGCCCGGTGCTCGGATTCGCGACGATGGGCGGCAACGGCCAGGCGATGTTCCATGTGCAAGTGTTGACGAACCTGCTCGACTACGGCATGGACATCCAGGAGGCGATCGAGCGGCCGCGCTTCCTCATCGGCGCGTTCCTGCCGGGCGACCCGGACGACGTGATGCACGTGGAGTCGCGGGTGGCCGGCGAGGTGCTGGCCGCGCTCGAGGCCAGGGGCCACCGCGTCAGGCCGGCGCCCGAATTCTTCTGGCGGTGCGGTCACGCGCATGGGATTGAGCTCCGCGAGGGCACGCTGATGGGCGGCGCCGACGCGCGGGGCGATGGCGCGGCGCTGGGATTCTAGCGATGCGATCACGTGCCGCGCTGATCCTCCTGCTCCTGCTCGTGGTGCCCGCCGCGGCGGCGGAGTGGGGTCAGATCAGCCCCGGCGAAACCATCCAGGCGGCCGTCCGCGCCCGGTACGGCGCGCCGCCGAAGGAGACAACGCAGAAGATCGAAGGGTACGACGCCGAGCAGTGGGTGTATGAGGGCGCCCGGGCCCCCGCCGGCATCGCGAAGATGACCGTCGACTTTGGTCTCCTGACGCCCGCGGGCTACCGGAAGGACGTCGTGCGGACGTTCAGGCTCGAGCCCAAGCGCGACATCTTCAACCGCAAGCTCGTCCTGGACGGCTGGGGCCTGCCGGACCGCATCGGCAAGGAAGGCACCGTGGAGTTCTTCCTCTACGCGGGAGGGCTGCTCGTCTACTTCGAGGGAGGCGGCGAGCAGGTGATCGCCATGATCTTCACGCCGCCCCAGCCGCTGCCTCCCGCGGAGACGTCGCCGGCCCCTCCGTCGCCTCAGCGCTGAAGGACGAAGATCTGCACGGGCTCGATCTCCGGGTTGAGCTCCACGTAGCCTCGTGGCCCCCGCCACTCGTACGACTGGTCGCCGACCAGCTCGTGCAT
>Ga0209853_1000474_pt1 | contig 11225 bp, 12 predicted proteins | sample GWRWS1_30_40_FD_187224 | JGI IMG/M metagenome (GOLD analysis project Ga0209853, IMG submission 187224) | Riverbed sediment microbial communities from areas with vegetation nearby in Columbia River, Washington, USA - GW-RW S1_30_40 (SPAdes)... | ecosystem: Environmental > Aquatic > Freshwater >...
GTCCACCGAATCAACGACCACGGCCGGTTCGCTGCCGCCAGAATGATCCTCACCAGGCTGGACCAGGTCGCCCAGGGATTCGGCGGGCGGTCCCAGCGCCGCCCGGTTGCAGAGGCAGCTGGCCTCACGGTCGTGATCTGGCTCGTCGACACAACGGTGTGCTGGCTCGCGGCCATGAGCCTTGGTTCCGAACTAAGCCTCCCCGCCGCGCTGCTCATCATCGGGGTCGGGGCTCTCGGGACGTCCATTCCATCGGCCCCCGGCTCCATCGGCACTTTCGAGCTCGCCGCGTCTGCTGCGGCACGCGCCGTTGGCCTGGCGGCACCTGCCGCGCTCAGCCTCGCGATCGTGGTCCACGCCATCACTTTGATACCGGTGGCACTGGCGGGTGCGGCTGCGATGCTCGCGATGGGCTTGGGCAGCCTTTCAGAGCTTGCCCGGGCGGCAAAGGATGCCGAGGGGCCGAGGAACGGCGAAAACTAGCCGCCTGCGTCCCGACTGGTGGTGCTGGACTCAGTCGTGCCGCGCTGACCCAGTGATGCAGCGGGGCTCGCGCCCCGTACTCCCTCCAGATCGCCGCGCACGTCGCGGCCTCAGCCATTCCCGGCGCCCCGGAGGGACCGCCTATCAGTCAGTCGCCACCTGTCATCGCGGTTCCGTGCGGCGTGCCGCGCCCGGTGCCCAGCTCCACGACCCGGCACGCTCCGAAAGGGACTTCCACTCATGCGTACCGCGATCCTCAACCGTGGCGCTACGCTGTTCGTGCTGGCGCTGCTCGGTCTGGCCATGGTGGTCGGATCGGCGGCTCTGCGCGTTGGCGCCGCGGACCACCTCGATGCACCCACGGTCAAGAGCGACCACCGCATCGACATCAACGACGTCTATGTCTTCCAGGGTGCGAACTCGGCCAACACGGTGCTGGTCATGACGACCAACGTGCATGCCGGGTTCCTGTCGGGCACGACGTTCCGGCCCGGCGCCCTATATGAGTTCAAGATCGACAACACCGGCGACGCCATCGAGGACGTGGCCTACCGCATCAAGTTCGGCGACGTCCGGGGCGATGGATCGCAGCAGATCCATATCCAGCGCGCCGATGGTGCGGGCAACCCCGTCACCGGAGGCGGTGGGAAGCTCGTCGCCAAGGGCAGCACCGGGCAGGCGCTCGGCGTTGCCGGCGGCGGGATGGCGTGGGCCGGACTGGCCGACGACCCGTTCTACTTCGACCTGGTCGGGTTCTCCGCCTTCAAGGCCGCGGCACTGGCTGCGGTCGGGGGTGGGCTGACCGGCGCCGAGCTGGCGGGTGCGTTGGGCAACATCTGCGCCACCGACCCGGCATCGAACTTCTTCGCTGGCTTTGACGCCACCGCCATTGTCCTGGAAGTCCCGGACTCGGCGCTTGACGGTAGTAACTCCAGCGGAGTCATCAGTGTGTGGGGCGAGACGGCCATCGTCGAAGGCGGCGTTCTGACCCAAGTCGAACGCATGGGCCTTCCGACGATCAATACCGTCTTCAACCACAGCGACTCGACCAAGGAGGCCTACAACCGCGCCAACCCGTCCGGTGATCCGGCGCTGGTTGGAGGGAACATCTCGTTCCTGGTCTCCGCCATCGTCGGCGCTGCTGAGCAGCTCGGCGCGTTCCCGGGTGGCATCGATGAGGCGGCCTACGGGGCAGCCATCGCCGATGCGCTGACCCCTGACGTTCTCACCTACGACACCGACACCATGGCCGACTTCACCGCGTTGAATGGCCGCGACCTGAACGACGACGTCATCAACGTCGCCTACAGCGCGGTGTCGGCCGGCGTCCTCACCAGCGACTGCGTCGCCGAGGACAACACCTTGTCCGGGGCGTTCCCGTACCTCGGCACGGCAAACCCATAGGACCCTCCCCGGGCCGGCCTCCGCGGCCGGCCCGGGGATCTGACTACATGACGATTCGCGGACCCACTCTCGCTCTCCCGCCACGCCGCCAGGCGCGGTGGCTGGGCATCGCCTTGACGGCTCTGCTCATCGTGGCCGGCACTCGGCTGGCGCCCGCCCTGCAGGCTGACCCGCCCGTCTCCTCGGGCGCGCTCCCGGGGGGCGCGGCCGTGCCTCCCGTGGCGGTGGGCGACCAGGCGCCTCCGGCCGGCGCCACCGGCCTCGTGTCGCCTGACGAGCGGGTCGCCTTCTGGGAGCCGCGCGTTGCGGCCGACCCGCGGGACTACCTGAGCGCCTTGCACCTCGCCGACGCCTACGCCGACCGCGCACGCGTTACCGCCGACTTGGCTGACCTCCAACGGGCAGAGGCCGCGCTCACCGGGGCGGCGAAGGTCGCGCCGAACAGATTGCTCGTCGTTCCGCGTCAGGCGCAGGTCGCGTTCTCGCTCCACGAATTCTCGCGTGCGGCCTCCCTCGCGGACGAAGTGCTGGCCCAGGCGCCGGACGACCTGACCGCGCTGGCTGTAGCCGGCGATGCCCTTCTGGAAACTGGCGATTTGGCGAGAGCCCGCCAGCGCTATGAACGCCTGAATGTCCTCGCCCCATCCGGCCCGGTCTGGAGCCGCCTGGGGCGGCTCGCCTTCCTGGAGGCAGACATCTCCACGGCCTTCACCCTGGTTGGTCGCGCCATCTCCGATGCGGAAGCAAACGGGTTCGGCGATGAAGCCGCGTTCTACCGCTATCAGCTCGGGGAGCTCTACCGCGCAACCGGCGACCCCGCGGCGGCCGGGGTCGCGTACGAGACCGCCCTGAATGCTCTGCCTGGATATCCTTCCGCGGCGATCGGCCTGGCCATGACGCGTGAGGGACAGGGCCGGCGGACCGAAGCGATTGCGCTGCTCGAGGCAGCTACGAACCGCCTGCCCACGCCGGAGGCGGTGGCCGCACTTGGAGATCTGTATTTCCTCGCCGGAGACACAGAGGCGGCGGACCGCGCCTACGCGCTGGTCGAACGCATCGGCGAGGTTGTGCGGGCCACGGGCGGCGTCTACGACCGACAACTGGTCCTCTTCGCCGCAGACCATGATCGGGCGGTCGAGGCCGCAATCTCCCTCGCCGAATCGGAGCTGGAACTCCGGCAGGACATCTACGCGTGGGACGCGCTGGCCTGGGCGCTGTACAAGGGCGACCGGCTGGACGAGGCGGCCGTGGCAGCCAACCATGCGATGGCGCTTGGTACTCCAGACCCCCGATTGGCCTACCACGCCGGGATGATCGCGGCCGCTCGCGGCGAGACCGCTCCTGCGCAGAGGTGGTTGACGCTGGCGCTAGCCGGAGCGGCGTACCTGCCGCCGCTCCAGGTCCCGGTCGCCGAAGAAGCGCTCGCAGCATTGAGGGACCGATGACGGTGAATCGACGATGGGCGCTGTGGGCCGCACTCGTGGGCGCGGCCCTCCTTACTTTGGCCTCGCCGGCGGCGGCGCATCCGCTGGGCAACGCGACGGTCAACCGCGCCGTCGCCGTGACCGTGCTCCCAGACGAGCTGCGCATCTCCTATGTGCTCGACCTGGCCGAGATCCCAGCCTTCGCGGCCATCCTGGACATGGACACCAATGCCGATGGACGGCCGTCCGCGTCCGAGCAAGCGCGGTGGGCCTCCGCGAAGTGTGCCGGTGTGGCGGCCGCGTTGGAGCTCAGAGTGAACGACCTGCGGGTGCCGACAGAGGCCCGTGACAATCCGCGGCTGACATTCCCTCTCGGCGTGGGTGGACTGGAGACCCTGCGTCTCCTGTGCCCGCTCACCGCGCCGCTCTCACCAACCTCCCAGGCCCAGACATTGTCCGTGACCGATACCGCAGATGACGGCCGCCGCGGCTGGCGGGAGATCACCATCGTCGCCGGCGGAGGCGCTGTCCTGACGACTTCGGATGCGCCGGCGGTAAGCCCATCCGACCTCCTGGCCGCGTACCCCGACGCCCTGCTGCAAAGTCCAATAGACGTCCGCGTCGCTCATGCCACGTTCAGGCCAGGCACTTCAGGGCGCAACGCCGCGACATCCGGCAGCGGCAAAGAGCCCACAGCCCCGACAGCTACCGGGCCCGACGACCCCCTTGCCAATCTGCTGGCCGGGGCAGACACACCCATAGCCTGGTTGTTGGCTCTCGGCCTGGCCGCCGCCCTTGGCGCAGGCCACGCGCTCTCACCGGGTCACGGGAAGGCGCTCATTGCCACTTACCTGGTCGGCTCACGCGGAACGCTGCGGCGGGCAGGCGCGTTGGGACTCGCGGTGGCGGTATCCCATACCGCGGGCGTGTTCGTTCTGGGCGCCATCGTTTTGTCCGCCAGCGAGCTGCTTGTTCCCGACCGGGCAGTTGCCTGGCTTTCGATGGGTTCTGGGGTCCTCGTGATCCTCCTCGGTATGACGACGGCTCGCCGGGCGCTGGGTCGACGCTCGCAGGCACACGACCAAGATCACGGCCACGATCACGGCCACCCCGCGGGGCATCAGTATGACCACGCCGGCTCCGGATCGCACGCGGATCGCGGGCATCCCCCGCTCCGCGAAGTCGTGATCCTGGGCCTGGCGGGCGGCCTCGTGCCAAGCACATCGGCCCTTATCGTCCTCCTGGTGGCCGTGACCACCGGGCGGGTGATGGAGGGCATGGCGCTGATCGGCGCCTTCGGGCTGGGCATGGCAGTGGTGCTGGCCGGGCTTGCGGGCGTCATGAGCCTCGCCCGCAACGGTTTGGCCGATTCGTCCCGGCTGGCTGCTAAACCCGGCCTTCGACGCCTCGCCAGCGCAGTCCCACTTGCCTCGGCTGCCATCATCATCCTGGCCGGCGCGGCGGCCACGATCGGAGGCATCGGGAGCCTCTGATCGTGTTTGCTGCTCGACTCTGCCCGCTTGAGTATCCTCATTGCACCGATCCGCGCGGGATGCCCCGCCGTTCGGTTGCGGTGTTCCAAGTCATCCCGGCAGGGAGACCCTGGTTGACCAATTCCGACTCTCCGATCGATGACACGCTCCTGGCGGACCGGATCCGCGCCGGCGATCGTGAGGCGCTGGGCGAGCTGTATGACCGATACGCTTCGCTGGCGCTCGCGTTGGCCATACGGGTAGTGACAGACCGATTCACCGCGGAAGACGTAGTCCACGACGCCTTTGTCGCGATCTGGCAGCACATCGACCGCTTCGACCGGTCGCGTGGCAGCCTGCGGGGCTGGCTGCTGACAGTGGTCCGCAATCGCGCCATCGATCGCATCCGTGGCGCGCGACCGACGATGGAGGTCGGCGCCGCTGATGAGCGGTCCCTGCTCCGGACGGGCCCCAACCCTACCTGGGAGCTGGCGATCGCTCGCATATCGGCTATCGAGCTGCGGGTTGTGCTGGCCACCCTGCCTGCCGAGCAGCGGGAAGCGATTGAGCTGGCCTATTTCGGCGGCCGCACGTACCGCGAGATCGCGCGGCTCACCGGTGTGCCAGAGGGAACGGCGAGCGGCCGCTTGCGGCTGGGGCTGGCCAAGCTGCGGGACGCGCTGCGGGTGCCGGTGGATGGACAGTCGGTGGCAGTCCCTGTCCGGACTGATGGGGAGGGACGCGAGCCATGAGCAGCGCCCAGTCAGATGCCTTGGACTGCGCGCGGGCCGACGAACTGGCCGGTGCCGCCGCGCTCGGAGCGCTGGACACCACCGAGTCTCAGGCCATCACGCAGCACGTGGCGACCTGCGACATGCCGCACGCTGAGCTCCGCGAGCTCCTTGGGTCGAACGCGGTTCTGGCGCTGGCGCTCGATCCGATGACGCCCAACCCCACCCTCCGCGAGCGAATCATGGCTAGCGTGGCGGCGACTCCGCAGGCACATCGGGCGGCGATCGCGCCGGCCGGGGACTCGGGCGCCTCCATCCGACGGTCCCGGCTCGACTGGTCATCGGTCGGGCTCTGGCGTGGCCTGGCGGGCGCGGCCGCGGTCGTAATCATCGCGCTCGGGGGATGGAACATCGGCCTGCGGCAGCAGATGGCGGTCCAGGACGCCGCGCTATCCGCGATTGCGGATGTCGTAATCGGTGGCCAGCCGGCCTATTCGGTCACCGGTTTGGCGGGCAGCGGCTACGTCATCGACAGCGATGGACCGGGCTCCACGTTCCTTGTAGCGGGACTCGAAGAGCTGCCTTCCGGCGACATCTACGAGCTGTGGCTCCTAGACGCCGCCGGCACACCGCTGGCGGTGGGGACCATCGAGGTCGCCGATCCCGGTCTGGCGGTGGTCGCACTGGAGCAGGACCTGTCTGGCTTCGCGCTGTTCGCGGTGACCGTCGAGGCAGAGCGGGTCGACACGCCGACCGGTGATCCGGTCATGGTCGGCGCGATCCGCAACTGAATCGCAATCCATAACTGAGTGGCGTGCCCGAGAGGACTCGAACCTCCGACCTTTAGGTCCGCAACCTAACGCTCTATCCGCTGAGCTACGGGCACCCGACGCAACCTGGCGGAGAGGGAGGGATTCGAACCCTCGGAAGAGGAAATCCCCTTCAACGGTTTAGCAAACCGCCGCACTAGGCCACTATGCGACCTCTCCGGAAGCGGCGCCGATGATAGCATCAGCTCCTCTGGACCCGGCCTCCCCCGGGCCGGTCCGGCCACGCCTCGGGAACGGCCGTGAAACGGCCCTGCAATCGAGACACAGACCTGTGACGCGCCTACTCATCATCGGTTATCCCGTACCTGCCAGCCCGGCCGAAGCGGTCCAGCGGGCAGCGCTGCAGGCTGCCGGTCGTGAGGTGGAGATCGAGCGCTGGGAGCGGAAGCCGCACCAGCTCAGCGAAGCGCTGGGCGAGGTCGTCCACCCCGACGTGTTGGGGGCCATGATCGGCTCCCCACATAAGGAGAAGGCCGCCGCCCTCATCGGTCTGTTGTCCGACGAAGCCCGCGCCAGCGGCGCGGTCAACGTGGCGGTCAACCAGGACGGACGACTGCACGGCCACAACACCGATGTGGCCGGCGTGCGCGCCGGCCTGGAGTCCATTCTGCCTGAGGCCACCGCCAGGTGGCCGCGCCAGGCAGTGCTGCTGGGTGCCGGGGGTGGGGCCCGGGCGGTGGTATCGGTCCTCCTGGACAGCGGGTTTGGCCGGATTGCCGTCTTCAATCGCCATCTGCATCGGGCCGAGGCCGTCGTCGCCCACTTCGACCGTGCGGCGCGTGAGACGGACCTCCGCGCATTGCCGTGGCACGAGACGATCATCGAGGCGGAGCTCAGCAAGGCCCGACTGTTGGTGAACGCATCCGGGGTTGGAGCCGATACCGACGAGAGCCCCATCCCGGCCGACCTCCTACCGGACGAGTTGTACGTCTTGGACCTGGTGCTGAACCGGGCGGAGACGCCACTCATGCGGGAGGCAGCAGCCCGGGACGGGATCGTGGCCAGCGGCCAGGGCTCGTTCCTGGTGGCGCAGGCAGGCGCCTTCCGGCTGTGGACCGGAGAGGACCCGCCGGCCGACGTGATGCGGACCGCCCTGGCGGAACACCTGGGCCTCCCCGAAGAGGCGATCGCCGTCGTCGGCGACTGAGTCGCTCCGGCGGCCGGACCGTGATGTTCTACACATCGGGCTGGGTCCACGTCATCTGCGGCTGCATGTTCTGCGGCAAGACCGACGAGATGCTCCGGCTGCTGCGCCGGTTCACGATCGCGGGGCGCCAGGTGGTGCTCGTCAAGCCGCGCGTCGACACGCGGACGGCAGAGGAGTCCGTCGTCTCGCGCTCGGGGGCCCAACATGCGGCGGTCACCGTCGACACCTCGTCCGAGATCGAGGCCGTGGTCGGAAACGCCGATATCGTGGCTGTCGAAGAGGGTCAGTTCTGGGACGAGGGCCTAGCGGAGGTCGTCGAGCGCCTGGCCAATTCCGGTAAGCAGATGCTCGTCACCGGATTGGACCAGGACTACCGCGGGAACCCATTCGGACCGATGCCGCGCCTGATGGCGCTGGCGGACCAGGTCACCAAGCTGACGGCCATCTGCATGGTGTGCGGCGAGCCGGCGACCCGCACCCAACGGTTGATTGATGGTCTGCCCGCCCCGGTCGACTCGCCGCTGATCATGGTCGGCGGCATGGGCGACGAGAAATACGAGGCTCGCTGCCGCCTCCACCACGAGGTTCCTGCCGCCGACCCATAGTCTCGGCGGTGGTGCGCGATTGCACCGCCTTACGCGGCGCGGCGGTTGCTCGTCGCGCGATGCCGGGCGTAGGCTGCCAGGCGGAGGAGAGCGATGCGCACCCGAACTCGGATCGTCCCCGCGGCTCTTGCCGCCGCTGCACTCCTGATTGGTGTCTCCGCGGCCGGCGCGTTTTCGCCAGGCGCGTTCTCGGACCCGGTGCGGCTCGGATTCAGGGCCGGCGACGATTGGGAGCCGTCGATCGCCGCCGACGGACTCGGGAACGTCTACGCCCTGTGGAACCACTACGTCGGCTTCGGCGGCGGCTCGTCGGGTGAGATCGACCCGACGTGTCCCCAGTGCCCGAGTCCGCACATCGTGATCCAGATCTCCCGCGACAACGGTCAGACGTGGGAAGCGCCGCATGCGCTCGCCCCATCCGAAGAGCGGCAGGACGATCCCCAGATCGTCGTCGACCCGGTCACGCAGTTCGTCTACGCAGCCTACATGGAGGGCGACAAGTCGAGCATGTTCGTTGCCCGCTCCGAAAACGCGGGGGTGACCTTCGTGCCGGTGCTGGTCGAGGAAATCCAACGCGGACTCGACAAGATCGCCCTCGCCGCCCGCGACGGGGACGTCTACCTCGTCTATCACAGCCAGCAGAAGATCTTCGCCTCGTTCTCGCACGACAACGGTGAGACCTGGGAGGTCGTCCAGCCGATCCACAACACGAACAGCAGGTTCGGTGTCTCACTGCCGTCGGGTGCGGCGATCGACTCGGACGGGAACGCCTACTTCGCCTGGAATGGAGTGAACCGGCCCGGCCAGGCGAAGGGCACGATCAACCTGTACATGACGAAGACGGCTGATGGCGGGGAAACGTGGACGACCTCTATCGTCGACCGGTCTGAAGCGCCACCGCCGTGCGACTGTGGCGGTTGGGACTACTGGGGGGCGCAGATGGCGATCGGGGTAGACGCCGTGGGTCGCGTCTACGTCCTGTGGAACGCAAACGACGTCAAGTACGGCGCCCAGCGCATGTTCTACGCCACCTCAGAGAACGGCGGCGAGACATGGAGCGACCCGGTCGACGTCTCGGCGGCGCCGCCCGGCGCCAACAACGTCTTCCCGGCACTCATCGCGACGGGCATCGGCGACGTTCGGATTGCCTGGCAGGATGATCGGAACGGGTTCGATGCCGGCGGAAACGACCCCGCTGCGCGGTGGAACACGTACTACCGGGAATCGACCGATGGGGGTGACACCTGGTCGGAGGAGGCGCAGCTTTCGGCATTCGTCACCGGATATGCCTACAAGTTCGACACGACCGCGATCGACCCGCGGGTCGACGGCTACCTCCAGCCGTACGGGGACTACTTCGAGCTCGACATCAACGTGCTGGGCAACACCGTCGCGCTTTGGGGCGAGGGCAACAGCTACAACGGCCCAGGAAACGTGTGGTTCGCCAGCCAGCAATAATCGCCTTGGGTGCCGGATAACTGACCCTCACGTGTGTTTCTGTCGCGACTAACCGTTGTTCGCGGTTGATGAGTCCAGGATCTCGACGACGATGGTTTCGTGGAATCCGATGCCATCGACCTGATAGGCGAAACAGCCGATTCCGGGGAATCCGGTCTCAGAATTGAACTCGTGCATTCCCGTTCCGCCGTAAACCCATCCCTGCCGACCAAGTCGGAGCTCTGCGTAGGGCCCCTCATCTGCGTAGAAGAAAAGCAGCGGCGTTAGCGAGGGACTGTCAATTCGCGCGCCTCGAACAAGGGCTGGGCCGGCATGTCGGTCCGGATTGATGATCCACAGGACCTTGAGCCGATGGACCTCGCCATCGAAGAAAAGCTCCCCAAGGGGTGCGCGACCGGTACCCCAAGGAAAGACGGGGCCGACGCCTAGAACTGAGGACACGTTAGGCACGGACGTCGTACTCGCCGGGGTCACTGGACACTGCTCGCCGGCCTGAAGCGTCGGTAGCTGAAGTGGGGTGCGGAGAGGATCCCAGTCAATCTCCGACATCCATTCTGGCATCCGGCTCGGAGCGAGCGCTGGGGAAGGGGATGGCGTCGCGCAGCCAACGACGAGACTCACGACGGTGGCTCCAATGAGGCCTTCGATGCGCATAGATCTCGTTTCGCGGTCTGAGCTTGGTGGCGGAGGGGGTGGGATTCGAACCCACGGAGGCTTGCGCCTCAACGGTTTTCAAGACCGCCGCATTCGTCCGCTCTGCCACCCCTCCGCGCTGATCGTAGCGGGCTTTGCACGGCCTCGATCCCGGTCAGCCTTCCGTTGGCGGCATGAGGTCGTCATCGGCGTAGTCCCAAGCCCGGACCCGCTCGGCATGGACGTGGACGATGACGCCGGGGTCGCGACTGAGGTAGTTCATCTCATCGCTGGTCGGATCGTAGGTCGCGATGTACCTCCGATTCACCTTGAGCCCAGCCTCGTAGTAGTCGGCGGCGATGATCTCCGCTCTTCCACGAACCTCGATTCCACGGTACGGGTGTTCGTTCTCCGCAACCAGGATCGAGATGCGGGGATCGCGTCGGATGCGATCGATCTTCCGATCGCCAGCGGGAAACTGGAGGATGAATCGCTCGCCATCCCAGAGGTGCCAGACCGGAGTGAGGCTCGCCTCCCCCGTCCGGAGGTACGTGGCAACGATGGCGTTCAGAGGACGATCCAACAAGTCTCCCAAGTCGCTGGGCTGGAGTCCGGTACGCATGGTTGGTCAGGCTCTCCAGCGGCTCAGTGATGCCCGGCGTGGTAGGCAGTGACGAGGGCGTGACCCTGGCCTCGGGATAGCAGCCAACGATTGACCGGGAAGGCCACCACCCAGGCAATCCCGAGACCCAACGCCAGGCTGCCCCAGAAGAGCGCGTCGGTCAGGCCGGCCTCCATCGCGGACGGGATGGCGAGTATCACGCAGTTGTCGACCGTCTCCCATGACGATGATCGAGAGCGTGTCGGCGGCGAAGGCGATCCGCAGCGCGCGCCCGATCGAGAGGCCCGCACCGAGCAGCGGGCGCATCGTCAGCGCGTAGGCGGCGACGAAGGCCAGGACGACGGCCAGCCCGATCGACGGCAGCACGTCCCATCCCCACCAGGTGGCCAGCACCAGACCCAGCACCTCCCCAATCG
>Ga0209853_1000475_pt1 | contig 11221 bp, 10 predicted proteins | sample GWRWS1_30_40_FD_187224 | JGI IMG/M metagenome (GOLD analysis project Ga0209853, IMG submission 187224) | Riverbed sediment microbial communities from areas with vegetation nearby in Columbia River, Washington, USA - GW-RW S1_30_40 (SPAdes)... | ecosystem: Environmental > Aquatic > Freshwater >...
CATCGCCGCCGTCAGCGTCGTCTTGCCGTGATCGACGTGCCCAATCGTGCCCACATTCACGTGCGGCTTGGTGCGCTGAAACTTGCTCTTCGACATGTCTGACTACCTTCGGGTCCTGGTCACCAAATCTAGGTCTAGGTCAAGGCCTGCGGTGGCGACTTGCTGGTGCCGATGAAGCGGATTGAACGCTTGACCTCTCCCTTACCAAGGGAGTGCTCTACCACTGAGCTACATCGGCGAAATCCGTCCGGCTCCGGCCGATTCCGGCCCGCCGCGGCGCGAACGACCTTGGAGCGGGTGAAGGGAATCGAACCCTCGTCATAAGCTTGGAAGGCTTCTGCTCTACCATTGAGCTACACCCGCGCATTCCCCTCACCTTCCGGGACGATCCTTGGGCCGAGCGCGCTACGCAAAACTCACTGGGAGGAATGCCTGGTGGAGGGGGTAGGATTCGAACCTACGTAGGCGCATGGCCAACAGATTTACAGTCTGCCCCCTTTAGCCGCTCGGGCACCCCTCCGAACGAAGCGGAAGATTATGGGGGAATTTCCCTGACGTGTCAAACGTCTAGGGGCGGCGCCGACGGGCCGTGGCGGGGGTCCCCGCCCTCCCCGACCCGCGATTGGGCCCCGGGTGCCCCGGCCGTTAGAATTCCCCCTCGTCCGGCCCGGCTGCCGCCCCGGCCGGCCGAATTCCTGACCCGGAGCTCCGCCAATGACCAAAGCGTTCGCCTCCCAGGCTGATCTCGCCGAGAAGCAGGTCACCTTCACCCGGCTTTCCGAGAACGCCTACGCGTATACCACCGAAGGCGACCCGAACTCGGGCGTGGTCGTAGGCGACGACGGCGTCATGGTCGTCGACGCCCAGGCGACCCCGGCGATGGCAAAGGACGTGATCCGCCATATCCGCACGGTCACGGACAAGCCGATCAGGTACGTCGCGCTCTCGCACTACCACGCCGTGCGCGTGCTCGGCGCCTCGGCGTACGGCGCCCGCGAGATCATCGCGAGCCAGACCACCTACGAGATGATCAAGGAGCGCGGCCAGGAGGACATGGACTCGGAGATCGGCCGGTTCCCGCGGCTCTTCCAGGGGGCAGAGGAGATTCCGGGGCTCACCTGGCCGACGCTGACCTTCGACCGCGAGCTGACGATCTGGATGGGCAAGCTCGAAGTCCGGCTCAGCCACGTCGGCGCGGGCCACACCCGCGGCGACACGATCGTCTGGCTGCCCTCCCAGAAGGTGCTCTTCTCGGGCGATCTCGTCGAGTACAACGCCGGGATCTACACCGGCGATGCCCATCTGCAGGTGTGGCCGGACACGCTGGAACGGCTCCGCGCGTTCGGCCCGGAGCGGCTTGTGCCCGGCCGCGGGCCGGCGCTCGCAACGGCCGCCGACTCGATCAAGGCGATCGAGTTCACGCAGAACTTCGTCCGCGACCTGTACGCGTGCGCCAAGGAGGGCGTAGCGGCGCGCAAGAGCCTCCGGCAGGTCTACCAGGATGCGCGGACGCGCCTCGACCCGGTGTACGGCCAATACCCGATCTACGAGCACTGCATGCCGTTCGACGTCTCGCGGGCGTACGACGAGGCGAGCGGCATCGCCAACCCCCGCATCTGGACCGCCGAGCGCGACGTCGAGATGTGGCGCTCGCTCGAGAGCTGAACGAAACCAACTCGCCGAAACGCGGTCTGTGACAGCTTGAGCGCCGCGTTTCCCGCGCCGGCGCGCGACCGCTGCTAGTAGAATTGCCTGCCTATGAACGCACCCGCCGATCTGCGCGCGGTCACGCTCGACGACAAGTATTCCCTTGAACGCGGCCGGGTCTTTCTGACCGGGATCCAGGCCCTCGTCCGGCTGCCGATGCTGCAGCGGCAGCGCGACGCCGCCGCCGGGCTGAACACCGCCGGGTTCGTCTCCGGCTACCGCGGCTCGCCGCTCGGTGGGCTCGACCAGGCGCTCTGGCGCGCAAAGAAGTTCCTCGACCAGCATCACGTCGTCTTCCAGCCGGGCGTCAACGAGGACCTGGCGGCGACCGCGCTCTGGGGCTCCCAGCAGGTGAACCTCTTCCGCGGCGCGAAGTACGACGGCGTCTTCGGCCTGTGGTACGGCAAGGGCCCGGGCGTCGATCGCTGCGGCGACGTGTTCCGCCACGCCAACGCCGCCGGAACGTCGCAGCACGGCGGGGTCATCGTCTGCGCGGGGGACGACCACGCGGCGAAATCCTCGACCCTGCCGCATCAGACCGACCACGTCTTCAAGGCGGTGATGATGCCGGTGCTCTATCCGGCGTCGGTGCAGGAGTACCTCGACCTCGGCGTCCACGGCTACGCGATGTCGCGGTACTCGGGCTGCTGGGTGGCGTTCAAGTGCGTGACCGACATCGTGGAGAGCTCGGCGTCGGCGTACGTCGACCCGGACCGGGTCCGGATCCAGCTTCCGACCGACGTCGTGCTGCCGCCCGACGGGCTGAACATCCGCTGGCCCGACCCGTTCCTCGTGCAGGAGGAGCGGCTGCTGCATCACAAGCTCTATGCCGCGCTCGCCTACTGCCGGGCCAACAGCCTCAACCGCGTCGTCATCGACAGTCCGCGCGCCCGGCTCGGCATCATCACCTCCGGCAAGGCCTACATGGACGTCCGGCAGGCGCTCGAGGATCTCGGCATCGACGAGCGGCTCGCCGCCGAGATCGGCCTGCGCGTCTACAAGTGCGGCATGATCTGGCCGCTCGAGTCGGAAGGCGTGCGCCGCTTCGCCGAAGGGCTCGAGGAGATCCTGGTGGTCGAGGAGAAGCGGCAGTTCCTCGAGTACCAGCTGAAGGAGGAGCTCTACAACTGGCGCGAGGATGTCCGCCCGCGCGTCGTCGGCAAGTTCGACGAGAAGGGCGAGTGGGCGTTCCCGCACAGCCAGTGGCTGCTCCCGGCCGCCAACGAGCTCTCGCCCGGGATCGTCGGCAAGGCGATCGCCGCGCGCATCGCGCGCTTCTACACCTCCGACCGCATCAAGGCACGGCTCGCCTTTCTCGAGGCGAAGGAAAAGGCGCTCGCACAGCCGCGCATCACGGTGCAGCGCGTCCCGTATTTCTGCTCCGGCTGCCCGCACAACACGTCGACGCGGGTTCCGGAGGGCAGCCGGGCGACCGCGGGCATCGGCTGCCATTTCATGGCGGTGTGGATGGATCGCAGCACCGCGACGTTCAGCCACATGGGCGGCGAGGGCGTCGCGTGGATCGGCCAGGCGCCGTTCACCGAGGAGCGCCACATCTTCGCGAACCTGGGCGACGGCACCTATTACCACTCGGGCTTGCTCGCCATCCGCGCCGCCGTCGCGGCGAAGGCGCCGATGACCTACAAGATCCTCTACAACGACGCGGTCGCCATGACCGGCGGGCAGCGCGTCGACGGCCCACTCAGCGTGCCGATGATCGTCAGCCAGGTCGCGGCGGAAGGCGTCGAGAAGATCGTCATCGTCACCGACGAGCCGGAGAAGTATCACGGCGTCGCCCTCAAGCCGGCCGTGCCGGTGCGGCACCGCGACGACCTCGATCTCGTCCAGCGTGAGCTCCGCGAGTATCCCGGCCCCTCGATCCTCGTCTACGACCAGACCTGCGCCGCCGAGAAGCGCCGCCGCCGCAAGCGCGGCACTTTCCCCGACCCGCAGAAGCGCGCGTTCATCAACGAGCTCGTCTGCGAGGGCTGCGGCGACTGCAGCGTGCAGTCGAACTGCGTGTCGGTGGAGCCGCTCGAGACCGAGTTCGGCCGCAAGCGATGGATCAACCAGTCCTCGTGCAACAAGGACTACTCGTGCGTGAAGGGGTTCTGCCCGAGCTTCGTGACCGTCGAGGGCGGCCGCGTGCGCCGCGGCAAGGCGCTCGCCGGGGGCGCGGACGAGTGGCCGCAGCTGCCCGAGCCGGTGCTGGCGTCGACGGAGCGGCCGTACAGCATCCTCGTCACCGGCATTGGCGGCACCGGCGTGATCACGGTGGGCGCGCTGCTCGGAATGGCGGCGCACGTCGAGGGCAAGGGGGTCAGCGTCCTCGACATGACCGGCCTCGCGCAGAAGAACGGGGCGGTGATGTCGCACGTGCGGATCGCGCGACGCCCCGAGGACATCCATTCGGTGCGCATCGCGGCCGGCGAGGCCGACTGCGTCATCGGCTGCGACATGGTGGTTGCCGCCGGCGCCGAGGCGCAGTCGAAGATGCAGGCGGGTCGCACGCGGCTCGTGATCAACAGCGCCGAGGTGCCGACCGCCGAGTTCACGCGCAACCCGAACTGGCTGTTTCCGGGATCCGACATGCAGTCGGAGCTGAAGGCGGCGGTGGGCGCGGCAGGTGCCGAGTTCGTCGACGCCACGCGGCTCGCCACTGCGCTGATGGGTGATGCGATCGCGACCAATCCGTTCATGCTCGGATTCGCCTACCAGAAGGGCCTCGTGCCCGTTTCCGCCGCGGCGATCGAGCGCGCGATCGAGCTGAACGGCGTGGCGGTCGAGGCGAACCGGCAGAGCTTCCTCTGGGGCCGCCGCGCCGCCCACGAGCTTGCGCGCGTCGAGAAGGTCGCCACGCCCGCGGAGGTCATCCCGATCTCGCAGCATCTCTCGCGCTCGCTCGACGAGCTGATCGCGCGCCGTGCGGAGTTCCTGACCGACTACCAGGACGCGGCCTACGCCGCCCGCTACCGCGCGCTGGTGAACCGCGTCCGGCAGATCGAGTCCGATCGCGGCCTCGGGACGAAGCTCGCCGAGGCGGTGGCGCGCTACTTCTTCAAGCTGATGGCGTACAAGGACGAATACGAGGTCGCTCGCCTCTTCACCCGGCCGGAGTTCAAGCAGCGCCTGCAGGCGGCGTTCGAGGGCGACTACACGCTCAAGTTCCACCTCGCGCCGCCGATCCTCGCGAAGCCCGATCCCGTGACCGGCGTGCCGCGCAAGCGCGAGTTCGGGCCCTGGGTGATGACCGCGTTCAAGCTGCTCGCGAAGCTGCGGGGCCTCCGGGGAACGGCGTTCGACGTCTTCGGCCGGACCGAGGAGCGGCAGATGGAGCGGCGGCTCATCGTCGACTATGAGAAGACGGTCGACGAGCTCCTCGCGAAGCTCGATCGCGACAATCATGCGACGGCGGTGGCGATCGCCAGCATCCCCGACGAGATCCGCGGTTACGGTCACATCAAGCTGCGCACGCTGAAGACCGCTAAGGCGAACGAGGCCGATCTGCTCACCGCGTTCCGTTCGCCGCGGTCGCCCGCCAAAGCGGCGTGAGCGCGATCCCGCCGGGCTTCGCGAAGCTCGACTCGACGAGCCCTTTCCACGAGCTGGTCGGCCCGCTCTACGAGAAGCGGGACGGCGGGACGATCGCGATCGGGCTGCTCGTCGCCGAGAAGCACAAGAACCGGCGCGGCATCGTGCACGGCGGCATGATCTGCACGCTCGCGGATTTCGCGATGGGACACGCCGCGAGCACCGCCACCGGCTCACCGCGCAAGCTCGTGACGACCACCCTCTCGGTCGACTTCGCCGGCAACGCCCGGCCGGGCGACTGGATCGAGGCGCGGGTGGACGTCATGCGGCCAGGCAACCGCGTCGCCTTCATCAACTGCTTCGTCTACCACGGCGCCGACCGAATCGCGCGTGCTAGCGCGACGTTCCAGATTCTCAGGCCGGACGAGTAAGCCGGCGAAAGGGCGAGCCCTTCCGCCACCCGGGCAACGGCTGTATGCTTCCGCGCCGACCCGGCTCGAGCGGGGTCGGAAGGGGTGTCGAGGTCGCTGTTCGCCCCTTCGCAAGTCCAGCCCAAAGGAGGAGATCACGATGACACGCGTCACGTACGGCCTGGCCGTTGCCGGCCTCGCTCTTTTCACCTCGGTGCCCGTCGCCCTCGCCGGCGAGGAAGTCTCGTACTCCGCCGACGGCGCCACGCTCAAGGGCTACATTGCCCGCCCGACGGCGGCCGGCGGCAAGCGCCCGGGCGTCCTCGTCGTGCACGAGTGGTGGGGCAACAACGACTACACGCGCAAGCGTGCCGACATGCTCGCCGAGCTCGGCTACGTGGCCCTCGCCGTCGACATGTACGGCGACGGCAAAACCGTCGACAATCCCAAGGAAGCTGGTGCGTTGTCGGGCGAGGCACGGAAGAACATCGACGTCTCCGAGAAGCGCTTTGCTGCCGCCCGGGCGCTGCTCGCCCGCCAATCCGACGTCGACGCCGGCCGCATTGCCGCCATCGGCTACTGCTTCGGCGGCGGGATCGTGCTGGAGATGGCGCGTCGCGGCTCGGACCTGGCCGGCGTGGTGAGCTTCCACGGCGGCCTCGGAACCCCGGCCCCGGCCAGGCCCGGTGCGGTGAAGGGGAAGGTGCTGGTGCTGAACGGCGCTGCCGACCCGTTCGTCAAGCCCGACCAGATCGATGCGTTCAAGAAGGAGATGCAGGCCGCCGGCGTCACCTACACGTTCATCGACTACCCGGGCGCGGTCCACGCCTTCACGAACCCGGCCGCGACGGAGAACGGCAAGAAGTTCAACCTGCCGCTCGCCTACGACGCCGACGCCGACAAGAAGTCCTGGGCGGAAATGCAGCGCTTCCTCCAGACCGTCCTGAAATGATCCGGAGCGGCGGCGCGCGGCTGCCATCGGGGAGCTAATCGCCGCCGCGCGCCGGATCGGCGTCGCCCGCGTCATCGCCGGGGCCGCCGGCGCGGGCCGGGCCGCGTTCGCGGTATCGTAGCGAATGGACCTCCTGATCTCCGGCAAGACCGCGCTCGTCACCGGGGCGAGCGCGGGCATCGGCCGCGGCATCGCGCTCGCGCTCGGCGCCGAGCGCGTGCGGCTCGCCATCACCGCGCGCCGCAAGAACCGCCTCGAGGAGGTTGCTCGCGAGATCGTCGCGCGCGGCGGCCACCCGCCCGTCGTCATCGAGGCGGACTTCATGGGCGAGGACGCGCCGCAGCGGATCGCGGACGCGGCTCTCGCCGGTCTCGGCTCGGTCGAGATCCTGGTCAACAACGCCGGCGGCAGCCGCAAGTTCGACCTCGACTCGACCGAGGAGCAGTGGCAGGAGGCGCTGACGCTCAACTTCACGCGGCAGCGGCAGCTCGCGCAGCGGCTGTTGCCCCAGATGATCGAGCGCCGCTGGGGCCGGATCGTCAACATCACCGGCAAGTCCGAGCCGGAGGGTCTCAACGGCGCGTTCTGCGCCAAGGCTGCGATGCACTCGTGGGCGAAGGGCTTGTCGAGAGAGGTCGGCAAGCATGGGATCACGGTCAACTCGATCCCGCCGGGGCGCATCATGAGCGAGCAGATCCTGCGCAACTACCCGCCGGACTACCGCAAGTGGCAGTCCGAGCACGAGATCCCGGTCGGCGAGTACGGCCAGCCGGAGGACATCGCGCACCTGGTGTGCTTCCTCGCGTCGCCGCTCGCGCGCTACATCACCGGGGCGGTGGTCCCCGTGGACGGCGGATTGCGGCGCTATCAATTCTGAGGGGAGGGGTCCATGCGATTCATCGTCGCTCTCGTCGCCGGCGCGATCGCGCTGGCCGCTGAAGCACAGCCCTATCCGTCCAAGCCGATCCGCCTGGTCGTGCCGTTCGCGCCGGGCGGAAGCTCGTCGATCGTCGCGCGCGCCGTCGGCGCCGAGATGTCGAAAGAGCTCGGGCAGCAGATCATCATCGACAACAAGCCCGGCGGCGGCGGCAACGTCGCGATGCTGGAGGTGGCGCGCGCCGACCCCGACGGCTACACGCTCATCATCGGGCACATCGGGACGCTCGCGGTGAACCCTTACATGTTCGCCAGGCTCCCGTTCGACACCGACAAGGATTTCGTCCCGGTATCGCTGCTCGCGAAGATCCCGAACATCTTCGTGGTCAATGCGAACGTCCCGGTGAAGGATCTGCGGGAGTTCATCGCGCTCGCGCGGGCCAAGCCGGGCCAGCTCAACTACGGGTCGGCGGGCAACGGCAGCGCCGGTCACCTCGCGTTCGAGTACCTGAAGCTCGTCGCGAACATCGACGTGACTCACATCCCCTACAAGGGCACCGGGCCGCAACTCACCGATCTCCTCGGCGGGCGCACCGAAGCTTCGTCGGCCGGGACGCCGCCGCTGCTCCCGCACGTCAAGGCAGGCAAGCTGCGGGCGATCGCGGTCGGCACGCCGCAGCGGCTTCCCGTCCTCCCCGATGTCGCCACCGTCGCCGAGCAGGGCTTCCCGGGCTTCGAGACCACGCAGTGGTACGGGCTCATGGCACCCGCACGGACCCCCGAGGCGATCGTGAAGCGGCTGAGCGACGAGGCCGCAAAGGCGGCGAGGACGCCGGCAGTCGCGGAGCGGTTCGCGGCTGACGACGCGATCTCCGTCGGCTCGACGCCCGCCGAGTTCGCGGAGTTCATCCGCCGTGAGCAGGCCCGCTGGAGCGAGGTCGTGCGCAAGGCGGGCATCAAGGCGGAGTGACCGAGTGGCCGATTACGACGTCATCGTCGTCGGCGCGGGCAACGCTGCGCTGTGCGCGGCGCTGGCGGCGCGCGAGACGGTCCAGCGGATCCTGGTGCTCGAGCGCGCGCCGGAGGACGAAGCCGGCGGCAACTCGCGTTTCACCGCTGGCGCAATGCGGATCGCCTACAACGGTGTCGAGGACCTGAAGAAGCTGATCCCCGACCTTACGCCGGAGGAGATCGAGCGCACCGACTTCGGCACGTACACCGCCGACCAGTTCTTCGACGACATGGGCCGGATCACGCAGTACCGCTGTGATCCCGATCTGACCGAGATCCTCGTGCGGCGGAGCTTCGACGCGCTCGCGTGGATGCGGACGAAGGGCGTGCGCTTCGTGCCGATCTGGGGACGGCAGGCGTTCAAGGTCGACGGTCGGTTCAAGTTCTGGGGCGGGTTGACCGTCGAGGCCTGGGGCGGCGGCCCGGGGCTCGTCGAGGCGCTCACGAAGGCGGCGCGCTCGCAAGGGATCGAGGTCTGGTACTCAGCGCGCGCGTTGGAGCTCCTCAGCGACGACGAAGGCGTGCACGGCGTGCGCGTGAAGCGCGCGGGGAAGACCATCGACGTGAGAAGCAAGGCGGTCGTGCTCGCCGCGGGCGGGTTCCAGGCGAACCCCGAGTGGCGGACGCGATATCTTGGTCCCGGCTGGGAGCTCGCGAAGGTCCGCGGCACGCGCTTCAATACCGGCGACGGCATCGAGATGGCGCTCGACGTCGGCGCCGCCGCCGTCGGCAACTGGTCCGGATGCCATGCCGTCGCGTGGGAGCGCAACGCGCCCGAGTTCGGCGACCTCGCGGTCGGCGACGCGTTTCAGAAGCACAGCTACCCGTGGGGCATCTACCTCAACGCCGACGGCAAGCGGTTCGTCGACGAGGGCGCCGATTTCCGCAACTACACCTACGCGAAGTACGGACGCGTCGTTCTCTCGCAGCCCGGCCAGTTCGCGTGGCAGATCTTCGACCAGAAGGTGATCCACCTGCTGCGCGACGAGTACCGCATCAAGCAGGTGACGAAGCGGACGGCGAGCACGCTCGAGGATCTGGTCAAGCAGCTCGACGACGTGAATGCCGAGGTGGCGCTGGGGGAGATCAAGGCCTACAACGCGGCGGTTCGCACGGCCGTGCCGTTCAACCCGAACGTCAAGGACGGGCGGGGCACGGTCGGCCTGGCCGTGAACAAGTCCAACTGGGCCAACACTATAGATACCCCGCCGTTCGAGGCCTACGCGGTGACCTGCGGGATCACCTTTACCTTCGGGGGGTTGCGCATCAATACCGATGCACAGGTCCTGTCGACCGATGGCGACCCGATTCGCGGCCTCTACGCGGCCGGCGAGCTCGTCGGCGGGATCTTCTACTTCAACTACCCGGGCGGGACGGGGCTCACCAACGGCTCGGTGTTCGGCCGGCTCGCGGGCGCGAACGCGGCGGAGTTCACGTTGCGAGGGCATTCGCGGGTCCCAGCGGGTTGACAGAAATCTTGCATCCGCTAGACTTCTGTCATGGCGACGACCCTGCGACTCGACGATCGGCTCTACCGCGAGGCGAAAGCGGAAGCGGCGCGGCAGGGTATGACGATCACCCGGTTCATCGAGGAAGCGCTACGCGCGCGGCTTCGACAAGCCCGGGCACCGCGCAGCGTCGAAGAGATCGAGCTGCCGACGTTTGCCGCCGGCCCCGGGTTCCCGTTGTCGCCGCCGGCGCTGAAGGAGTTCGCGCGCAGCACCCAGAGCGAGCACGACCGATCGAAGCTCGCTCAGCCGAGGCGACGGCGCCGGTAGTCCAGCGTGTTCCTGCTGGACGCAAACGTCTTGATCTATGCGTTCCGGCGGGACAGCCCGCTCCACCGCCCTTGCTACGACTGGCTGCGCGGAGCGCTCGCCGGAAGCGAGCCCGTCGCGACCACAGCGCTGGTCGAGGTGGCGCTCCTCCGCATCACCACGCTGCCCGCGCTCGGCAAGGCCGCAGCCGCGCCGCGCGACGTATTCGCGTTCCTTTCCGCGTTGCATCGGCAGCCGGCCGCAGTCCGAGTCGAGCCGGGCGCGGCGCACGACACCATCTTCTCGCGGCTCTGCGAAGAATTGAACTTGCGGGGCAACGACGTTAACGACGCTTACCTTGCGGCGTTGGCGCTGGAGCACGACGCGTCGCTGGTTACCGCCGACCGAGGGTTTGGCCGTTTCCCTGGTCTGACCGTCCTCGACCCGAGCGCGCAGTCAGCGCCCTGAGACAGCGTTCCGTCCCCGGTTCGCCGACGCTCGGCTAGGTTCGCCGCGCGAGGTCGATCGGCGACGGGCTGACGCTGGCGCTGAGGCGCTGAAGCGCAGTTCGCCCCTGCCTCCGCCGCGACCGGATAGGATGTCCGAATGCTCGAGCCGATCGACCCGGTCCAGATCGAAGGCCTTAGGCGCATGACGCCCCCCCGGAGGCTGAAGATGGTCGCGGAGCTCTACGAGACTGAGATTCGGCTGCGGATGGCGGGCTTGCGCCTTACCCATCCCGACTGGTCGGACGAGCGCCTCGAGCAGGAGGCGCGCCGGTCGCTCCTCTTTGCCGGCGCCTGACCCGCTCGCGCCGTTCCTCGAACCGCTCGAGCGAGAAAAGAAAGCCCCGCGACACGGCGGGGCTTCCCGACCTGCCGGCGAAGACTCAGCAGCCGGCGACGCACCTCCCGTTGCCTTCGAAACTCATCGTCCTGCCGCTCAGCGGGACGTGCGTCGGGATCGTGACCCTCTTC
>Ga0209853_1000477_pt1 | contig 11170 bp, 11 predicted proteins | sample GWRWS1_30_40_FD_187224 | JGI IMG/M metagenome (GOLD analysis project Ga0209853, IMG submission 187224) | Riverbed sediment microbial communities from areas with vegetation nearby in Columbia River, Washington, USA - GW-RW S1_30_40 (SPAdes)... | ecosystem: Environmental > Aquatic > Freshwater >...
CCGCGGCCGATGCTTGAGACATTGCCGCCATCAATGCTGCGATGACAGCGGCCACGCCGCTGAAATACCTGAAAAACTTCATTTCCGGCCCCTGCGCTCCGTTCAGAATAGCACGTCTTGCAGGTGGTGCGTGCCCTGCGGACGAAGCGCGAAACCCTGCCGCCAAAGAAGCATGGAAACATCCCGCTATGACAGATGACGACGACGAGCCTGGTGTGACAGACTTAGACCAACATTCCACGGGGAGGTATCCGATGACCACGGCCACATTCGACCATGTGCTGCCGTGGACGGAGGAGGAGTATCTCGAGCTCGGCGAGACCCCCGATCGCGTAGAGCTGTTCGACGGGAGCCTCCTCGTGAGCCCTGCGCCAACGCCCGAGCACCAGGATTTGTCGGTTCTGCTGGTCAACGCATTTAGAGCGCCCGCGGCCGCGGCCGGCCTTAAGGTGTACCTGGCCGTCAACGTCCGCCTCAAGCGCGGCCGTATCCCGATCCCGGACTTCGTGCTGGTCGCCGACATCGACCCACGCGCACCCGTCATCGAGTCCTCGGCGGTGCGGCTCATCGGCGAGATCTTGTCCCCTAGCAATGCCTCGACGGACAGAGTGCTGAAGATGCACCACTACGCCGAAGCCGGCATTCCGTGGTACCTCATAGTCGATCCGGACCCGATTGCCCTCAGCTTGTTCCGGCTCGACGGCGATCACTACGTGCTCCATGCGGAGGCACGGCCTGGACAGCCGCTGCACATGACGGAGCCGATCGTGCTGGCCCTGGACCCAGCGGTGCTGGAGCGCTGAATGGCAAGCGAGCTGCGCATCGTACGGGGTGTGCCGACGGACGAGGAACTCGCCGCGCTCGTCGGGGTGCTCCTGCTCAGGTCACCCGCGACCGAGCCCGCCGGCGTGGCGAACCGATGGATCGCCTCGGCGCGCCCGCGGTACGCATATCGCGATGGCCGCCCCACCCGCCCGGGCGCGGGTGCGTGGCGCTCGTCGGCGTTGCCCCGTTAGCCGCTAGGTCTGCCGGTCGAGGCGATCCGCCAATGCCACGACGGCCCCGATAAGCGGCGGTCCATCGAAGAGCACCGGGTCGTTGTGGTCCGCGCCCTCGACGGCGACGACCTCAACCGGCCCGGCCGCCCGTGACGCGACCTCCCGGCTCTGCTCTGGCGGGATGATGGAGTCGGCCGTGCCGTAGACCACGACCGTGGGCACGCTGATCCGATCCATCAGGCCTGCCACCGGAAACCTGTCCCACAGCAGCGGTCGTACCGGCAAGTACGGGTAGTTGTGCTGCCCCGCCGCGGCGAGATCGACAAAGGGCGAGCGGAGCACCAGTCCGGCCGGCGGGTGTTCGGTCGCGAGCTCGGTGACCACGGCCGAACCGAGGCTCTCGCCCAGGTACAGGATCCGGTCGCCCGGCCAGCCGGCGTCTGCCAGGTACGTCCTCGCGGCCCGCGCATCCAGGCGGAGCCCCTCCTCGGTCGGGCTGGCCGGGTTGCCGCCGTAGCCGCGGTACTCCAACAGCAGCACCGTGAACCCCACTGCGGCCAACGCCTGGGCCAGCGAGACACGGCCCGCCCGGTTGCCGCCGTTTCCCGGCGCGGCCAGGATCGCCATTCGCCGGTCTCCCGATGTCGGTGGCACCACCCACGCGCCCAGCGACAGACCGTCCACCGTGGTGAGCACGATGTCGCGCCCACCCGGAAACACCTCCGCGGCTGGCGGCGGGACCGCGGTGTCCGGCAGGTAGATGAGGCGCCGCTGACCGAGCCAGAGCAGACCGAGCGGCAGGACGAGCACGAGAACTACGATGAGCGCCGCTCGCACCATCGCCACCCCCCGACGTCTCGGCCGAATGTCCATATGAGACATGCTAAACCTGCCGTCGGTGAATAGATCCGGTACGCCCCATGATCCCGGTGATCATGACCTCCAGGTCATGATCGGCGAGGGGGGGCGTTACCGTGATCTCTCATGACCACGCGCCCGACGCTCGTCCTCGCCTCCGCCAGCCCCGCCCGCCTGCAGACTCTGCGGGCGGGCGGCATAGACCCCGAGGTCATGGTCAGTGGAGTCGACGAGTCCATCGTGGAGTCGACCAGCCCGCGGACACTCTGCGCGACGCTCGCCCGGCTCAAGGCGGAGGCGGTCGTGGCTCGCCTGCGCCAGCACCCCCCCAAGTCGATCAACCGGACCATCGTCCTCGGCTGCGACTCAGTGCTGGAGTTTGCCGGCGAGATCCTGGGGAGGCCGGCCGACGAGGCCGACGCCACAGGCCGGTGGTACCGGATGCGTGGCGGCAGCGGCATGCTCCACACCGGACACTGCCTCGTGGACATGGGAAGTGGCGGGATGGCGGAGGCGGTCGCAAGCACGACAGTCCGGTTCGCCCATCTGACCGATGCGGAGATCGCCGCATACGTGTCCACGGGGGAGCCGCTCCGTGTCGCGGGCGCGTTCACCATTGACGGCCTCGGCGGCTGGTTCGTCGAGGGGATCGACGGCGACCCAGGCACGGTCGTCGGCGTCTCGCTACCACTGCTGCGCCGCCTGCTGACCGAGGTGGGCATCACCGTCGCGGAGATGTGGCGAGCTGCACTAACGTCGAGCCTGTGACATTCAAGTCGGTGACATTCAAGTCGATTGGGCTGAGCGAGGACCTGCACGGGTACCTCGTCCCGGACAACGGCACACCGGATCCGCTCGTCGTTGAACGTATGGCGGAGACCCCGCCCGCCGATCAAGGACGGAGTCGTGATTCGATTCGAATCCGCGACCACAACTCCTTGATCGGCTGGGCGGTCGGCGCGGCTCTTACCGGACGCTACGCGCGAAGGAGCGGGCGGCCCAACCGAGCGACACGGCGGTGAGTACGGCGAGGATGAGCAGCGCCTGCCACACGCTGCTGTCGCCGGGGTGACCGGCGAACAGAGCCCGGCTCGCGTCGACACCCCACGAGAACGGGTTCCAGTCCGCAACCCGCTGCAGCCATACCGGTGCCAGAGCCAGCGGCAACAGGATGCCGGACAACAGCAGGAGAGGTTGGGCCACACCGTTCATCAGCGGTGCCAGCGCATCCTCGGTCCGGAGCTTGAGCGCGATCGCGTTAGACAGCGCGGAGAGCATCAGCCCGATCAGCCCAAGCAGTAGGAACGCCAGCAGAAGGTCCCCAAGCTGCACCGTCAGGCCAAACGGGATCGCCAGCAGCGTGATCAGCGCCGCCTGAAAGAACAGCGTGACCACGTCGCGCAGTGACCGGCCGAGCATGAGCGCGAGGCGACTAACGGGGGTAACCCGGCTGCGCTCAATCACGCCAGCGCGTAGCTCGGCGATGAGGCCGAAGCCCACGAACATCGAACCGAACATGGCGAGCATGACGAGGAGCCCTGGAATGAAGATCCGGTACGCCTCGGCTGTTGTGGACACTCCGAGCGCCGGCTTGAGCAGCGGTCCAAAGAGAAACAGGAAGTACAACGGCTGCACGACGCCGATGATCACCCATACCGGGTTGCGCAGCACAAGCAGCATCTGGCGCTGAAACACAAGCCAGGTGTCGCGGAGAAATTTCATTGTCAGCTCTCCCTCAGCGAGCGGCCGGTCTTGGCCAGGAACACGTCGTCGAGACTCGGCCGGTGCAGCTCGATCGACCTGAGATTCAACCCGGCGCCATCGAGGACACGCAGGATCATTGGGATCGCGGTCGCGCCCTCGTCGACGTAGAGACGCACACCCTCGTCGTGGGTCTCGAGCTTGCGGACGAAGTCCTGGGTGTCGAGCAGCTCCGCGGCCTGCGGGGTGGCGCCGTTGAGGCCGACGGTCACCACGTCGCCGGATACGTCGCGCTTGAGTTCGTCGGGCGTGCCCTCGGCGACGATCTGTCCGTGGTCGATGATGGCCACTCGGTCGCAGAGCGCATCCGCCTCGTCCAGGTAGTGGGTGGTGATGAAGACCGTCATGCCCTCCGCTCGGAGCCGCCGAATCTCGTCCCACATGTGCGCACGGCTCTGTGGGTCGAGGCCGGTTGTCGGCTCGTCGAGGAAGACCATTCTCGGTTCGTGGATGATGCCCAGCGCGATGTCGACGCGGCGGCGCTGGCCACCGGAGTACGTCTTGCACTTGCGGTCGGCGTACTCGGTGAGCTGGAACGCATCCAGCGCAGCCGCGGCCCGGCGCTGCGCCTCGGCCTTGCCGATGCCGTACATGCGTGCGTGCAGCACTAACTCCTCGCGCGCGGTCGAGTCGTCCCAGGTGCTGCCGCCCTGTGCGACGTAGCCGATGCGCTTGCGCACCTCCCCCGGGTGTTTGCGCAGGTCGATGCCGGCCACGGTGGCATCGCCGCCATCAGGCTCGATGAGCGTGGCGAGCATCCGCAGTGTTGTGGTCTTGCCCGCGCCATTTGGTCCCAGGAAGCCGAAGATCTCGCCTTCGGCCACCATCAGGTCCACGCCGCGGACCGCTTCCACGGTCTTCCTCTCGCGGCCGGAGCGGGAGCGGAACGATTTCCGCAGTCCTTTGGTCTCGATGATCACTGTTTGCTCCAGATCAGTCTGTTACGGCGTGAGCACCGCGCCCTACATACGCGCTGGGTCCGCACCCCGTACCGTCTAGGCCAAGCTATCGCGATATAGCTCAGCTAGTCAACTTTGATTATTTCTCGTTGTCGGACGACTCCGTGAACGGTAACGAACTGCCGGCCCACACGACGAAGCCTTCGGGGAAGAGCGCCTCTCCCCCGTCGATCCTCGCCGCGATCCGCTCACACCAGGCGATCTCCGCCTCCTGCCGGGCCGCCATCAGCTCGAACATCCAGCCCACATGCGCCGGTTTGGTTTGGCGCACCCACTCGCTCGCGAGCGCGAACCGATGAGTGTCAACGCCGGCACGCAGCAGCCGGGCCCGGTTTCGCAGAGCGGCCGAGACCTCGCGGCGAGGCAAGGCAGGAAGGAAGGAGAACCCGGCCAGGAACGGGTCGATCGGCTGGGCGTACTCCCACCATGAGCGGCGCAGCAACTCCTCGAACTCCAGGTCTCCCTTGGCGGTCAATCGGTACGTCGTGCGAGCGGGCCTCGCTCCGACCTGCTCCGTTGAGACCTCCTCGAGCAGCCCGTCCTCGGCGAGCTTGCGCAGGGCGTGGTAGATCGAACCCGGTGCGATGTTCGCCCATTGGTCGGCCTGCCAGCTCGCCAGTTCGCGCTTGACGTTGTAACCGTGCACGGGCTGCATCCACTTCACGAGTCCGAGGATCATGAGGCGGGTTGTCGACATGGTTCCATCGTAATAGCCAAACTTGACTAGTTGCTCGAGGGTCGCGCCGGCGCAAAGCTGATGATCAACTCGTTCGATAGACTCGACCGGCGGAAGCTAACGATCGGTAGGTTTCTGATCGATAGCTTTCGCGGTCGGGGGTTGGAAGGAGCGAGGTGCGAAGGGTTCTCATCGCCAACCGCGGCGAGATCGCGGTCCGCGTGATCCGGGCTTGCCAAGACGCCGGCCTGGGCAGCGTCGCCGTATACGCCGACTCCGACCGCGACGCCCTGCACGCTCGGATGGCCGACCAGGCGTACGCCCTCGGCGGCGACACCGCGGCCGACACGTACCTACGAATCGACAAACTTGTCGACATTGCGGGAAAGTCGGACGCGGACGGGGTCCACCCTGGGTACGGGTTCCTGGCCGAGAACGCCGACTTCGCTCAGGCCGTGATGGATGCCGGGTTGACCTGGATCGGTCCTACGCCACAGGCGATCCGCGACCTGGGCGACAAGGTGACCGCGCGGCACATCGCGCAGCGAGTCGGCGCGCCGCTCGTGCCCGGGACGCCCGACCCGGTCGCGGGCGCCGACGAGATCGTGGCGTTCGCGGAGCAGCACGGCCTGCCGGTCGCCATCAAGGCCGCGTTCGGCGGCGGTGGGCGCGGGTTGAAGGTGGCCCGAACCCTCGAGGAGATCCCGGCGCTCTTCGAGTCGGCCACCCGTGAGGCGGTGGCGGCCTTCGGTCGGGGTGAGTGCTTTGTGGAGCGTTACCTGGACCGGCCGCGCCACGTCGAGGCCCAGGTCCTGGCGGACCAACACGGCAATGTGATTGTGGTCGGGACGCGGGACTGCTCGCTGCAACGCCGCCACCAGAAGCTGGTGGAGGAGGCGCCGGCGCCATTCCTCACCCCGTCGCAACGGGAGGCGATCCACACCTCGGCGAAGGCGATCTGCCGGGAGGCGGGCTACCACGGCGCCGGAACCGTCGAGTACCTCGTCGGGCAGGACGGCACCGTCTCGTTCCTCGAGGTCAACACGCGACTCCAGGTCGAGCACCCGGTCACGGAGGAGACTTCCGGCATCGACCTCGTCCGGGAGCAGTTCCACATCGCCGACGGACAGGCGCTGCGTCTCGCCGAGGACCCGACACCTCGCGGACATTCGATCGAGTTCCGCATCAACGGTGAGGATCCGGGTCGCGGCTTCCTGCCGGCGCCTGGAGTCGTGTCCACGCTGCGGTTGCCCGAGGGTCCCGGAGTACGGGTGGACACCGGCATCGAGTCCGGCTCCGTCATCGGGGGCAACTTCGACTCGCTCCTGGCCAAGGTGATCGTCACAGGCGCGACGCGGCTTGAGGCATTGCAACGCGCCCGGCGTGCGCTCGATGAGATGGTCGTGGATGGGATGGCGACGGCGCTGCCGTTCCATCGACTGATCGTGCGGGATCCGTCCTTTGTGGACGAGCCCTTCCGCGTACACACGCGTTGGATCGAGACTGAGTGGTCGAACACGGTCGCCCCCCACGCCGGCTCTGCTTCCATGGAGGCAACGGCTGAGGAGCGAACCACCGTCGTGGTCGAGGTGGGCGGAAAGAGGGTCGAGGTCTCACTTCCGTCCGGCTTGGCCGCTGGTACGGGTGCTGCTGCGTCCCGTGGGACCGCACCCAAGCGCGGAAGGCGGAAGGGGCACGCGGCGGCGGCCTCGGGCGACGCTCTCACCAGCCCGATGCAGGGCACGATCGTGAAGGTGGCTGTGTCCGAAGGGGACAAGGTCGCCGAGGGCGACCTGGTGGTCGTGCTCGAAGCGATGAAGATGGAACAGCCGCTCAACGCTCACAAGGCCGGCGTCGTCACCGGCCTCACCGCCGACGTGGGCGCGGCCGTCACGGCTGGCGCTACCATCTGCGAGATCCGGACGGATCTTGGGTGACGTAAGCCGCCGTCCGCTTTCTCAAGATCCCCGTGATCACGGCCTGGCCGTCGTGAAACAGCGTCGATCATGACCTCCAGCTCATGATCGACGGCATAAGCGTGGCGATGCCTCCAGGTCACCTGGTGAGGAGGGACAGGGATCGGGAATCTGCCACCTCTCGAATCAGCGCCAACGCCTCGGCTGCTGGCTGCGGGGACAGCTCACGGCCGTCGCGCAGGCGTAGCGATACCTCCCCGGCCTCCGCTTCGCGCGCCCCGATCACGGCGATGTAAGGCACTCGCCGCATGGTGGCGTCGCGAACCCGGGAGCCGAGCGACCCGTCGAAGGCCGCCTCTGCCCGCAGGCCGGACTCAACGCAGTGCCGGGCGAACCGGGCCGCCGCGTCGGCCTGCTCCTGGCCGATCGGTGCCACGATGACCTGCACCGGGGCGTACCAGACCGGGAATGCCCCCTTGTGTACCTCAATCAGGTGGGCAAACAGCCGCTCGAAGCTGCCGATGATGCTGCGATGCACCATGACCGGGCAGCGCCGCTGACCATCTGAGTCCACATAGGAGAGATCGAACTGCGCCGGCTGGTGGAAGTCGACCTGGACGGTGGCCAGACTGAGCTCCCGGCCCGACGAGTCCACGATCTGAACGTCGATCTTCGGGCCGTAGAAAGCAGCCTCGCCGGCGATCTCCACGAAGGGCACATCCGCTTCTACCAGCGCCTGCCGAAGCAGCCCTTCGGCCAGGTCCCAGTCAGCCGCCGCGCCCAGATACTTTCCGGATGGTCCGCGCAGCGACAGCCGGAATCCGGCCGGCACAAACCCGAGGGCGGCGTGGGCCTTACCCATCAGCGCCAGGATGTCCGCGACCTCGCCGCCGACCTGGTCGAGAGCGCAGAAGGTGTGCGCGTCGTTGAGGGAGATGGCGCGGACGCGAGACAGGCCGCTGAGCACGCCGGACCGCTCCGCCCGGAACATCGCCCCCAGCTCCGCCACCCGCAGCGGCAGGTCACGAAAGGAGCGCCCGCGAGCCTTGAAGACCATGGCGTGATGCGGACAGATGCTGGGGCGAAGCATCAACTCCTCCTCGCCGTCGGCCATGGCCGGGAACATGTCATCGTCGAACTTGGCCAGGTGGCCCGATCGCTCGTACATCTCGCGTTTGGCCAGCGGTGGCGAGTACACGTGCTGGTAGCCGCGCCGGCGCTCCTCCTCCCGGATATAGACCTCAACGGCGTGGCGAGCTGCCGCGCCGGCGGGGAGCCAGATGGGCAGGCCGGCGCCGACGAGCGGGTCGGAGTGGAACAGCTCAAGCTCCCGCCCGAGCTTTCGGTGGTCGATCATGTCTCTCTCCCTCTACTGCGGATCCAGGTGGGCGCCGCAGCCGGAGAGCACACAAGACCCCGAGCGATCGCCCGGGGCCTTGGATGACGTGTTAGGTCAGCGCATCAGCACGCCGGGGTGTCCCGGCGTCGTCGTGCTGGCAGCGTGACCTCTCATGCGGTCCAGGCTACGGCGCCAAGCTGACGACGCGCACTCAATATTGCGCAGCCACCCTTCCAAGATCGCCACGATCATGAGCTGACCGTCGTCAAACAGCGTCGATCATGACCTCCAGGTCATGATCGACCGGATCTTGGGGGCGGGGCTATTCGAACTCGTGCCGCATGAGTTGGCGGGCCGCCTCGGTGAGTGACCCGGACAGCGACGGATAGATGCTGATCGTGTGGGCCAGCTGGTCAACGGTCAGGTGGTTCTCCACCGCGAGAGCGATCGGCAGGATCAGCTCGCTCGCCTTGGGCGCCACGACCACACCGCCGATGACGAGCCCCGACGCGGGCCGGCAGAACAGTTTTACGAAGCCGGCCTGCATGTTGGCCATCTTCGCTCGGGCGTTGCCGGTGAGCGGCAGCGTTATCGAGCGACCGGGCACCCGGCCCGTGTCCACGTCGTCCTGTGACACACCAACCGTCGCGAGCTCCGGGTCGGTGAAGACGTTTGCTGACACGGTCTTCAGGCGCAGAGGCGTGACCGCCTCGCCGAGCGCGTGCCACATCGCGATGCGTCCCTGCATGGCGGCGACGCTCGCCAGCGCCAGCAATCCCGTGCAGTCGCCGGCGCCGTAGATGCCGGGCACGTTGGTGCGGGACACCCGATCGACCGTTACATATCCTCCCGGCCCCACATCGATGCCGTACTCCGCCAGGTTGAGCCCCGCGGTGTTGGGCACCGACCCGACCGCCATGAGCACGTGCGAGGCGTCAACCCGCTGGCCGTCGGCGAGCTCCACGACGGCGCCGTCTTCGGTCCGGCGCACCGCGGTGGCCCGGGCGTTGGAGAGCACCGTCATACCCCGCGAGCGGAACATGTTTTCGATCACGGCAGCCGCGTCGGGATCCTCGTGTGGCATGACCCGGTCCCGACTGGACACGAGCGTCACATCGACGCCCGCCGCCAGGTAGGCGCTGGCGAACTCGGCACCCGTCACGCCGGAGCCGACGATGACGAGGCGCTCCGGCAGCTCGGGTAGGTCGTAGACCTCACGCCAGGTCAGAATCCGCACGCCGTCCGGCCTAGCGTCGGGCAGGATCCGGGGATGGGCGCCGGTTGCGATCAGAACCGTGCTGGCGTCGAGCGCGTACGGCGCGCCGTCGACCGGCTCGACCTCGACCCGGTGGGTGTGGCCAAGCATGTCGGCGCCGAGCGTGGCCCGGCCGTGCACTAGTTCGACACCGGCCTTGGCGAGCTTCGCCGCGATGTCGGCGGACTGCGCCAGGGCCAGCCGCTTGACCCGCGCGTGCACCGCCGGCGCGTCCAGGGCCACCGCGTCGGGGGCGGTCACGCGCACGCCGAGGCTCTCGCCGTGGTGGAATGTCGTGACCACATCCGACGACGCGATGAAGGTCTTGGACGGTACGCAGTCCGACAGCACACACGCACCGCCGGCGCCCTCCGCCTCTACCACGGTGACGTCGGCGTCGAGCTGCGCGGCGACGAGCGCAGCCTCATAACCGGCCGGCCCCCCTCCAATGATCACAATGCGGCTCATGTGGGCCTCCGACGACGAGCGGAACATCAAGTGATTACGGTCTGTTGCATTCTCCCTCACGGCCTGAGGGACTATCGTCATCGCCGTGCGCCTTTACGCCGCATACGGCTCGAACCTCGACCCCGGACGAATGCGGGCATACTGCCCGCATTCGCCCCTTGTTGGCACCGGGTGGATCGAGGGATGGCGACTTACCTTCGGTGGTGAAGATCTTCTCGGGTACGAGGGTGCGGTCTGCACGATCGTCGAATCCGAGACGGAGGGTGACCGTGTCTTCGTGGCGCTCTACGACGTGCACCAGCAGGACGAACAGATACTCGACGAGGTCGAGGGTGTCGTGGCGGGTACCTACCGGAAGCTGCATCTGAGGGTGGTCACCCTGGACGGCGAGGTGACCTCGTGGGTCTACGTCTTCGCCGGCTACGAGGGTGGGCTGCCCACCGCGTGGTACCTGTCCGAGATCGCCGGCGCGGCACTCAAGGCCGGCGCGCCCGACGACTACGTCGAAAACCTCATGGCGCGACCCACCCGCACTGCCACCCCCTAGGACGCGTCAGCCAGCGGCCCCGACGGTCCGCTCAAAGACGTCGGCCTCGTACGCGGCGCGCATGCCCACGTTCTGATAGACCCGGTAGGCGCCGGTGGGGTTGGTCATGTCCACACCGAGCCCGGCCGAGGTGCGCCCCTTTGCCGCGTACGTGGCGAAGGCCGTCTGGAGCAGTAGCCGGCCGAGTCCGCAGCCGCGGAATTCCTTCGCGACCGCCAGATTCTTGATCCATCCTTCGTTCTGCTCACCCGACTGGTCCGCCGACTGGAGGATCGCGGCGGGCACCCCGTCAACCTCGGCGACGAACCATTCGTCCCACGTGATGCTGGGCAGGACCGCGAGCCGCTGGCGGTAGTTGTCGTAACCGGCCGACTCGTAGTCGGGCGTATCCCG
>Ga0209853_1000478_pt1 | contig 11170 bp, 11 predicted proteins | sample GWRWS1_30_40_FD_187224 | JGI IMG/M metagenome (GOLD analysis project Ga0209853, IMG submission 187224) | Riverbed sediment microbial communities from areas with vegetation nearby in Columbia River, Washington, USA - GW-RW S1_30_40 (SPAdes)... | ecosystem: Environmental > Aquatic > Freshwater >...
TGGAGTATGGGCCATTCGCGATGATGTTCCCCGACGGCGGCCAGGCCAAGATGAAGGAGCCGCAGACGGTGATCGAGTCGGTGCAGCCGGGCGGGGTGATCGTCCTCGATGACATGACACCCGGAGGACCCGTCAAAGGCGATCCCCAGCGCGAGTTCTGGCTTAGCAGTCCGGATGTGGTCTCGATTGAACTCCAGCTCAGCGAGGACGAGGCCGCGATCCTTGCAGTGCGGCGCTAGGTGTATCCGAGGTCCTTTGCTGGCGGCTCCACCTGAGCCAGTTGATCTAGCCCACTTAGATCATCGAACGTAGTGTAACTAGGTCCGGACCTAGTTGCGTTCGATGACCTCAGCGGGTCAGATCGAGTATAATACTTCGTGTTCGTGGGGACGTAGCTCAGTTGGGAGAGCGCCGCACTCGCATTGCGGAGGTCGTGGGTTCGAATCCCATCGTCTCCACCACGAACCCCGCAACAGGTTGAAAATTTCGAGGATTCCTTCCGTGTTCGCTGGAGTTCGTTAGTCTTGCGTAAGGCAACTCGCTAAGGTAGGCGACTTCCAGCCTCGCCAAAGTTTTGCTCACGATCCAGACGGCTCCCTTCCTTTACCGAGTGCAAGTAGGTCGTAAGGGTTAAACTGCTTGCAGCCCTTCTCTGAAAAACCTCGCTAGACCAAGGGATGCGGCATTTGCCGACGCTCCCTCTTTTTCAGGAGATTTATCACACGCGCGATGCGAGAGTATAGCTCGTGCTCCGACCTCCCTCCTTACTGCGCACAACGATACCCCGTTCAACGAGATCTATAATGTCCCGAAGCGCTGTGTCTGGCGAAGACTTTGTCAGCTTCGCCCATTTTGATGTCGTTAGCTTGCCCTCGAATCCATCGAGCAGCCGGTTGAGCACCAGCCGCTGCCTCTCGTTCACAGGTTCCGTGCCAAGGCTCTCCCAGAATCGAGCCTTTGCCAGAACGCCCGTAAGCAGCGTCTCGGCGCCGTCAATTGCACGGCCCAAGCAACCTAGGAACCACGTTAGCCACAGCGTTATGTCCATCCCGTCTTTTTGCGTTTCTTCCAGCATGTCATAATACGTGTTGCGCTCCTGTCGGATTTGTGCCGACATGCTGTAAAAGCGCTGCGAACTCCTTTCCGATCGTGCCAAGCACAGATCGACAATCGTGCGCGCGATGCGTCCGTTTCCGTCGTCGAAGGGATGAATCGTCACGAACCATAAATGGGCCACGCCGGCTTTCAACACCGAGTCAATCTCCGGCCCGGAGTTGAACCAGTCTAGGAAGCTCTCCATCTCCCTCTCAAGCCGTGCGGCAACCGGGGCGTCGAAATGGACGCGCTCGCGTCCAACGGCTCCAGACACCACTTGCATAGGACCCTCTTTGTCGTCACGCCACATTCCGACTCTTATCTTTTGCATCCCGCTCCGCGTTGTCGGGAAGAGGCTCGCGTGCCAGCCAAGCAACCGCTCCTGCGTCAACGGTTGGTCATAATGGCGTGTGGCGTCGAGCATCATTTCGACGACACCCTCCACGTTGCGATCTGGCGCCTTGAGGCCGCCGACATCCATCCCCAAGCGGCGCGCAATCGAGGACCGGACCTCTTCCCGGTCCAGCCTTTCCCCTTCGATCTCGCTCGACTGTACTACATCCTCTGTCAGCGTCAGCAAGACCGCCTCGTCGCGCAACCTGAAGCCCAGCGACTGCATTTGCCCTAGTAGGCGCCCCTGCCGATGGCGCACCTCGCCTAGAGGGCCCATAATGGCTTCACTGTCCCAGTAAAGGTGCGGCCACTCTGGCCGCTCATGGATATACATTGATTATTCTCCGCGTACTATGCGGATATTATAAGGCCTAATCTCCGCAAGGTCAATGATAATCTCCGCAAGACTTGCGGTGAAATGGCGTTGCCAATCTCCGCACGCCAACCAGAAGTTTAGTGATCTTTCGGGCCCACCATCGAGGCCATAATCACGAAGGGTCGGTGAGAAAGCCGCCACATCTCCGATAGGATTCTGTCCCCTTTCGCCGCACTCGTATTACGGAAATTGTGGGTTCGAATCCCGTCGTCTCCGCCCAGAAGGCTGCTTGAGGCCAGGTTGCACGAGTTCGGCGACATACTCTTGAGCTGGCCATGGCGGTGCACCTTGCCGCCGCCCCTAGAGGCTAAGCATGCGAGTTTCGATACCAGGTCTGATGTGGGTGAATACTATGCCAGGAGATCTGGATCGGGTTGTTACTGCGCTTTGATCTCCCCAAGAAACTCGACTCGAACGGGGTAGCCGTCAAGGCTTTGCGGCAGCTGCGCCATCGTGGTAGGGCGGGGGCGATCGAGGCCTACAACAATCACTGGCGTGCCGTCAGGCTTTTGTCCGACGCCCACGGACACGACGCCGGGCATGCTCATCAGCCGGCTTTCATGCTGTTTCTTCACGTCCTGAATCGTCACACGCATCGCCGCTAGAAAGAAAATCGGCCTCATTACCAAAAACTATAACGTAACCCGCAGCGCCGAGAAGACGCGTTCAATACGGTTGATCACGGTGCTGGTCGGGCTCCCCGCAAATAGCAGTCCGACCAGGCGGTTGCCGGAGTCGAGAACCGCCGAGCCGCTGTCTCCTCCCTGACTCATCGCTCCGGCCAGCAGCTGATCGGTGAACCGGGCGACCCGGCCCGCGCCGTATTGAACGTCCACGGTCACGTCGACCTGGAGAATCTGCCCCTGCGTAAGACCGGTGGTGCGACCGCTCTTCTTGATCGCCATCCCCAGTTCCCCCCTGCCCAGCCCCTGAATCCTCCCGATTTCCAGTAGCTCAGGGGTGACGAGATCAGCGGCAAGAGGGCGGGCGATGGCGGCGTCGACATGATTTTCCCCGACCTGCATCGTCACGGGCTTCAGGCGAGTATCGCTTCCGACCATCCGCGCAAGGGCGTTCAGCACACGGGCGATCGCGCCGGCGAACGAACAGTCGCTTGGCGCGCCGATGAAGCGGAGGGGCACGAATTCGCTCAGCTCGGCGATCTGGTCGGCCGGCCACCGCGCGCCGTCGAAGGGACCGGGCTGCAGGATCGGGTCTCCGACGGTCGCATCATTGCTGTTCGCCAGCACGTGATTGTTCGACAGGATGAAGACTTGATTGTTCCGGCGGACCAAGCAGCCGAGCGTCCCCGCCGTGATGTCGCGGTGCCCGAGGCTGACGCCGCCGGGAGCCGGACGGTGCCGGTCCGTCCGCGCCTGGAATGCATAGAACGGACCGGTCGAGACGATATCTGTCGGGACGCCTGCGATCGACTCCGGGATGCGGTCCTGGGGCGACAGGAGCTCCGCCCGGACCTTGTGCGTGACCGAGCACACGATGCTGAGGGTCGCGTCGCCGTTCCCCTGAACGGTCTTGAAGCCGATGCCGGCCGCCACGACGTTCGGCTTGGCGAGAAGCTCGTTCCGCCTCTCCTTGAGGACCGCTCGAACCGTACCGAGATCCTGGGCCATTACGGTGCGTGTCCTGTTATGTCGAGTATGGCGCGGAACACATTTGCCGTGCGCCCCTGGCCGGGCTTGGCGGATTTCAGCAGGGTGGCGAGGACGAGATTGACGACCACGCCGATTAGGAGCCCGACGCCGTACGGGTCCAAGAGGTTCAGGTCACGGTACGCTCTCAGCAGGACGAGGGCGCTGGGACCAAGGCCGATGACGGTGAGAAGACTGATGAACTCCGCGACGTCAAGATCTCTTCTTGCGTCGAAGAACCGTCCGAAGTAGAAGCCGCCCACAAGACCGATCGAGAAGATCCCGACACTTCCTGGTTCCGCAAACATGGCGCCCTCCTGGCCGGCGAAGCACCTGAGCCCACCTGGGACTTCGGGAGGAATTCATGAGCAGTTGATTCCTTCCCTGGTTTGAAGGTTGGGAGTCCCGAGGCGGGTGTTCGGTGATAGAGTAAGAGGAAGAATGGCGAGCGGCGACACCACAAGACGCCTGCGCGACCCCGCCCGAAGACCCTCGGCCCGCCATCGCCGGCGGCCCTGGTACAAGGAGCGGTGGGTTCGAACCGCGGCCCCCATCGCCGCCACCCTGGTGGCGATGCTCATCATCGCCACCGGCGTGGCCACGGGCATGGCCCTGGCCTTCTCGAACAAGCTTCCTGACATTTCGGCGCTGTACTCCCCACCGAGCGAGGCCACCCGCATCTACGCCAGCAGCGGTGAGGTCATCGCCAGCCTGTTCCGGGAGAACCGCGACACGGTGTCCCTCAGCGAGATCCCTCAGGTGATGCGCCAGGCGGTGATTGCGATCGAAGATGAGCGCTTCTTTCGCCACCGCGGCGTGGACATCCGGGGCACCATCCGGGCCGTGTGGCGGAACTTCGTGGCACGCCAGGTGCGCGAGGGCGGCAGTACGATCACCCAGCAGCTGGCGCGCAACATCTTCCTGACCCAGAAGCGACTGTTCAGCCGCAAGCTCGCCGAGATGATGCTGGCGGTGGAGATCGAGCGGCGGCTCACCAAGACGGAGATCCTGGAGCGGTACCTCAACCAGGTGTACTTCGGGCAGGGCGCGTACGGCGTGGAGATGGCCGCGCGGGTCTATTTCGGCAAGCACGCCAAGGACCTCACCCTCGCCGAGAGTGCAATGCTCGCCGGGCTCATTCGCGCCCCGTCGCGGTACTCACCGCACCAGAACCCCGAATTGGCGAAGGCGCAGCAACGGATTGTCCTGCAGCGCATGACCGACCTTCGGTATATCACGCGCGAGCAGGCGATCAACGCCTTCGAGCGGCCGATCCCGCTGGCGGAGGAAGGGAATGTCGGCCTGATCGGCATCCGCGCCCCGTACTTTGTCTCCTATCTTCTGCCGTATCTGCTCCAGCGTTACGGCGAGGAGGTCGTCTACAACGGCGGTCTGCGCGTGTACACGACATTGGACATCCGCATGCAGACCGCGGCCGAGAAGGCGATCCGGGACGGCATCGATAGCGCGGGAAGGGCCAACCTCAAGGTCACGCAGGGCGCGCTTGTGGCCCTGGAGCCGCAGACCGGCTACATCCGGGCGATGATTGGCGGCTACGATTTCGAAAAGAGCCAGTTCAGCCGCGCCTGGCAGGCGCGCCGGCAGCCCGGTTCCGCGTTCAAACCCTTCATCTACACGACGGCGATCGCCAACCGGATGACGACCACCAAGATCATCGTGGACGAGCCGGTGACCTACGAGATCGTCGGGGCGGTCCAATCAGAACGGATCTGGAAACCCAGAAACTACGAGGGCAGGTTCTCCGGTCCGGTCACGTTGCGAACGGCCCTGGAGCGGTCGATCAACATCCCGGCGATCAAGACGATCTCCGAGCTCGGCCCGCAGACCGTGATCGCCTATGCCCGTCGCATGGGGATCACCAGTCCGCTGCAGCCGCATCTGTCGCTTGCGCTGGGCAGCAACGAGGTCACGCCGCTGGAGATGGCCTCCGCGTTCGGAACCCTTGCCGCGATGGGGGTGCACGCGGAGCCGATTGCCATCAGCAAAATCACCACGCGTGACGGGCAGGTGCTGGAGGACAATCCCCCGCGCCGGGATCTCGTGCTCAGCGCGGACGTTGCGTACGTGATGGTCGATCTCATGAAGGGCGTGATCACGCGCGGCACGGGGCGGTCTGCCGGCATCGGCCGTCCGGCGGCCGGTAAGACGGGCACGACCGACGACTATCGGAACGCCTGGTTCATCGGGTACACACCGTACCTGTCCACCGCGGTCTGGGTCGGGAACGACGACAACACGCCGATGCGCAGGGTCGTGGGAGGCATGGTGCCGGCGAGGATCTGGCGGGCGTTCATGCGGACCGCGGTCGAAGGGATGCCCCCCGATGATTGGGGCCGTCCGGACGGCGTCGTCGCGGCCACGGTGTGCGGGTCGTCCGGTTTGCTGGCAACCAGGGCATGCTCGAACCCCCGCCACGAGCTCTTTATCCGCGGCACGGAGCCCACCGAGTACGAGTACGGCCGGGCCGCCGAGAACGGCGGCGAGGTCACCATCGTTACCGGGGATCTCCCCCTGGAGATCCTTGCGCCCGCGGGTGGGCGCACGGTGAACACGCCGTTTGCGATCGAGGGCGATACCGTCCCCGGCGCCGTGGTGAGCCTGAGCATCCTGGCGCAGGGCGGATTCCTGCGCATCCAGGTCGCGGAGACGCACCTCCCGGTGACCTCCGAAGGCAAGTTCACGTATGTCTTCCGTCCCTCGCTGCAGATCTCCGGCGTGCGGTACATCATCACGGTCAAGGCCACAGGTCCGGACGGCGAAAGCGCCACCGCCACGCTTACCGTCACCGAACGATAGACCGCTCGCCGCCCCCACGTCCCTCCACTTCTGTAGTAGAATTCAACCGTGTCCGGTCACTCGAAGTGGCATAACATCAAGATCAAGAAACAGAAAGTCGATCAGGTGCGCGGGAAGCTCTTCAGCAAAGTCGCGCGCGAGATCGCCGTGGCGGCGAAGGAAGGCGGCGCCGACCCCGACGGGAACGCGCGGCTCCGCACCGCGATCGAACGCGCCCGCGAAGTGGGAATGCCCAACGATAACATCCAGCGGTCCATTCAGCGCGGGGCCGGGGGCGGCGAGGGGGCCAACTACGAGGCCCTCACGTACGAGGGGTATGCGCCGGGCGGCGTGGCGGTGCTCGTCGAGGTCCTCACCGACAACCGCAACCGGGCTGCAAGCGATGTGCGCAGCACCTTTACCAGGAACAACGGCACGCTTGGGGCAGCGGGATCTGTGGCCTGGATGTTCGAGCGGCGCGGGATGATCGTCGTGGACAAGACGAAAGTGAAGGAAGACGACCTGCTGCTGGTCGCGCTCGATGCCGGCGCAGACGACGTGCGGACCTCCGCCGATGCGATTGAGATCGAGACGCCCCCCGAGCAATTCTTCAAGGTGAAGCAGGCGCTCGAGGCCGCGGGCATCCCGATACAGTCCGCGGATATCACCATGGTCCCCAAATCGACCGTGCGCGTGGAAGGTCGGGACGCCAAGCAGGTCCTGGCCCTGATGGAAGCGCTGGAGGACATGGACGACGTCCAGCGCGCCTACGCCAACTTCGACATCCCCGACGAGATTCTGCAGCAGGTAAGCTAGCCTACTAAGCGAACCGTTCCCGCGGTTGCGCTGGACGCACTTTCGCGACGTGCTATAATCCGAACACAGGTTCGATCATGCGCATCCTCGGCATCGACCCAGGGCTACGCGCGACCGGCTATGCGGTGGTTGAAGGTACCCCCCAGGGTGGTGTAGAGCTCCTCGCCCACGGGATCATCCGAACGGAGGAGGCCGCTCCGCTCGAGACCCGGCTGCGCCAGATCTACACCGTGCTGGACCTGCTTATGGAACAGATCCATCCCGCGGGCGTCGCCGTTGAGGATCTCTACGCCGCCCAACGATTTCCCCGGACTGCAATCCTGATGGGACATGTGCGCGGCGTGGTCTGCCTTGCCGCCGCCCAACAGTCGGTCGAAGTCGAGGCGTTTCCGCCCGCCGCGGTCAAGCAGGCTATTGCAGGGTTCGGCGGCGCCAGCAAGGCGCAGATTCAGCACGCCGTTCAACGCCTGCTCCGGTGGCGCGAGCGCCTGGACTCACACGAATCCGATGCCGCGGCAATGGCGCTGACCGCGCTGTCTCGACGGGGCGTGCCGCTTCTGGCCGCGGTCAGGGAGGCCGTGCCGTGATCGCCTTCCTGCGGGGTCCGGTGCTCCGGCGGACAGATGAGGTCGTGGTGATCGAGGCCGGCGGGGTCGGCTATGAGGTGCATCTGCCGGCTGTTGTGGCGCGGGCGCTACCCTCGCCGCGTCAGGACGACCACCCCCAGGTCGAGCTCTACATCTCGTTCCACGCCACGGCCAACCAGCCGAAGCCGCTGCTGATCGGGTTTCTGCACGAGATCGAGCAGGAGTTCTTCGAGCGCTTCATCACGGTGGATGGGCTGGGCCCCACGAAGGCGATGAAGGCCATCGTGCATCCCATCCACGTGATCGCGGACGCCATCGAGCGCAAAGACGTACAGTTCCTACGGCGCCTGCCGGGGATCGGCGAGCGCACCGGCGAGAAGATCGTGGCCACCCTGCACGGCAAGATGGGCAAGTATGCGCTGCTGCGCGAGGAGCCTGTGCGCCCGGAGCCCTCCGTGGAAGACTTCAAGGAAGAGGTGCTCGACGTGCTGACCGCGCAGCTCGGGCACCGCCAGGTCGAGGCGCGCCGCATGGTGGACGAGGCACTGCGCCGGCGCCCGGAGATCGCCTCGGCGGAAGAGCTATTCCAGGAGGTGTACCGCGTGGAGAAGGGAGCAGATGTCGTTGCGCGCTAGCCCCGAGGCCGAAGAACAGTTCATCCGGAGCCTGCGGCCGAGGACGCTGGACGAGTGCATCGGCCAGGCGAAGGTGGTTGAAGGACTGCGCATCAGCATCCAGGCCGCGCGGGAGCGAGAGGAGGCCCTCGATCACGTGCTGCTGCACGGGCCCCCGGGCCTCGGCAAGACGACGCTCGCCAACGTCCTTGCGCATGAGATGAACGCGAATATCGTCACCACCTCCGGTCCGGCGCTGGAGCGCGGCGGGGACCTCATGGGAATCCTCACCAACCTGCAGCCCAAAGACGTGCTGTTCATCGACGAGATTCACCGGCTCTCGCGGACGATCGAGGAATTTCTCTATCCCGCGATGGAGGACTTCTGCGTCAACTTTGTCATTGAGAAAGGGGCGCATGCTCGAACGCTGCGGTATCAGCTGCGGCCGTTTACCCTGGTCGGCGCGACCACGCGCGCGGGGCTGCTCTCGTCACCGCTGCGCGAGCGCTTCGGGATCTTCCACCACCTGGATTTCTTCTCCGTCGACGACCTGGTGGCCGTCGTGACGCGCTCCGCCTCGATCCTCGGTATTGCCATCACGGCTGAAGGCGCGATGGCCATCGCGTCGCGGGCGCGCGGCACACCGCGCATCGCGAACCGGCTGCTGCGCCGCGTCCGGGACTACGCCCAGGTGCGGGCTGACGGCCGGGTCACGGAGGGGATCGCGCAGGAAGCGCTGGAGTTCGAGGGCGTGGACGCGCGGGGCCTCGACGGGCTCGACCGCGAGCTGCTGCGCACCATCGCCACCGTCTATGGCGGCGGACCGGTGGGCATCGAGGCGGTGGCAGCCACGCTGAACGACGAAGCCCAGACGCTCGAGGAAGTCGTGGAACCCTACCTGCTCAAGATCGGCTTTCTGACGCGGACCCCCGCGGGCCGCCGGATCACCGCGGCCGCCCTGGAGCACCTGGGGCTCGCGCTTGCGGAGCGGAACGGACGGGATCAACGGCAACTCCTTTGACGCGATGCGATGAGCGACTTCGGCCGCCTGCTGATGGTCTTCGGCCTCATGCTCGTGATCGTCGGCGCGTTACTCACCTTCGCCGGAAGGATGCCCAGGCTCCCGGGCGATATCCTGATCAGGCGCGACACCTATTCCATCTACGTCCCGATCGCGACCAGCATTCTCCTGAGCATCATCCTGACTATCCTCCTGAATCTGATGTTCCGAAGGTAGACGCGGCGTGATCCGAGCCGTCCTCGTCGTCCTCCTCGTCGCTCTGGCTTCCGTGCCTGTGAGCAAGGCTTCCGGCTCGCAGGTGCTGCGGGTGGGCATCCTGCGCGAGCAGGCGCGCGTCGTGCTGATGAGCAGCCAGCCGATCGATGTCCTCGCCGGCGCCGGGCACCGGACGGTGCTCATGCCCGGTGCACACGAGATCGTGCCCGGCAGCGCCGGGATCGAGGTCGGGAACGCCGGCGAGCTCAGTGCTCCTGTGCGGCTCACTCCCGCCCCTGATGCGCGCCTATTCGTGGCGATCCGTCCGTACCGCGGGATCATCGAGATCCGCCGCACCCCATCGGGCCGTCTTACGGTCATCAATGAGCTGGGTCTGGAAGAGTACCTCTACGGGGTGCTCAAGATGGAGGTGGATCCCGCCTGGCCGTCTGAGGCTCTGAAGGCGCAGGCGGTGGCCGCACGCACGCTGGCCGTGTACAGTCTGGGCCGCTTCCGGGCGGAAGGCTACGACGTCCGCGCCACAACCGATTCGCAGGTCTACGGTGGGATCATCGCAGAGGATCCGCGAACGACGGCCGCGGTTGATGCGACACGGGGCGAGATCGCCTCCTTCGCGGGCCGGCCGATCTTCGCCGCCTATCACTCCGATTCCGGGGGATTCACGGAGAACAGCGAGCACGTGTGGGGCGGACGGTATGCGTATCTCAAAGCCGTCCCCGATCCGTTCACGTCGGCCAGCCCATGGTTGGTGAGGATGGATGCCGCGGCGTTCGAAGATCGCCTGCGACGCGCGGGGAAGATGGTGTCAGGCATCAGCGCCATGGAAGTCGCAGGCGTCACACCATCCGGACGCGCAGGCTCCGTCAAGGTGACGTCGTCCACGGGCGTGCTCACATTCCGAGCGACGGAACTCCGCACGATGCTCGGGGCAGACGTCCTCAAGAGTACGATGTTCACCGTGCGGCTGCTCGCCGATGAGCCTGCCGTGATGGAATTTGCCGGCCGCGGGTCGGGTCACGGCGTCGGGCTGAGCCAGTGGGGGGCGCGCGGACAGGCGCTGCTGGGCAAAAGCTACCTCGACATTCTGCGCTACTATTATTCCGGGATCACGATCGAATCCAGATAGCGATTGCGGCTCACCGAGTTCGATTACACGCTCCCGCAGGAGTTGATCGCCCAGCATCCCGTCGAGCCCCGCGACGCAGCGCGGTTGCTTGTCGTGCACAGGAAAGACGGGCGCTTCGAGCACCGTGTGTTCAGGGACCTGCCCGACTATCTCCGTGCGGGGGACGTGCTCGTGCTGAACAACACGCGCGTGATACCGGCAAGGCTGCGCGGCCGCAAGACGACCGGTGGCGAAGTTGAGGTGCTGCTGCTCCGTCCGGCGGCTGGCAACGACACGCGAGGGGCGGAGACCTGGGAGGTCTTGGTGCGCCCGGGGCGCCGCGTCCGGCAGGGAACGCGGCTGACGTTTGGAGCGGATATTGCAGGAGAGGTGATCGGGACGCGCGATGGCGGTGTACGTGTCATGGCATTCGACAGTCCCCGTCCGGTGCTCGAGGCGATCCGCGCGATCGGCGAGACGCCGCTGCCTCCGTACGTGCACG
>Ga0209853_1000479_pt1 | contig 11168 bp, 12 predicted proteins | sample GWRWS1_30_40_FD_187224 | JGI IMG/M metagenome (GOLD analysis project Ga0209853, IMG submission 187224) | Riverbed sediment microbial communities from areas with vegetation nearby in Columbia River, Washington, USA - GW-RW S1_30_40 (SPAdes)... | ecosystem: Environmental > Aquatic > Freshwater >...
CGATCCAGGCACCCGGCGATGGGGACATCGGATCGCGGAGGGGATCATGGACACCAAGCACATCATCTTCCTGCGCGAGCGAATGGGCCCCGACCTGGTGTACAAGCCGTGACCACCTCGCCCCGCCTGGTCGCGCTGCGCGAGCTGGCCGAGGAAGCCGAGCTGGAACGGCGCGACTTCATCGTCGAGGCCACCGAGCTGCTGCGCCGCTTCCTGGAGGCCAACCGCGACCGGCTGCGGGAGGTGGGTCCATTGACCCTGGTCGACGACGAGCAGGACTTCCTCCGTTACCACCCGGTCGACGAGCTGTGGGTGACCCGCCTGACCTACCAGGACCCGGCCGATGGCGAGTGGTATGACCAGGAGCAGGAGGTGGACACCATTTCCGAGCTAATCGAGCTGTACAACCCGGCCGACATCCTGGCCTGGCTGATGGAGGCCGCCCGTAACCCGCTGGACCACCTCGCGCCCGCCGACAAGCTGTCCGAGGAGGAGGCCGCACCGGCCGAAACCGACGAGGATTGGCAGGCCGAGCTGCCGGCCGAGCAGCAGGAGACGATCGCGGCGCAGCGCCTGTGGCAACTCGCGGATGCCTACCGGTCCCAGCTCCAGGAGCAGCAGGCCAGCCTGCTGCGCGAGTTCGTGGGCAACGGCGAGGATGCGCTGCGGCGGACCGGCGACATCGTCCTCCTGGACGAGGCGGACGACATGCTCGTGCTGCGGGGTGACGGGCGCTTCGAGACCACCCTGAACCTGGCCGATGTGCCGCCGCGCGCCGGTGAGCCGGTCGAGGCCCACCGCGAGGGCCTGACCGTGACCGATGCGAAGACGGTGGCCGAGTTCTACGACCCCGCCGACGTCCTGCAGTGGGTCACCGAGGCGCTCACCGAGCGCTACCCGGCGGTCGACTTCAGCGCCGTCTACGACTGAGCCGATCGAGCCATGCTGCCCGGACCGATGACGCGGGGCGTTCCCCTCCCCAATGACCTCGCCACGGCATCGGTCGAGGACCTCTTCCGCGACGCGGGCGCCCTGCGGGAGGGTCACTTCCGCCTGAAGAGTGGGCTCCACTCCCCGCGCTACCTGGAGAAGTTCCTCGTCCTCCAGTATCCGACCCTGGCGTCGGAGCTCTGTCGCCGCATGGCCAAGAAAGTCATCCACGAGGCGCCGAACGTGGTGGTGGGGCCGACTACCGGTGGCGTCCTGCTGGCCTTCGAAACCGCCCGACACCTGTCGGCCCTCCTGGGCTGGGAGGTGCGGGGCCTGTTCGCGGAACCGGTCGGGCTGGGCAGTGGCCGGGAGCTGCGGCGCGGATTCGAGGTCAGCCGCGGCGACACCGTGGTCCTCGTCGACGACATCCTGACCACTGGCTCATCTCTGCGCGAGACCGCCGAGGCGGTGGAGCGCGCCGGGGGGAGGGCGTCGGCGGCCGTCGTCATGGTCGATCGGTCATCGGAGCCGGTGGAGATCGGCGTTCCGGTGCTGGCCGTGGGTCGAATCGAGATTGCGGCCTGGCAGCCGCGGTACTGCCCGCTGTGCGACGCCGGGGACTGGCTCGAGACCCCGGGGAGCAGCGGAGCGCTGTGAGGGCTCGCCCCTAGCGCTCGCCGCGGTCCTCAGACCGCTCCCGAAGGTTCTTGCCACGTGACCTCGGTGATGCGGCCCGGCGGGAACTCGCCATCGGCGGGCACGATTCCGGCCTCAGCCTCGAGGGGGATTCCGATCGGAGCCACCAGGTAGCGGCCGGCCAGGCGCCGGGCCTCGGGATCGAGCGCGAAACCGGCCTTGGCCCGATGAAAGGTGACGGTTACGTCGGCGGCGACCACCGGGTCGGACTGCTCGCCACCGGTCAACCCGATCAGGGTCGGCGTGTCGACTGCCAATACGCGGCATGGCCGGCCGGCAGCCGCGGCGTGGGTCCGAATGGCGTTCATCAGCTGGACGGCGCTCGCGACCGGCTCCCGCAGCGGGCCCGTTGCGCCGCTCCCGAGCAGGGCGTCGACGAGCAGGGAGGCCGGCGAGAGTCGGGCGCGCAGGCTGACCAGCAGCTCGGCGCTGGGGGCGATGAACAGCTGGAGGGAGCCGGCCGCGGCCATGGCCTGGAGGACCGCCCAGTTGTGGGCGGCGGCGGGCCCGGCGATCTTGCCGGCCTCCCCGACCAGAACCGCGATCACCTGCTGCCCGGCCGCCGCCAGGCGTCGAGCGACCACGAATCCATCCCCGCCGTTGTTCCCGGTCCCACACAGCACCACGCTGAGCAGCCGCTCCGTCAGCGGACCACCGGGACCCACGACCGGCTCGGCGAGGCGTACCAGCTCGGCGAACGCGACCTCCGCCACCGTGGCGCCAGCGCTTTCCATGAGCGCATCCTGGGTCAGGCCCATCTTCTGCGCCGCCTCGTCAATGGCTGCCATCTCGGCCGCGCCAATCAGCACCGACCGGGTGCGCGCCTCGGCCCCGGGCGTCCCAACGCCCGGATCGGTCATTCGAGGGTCAACAGGTACTCGACGATGGTCGCGATCTCGTCAGGCGTGAGGACACCGTCGGGTCCGCCGAAGACGGGCATGCTGCGCCGGTCCAGCCCGGCCACCTCCGGCCCGCTGCCGTCGATCCACAGGTTGGGCCAGGTGTCGGGGTAATCCGCCGCCAGGCTCTGAAGGTTCTCGCTCTTGGGCCCGGCGGCGATGCCGTGGAGGCTGGGAAAGATCCCCTGGCCGGACAGGTCCGAGCCATGGCAAGCCTGGCACCCAGCGCCCTCGATGAGCGTCGCCGCGTCGGCGGTTCCGGCACTCGGCGGCGCCCCACTCGGCGGCGGCCCGCTCGGCGGCGCTCCACTCGACGGCGGCCCACTGGGCGGCGGACCGCTCGCCGGAGGACCGCTGGGCCCAGCCCCGACCAGGTCCGGGTTGGTGCCCTCGAGGTTGAGGCCGAGTGACGCGAGGCCCAGCAGCACGACCGTCGCTCCGAACGCCACCATCCAGAGCGGGATCCGATCGTTACCGGTCTCAACCGGTGGCGGTCCAGTCATCTGGTCAATGTCCGGCAGGTTCGGCGACCGGAGCGGCGCCCGCCGTGGTGGCGCGGACAGGCCTGCCGTGAGCAGCCAGCAAATACGCGCCGAGGGCGTGCCCAGCGCCGGCCAGGCCCAGCAGACCCATCCCGGCCCACGCGACCAGGTGGATGGGGAGCAGGTTGGCGGAGATCTCGCCCGGAGGCATACCGTCGGCGACCATGCCCACGTGGAACACGCCCGCGGCAATGAGGGCCACTCCCGCAACCGCGGCGCCGCCGAGCGCGGCCCAGGTGATGGCGTAGGCCAGCAATCCCCCTGTGTGTGATCGGTGCAGCATCCGGGGCCAGGCATGCTCGCCCACCGCCAGCAGGCCGATGGTCACCGCTCCCCCGAGCGCGAACGCAGCCAGGCCGAACGGCCATTCGGTGCGGGCCACGGCGGTCTGTACTGCGCGCAGGGACTCGACCCCGGCGAGGAGCACGCTGCCCCCGAAGAACGTCAGGGATGCCACCGCCAGCGCCATGGGGCCCGGGGACAGGACCAGGAACCATCGCCCTCGCAAGGTCATCGAAAGGTTGCCGATGATGGCGACGGCCGGCACGAGAAGCATCAGGGTGGCCGCGTTGCCGGCGCTGACCAAGGCGTATGGGACGGAAGGGTGCACGGCCGCGCCGAAGGACGACACCCCGCTGAGGATCACCCACGCGCCCAACCCGAACCACGCCAGTGACCCGGACGGCAACGGCTGCCCCGTCAGGCGCGGGATTAGGTAATGGAGAGCGCCGATCCCCACCCCCAGCAGCCACAGGAGTGACAGCCCGCGCACCCACACGGCCTCCGCCAGCGCGTCGAGGGTGGGGTCGAGGTCCAGGACGCCGATCACGGTTGCGGCGGCGATCAGCCCGAACAGCGTGAGCATGGCCACCCCGAACCAGGCCAGACCCACGAACGGCCGCTGCAGGCCGCGCAGGCTGTTCCAGAACGACCCGTTGCTGAGAACCAGGCCGAGCAGGAGGACCAGGTTCACCGGCAGCGGGAAAGCGGTCAGGGTCCCGGTGCCGGCGAGGGCGGGGAGGTACAGAGCGGTCAATCCGGCGGCGAAGCCGATGTTCCAAGTGATCATGCCCAACAACCCCATCCGCGGGCGCGCCAGCGGGCGACCCGTGAGCCGGGGGGTGATGAAGAAGATGGCGCCCAGCGCCGCGTTGGTGAGCCAACCCCAGACAAAGGTGTGGCGGAACCCGGCTGCGACGGTCTCCGGGGTGAACGCGATGGCCAGCCCGAAGGGCAGCTCCTCCACGACGAGCTGGAAATCCGAGATGACCATCTGGACCGCCGCCAGGCTCCCGATTCCGGTCGCGGTGAGCAACCACAGCGCGCCGAATCCGAAATGCCCCATGGCCGCGGCGTCGGGGCCAGAAGGGAGAAGCTGCGGGCGCGGCTTGGGGCGCTGGTCGTATGGGCGCAGCCGCTTGAGGTTGCCGGTCATGCGAGCGCGCGGGCCCTCCTGACTGAGATCCCGTGTGGGACGGTTCCGCACCCCGGGCCGCCGCGGGGCGACCCGGCGGCATTGTAGCGGGCACAATCAGGACATGACCGATCCCGCGCCGCTGCGCGACACGGTTCGTCCGCTCCTCCGCGCGCGCCAGGTCCGCGAGTTCACCGACCAGGCCTTGACCGATGGCGAGCTGGCGGCCATAACCGATGTGGCCCGATGGACCGGCAGCAGCCGCAACACCCAGCCCTGGCGGTTCCTCGTCATCCGCGACCGGACCACCATCGCGCGCCTCGAGGCGGCGGGCCTGCCCCAGACCCGCGCCCTGAAGACTGCGACCGCGGTTGTCGCGATCGTCCTCCCGGATGACCCCGAGCGGCGGGTGTCCCACGCCTACGACGATGGCCGGGCCGCGGAGCGGATGCTGATCGCGGCCGGAATGCTGGGTGTGGCGGCGGGGATCGCCTGGGTCCGGCCGGACGTCCTTCCGGCGGCGCGCGAGATCCTGGACCTGCCTGCGGACCGCATGGTCCGCACCCTCATGGCCCTGGGGCATCCCACGCCGGAGGCCCAGAAACCCAAGTCACCGCCCGGCCAAGCCCGCCTGCCCCGCAACGAGACCGTTTTCGACGGTGCATTGCCAGAGGCGGAATGAGACGAACCCCGGGCGGTCGGACCCGGGGTTCGTGGAAGTATGCGTTGGTTGCGGGGGACAGATTCGAACTGCCGACCTTCGGGTTATGAGCCCGACGAGCTACCGCTGCTCCACCCCGCGACCTCCTAGGGTACCGGGAGGTCGCGCATCGGTCAAACCTGCAAGCTCGTTAACTCCGCCTGGTGAAGCTCTTGACGAGGGAGCGGACGACGAACAGGAACACGATCGCCACCACCATCCCGCGCAGCGCGATCCGGTTGACGTCGACGGCCGGCTCCCAAGTGACCTGGTCGCCCCGGATGATCCACGTCCCCACCGGTCGGGCGCTCACCCCGAACCCGCCTCCGCCGTTGTGCTCGGTGTCGCTGCCTCCGCCCCCGCCACCTTTGATGTCGGCGGCGGGGATGAGCATGACCCCGTTGCGCTCGATCGGTTCGCCGTACACCCGCGAGACGGTCATCGTGTCCCGCGCGCCCTGCAGCATCTCGTCAACGTTCATGGCTCGCACCTCTTCATCGGTCTGGTGGCTCCAGTCTAAGCGGATCCGCGGTGGGAGCCGTCAGGTGGGCTGGTGGACGCCCGGCTCCATCTCGAAATCCCCCAATGAATGCCGTCCCGGGACAGGATGCCGAACCTCGTCGAACAGGTGGTCGCGGGCATGCCGGGCAAAGACGTCCGACAGCCCCGGGTCCATGCCCATCCCCACCAGCGCCAGACGGCCCGACTGTTCCCAGTCCTCGTGTCGCGCGAACTGCAAGTCCCCGAGCTTCAGACCCGGTGTGGTGAACGGATGGGTGGGATGAGGCACCGACAGGCTGGCCGCCATGTCCATGTAGTGGGTGCCCGCTTCGAGGGCGCCCTCGAAGATCGGCATCACGAACTGGGGGTCCACAGCGTTCATGACCAGGTCAGACCGATGTCGCCGAGGCTGGCCTGCAAGCTTTCCGCTCGGGCCGTGTCGTAGTCGGCGAGAACCATGGCCTCGCACCACGGATGGGCCGCAGCTAGGCGAGCGATGGATTCACCGACAGTGCCGACTCCGATCAGCAGCACCCGCAAGCCGTCCCCTCCCTTCGTCGCAAGCGGTGTCGTGTATGACGAACGCGCCGCCCTCGGCGGCGCGTTCGTGCCTATCGGTTCGGGATCAGACCAGCTTCACTCGACGGTGAACGCGATCCGCATGCCCTCGGCGTAGTGGGCCTCGTTCTCGTCGGCGCTGTAGATGTTGCAGAGCAGCACGTAGCTGCCGGCTGCCAGGTCAGCAGACACCTCTTGTGTTTCGCCAACGGGGATGTCCTCGATCTCGTCCACGACCTCGATGCCCTCGCCAGCCTCGGTCACGGCACCGTGCTCGTCAACGGGGAGGTCCCCTGGATCGAGGTCGGTCCTGAGGATTACAAACTCGTGCACGTCATTCGGGCCGTTATTCGTCACCGAAAACGTAACCTCGCCGGCCGGGACACTCGCGTCATCGGCCACAACCGCCCACTCCTGGAGTGTGACGTTCACAATGGTCGCGCTTGGGCTCGGGGTACACGCGAGCGGCAGCATCAGTGTCAACAGCAGGACGGCGGTGCGGATTCGTGTTGTAGGTTTCATCGATGGTCTCCTCCTAGCCGGTATTTCGACACACCGGAAATCCGGGCACAGGCCGGGACGAGTCTATATGTCTGATCTTCCCCGTGGCTAGCGCCGTCGTTCAGTGCCAAACGGCACCTCCTTTCGGGTCAGACGGTCGCCGGTTCCGCGGACCGGCGCGCTGACTGCTTGGCTGGCTCGACGACGGACATCCAGCAGGGCGGCTGCCCCGAGCAACAGGGACAGCCCGTTGAACCAGATCACCGGCAGGGCCAGCAGGCAGGCGCACGGCACCAGCCAGACACGGTTCGTGCGTGCGGCCCACCACAGCGCGAGCACAGCCAACGGGAGACGGATGAAGAGCGGGACCGGCACCGATGCTGCGTATCCGCCCCCGGCACCTTCGCCGAAAACGACCGCCAGCCAACCTCCCCAAAGCTGGGGCGCGGCCACAAACGAGGCGGCGATACCCACCACGGTGATGCCGAGCGCGAGCCCAAACTCCAGCCAGCGGCCTCGGAAGGCAAGCCACAGCGCCCCCACGCCAGGAGTGACTTTGGTGAGCGCAAGCCCCGCCCAGGCAGCCGGCACGCTCAACCCGAGCACCGCACCGTAGGCGAGCAGCAGGTTGATGTTGCCGGCCCAGATGTCGGCGCCGGCCAGGAGCACGAGCAGAGGCCACATCGTGCGGTACTGGCGCGGGACTTTCCTGAGCATGGCCACCGCCGCTCCCGCCAAAAGAGCAGTCCAGCCGAACATGAACGCGGGCCACGGCAGCTGCCCGGCGGGCGCGAGCACCTGGAGGAACGGTGGCGGGTACAGGTACGAGCCGATGACGCCAACCGCCGCCCCGGCGTACGGATCCGGACTCCGCAGCGCGTCGTAGTAGGCGCGGCTGTCCCAACCCAGGTAGTCGATGGTCCAGTTGGACACGACGCCGGCGTACGTGAAGAGCGTCGCAGTGACGACGACGACCAGCAGGGGCGTCAGTCGCAGCGCGAAGTTGGCCGGCTTGCCATCGGCCGCCAGCCATCGGGCGCGGGCGAACGCCGCGACGGCCTCCTCCATCGGACCACGGATCGTAGAAGAGGTGGGGCGCGAAGGGAAGAGGCGAAGGTGAATTTGGCTGGGTCGCTCTGGCAGACTTATCGCCGTGCGCGAGCGGCTGAACTGGATCGACTGGCTCAAGGTCATCGTTGTGTCCGGGGCTTTCGTGTTCCACGCCGCCCAACCGTTCGTGGCCACCAGCTGGCTCGTGAACGACACCGAAAAGAGTCTGGTGCTGAGCCTCCTGTCGGGATTCGGCTACATGGTCGGCATGCCCCTCATGTTCTTCCTGGCCGGCGCGGCGACCTGGTTGGCCGTCGAGCGCCGGGGCATCGGGGGCCATACCGGGCTGCGCCTTCGCCGACTGCTCATTCCACTTGTGCTTGGGTTGGTCATCCTGGGACCGCCGCAGGCCTGGGTGGCGCACCTCGCCGCGGGGGGCGGGTCCGGCCCGCTGGCATTCCTCGGAATCTACCTGGGCGACCTGCGCTTCTACCCAAACCCCGGCTGGTTCGGTGAATACGGCCACCACCTGTGGTTCCTCGCCTTCCTGTTCCTGTACGTCCTGCTGACCTTGCCCCTCCTGTCGTGGCTCCGCGCACGGCGCGCCGCGGGGAGCAACCTTCGGATCGGCGCCCTCGCCGACGGCCCGTGGGGCTTGATCCTGCTCTTCGTCCCGATCGTGGCCGGGCAGCTCATCCTGCGTCCGCTCGTTCCGGACTACCGCGATTGGGCTGACTTCGCGCTGTGGCTGTCGTACTTCGTGATCGGGATCGGAGCCATGGCCGACCGACGGGTGCTGAGCGCGATCCTCCGCCGCCGACGGGTGACCCTGTGGCTGGTCCCGATCGTCGCGATCGCCTACCTCCCGGTCGTCCTGTTCGGCTCACCGCTGGACCTGGAGCACGCCCCGGGCTTCACGCCGGCCGGACTGGTCTACGTGGCGTGGCGCACGGCGCTGGGCTGGGTGATGGCCCTGGTCCTCGTCGGCGTGGCGGCCACCTACTTCACTGCCCGACCCCGATTCCTGGGTTGGGCCAGCGAGATGGTCCTCCCCTTCTACGTTCTCCATCACCCGGTGACGGTGGTCGTGGCGGCCGTAGTGGTGGGCCTGCCCGCCGGGCTGTGGGTCAAGTTCGGCCTCATCCTCCTCGTGGCTGGGATCACGACGGTGGCGCTGTGCGTGGGGTTGGACATGGCGACCACCGCGCTCAGCCGCCGATTCCGGCGGAGTAAGGCGGCTTCCGTGACTGCGGCGGAGGCACCGCCGTGACGGTGGTTTCGGGTGAGCCCCTCGCGGTCGCGGCCGCCGACCGCCCACGGAGCGTGGTGGAGCTGATCTGGCGCAGCGTCGAGCGCACGCCTGACAAGGAAGCGATCCGCTGGAAGGCGGGCGGTGGCTGGCCAAGCTGGACCTACGCCGAGCTGTGGGCGCAGGTCGCGTCCGCCTCGATCGGCCTCCGCCAGATGGGCATCGGCGCCGGCGACCGGGTCGTGATCCTGAGTCGATCGCGGCCGGAATGGCTGGTCGCCGACCTGGCCTGCATGGCGCTCGGGGCGGTCACCTGTCCGCTCTATCCCGGCGACCCGCCGGCCCGGATGGCCGAGATCGTGCGGCGGGTTGGCCCCCGGCTGCTATTCGCGGAGGACGGCAAGCTCGTCCAGCGCCTGCGCTCCGCGCTATCCAGTTCAGAGCTGGAGGCGCGGATAGTGCTTTTCGAACCGAACCCTGCCGGCGGCACGGCGATGACCCTGGCCGACCTGGTCCGGGACGCGGATCGGTCGCCGGAGGCTCTCGCCGATTGGGAGCGCACCTGGCGAACGATCAACCCAGCCCAGGTAGCGACCATCGTCCACACCATCGGCGTGGACGGCGATCCGCTGGGCGTCGTGGCGTCACATGGCAACCTGTTGCACTCCTTTCACGCCACGGTGCAGGCGATCTCGATCACGTCCTCGGACGTCATGCTCTCGGTACTCCCGATGAGCCACATGTTCGAGCGGGGCGGCGCCATGCTCGCCGGACTCGGAGCGGGGGCCACGATCGCCTTCGCGGAGCGCCAGATCGAGCGCTGGGCGGCCGACATGGGCGAGGTGCAACCCACCCTGATGGCATCCATCCCGCTGTTCTTCGAGCGGATTGAGCATCGGATCAAGACCGGTGTGGCGACCGGACCGGCCTATCGGCGGGCCCTGTTCGACTGGGCTACCGGCCTGGGTCGGCAGCACTACCGCAACCACCTCGCCGGACTGACCGATGGACCCTGGCTTCGCCTGCGTCGCTGGCTGGGGGAGCGGACGGTGCTGGCGCAGGTCCGAGGAGCGTTCGGCGGCCGTCTGCGTTTCTTCATCTCGGGCGGGGCCGCGCTGCCCGAGCCGACCGGCGTTTTCTTCGACTCGCTGGGGTTCCCGATCCTGGAGGGCTACGGCCTGACCGAGACCGCCCCGACCCTCACGGTCAATCGACTGGCGACCTACCGATACGGCACGGTCGGGCCACCCCTTCCCGGGACCGAGATCCGGATCGATCCTAGGACGGGCGAAATCCTGGCCCGCGGCCCACAGGTCATGCTCGGCTACCTCGACCGGCCGGCGAACACGGCGCGCGTGCTGGACGCCCAAGGCTGGCTGCGGACCGGGGACATCGGCGAGTTCGATGACGCGCACCGGCTGCGCATCACGGGCCGGGTCAAGAACCTGCTCGTGCTGGCCACCGGCAAGAATGTGGCGCCCGCCCCGATCGAACGGGCGCTGGTCGGATCGCCGTATATCGCGCAGGCAGTGGTCCTCGGAGACGACCGCGACGCAATCGGGGCCCTGCTCGTGCCTGACTTGGCGGCAATCCGCGCGTGGTCCGGCGTGAACGGAGGCGACGCCGATGGGAATGCCGATGCCGGCGCCAAGCTCATTGCGCGCCCCGACGTCGCCGCCCTGCTTCGCCAGGAGGTCGATCGATTGACCGCCGAGTTCGCTACCTACGAGCGACCGCGTCGGATCGCTGTCCTGCCACGTCCCATGAGCGCGGCGGCCGGAGAGGTCGATGCCGCCGGCTCCCCGGTCCGGTCAGTGGTCATGGCCAACTTCCCGGAACAGGTTGCCGAGCTATTCGACGGCCCTCGAACCCAGCAGCCTCGTGCTCGCGGCGGCGAACTGCCTCTCCCCGCCGCGTCCCCGGATGCCACGCCCGAACCAACGGCCACCGCGTCAGGCTGACTGCCGCCGTACGATGGGAGGCGGGCCGTTAGCTCAGCGGCAGAGCAGGGGACTTTTAATCCTCGTGTCGTGGGTTCGAATCCCACACGGCCCTCCACACAGACAAGGAGCATCGCATGGCCACCCGACGCCGGGCGACGAAGACGGAGCAGGCGCAGGAATCCGCT
>Ga0209853_1000480_pt1 | contig 11168 bp, 7 predicted proteins | sample GWRWS1_30_40_FD_187224 | JGI IMG/M metagenome (GOLD analysis project Ga0209853, IMG submission 187224) | Riverbed sediment microbial communities from areas with vegetation nearby in Columbia River, Washington, USA - GW-RW S1_30_40 (SPAdes)... | ecosystem: Environmental > Aquatic > Freshwater >...
GCTCGAATCGCTGGCCCGGCGGCGGCTCGAGTACCTCGACCTGGCTCGAGTCATGCGGAACTTCCGCGTCGTCGACGCCAGCCGCCCTCTGAACGAGGTGACGGACGACGTCGTCGAGTTGATCGACGCGTTCTCGGCCGGGAGGACGCTTGGCACGCCTGCGACGCCCTGACCGCAACGGGCGGCCCGCCGGGCACTGCGTGCTCGTCACCGACGCGTCGCGCGGCAGCGCTATCTCGATCATCCGCTCGCTCGGCCGCCGGGGCTTTCACGTCATCGCCGCCGACTCGCTTCCCCGCTTGCTGCTGTGCTCGCCGCAGCCATCCTCGCCGCGGCGGTGCCGATGGCGTCGGCCGACGACGACTCCGACCGGGTCGACGATCTCCTGCGAGCCGTAAAGCGCGCGCGAATCATCGATCTTTCGCACACGTGGGACAAAGAGTCGCCGATCGCGGGCGTCAACCCGTCGTATGAGTTCACGCTGGAGGCCACGCATGCGAACACGCGCGGCACGTTTCCAGACGGCGGCCAGCTCTCATTCACCTCCGAGGTCATGAAGTGGAGCGGCCAGCATGGCGCGCCCAGCATCGATGCGCTCGGGCACATCGGGCGCGACGGGAAGCTGTTCGGCGGCGTGGACGCCGCGGCCTCCACGAGCGATCCCGACGGGATCGGGGCGAGCGGCGTCGGCAGGCACCTCGCGATCGACAGGTTCCCGAAGGACCTCCTGATCAATCGCGGCGTGCTGCTCGACGTGGCGTCGATGATCAACGGCGACCTTCGCCCCCTGCCGCCCAACTTCGAGATCACCGGGAAACACCTGGCGCGGGCGGCGCACAGGCAGCGAGTGAAGCTTCGCAGGGGCGACACCGTCTTCATCCGCACCGGTTGGGGCCAGCACTTCAAGTCCAACCCAAAGCTTTATAGCGGCGACGACTCGCCCGGCCCGGGGCTCGACGGCGCGGAGTTCCTGATCAGGCATGGCGCGCGCGTCGTCGGCAACGACACGCTGACCTTCGAGCAGCGGCCACCGGTCGCGCTGCCGCCCAGGGTCCCCGCGTTCCAGCTGTTCCCGGTGCACATGCGGCTCATCGCCGACTCCGGCGTCTTCATCATCGAGAACCTCGACCTCGAGGGATTGGCCAAGGCGAGGGCGTACGAGTTCGCCGTGGTCGTGCCGCCGCTGAAGATTCGCGGGGGCACAGGCTCCGCACTGCGCGCATTCGCGCTGGTGCCGCGGGATGAGCGGCGGGATGATTGACGGCTGAGCGTTACATGCGCCGCGTCGCTAACCCGACGCGGCGCGGTCCTAGCCCCGAGACCTCGAGTAGTTCAGCGGCCCGCCGGTGAACGGCGCGAAGCCGGTGCCGAAGATGAGCCCGGCGTCGGCGAGATCGGCGTCGGCGACGATGCCTTCGTCGACCGCCTTCTGCGCCTCGGCGAGGTAGGGATCCATCACGCGCTTGATGAGAGCGTCGTCGACCGGGTCGGCCTTGCCTTTGACCGGCTTGCCTTTCTCCCAGCGGTAGAAGCCTTCGCCGGTTTTCTTGCCCAGCTTGCCCGCCTTGAGCAGCTCCTCGAGCCGTCGCGGCGGCGTCGCGTCCGCGCCGGCCAGCGACTTGCCCGCCGCGGCGCAGATGTCGAGTCCCACGGTGTCGGCGAGCGTGATCGGCCCCATCGGCATGCCGAACTGCTCCGCCGCCTTGTCGATCGTCTCCGCCTTGACCCCTTCGTCGAGCATCCGGAACGCGTTGGCCATGTAGGGCCCGAGCACGCGGTTCACGAGGAACCCCGGCGAGTCCTTCACCGGCAGCGGCAGCTTGTCGATCTGCCTGACGAACGCCGCGCCCTTCTTCGCCCACTCGGGGTTGGTCGCGGCACCCGCGACGGCCTCGACGAGCTGCAGCTGCGGGACCGGGTTGAAGAAGTGGAGGCCGACGAGGCGCGACCGATCCTTCATCTTCTGCGCGATGTCGGCGAGCTTGAGGCTCGAGGTGTTGGTGGCGAGGATCGCGTCGGGCTTGGCCCGCGCTTCCACGCTTGCGAACAGATCCTGCTTGACCTGGAGGTTCTCGAAGATCGCCTCGATGATCACGTCGGCGTGCCGCACCCCGTCGCCGTTCACGTCGGGGATCAGCCGATCCAGGGCGTCGCGCACGCGCAGCTTGTCGCGCAGGCGCTTGCCGAAGAGCTCCGCGGCCCGCTTCATGGCGGGCGCGAGGCGTTCCGGCGTGGTGTCCTGCAGCGTGACGGTCAGGCCACGCAGCGCACAGATCGCCGCGATATCGCCGCCCATCGTGCCCGCGCCGATCACGTGCACGCGCTGCGCCTGGAAGTCCGCGTCCTTGCCGAGCGACTTCATCCGCTCCTGCAGCCCGAAGATGCGGATGAGGTTCTTCGCGGTCGGATGCTGCACGAGATACGCGATCGACGCCGGATCCTGCGGGGGCGGGAGGAACGGGTCGCCGTCGTATTTCTCCCAGAGCTCCAGGATCGCGTACGGGGCCGGGTAGTGCTCGCGGCGCGCGCGCTTCGCGAGCTGGGCGCGGGCCATCGCGGCCACGATGCTCTTGAGCGGGCCGTTCATCAGCCGCTGCACGAAGGGCAGCGAGCGCGGCTTCGGCGCCTCGAGAACCATGATCCGCGCCGCGTTCTCCATGACGCGCGGCGGGACGGCGGCGTCGACGAGCCCCATCCGCTGCGCGCGGCGCGCATCCACCGATCGGCCGGTCATCATCAGGTCGAGCGCCGCGCTCGGGCCGACCACCTTCGGCAGGCGCTTCACGCCGCCCCAGCCCGGCAGGATGCCGAGCATCACCTCGGGCAGCGCGAACCGCGTCGCGGGCTCGTCGACGGCGATGCGGTAGCGGCACGCGAGCGCGAGCTCGAACCCGCCGCCCATGCAGAAGCCGCGCACCAGCGCGACCGTCGGGAAGGGCAGGGCGGCGAGGCGGTTGAACGCGTCCCAGCCGCGCCGCACGATCGCCAGCGCCTCCTCGACCTCGTCGATCCGCGTGAACTCATCGACGTCGGCGCCGGCGATGAACCCGGATTCCTTGCCCGAGCGGATCACGACGCCCTTCGGCCGCTCGGCGGCGAGCCGGTCGATGATCGCGCCGAGCTCCTCCATCACCTCCTTCGAAAAGGTGTTGGTCGAGGTGCCGGCGCGATCGAACGTGAGCCAGACGATGCCGTCGGCGTCCTTGTCGAGCCGCCAGTGGCGATAGGGGCTGGCCACAGAGGACACGGAGGTCGCAGAGGACACAGAGGAACCAGCTTGCTCCGAACTGCCAGTCTCAGGTGGACGCTTCTGGGCGACGACGGTCGACATAAGGATTCCTCGCTTTGCTTTCGCTCTCTGTGACCTTCTTCAGAGGGCCTCGACCAGCATTGCCCCGCCCTGGCCGCCGCCGATGCAGATCGTCGCCATGCCCCGCTTGCCCTTGCTCCGCTTGAGGACGTGGAGCAGGTGGAGCACGATGCGCGCGCCGGACGCCCCGACCGGGTGCCCGAGCGCGATCGCGCCGCCGTCGACGTTCAGCTTCTCAGGATCGAGCTCGCCCATCGCCCGATCGAGCCCGAGGTCGTTCCGGCAGTACTCGTCGCTCTTCCAGGCCTCGATGCAGGCGAGCACCTGCGCCGCGAACGCCTCGTTGATCTCCCAGGCGTCGAGGTCGTTCAGACCGAGGCCGTGGCGCTGCAGGATCGGCGTCGCCGCGTGCACCGGGCCGAGCCCCATCTGCGACGGATCGAGCCCCGCCCACTGCGAATCGACGATGCGGCCGACGGGCTCGAGCCCGTGGCGCTTGACCGCCTCATCGGTCGCGAGCAGCACCCATGCGCCGCCGTCGGTGACCTGCGACGAGTTCCCGGCGGTGACGTTGCCGTACTTGCGGTCGAAGAACGGCTTCAGCTTCGCGAGGTTCTCGGCGGTCGAGTCCTTACGCACGCCGTCGTCGGCGGTGTAGACGTTGCCGGTGCCGTCGTACACCGGCACGATCTCCGGCGCGAGACCGTCGGCGTCCGACTTGGCGAGCCAGCCGTTCTCCTGCGCCCGGATCAGGCGACTGTGGCTGCGCGCGGCGTACTCGTCCATCTGCCGGCGCGTGATGCCGAACCGGTGCGCGAGGTTCTCGGCGGTCTGGCCCATGAGCAGCCCGACGTTGGGGTCGGTCAACCCTCGCATCAGGCCGATCACCGGCGCGAGGTAAGCCGGCCTGAACCTGGCGAGCGCTGCGGCTTTCTGGCCGAAGGTCCTGGCGGCATAGAAGTCGGCGAACCACAGGACCATCGCGTCGGAGAAGAGGAGCGGCGCCCGCGACAGCGCGTCGACCCCGCCGGCGAGCACGAGCTTCGACCGGCCGGCCTCGAAGTTCGCGATCGCGGAGTCGAGCGCCTGCATGCCCGAGGCGCAGTTCCGCATCACCGTCCAGCCGGGCACCTGCTGGCCGCAGCCCATGCGCAGCGCGACGACGCGGCCGATGTTCACCTCGTCGACGGAGGGCGCGGCGCAGCCGAGGATCACCTCGTCGAGCTCGGTCGGCGCGAACGGCTGGCGGGTGAGCACCGCGCGGCCGGCCGCCGTGGCGAGATCGCTCGCCGCGAACGGGCCGGGGCGGTTGCGCGCCTTGAGGAACGGCGTCCGCGCGCCGTCGATGATGTAGACGTCCTGCCTCACTCGTTCCCTCCTTTACTGGCAGTACCGCGCGTGGTCCCAGCGGGCCTCGTTGCAGTTGGTCCCGTACAGCTGGTCCGACCAGACGTCCTTGTCCAGGCCGCCGCACCAGCGGCTCGCGCGCTTGGCCGCGGAGATGCACTCCGCCGAGGCTTTCTCGGGGACCTGGAAGCGCTCGTGAATCGGGCCCTCGTACTCGCCCGGGATCGTCCAGCACCCGGCGACGAGCAGCGCCGCGAACGCGAGCGACGTGCTTGCTCGAAGCACTTCTATTCCTAGGCGACCGCCCGCTGCGCCGCCGGCCGAGCCTCCTCGGCGAGCGCGAGATCCGGCGGGAAGTCGTCCACCCGGATCACCTCGTCGCGCAGGCGCGCGGCGCGGGCGATCTGGGCGCGCTCCTCGGCGGTGAGCATCCCCGCCGCGACCCCGGCCTTGGCCAGCGCCTCGGCCGTCTCGCCGGCGATATGGCCGGCCTTCTGGGCCTCGCGCAGCTTGCGCTCGATCGGCTCGGCGGCGATCGCGGCATCGAGCGCCGCCTCGAGCTTCCCGGTGATATCGGTCTCGCCTTTCGGCAGGTACATGCCGGCGGTGAGGCGGTCGCGGCTCGCCGACGGCTCGATGAGGAGCCGCGCGACGTCGTGGCCGAGCCGGTCGGACGGCATGACGTACGGCCGGCCGAGCGGGAAGAGGCACCGCCGCAGCAGCCACGCGACCGGGCGGCTCGGGTAGTTGGAGATCACGCCCTCGAAGGCGTTCTGCGCCTTGAACATCGCGTCCCACACTGCCCAGTCGAGGAGCGGCTTGTCGGCCTGCTGGCGGCCTTCGTCCTCGTAGCGCTTGAGCGTCGCCGACACGAGGTACATGAGCGACAGGATGTCGCCGAGCCGGGCGGAGAGCTTCTCGCGCCGCTTGAGGCCGCCGCCGAGCACGACCATCGACACGTCGGTCAGGAACGCGAACATCGCCGAGAAGCGGGTGAGCTGCTGGAAGTAGCGCCGGTTCTCCGGCGCGGCATCCAGGGCCACCCCGATCCAGTGCGAGCCGGTGAGCCCCATGACGAGCGAGCGCACGGCGTTGGTCAGGGTGAAGCGGATGTGGCCCCAGAGCGCGTGATCGAACTCCTGCGAGGCTTTCTTCCGGTCGGGCTCCCGCGCCGCGAGCATCTCCCTCAGCACATAGGGATGGCAGCGGATCGCGCCCTGGCCGAAGATGATCAGGCTCCGCGTCAGGATGTTCGCGCCTTCCACCGTGATCGAGATCGGGATCTGCTGGTAGGCGCGGCCCATGAAGTTGTTCGGCCCGAGGCAGATGCCCTTGCCGCCCTGGATGTCCATCGCGTCGTTGACGACCCGGCGGTTGCGCTCGGTCACGTGGTACTTGACGATGGCCGAGATTACCGACGGCTTCTCGCCGAGGTCGATCCCGACCGCGGTCATCCGGCGCGCCGCGTCCATCATGTAGAGGTTGGCGCCCATGCGGGTGAGCGCCTCCTCGATGCCCTCGAACTTGCCGATCGGCGTCTTGAACTGGCTGCGGACGCGCGCGTAGGCGCCGGTCGCGCGCACGGCGAGCTTCGACATGCCGACGTTGGACGAGGGCAGCGAGATCGAGCGGCCGGCGGCCAGGCACTCCATCAGCATCCGCCAGCCCTGGCCGGCCATGGCGGGCCCGCCGATGATCCAGTCGAGCGGCATGAACACGTCCTTGCCCCAGTTCGGCCCGTTGTGGAACGTGGCGTTCAACGGGAAGTGCCGGCGGCCGATGTGGACGCCAGGATGGTTCGTCGGCACCAGCGCGCAGGTGATCCCGATGTCCTCCTTGTCTCCGAGCAGGTGGTCGGGGTCGTAGAGCCCGAAGGCGAGCCCGAGCAGCGTCGCGATCGGGCCGAGCGTGATGTAGCGCTTGTCCCACGTCACGCGCATGCCCAGGACTTCATTGCCCTCCCACGTGCCCTTGCACACGACGCCGTGGTCGGGAATCGCTGCGGCGTCGGAGCCGGCGTGCGGGTTGGTGAGGGCGAAGCACGGGATCTCGAGGCCCTTCCCCAGCCGCGGCAGATAGTGGCGCTTCTGCTGCTCGGTGCCGTAGTGGAGCAGGAGCTCCGCGGGTCCGAGCGAGTTGGGCACCATCACGCTCACCGTGGCCGCGCTGCAGCGCGTGGCGAGCTTCATCACCACCTGCGAGTGCGCATAGGCGGAGAACCCTTTGCCGCCGTACTCCTTCGGGATGATCATCCCGAGGAAGCCCTTGTCCTTGAGGTACTGCCACGCGTGCGGCGACAGGTCGTTGATCGCGTACGTGTCCCAGTCGTCCGCGATCCGGCAGAGCTCCTCCGTCTCCCCGTCGAGGAACGCCTGCTCCTCGGCGGACAACCGAGGCCTCGGGAAGGAGAGGAGCTCATCCCAGCTCGGCCGCCCGGAGAAGAGCTCGCCGTCCCACCACACCGTCCCGGCGTTGATCGCGTCGGCCTCGGTCTGGGACATCGGCGGCATGACCTTGCGGAACACGCGCAGCAGCGGGTCGCTGATGAGCAGCCGCCGCAGCGGCTTGACGTTGAGAATCGCGGCGAAGACGACGAACCCCCAAAGCAGCGCGTTCGTGGCGAGCGGCGAGAGGTCCACGAGTGAGGCGAGCGCGGCCAGGACCGCGCCGACGGCGAGGGTCCAGACCCACGCCCTCGCCTCGAGATAGGCGAGGGTGAAGAATGCGGCGATCGAAGCGAGCAGAAAGAGCCAGATCATGGTGATGTCTCCGTACCTCTAGGCGACACGGCGCGTGCCCCTTGACGTTGTGACCGCGGGGGCCGGCCGTTCGTCCACCGCCTCGCGCGCGAGGCGCGAATCCGCGAGCGAGACGATGGGATCCTCGCCCGCGAGGTCCGGCACCGGCGCCTGCAGCCCGGCGATCAGGAACGGCCCAAGCCGGCGCAGCAGGAGCTGGTCGTTGGTCGGTTTCGCGGTTTCGTCCTGACTCAGCGCCGCGATCAGCCGCCACGCGTCGGTGCCGGCGAGCGTGTACGCGAGCGCGCCCAGCATGAAGTGCAGCCGCCAGGACAGCTCGCGCGGCGCGAGGTCGGGCAGCGCGCGCGCGAACGCATCCTTGAAGCGCGCGATCGACGGCGCGTACCGCTCCGACAGAAACGCGCGCAGCTCCGGCGACGGGTCCACGTAGGCGCGCCCGAGGAGCCGCAGGAAATCGGCCCCGCCGCGCTTCGGGTCCCGCGCGAGCCGGAGCGCGGGGACGAAGAGCGCCGACAGGATGTGCTCGCACGACAGGGGCGCCGCGCCCGCGACCCGCTCGTAGCCGTCGAGCAGGGCGAGGCGGTCCTGGTGGAGCAGGTCGAGCCGCCGGGCGAGCATCGACTGGAAGAGCCCGGTCTTGCCGCCGAAGTGATAGTTGACCGCGGCCAGGTTGACCCGCGCCGCAGCGGTGATCATGCGGCTCGACGTGCCGTCGTAGCCGTGCGCGAGGAACAGGCGCTCGGCGGCGGCGAGGATGCGCTCGCCGGTGGCGGGGCGGGTGCGGGCAGCGGTCGGCATCACACGTCGGTTTCAAACGAGTGTTTGAATGCTAGCTTGCTGCGCGGCGGTGTCAAGGGGCGGCGGCGATCGGCGAGCCCGCGCCGCGTCCCCGGCCGTGGCGATAACCCTCTGGCGGAGCTTGATTTCGCTGCGGGACGCAACACTTTAGAATGCCCGCTCTAGGCGGACGGAAGGCCAACCTTTGCGACATCACGACGGCGCCGCACTCCCCCTCGACCGGACCCCGCCGGGGGCGATGCCCGCGCGCCGGCGGAGCGAATGGCGGGTGCTCCCCCGCTTGGCTCCCTACCTGTGGGAGTTCAAGTGGCGGGTGCTGGTCGCGCTCGCGCTGCTCGTCACGGCGAAGCTCGCGAACGTCGCCGTCCCGCTCGTCCTGAAGGAGATCGTCGACGCGCTCGACCCCCAGACCGCGATCCTGGCGGCGCCGTTCGTGCTGCTCGCCGCGTACGGGGTGCTGCGCTTCTCGACCACGCTCTTCGCGGAGCTGCGCGACGTGCTCTTCGTCCGCGTGACGCAGCGCGCCATCCGGCGCGTCGCGCTCGAGGTGTTCCGGCACCTCCACAGCCTGTCCTTGCGCTTCCACCTCGAGCGGCAGACCGGCGGCGTCTCGCGCGACATCGAGCGGGGCACCAGCGGCATCTCGACGCTGCTCTCCTACATGCTGTTCTCGATCGTGCCGGTCATCCTCGAGTTCAGCCTGGTCGCGGCGGTGCTGCTCACCAAGTTCGACTGGCGCTTCGCCGCGATCACGTTCGGCGCGGTCGCGGTCTACATCGCGTTCACGATCCTCGTCACCGAGTGGCGCATCGACATCCGCCGCCGCGCGAACGAGCTCGACTCGAAGGCGAACACCCGCGCGATCGACAGCCTGCTCAACTACGAGACGGTGAAGTACTTCGGCAACGAGGAGTTCGAGGCGCGCCGGTACGACGACAACCTCCGCAGCTACGAGTCCGCGGCGGTCAAGAGCGAGGCCTCGCTCGGGCTCCTCAACATCGGCCAGAGCCTGATCATCGCCGTCGCGGTGACCGCGCTCATGGTGCTGGTGGCGCAGGGCGTCGCCGCGAGGAGCCTCACGCTCGGCGACCTGGTGCTGGTGAACGGGCTGCTGATCCAGCTCTACATCCCGCTCAACTTCCTCGGCATGGTCTACCGCCAGATCAAGCAGGCGCTCACCGACATCAACCGCATGTTCCGCCTGCTCGAGGAGAACCGCGAGATCCAGGACCGCCCGAACGCCGTGGCGCTCGCCGACGAGCCGGCGACGATCCGCTTCGAGCGCGTCGACTTCTCCTACGAGCCGAACCGCCAGATCCTGTTCGACGCGAGCTTCGAGGTCCCGGCCGGGAGCAAGGTCGCCGTGGTGGGTCACTCCGGGTCGGGAAAATCGACGCTCGCGCGCCTGCTGTACCGTTTCTACGACGCGGGCGGCGGCCGGATCACCGTGAACGGCGTGGACGTGCGCGACCTGAAGCAGGCGAGCCTGCGCGGCGCGATCGGCATCGTCCCGCAGGACACGGTGCTCTTCAACGACACCGTCCGCTACAACATCCACTACGGCCGGCCCGAGGCGACCGAGGACGAAGTCCTCGACGCCGCGAAGGCGGCGCACATCCACGACTTCCTCACGACGCTGCCGGAGGGATACGAGACCCGCGTGGGCGAGCGGGGGCTGAAGCTCTCCGGCGGCGAGAAGCAGCGCGTGGCGATCGCGCGCGCGCTCCTCAAGCGCCCGCGGATTCTGATCTTCGACGAGGCGACGAGCGCGCTCGACTCGAAGGCCGAGAAGGCGATCCAGGCCGAGCTCGACCGCATCGCCCGGGGGCACACGACGCTCGTCATCGCCCACCGGCTCTCGACCGTGATGGACGCCGACCAGATCCTGGTGATGGACCACGGCCGCATCGTCGAGCGGGGGACCCACCGGGAGCTGCTGGAGGCGGACGGGCTCTACGCCCAGATGTGGGCGCTGCAACAACAGGAGGAGCCCCAGGACCCCGAGGGGGCCCCGGGGCCGGCGCCAATCGTGGCCGCGGCGTGACTATTTCTCATGACCTTGTCAGGTTCAGCGCGTAGGGCCTTATTTTTGCTTGTCCCTTGGGCGTGGCGGCGGCTAGACTGCGCCGCGGTAGGTCAGGGGAGCAGGGGGTATGAAAACAATAATCCTGGCGGCGCTGGTCGCAGCGGTTGCCTGGGCCGGGTTTGTCCCGGCCGTGCACGCTGCCGATGCGCCCAAGCTCAAGTCGTCGGCCGTGCTGATCGTCGATGCCGAGACCGGCGAGGTGCTCTACGACAAGAACGCGGCGGCCGTCGTCCCGATCGCGTCGATCACCAAGCTGATGACCGCCGTCGTCGTGCTCGATGCCGGCTTGCCGCTCGACGAGCCGATCGAGATCTCCCGCGAGGACCTGATCAACACCCGGACGGCGCGGACCGTCACCCCGCTGAACCGCGGCATGACGCTGACCCGCGACGATCTGCTCCGCCTCGCGCTGATGGCGTCGGAGAACCGCGCCGCCGCGGCCCTGGGCCGGGCCTACCCCGGGGGCCTCGAGGCCTTCGTCCAGGTGATGAACGAGACGGCGGCCGAGCTCGGGATGAGCGACACCCGGTTCGTCGAGCCGACCGGCTTGTCGAGCGAGAACGTCTCGAGCGCCGCGGACCTCGCGAAGCTCGTGATCGCGGCGAAAGACTATCCGCTCATCCGCGAGTACTCCACGGCGCCGAGCGCCGAGGTGCACCTCGGCAAGCGGAACGTGCGGTTCGTCAACACCAACGGGCTCGTGCGCAACACGAGCTGGGAGATCGCGGTCTCGAAGACCGGCTTCATCCGGCAGGCCGGCCGGTGCCTCGTGATGCAGGCGAACATGTCCGCGCGGTCGGTGGTGATCGTGCTGCTCGACTCGGTGGGGAAGTACACCCGGGTCGGCGACGCCATCCGCATCCGGAAG
>Ga0209853_1000481_pt1 | contig 11168 bp, 5 predicted proteins | sample GWRWS1_30_40_FD_187224 | JGI IMG/M metagenome (GOLD analysis project Ga0209853, IMG submission 187224) | Riverbed sediment microbial communities from areas with vegetation nearby in Columbia River, Washington, USA - GW-RW S1_30_40 (SPAdes)... | ecosystem: Environmental > Aquatic > Freshwater >...
GAGATCTGGTCCGGACCCACTGGCGATGCTCCTCGTGAAAACGAGGCGCATCATCCGGCGCTCGCCCGGTCGCGCCCATTCGGGCGAGCGCGCAGCCAGGGTCCGGGAGACTACGTAGCCCGGTCCAAGAGCTAAGTAGTTCTACCAAGTGCCAACCAGGGTTGCCCCTGATACGTTACGGGGCGTCCGCAAGCCACTGCCCTGCGAGAGCGACGGAGCACCACGATGACGACCCAGGCGAACGCAGCTTCCGATGCCCGGCCGGCGGCTGAAGTGGCCGCGACCTGGTCCCGTCGGCTCACGGTCCACGTCGGACTGTCGCTCGCGATCGCGGCGGCGTACGTCCTCTCGGCGAAAGCGGCGCTCTTCCTCTTCCCGGCCACCAAGGAGCTCGCGATGCTGTGGCCCTCGGCCGGCATCGCGCTCGCGGCGCTCCTCGTCTGGGGCACGCGCGCCCTCGCGGGCGTCTTCGTCGGTTGCCTGATCGCCCACCTCACCGCGAGCGGACCCGCCGCCGGCGCCGTCGCGTCGGCGGGGCTCAGCACGCTCTACGCAGTGGTCGCGTGGTTGCTGCTCGCGAGCGTCGCGCGGCTCGACCTCGGGCTGCGCCGGGTGTCCGATGTGCTCGCGCTCGCGGTGCTCGGTGCCGGGGCGACGGCGCTCATGAAGGCCGGGGTGAGGTTCGCCACGCTCGCGGCGACCGACGGGTGGGTCCCCGGCGCGCTCATGCCGACGACCGTCAGCGCGCTCGCGACCGGGGTCGGCATCCTCATCGTCGCCCCGTTGTGCCTGACCTGGTATGCGACGGGCAGCGAGCCCGTGCCGCGCGGACGGCGCGTCGAGCTCGCGCTGGTCGCCGCCGCGGCGTTCGCCGTCAGCATCCTGGTCTTCAACGACCGCCTCTCGCCCATGATCGCCGTCGCGCAGCTGCCGTACGCGCTGTTTCCGGTGATGTTCTGGGCGGGCTTGCGCTTCGGGCCGCGGGAAGTCTCCGCCGCGGTCTTCCTCGCCGCCGTGATCGCGGTTTGGTACACCGCGCTCGGCGAGGGACCGTTCGCCGGCGCCGACCGGCTCGAGGGGCTTGCGTCGCTCTACCTCTTCCTGACCGTCCTCGGCGTCACCTCGCTGATGTTCGCCGCCGCGCTGCGCCAGCGGGAAGAGGCCGACGCGGCGGTCCGCGAGAGCGAGCAGCGCTACCGTCTGCTGATCGAGCGCATGAACGAGGGGCTCGTGATGCAGGACCGGGACGGGGTGATGACCTACGTAAGCGACCGGTTCTGCGAGCTCATGGGCCGCCCCCGCGAGGACCTCGTTGGCAGGAGCGGGCGCGACATCACGGTGCCGGAGGAGCGCGCCCAGTGGCAGGAGTACTACCGACGGCGCCAGCAGGGCTCGAGCGATTCGTTCGAGCTGTCGCTCCTCAAAGGCAACGGCGAGCCGATGCGGGCCTACGTCTCGCCGCGCCCGCTCTTCGACGAGCGTGGCCGGTACACCGGCAGCTTCGCGCTCATCACCGACGTCACGGCGCGCCGCCGCGCCGAGGAGGCGCTCCGCGAGAGCGAGACGAAGTACCGCCTGCTGGTCGAGAACCAGACCGAGCTCATCCTCACGCTCGGCCGCGACGGCCGAGTGAGCTTTGTCAGCCTGTCGTACCGCCAGCTCTTCGGCGCCGATGCGGCCGACCCGGTCGGACGGCCCCTCGCGTTGGAGGTGCACGAGGACGATCGCCAGGCGACGGCGCGCGCTTGGGCTGCGGTATGGCAGCCGCCGTACTCGGCGAGCTTCGAGAACCGCGTCCGCACGCCGAAGGGCTGGTGCTGGCTCGCCTGGTCGGTGCGCGCGATCCGGGACGCAGCCGCCAGCGGCGAGCCGGACTCGGTGGTGGCGGTCGCGCGCGACGTCACCGACCGGCACCGCGCCGAGGAGCAGGCGCGGCAGCACCTGCAGAGCCTCGCGCACGTGTCGCGCGTGAGCTCGATGGGCGAGATGGCGAGCGCGATCGCGCACGAGATCAACCAGCCGCTCACCGCGATCGCGAACTACGCCTACGCTTGCATTCGCCTCCTGCGCGGCGGCCAGGCGACCGGCGAGGAGGCGCTCGAGGTCATGCAGCGCGTCGCCACCGAGGCCGAGCGCGCCGGCGAGATCGTGCGGAAGATGCGCAGCTTCGTGCGCGGCGAGGAGGGACAGGTGAGCGCGGTCGACGCGAACTTCCTCGTCGCCGAGGTGCTGCGGCTCGCCGCGCCGGAGGCGCGGCAGAGTTGCGTTGAGCTCGTCCCGGCGCTCGCCCCCGGGTTGCCCGAAGCGCTCGCCGACTCGATCCAGATCCAGCAAGTGCTGCTCAACCTGGTGCGCAACGCCGTCGAGGCGATCGTCGCCGGGGACTGCGCGGAGCGCAGCGTGCGGATCGAGACCGCGCGCTGCGGGCCGGACTTCCTGGAGATCCGCGTCTCCGACACCGGGCCGGGGCTCGCGCCGGAGGCGCTCGAGAAGGTATTCGAGCCGTTCTTCACGACGAAGGCCGACGGCATCGGCATCGGGCTCGCGCTCAGCCGCTCGATCGTCGACGCGCACGGCGGCCGTCTGTGGGCGACCGCGACCCCCGGCCGCGGCGCGACGTTCCATCTCACCCTGCCGGTCGCCACCGCGCCCGACGAGACCGATGCCTGAGCCGACCGTCTACATCGTCGACGACGAGCCCGCGATCCGCGACTCGCTCGCGATGCTGCTGCGCTCGGTCGGGCTCGCGTCGCGCACCTTTCCGAGCGCGCCGGCATTCCTCGAGGGGTTCGACGCCGGCGCCCCGGGCTGCCTCGTGGCCGACGTGCGCATGCCGGGCATGAGCGGGCTCGAGCTCCAGGAGGCGCTGCGCGCGCGGCAGGCCGCGCTGCCGGTGATCATCATCACCGGCCACGGCGACATCGCGATGGCGGTGCGCGCGATGAAGGCCGGCGCCGCCGACTTCATCGAGAAGCCGTTCAACGAGCAGGTGCTGCTGGATGCCGTGCACCGGGCGCTCGCCCAGCAGCCCGGCGAGCCGCCGCCGTCGGCGGTCCGCGCCGAGATCGAGGGGCGCGTCGCGACCCTGACGCCGCGCGAGCGGGAGGTCATGCTGCTCGTCGCCGATGGGCGCCCCAACAAGGTGGTCGCGACGCGCCTCGGGCTCTCGACGCGAACGGTGGAGGTCCATCGCGCCAAGGCGATGGAGAAGATGCAGGCGCGCTCGCTCGCCGAGCTGGTGCGGATGGCGATCGCCTGCGAGCTGATGCGGCCCTAGGGACGCTCCCGCGCGCGCGGTAGTCGCTTGCGCTCGAGCTTCCCTTGCATCGACGCGATGCCTGCCGATGCCCGCGTAAGGCATTGATCCCGCTGCCGACCAAACGCCACGGTCGCAATCCCGGACCGCGGATGCGCCGCGCGCGGGCCTTCGCCCGCGCCGGCGCGGGTCAACTTTCAAGCACAGGAGGTGTCATGAAAATCGCGAAGATCGCGGCAATCACCACGCTCGTTCTCGCCGGCGGCGCGCTGCAGCTCGGCGCGCCGGCGGCACTCGCCGGGCCGCCGGACGAGCGCGAGCTCATCCAGATGATCGAGAAGAGCGGCATGATGAGAACGGACGGCATGGTCACGAAGCAGGACTTCATCAAGCTGATGGGGCAGCGCTTCGACGCCATGGACAAGCAGAAGAAAGGGATGCTGTCCATCAAGGACGTGGCGAAGATCCTCGACCCGGGCCTGGCCATCAACTGACGTGGCGCGGCGGGCGGTCTCCCGCTCGCCGCTTTTTCTTGCGTCATCTCGGGCTCCCCGCCGGAGCCCCGATCACGGCCGCCCGAGGAAGAAGTAGAAGCTCGAGCTGCCGTTGCTCGCCACCCCGGCGCCGAGGTAGATCGGTCCGATCAGGCTGTCGAGGCCGAAGAACGCCGAGGCGGAGCTCAACGTGCCCGGGCTCCCCGCCGGCACGAACGGGGCGCCGACCCTGCCCACCTCGAGCGAGCCGCCGACGTACACGCCCTCGAGGAACGGCAGGTGCAGCAGGCGGTTGTAGTACACCAGCCGGCCGAACGCGATGTCCCCGCCGTAGAGCGCGCCGGTCGGCAAGCCCGACTGCTGCAGGAATCCGCCCCACTGGAAGAGGTCATAGCCCGGCAGCGCGCCCCCGCCGAGCTTGCCGCCGAACCTGAACCCGACGTTGAACGTGTGGGGGCCGAACGAGTGGGCGAGCGTGCCGCTCGTGTCCCACTTGGTGTAGTTCGAGGTGGCGCCCAGCTCCTCCCGTGAGCCGTACAGATTGAGGACGCCGCCGTAGCCAGAGCGCGGGAAGTTGACGTTGTCGAGCTGGTCGAAGAACAGCCGGACCCGGGGGCCGGCCTGCGTGACGTTCTCCGGCGGCGGCGCGAACGCCGGCGGACCGGTGTCGAGCGTCGCGTCGAGCTTCCCGTAGAAGAGCCCCACCCGCAGCTCGCCGTAGCGGGTGAACTGGCTCCCGACGTCGAGGCCGACGCGCGCGGACTTGACGTCGTAGGTGGCGAGGCGCTGGTCGCCCTGGAAGAGGTCGAACGTCCGGCGCTGGACATCGCCGTACGGGGCGACGAAGAAGTACTGGCGCACGTCGAGCGGCTGGTAGAACTCGGTCGTCAGGCGGCTGGTGGAGCCGACCTGCACGCCGGTGCGCCACTCGGCGCCGAGGTGGTTGAGCCAGGTCATGCGATAGGCCCCGAGCAGGTTCCAGTACGCGCCGCCCCGGAAGTCCGAGGTCAGGCCCAGGCCGAACCGCAGATAGTTCGGTCCCCACGACTTCTCGATCGCCTCGACCGCGAGCACGCGGCTGGCCGGCGTCTCGAGGAACCGGTAGTTGACGTGCTCGAAGTCGTCGGTGCCGTAGAGCCGCAGCATGTCGCGGTCGAGCGTCGCCTGCTCGATCGGCTCGTGCGGCTTCGTTTCCATGATGGCCTCGAGCACCTGGGGATTCACCAGGCGCAAGCCCGGGAAGACGATCTCGCCGACCGGCCGCAGGTCGGGCGGCGCCACCGTGAGCTGCCGCTTGCGGAGCGCCGCGTATTGCGCCGGCGGCAGGCCGAGCTGCGCGAGCCGGTCGGCGACCTTCCGCGCCGCCGCCTCGCCGATCGGAATGGTCTGCACCATGTGGTCGAAGTCGCCGGCCGAGTAGTCGCCGAGCTCGGGCAGGATCAGGATGTCGGTCGGCTTCAGCAGTGCGAGCGAGGCCTGCACGTTCTGCTCGGTGAGGATGCCGATCATCTGCCCCGTCACGCTGAGGATCGACGTCAGCTGGTCGCGCTTCATCAGCGGCGTGCCGAGGTTCACCGCGATCACGATCTCGGCGCCCATCGCGCGCGCGACGCCCACCGGCAGGTTGTCCACCAGCCCGCCGTCGACCAGGAGCTTGCCCTCGACCTCCACCGGGTCGACGATCGCCGGCACCGACATGCTCGCGCGCATGACCCGGGCGAGCTCGCCCTCGCTGAAGACCACCGGCTTGCCCGTGACGAGGTCGGTGGCGACCGCGCGGTAGGGGATCGGCAGCTCGTCGAACTTGCGGTATCCGTCCGCCCGGGCCAGATGCCGGAGCACCGACTCGAGCTGGACGCCGGACACGATGCCCTTCGGCAGCAGCAGCTCGCCGTCGCGCAGCCCGATATCGGGGGTAAAGAGGATGGTGTAGTCGTCCTGCTTGCGCCGGATCGACAGCTCCTGGCGGGGCGGCTTCTCCTTGAAGAGCAGGTCGGTGGACATCCCGGCGATGATCTCCTCCATCTGCGGGATCGTGATCCCGGTCGCAAGGGCGCCGCCGACGATCGAGCCCATGCTGGTTCCCGCGACACAATCGATCGGCACGCGGAGCTCGTCGAGGACCTTGAGCACGCCGATGTGGGCGGCGCCGCGCGCCCCGCCGCCGGAGAGCACGAGGCAGATCTTCGGCCGCTTCGCCTCGGCGGGCGGTGCCTGCGCGGCAGCGGGCGGCGGAAGGGCGAGGCTCGCGACGAGCCACGCCGCGAGCAGCGCGGCGAGGCGGTTAGCGGTGCGCATCGAGCGGCTCCTTCGGGACGGTCGGTGCTGCGCGAACGCTCGGGCCGCAACGGTCACATGGTGTTTGGAGCAGCATGGTAATAGTGAATCACGACAGCTTCCCGGCTGACCGCGCTAGCAGGGGGAGGGAAGACCTACGGGACGTCCTGACTAACGCGGTCTCAGCCGGCGGCGCCCGCCGCTGCGGGCTGCCCGGCGGCCGCGACGTAAGGGGCGACATCCACCTCGTCGATCTGCTCAGGGAGCAGGTGCTGCTCCGCGTACTCCCGGTAGACGCCCGAGGCGAGGAACAGCGCGAAGAGATCCGGGTCGATGTGCCGGTCCGCGCGCATCCGGTCCATGATCCGGATCGACTCGGAGAGCTTCTTCGCCTTCTTGTACGGCCGGTCGGCGGCGGTGAGCGCCTCGAAGATGTCCGCGATCGCCATCGCCCGCGCCGGCAGGCTCATCTCGCCCGCGGCGAGCCGCTTCGGGTAGCCGGTCCCGTCGAGCTTCTCGTGGTGCCCGCCGGCGAACTCCGGCGCGCGGCGCAGGTGCTTCGGGAACGGCAGCCGCGAGAGCATCACGATCGTCTGCACGATGTGATCGTTGATGACGTACCGCTCCTCCGCGGACAGCGTGCCGCGCCCGATCGCGAGGTTGTGGAGCTCGCCGCGGTTGTACTTGTGCTCCGGCACCTCGATCCGGAAGCCCCATCGGTTGTCCGCAGGGATCCGCTCTTCCGGCGGGCGGAGCACGATGTGCTCGGGCTTATCGGCGAGCAACCGCTCGCCCACGGGCAGCGGCGGCGTCGGCTCGCGTTCCCTGCGCTTTCGCTCCTCCCACGAGACGCCGAGGCGGTCGTCGAGCGTCCGCGTCCAGGTCCGCTCCGCGATGCGCTTTAGCCGGGCGATGCGGTCGGGCGCCATGAACTCCCCGCCCTCGTTGCACTCGGCGACGAACGCGAACTCCTCGTCGAGCTCGTGCGACTCGCGCTCCAGCCGGGCGAGCGACGCCGCGCGGTCCTCGCCCGCGGCGATCCGCTTCCAGCAGGCGATCTCCGCGTCGCGCTTGAGCACCTCGAAGCGCATGCGGATCTCGTGGATGCGGTCGTAGAGCGTCTCGAGCTTGGTCGCCTTGTCGACCACGAACTCGGGGGTGGTCACCTTGCCGCAGTCGTGCAGCCAGCAGGCGATGTCGAGCGTCTCCCAGCCGTCCTCGTCGAGTGCGAAGTCGCGAAACGGCGCCGCGTCGCTCTCGCACGCCGCCTTGGTCAGCAGCTTGGTCAGGACCGGCACGCGCTGGCAGTGGCCGCCGGTGTACGGCGACTTCGCGTCGATCGCCCCGGCCACGAGCTTGATGAACGCGTCGAGCAGGTCCTTCTGCGCCTTGACGAGGCGCTGGTTGTCGATGGCGGCGGCCGCTACGCCCGCCAGTGCCTCGACGAACGCGAGGCGCTCCTTGCTCGCCTTTGCCGCGAGATCGAGGCGATCGGCCCGGTGCAGCAGCCGCAGCACGCCGACCGTGTGCCCCTGCGGGTTCTTGAGCGGGATCGCCGTCGCTTTCAGGCTGGTCGCGCCGGGCGCCGCGAGCTCGTCGGCGGCGGCGCCGATCGCCTGCGGCGCAAGGTGAGCCACGCTCAGCGGATGCGCCGCAGCCGGCCTGAGCGTCACGTCGTCGTCGTCGAGCAGATAGACGATGCTGCCGTCGGCGTCGACGGCCTGCATCGCCTCGCGGCACACCTTCTCGAGCAGCGCGTCGAACCGGTGCTCGGCGGCAAGGTCGGCCGAGATGCCGAGGAAGTCGCGCACCGTCTCCTTCATCGAATCCATGGCGTCCGCGAGATGGTCGATCTCGCGCACGATGGAGCGCGTGGCCGGCGCCGGGCTGAAATCGAACTCCTGGATCGCTCTCGCCCCCTCGGCGAGCTTGCGCAGCGGCGTCGACAGCAGCCGCGAGGCGAGCCAGGCGATCGGCGCAACGGCGAGGATGAGGAGCGCGGTGACCAGCAGCGACTCGCGCCGGATCCGGGCCGCCTCGACCACGAGCTCGTCCTCGGGCGCGGCCATCAGCAGGTCCACGCTCGCTCCTTCGGTCACCGGCAGGTGGCGCTGCACGCCGATCCACGTCCGCCCGCCCCATTCGAAGTCGCGGCGCTGCTCGTCGCGCACGCCGGCCGACGCGATCTGCGTGAGGACCGGCGCGCCGAGCGCGTCGACGGTCGCGAGCCGGACGCCCGCGCCGCCGGGCTCGCGCCGGACGATCTTCTCCGGGTCGCGGTGCGCCAGGACGTCGCCGTTCTCGGCGACGATCGCGAGCTCCGCCGACGGCGTGATCGAATGCGCGGCGAGGATCGCCGAGAGCCGGGCGAGCGTCACGTCGCCGGCCACGACGCTCGGGCCGGCGGCACTGCGCCGCGCGACCGTCGCGCCGACCTCGCGCGTGGTGAAGAACACGTAGGGCGGAGTGACGGCGAGACCCTCGGCGGCGCGCGCGGCGGCGTACCACGGGCGCTGGCGCGGGTCGTACGGCGAGCCCTCGACGTTGCGCTGCGCGAGCGGCCGGAGCGCCGCATCGAAGAAGAGATACGTCGATCGCGCCGCGCCGCCCCCGCGCGTCTCGATCGACCAGACGACGTACGCCGCCGCCTCCGGCGCCTTGTAGAGCTCGCGCTGCGCCGCGGCCCGCAGCGGCAGCACCTGGAAGAACTCGCCGTCGTCGTAGCCTACGTACAGCGAGTTCAGCCGGTCGTTCCGGCGCAGCGCCTCGCGGAAGAGCGGCAGGCTCGCGAGCCGCTCGTCGAGGCTCGCTGCCGCGCCGACTCGCGTGCGCGCAAGCATCTCGACCGTGGTGTGGTTGAGCCGCGAGCCCTGCTCGAGGTCGGCGACGATCTCCCGATGCAGCCCGTCGAACACGCGGTCGGCCGCCGCGAGGACGAGCCGCGCGTGCTGCGAATAGTTGAACCAGCCGATCACGCCGCCGGCGAGCACGATGAGCGCGATCGCGAGCGTGGCGATGTGGACGTGAAGAGGGTAGCGGCGCGGCGCGGGAGCGGCGCGGGGCGTGGTGTTCGCATTCATGGGGCGCGCTCCAGGAGCGGAGTTCCGCCGATGATAGACGCAACCGTCCGGCACAGCCCCGGCGCGGCTCGCGCCGCAGCGACTTCCGTGTCGAGTCCCCGTGCGTGGCGTACACTCCGGTCGCGCGGCCCGCCCAGCGCGTTGACGTGCTGAATCGACCATTGGAGCGAGCGCGAATGACCAGACTGCTCCTGCTACGTCGCCTACGCGCTCGTCCAGGGCGAGTACCTCGAGCGGATGGAGGTGCGCAAGCAGTTCATGCCGCAGAAATGACCGATTGGCGTCGCGCGGTGTCGACGGGGAAGCCTCTCCGTAACGCGCTCGGCGCCACGGTCCTGCATGCCTTCCACGCCCACCGCTAGACCGCGCTGGCGGCGGCGGCTCGCGATCGCGGTAGCGGTCGTCGCCTTGCTGCTCGGCGCCGCCGTTGCCGCCGTGCCGCTGCTCGTCGACAGCGACGCGGTCAGGCGCGTCATCGAGCGCGAGATCTCCGCGCTCGCGGGCGGGGAAGTGCGCTACGACTCGCTCGCGGTGCGCCTCTTCCCGCAGCCGCACGCCGCGATCCGCGGCGTGACCGTCCGCGTCCCCGGCACGGTCGAAGGCCGGGCGGCCGTGCTCGACGTCGGGCTCGCATTGCTTCCCCTGCTCGCCGGGAATGTCCGCCCGACGGCGATCCGCATCGAGCAGCCTGCGTTCGAGGTGCGCATCGAGCCCGGCGGCGGCGGCGCGGGTGATCCCTTCGCCGGCTACCGCGAGTCGGTGGGTCCCATCGTCGACGCGCTGGCGCGCGACGCGCGGGGGATGACGATCGCGATCGTCGACGGCCGGCTCGACGTCGCGTACGCCGGGCAGGGCCTCGTGTCGCTTTCGGGCTTGGCGGCCCAGGCTGACGTGTCCGCAGACGCGATCGACGCGAGCGTGAGCTCCGCGGCCGACCTGTGGCGTGCGGCGCAGGGCCGCCTGACAGTCGCACCGGGCTCGCTCGCGGCCTCCGCCAAGCTGCAGGTGAGCGGCCTCCAGCCGGGCGGGATGCTCGAGCATATCCTGGCGGAGAGCGCGCTCGCGGTGCGATCCGGCGCGATCGACGCGAGCCTCGATGCCGGGACGGATGGCCGCAGCACGGTTCGCGCCACGCTCACCGCGTCGTCGCCGCAGCTCGCCGTCGAGCGTAGTGGGCGGACGCTCGAGCTTGGGATGGTGCGCGTGGCGGCCGACGTCGCGCGCGACGGACAGGCGCTCACACTCTCGCTCCGCGGCCTCCGGCTCGGGGATCTCGTCCCGCAGGCCACGGGGTCGCTGCGCGCGAAGCCCGACGGCGCGGCGCCCGCGCTCGCGCTGCAGGTACCCGCGTTGGATCTCGCGCGCCTACGCGCCGCGGCGTTGACGCTGGCGGGGGACCTGGACGCGGTGCGCACGGCGGCCGCGATGCTCACGGCTGGAACGGCGCGGGAGCTGACGCTCACGGCCGCGGGAAGCGACTTTGCCGCGCTCGCGGAGCTGCGAGCGCTCCGGGCGGAGGCGCGGCTCGAGGCGGCCGCAGTGGCGGTTCCCGCGGCGGGGATCGCCGTGAAGAACGGCGCCGGCCGCCTTGCGCTCGCCGAGGGCGAGCTGCGGGCGAGCGAGCTCACCGGTGAGATCGGGAGGTCGCGGTTCAACGCGGGCGGGCTGGCGGTGGAGCTCCTGCCTGCGGCGGCGCTGGGCAGTCTGGACGCGGTGGTCGACGCTGATCTCGCCGAGGTGCTGGCGATCACGCGGCACCTGGTCGGACGCGCGGGCGACGCCGTGCTCGCCGAGATCGAATCGCTGCAAGGCCGGGCGTCGGGGCGCTTCGCGTACGAGGCCCGACGCAGCGGTCCGCACTTTGCGGTCGAGGTGGCGAAGATCGCGGCGACCGGACGGTACCGCGGCGTGCCGTTCCCGCTCGAGGTGAGCCAGGGCGAGCTCAGCTACGTCGGCGACCGCCTCCACGCGCGCGGGCTGGCGGGCAGCGTCGGCAGTTCACGCGTGCAGGGCGGCGGGGAGGCGGAGCTCGTGCTCGGCGCCGAGCCCGCGGTGCGCTCG
>Ga0209853_1000483_pt1 | contig 11160 bp, 8 predicted proteins | sample GWRWS1_30_40_FD_187224 | JGI IMG/M metagenome (GOLD analysis project Ga0209853, IMG submission 187224) | Riverbed sediment microbial communities from areas with vegetation nearby in Columbia River, Washington, USA - GW-RW S1_30_40 (SPAdes)... | ecosystem: Environmental > Aquatic > Freshwater >...
GGCGCGGCCCGCGTGAAACGGCTTGGTCATCGTGCCGAAATTCTCGCGCAGCCCCGCGCTCATACTGGCGGCGAGGCCGATCGCGCGCAGCGTCGTGTCGAGGTCGCAGCCATACAGGCGCGCCGCGGCAGCCGCGGCCCCGAAGCCGCCCATCGTCGCCGTCGAATGGAAGCCATCCCGATAATGTCGTGGGTTGACGGCGTCCGCTACGCGGCAGGCGACCTCAACTCCGATGATGTAGGCTTCGAGGAGCGCTGAGCCCGAGGCGCCTGTTCGTTCCGCTACGGCGAGCGCAGCCGCCAGCACCGGCACCGTGGGGTGGGTGAGCAACCCGTACACGCTCTGGGGATCGGTGGCCAGCTGCGTGTCGTCGTAGTCCATCGCGTGGCCCGCCGTCCCGTTGGCCCAGGCGGCAAGCTGCTGAGGGGCGCGCAGCGTGGCCCCGAGCACCGTGGCCTGCGCCTCGCCCCCGACCTCGCGCAGGTGCTCCCGCACCAAGCGTCCGCTCGCCTCAGTCGCCCCGGCCAGCATCACCGCAATGCCGTCGACCAAGTGATTCGTGCCGAGGCTCCGGACGTCGTCGGGGATGCGCGTGCCCTCCAGGGCAAAGCGGGCGAGTTGGTCCGTGACTCCCATGTACACCTCGATGGCGGGGATCGGAGGGGTTGGTATACAATATGCCTCCTCGGGATTCGCGACTCCTTCAACGTCCGAAATATTCTCGTGGAGGCTGATGGCGAGACTCGCAGTGGTCATTGGGGATCCGACGGGCATCGGGCCGGAGGTCCTGGCGAGGGCCCTCGCAACCCCGCCGGCCGACGAGTTCCTGGTGATCGGAGACGCCGTGGTCTGGCAGCAGGCGTTGCAGTTGACGGGCGTTCACCTGCCCCCGCAGCCCTCGTCACGTCCGGGCCGGATCACCGTGAGCGGCGTCCCGTTCCTCGATCTCCCCGCGGGTGACCGCGGCTGGCGTATCGGCGAGCTCAGTCCCGCCGCCGGTCGCGCTGCCGCGACCTGGATGGAACGCGCGGTGCGCCTCGCGCTTGATCATGTCGTGGACGGCCTGGTCTTCGCCCCGCTCAACAAGCAGGCGATCATCAAGAGCGGCTATGCTGTTCGCGACGAGTACGAGCTGTGCGCCAGGCTGGCAGGCGTGGAGGATTACGATGAGATGAACGTGATCCCTCATCCGGCCGCACCCGAGTCGGGCCGGTTGCTGTGGGTGGCGCGCGTCACGGGGCATGCGGCGCTGCGCGACGTCGCACCGATGGTGACTCGCGAGCGCGTCCTGCGGACCATCCGTCTCGCGCACCGCGTTGCCTCGAGTGCCGGAGCGGACAAGCTCAGGATCGGCGTGGCGGCGCTGAATCCGCACGCCGGCGAGGGAGGACTGCTGGGAGACGAGGAGGAACGCATCCTCACCCCGGCAGTCGTCGCGGCCATCACCGAAGGGATCAGCGCGATGGGCCCGATCCCCGCGGACCACATCTTCCGCCATGCCCGGGAAGGTCGCTACGACGTCGTCGTCAGCATGTACCACGATCAGGCGCAAATCGCCACGAAGCTGCTCGGGTTTGAAATGGGTGTGAGCGTCGGTGTCGGCTATCCTTTTGTGATGGTCACGCCCTCGCACGGCACGGCCTTCGACATTGCGGGGAAGGGCGTGGCCGATCACCGTCCGATGGCCCAGGCCCTATCCATCGCGGCGCGTTTGACCCAGGCGTAGACGATCGCGTAGAAGTTCCCGTGGGGGGAAATCCGCAACCTCGTGAGGGGTTGCACACACTCAGGAGGCTCGCATGATATCACGCGTGGTAGTCGTGTTCTGCATGCTCCTGCTCGCGGTGACGGCGAACGTCGGCTTCGCGGCGTCCGATTCCGTCAGCCTGCGTTGGTTTGGGCAGGCGTTCTTCCTGATCACGACAGGCGGCGGGACCCGGATTGCCATCGACCCCTACGGGGAAATCGGCTACCCTCTACCCACGGTCGAAGCCGACGCCGTCTTCGTCACCCACGAGCATCGAGACCACAACAACGCCGGCCTGGTGCGCGGGGGACCGAAAGTCTTTCGAGGTCTCACCACAAACCCGCCCGGGTGGAATCCTATCCGCGAGCGGATCGGGGACGCGTTGGTCTACAGCGTCGCGGCCTTCCACGACAACGAGGGCGGCACGACCGGCCGGGGATTCAATACGCTCTTCGTCGTTGAGGCGAATGGCGTGAGATTTGCCCACCTCGGCGACCTGGGCCAAGTCGCGCTCACCGATGGGCAGCTGCGCGCGCTGGGCAGGATCGATGTCCTGATGATCCCAGTCGGCGACGGCCCGTTCACCATTGGCGGCGCGGATGCCCAGCGCATCGCGGATCAGATCGGCGCCGCGGTCGTCATCCCGATGCACTTTAAGACAGCGGCAATGCCCGCGGAATGGCCGGGACGTGACGAGCAGGCGTTTCTCACAGGGAAGACCAACGTCCGCCGGAGTGGTTCGACCCTAACGTTCTCGAGGGCGGCGCTGACGGCCGCCACGCAGATCACGGTGATGGACTACCGCTGAAGAACGCGTACGTCATCCTCACACTCTCTGCGCTGTGCTTCGGAGGCACGTGGGTCGCCGGCCGTGTGGCCGTGGACGCCATCCCGCCCATGACCGTCGCGGCCACGCGCTTCATCATCGCTTCGCTGCTCCTGTGGGGGTGGGCGCGGCTGCAGGGGCAGGCCGCCCGTCGCATCACCCCCCGCGACCTCCCGATCATCCTCACCCTGGGCGCGACGGCGGTCGCGATCTACAACGTCTTGTTCCTGTACGGTCTCAAACTCGCTCCCGCCAGCGACGGGGCGATCATCGTCCCCGGGTTCGCCCCGGTGTTTACCGCGATCGTGGCCTGGCTCATCCTGCGCGAGCGCGCGAGCACCTGGGCGATCGCCGGCTTTGTCACCGCGTTCGCCGGACTGTATCTGGTCATGAGCCCAAGCGGCGCGCAGTCGTCGAACCGGCTCCTTGGAGATGTGTTCTTTGTGCTGGGCGCGCTGTGCTGGGGGATTTACGCGGTCGCGGGCAGGTCGGCGACGAAGCGTTTCACGTCCGTCTCTGCCACCCTGTACGGCAACGTCGCCGGCACGCTCATGCTGCTGCCGTTTGCTATCGTCGAACGAGGATGGGAAGCGCTGGCTGCTGCGCCTGCGGTGTCGTGGATCGGCCTGCTCTACCTCGCGTCCTTCGGCACCGTGTTCGCGTTTGTCTTCTTCGTTGAGGGCGTCAAGCGCATCGGCGCCGGACCCGCAAGCGCGTTTGCGTTCCTGGTCCCGATCATCGGCGTGGTCTCATCTGTGATCCTGTTGGACGAGCGGATGACGCTCGTCTCGGTGCTCGGCAGCATTCTTGTCCTGTTCGGTTTATGGCTCGTACAGCGAAGGGCCCCCACACGCCTGGCGCGGGTACATCAGCGCACGTAGGGACCGACGGCACGCGGCCCGAAATCAGCCGTTATCATGGCCAAGCCCCGAAACGCAAACGAAGGCTGGGAGCATTACCTCATGGGGGGCGATCCTTTGCCGAAGTGGCAGCGCCGGATGTTTCGCGCGCTCCCGCACGATCCCCGCTGCAAGTTGTGCAGCGTCCCCTTTGAAGGGATCGGCGGACGGTGGATGCGGATGGCCGGCTACGGCCGCTCCCGCAAGAACCCGCGGTTTTGCAACATCTGCGAAATGCACCTGCAAAAGAGCCGCGGCGGGTCGGAGGTCCCCCTCAGCTTTCTGTTTGCCGATGTTCGCGGGTCAACTGCCCTCGCCGAACGGATGTCGGCCGCTGAGTTCAGCACGCTACTCAACCGTTTTTACGCGGTCGCGAATCGGGTGCTGATCGAGAGCGACGCATGGGTGGACAAGCTTGTGGGAGATGAAGTCGTTGCCTTCTTTCCCCCATACGTGGCCAACCATCCCCGGCAGGCGCTCCTCACCGGACTGGAGCTGCTCCAGGTGACCGGACACCGCGACCCCGGCGGCCCCTGGATCCGTGTGGGTGTCGGGGTGCACACGGGCCGCGCATTCTTCGGAGCCGTCGGGACGGCGGAGACCATTACCGACGTCACCGCGCTCGGCGACAACGTGAATATCGCGGCGCGCCTAGCCCAGCTTGCCGGACCGGGTGAGTTGCTCATCAGTGAAGCGGCCTACGTCGCCGCCGGGGTGGAGCTGAAGGATGCAGAACCCCGCACACTCGACCTCAAGGGTCGTAGCGAGCCGATCGTCGCCCGCCTTGTGCGCGTGACGCCCGCGTTCGTCGCTGCCCCGTAGTCCCGTTACGGAGCGCCGTCAAGCCGAGCAACCTCCTCTTCCGTCAACGACCATCCGAGCGCCCCTGCGTTCTCCCTGGCCTGCGCGCCGGTTTTCGCGCCGGGAATCGGCAGTGTTCTTTTGACGATGCACCAATTGAGGGCCACTTGAGCCATCGTCTTACCCCGTGACTGCGAGATCTCACGAAGCGCAGCCAGCAGGGGCGTGATTCTCTCGAAGATCTGGCGCGTGAATCGTCTCCCGCGCATCCCGCCCGGGCGATTATCGGGAGTGTACTTGCCCGAGAGAATACCCTTGCCCAACGGTCCGTAGGCGATGAGGGTGATGCCGAGCTCGCGGCACGCGTCGAGCACCCCGTTCTCAAGCGGCTCCCGATCGATCAGGCTGAACTTCACCTGGTTGCTGGCCAAAGCGAGTCCATGCCTGCTCAGTGCTTCGTGTGCGCGCTGCATCTGCTCGGCAGAATAATTCGAGACACCAACCGCGCGGATCAACCCCGTATGATAGACATCACTCATGGCGTCCATCCAGGTCTCAATCGCAACCGGCGGAAGCGGCACGTGCATCTGATACAGATCGACGGTGCGCAGGCTAAGGCGCGCCAGACTGCGCTCCAGCGCCTTCGCCAATGAGCCGCCCGTGAGGCGGGTAGGGAACGGCATGAACTTGGTGCCGACCACGACAGCCGCATGCGTCTTGTGGATGAATTCACCCAGGAACCTCTCAGACCGCCCGCTGCCGTAGACTTCCGCGGTGTCGAAGAATGTCAACCCAGCGCGGACGCTCTCGTCGAATGCTTCCCAGACGTCCTTCTCTGCGAAGCTCTGGCCGAACCCCCAGTACATCTTGTCGCCCCACTGCCAGGTGCCGACTCCGACGGCGGGAACGCGAGGACCATTTACGCCTAAGGTGAGGGTCTGCGGCATAGGGTCACCGAGACCAGTTCGCGAATTACCCCTCAACTTCCAGCCCCGGAGCGATACCTATGGTTGTGAACGGCAGGCAGGCTCTCGCCGTCTCCCTCGACGCGCGCGCTCTATCGACGACGGAGCGGATCCTCGACAGGCTGTTCACATCGCACCGGCCCTTTACGGTCCGCCTGTGGAACGGGCGATCGTACCCCGCTGAAGGGACCTCGAGGTTTACCCTGGTGATCACGCATCCCGGCGCGCTCCGGCGGATGCTGCTGCCCCCGTCCGACCTGACCATGGGCGAAGCGTTCGTGCGTGGCGACTTTGATGTCGAGGGCGATCTCGAGGCAGCGGTCGAGACCATCGTTGAAGCCGCCTCTCATCGCTCCGTCCGCGATTGGATCAAAGTCGGATTGTGGGCGCTCGCGCTGCCCCGCATCGCGGCCAACGGAAGGATCCCCGCGCGTGCGCAGCTCCGGGGGCGAAAACATTCCCTGGAGCGAGACCGCAGGGCCGTACGATACCACTACGACGTCGGCAACGACTTCTATTCGATGTGGCTGGACCGCCGTATGGTGTACTCCTGCGCCTACTTCCCGACGGGGAGTGAAGATCTCAACACCGCCCAGGAAGCGAAGCTCGAGCACATCTGCCGGAAGCTCCGTCTGCAGCCGGGAGAACGACTGCTCGATATTGGCTGCGGCTGGGGCGGGTTGGTGATGTACGCGGCAGAGCGGTACGGCGTGCGCACGGTCGGTGTGACCTTGAGCGAACCGCAGGCGCGCTACGCGCAAAAGCAGATCGTGGCCCGTGGCCTCGCGGATCGCGCGGAGGTCCGGGTGTGCGACTACCGTGAGGTCACCGACGGCCCGTACGACAAACTCGTCAGCGTCGGGATGTTCGAGCACGTGGGCCGCAGCCGTCTCCCCGAATACTTCCGCCGCGCGTGGGAGCTGCTGCGTCCGGAAGGACTCTTCCTCAACCACGGCATCGCGGCGCGTGTCACGGGCGGCCTCCGCAAGGGGGTGGCCTCGGGCCCGTCGTTCATGCAGGCGCACATCTTCCCCGACGGTGAGCTCGAGCCCCTCGCCGAAACCCTGTCCGCGGCGGAGTCGGTCGGATTCGAAGTACGGGACGTCGAGAATCTCCGCGAGCACTACGCGCGCACGCTGCGTCTGTGGCTGCGGAATCTCGAAATGCAGAAAGATCGAGCCATAGCACTCGTTGGTGAAGGACGGTATCGTATCTGGCGGCTCTTCCTTGCCGCCTCCGCGCAGGGTTTCGCCGCCGGCCGGACTGAGGTGTGCCAGTCTCTCCTCGCCCGACCGGGTGCCTCCGGAAAGGTTCCGCTGCCTCTCTCTCGAGCCGACCTCTATGAGAGCGGGGCAGTCCCGAGCCGCGGCTAGTGCTCCACTAACTGTTCCATGAAATGAGCGCGGGGATGCTGCGGGCGCGGGGCGAGCGCCGCCAGCGCGTCACCTTCATGGAACTCTTCTTCGACCTCGTATACGTGGTCGCGGTGACCCAGCTGTCGCAGCGCCTGCTCGAGCACCTGAACGTCCACGGCGCGCTGCAAACACTCCTCTTGCTGCTGGCTGTGTGGTCCGCCTGGATCTACACCGCCTGGATCACCAACTGGTTCGACCCGGATCACCCCACGATACGCCTGATGCTGCTCGGGACCATGCTGGTCAGTCTGATCATGTCTGCGACGCTTCCGGCCGCGTTCGGAGAGCGGGGTCTGCTTTTCGCCGGTGCCTTTGTCGCAATCCAGGTCGGCCGCAACCTCTTCGTCGTCGCCGTCCTTGGTAGCGAGCCGAAGTTGCGGCGGAACTTCCAACGAATCCTGGCGTGGCTGGTGGCAGGCGGCATGATCTGGCTCGTCGGAGGGTTAGCACAGGGCCCGGCGCGGGAGGCGCTGTGGATAGCGGCCGTGATCGTGGACTACACCGGACCGATCCTCGGATTCTTCACGCCGGGTCTGGGTCGCTCGGAGACGACGGAGTGGACGATCACCGGCGCCCATCTGGCCGAGCGCTGCAACCTGTTCCTCATCGTGGCGCTCGGCGAATCGATCCTCGTGACCGGCGCCACTTTTGGGCGGCAGGAATTCTCCGCTCTGGCGCTGGCCGCGCTCGCGGTCGCGTTCCTCGGGAGCGTCGCCCTCTGGTGGATCTACTTCGATCGCGCTGCTGAGGCCAGCAGCGAGGTCATCGCCACCTCGGTCGACCCGGGACGCCTCGGCCGTTCAGCCTACACCTACTTTCATCTGCCGATGGTGGCCGGGATTATCGTCACTGCCGTCGGCGATGAATTGACGATCGCGCAGCCTGTCGGCCCGGCGAGCGCCGTGACCATCGTGGTGGTGTTGAGCGGGCCGGCCCTGTTTCTGGCCGGGCATGCCTTGTTCAAGTGGGCGGTGTTCGGCCATGTGTCGGTCCCTCGCGTGTTGGCGATTATTGCCCTCGCCGCCCTCGCGCCGGTCGGCCTGATTGTCGCGCCGCTCACTCTCGCAAGCGCGACGGTGTTGGTGCTGGCCGGCGTCGCCGCGTGGGACACGTGGATGCTCCGCTCCACCAGCCCCGCGCACCCCCTCACAACCCCGCATCATCAGTAGTCCGCATCATCAGTAGAAGGGACCACCCCCAATATAGCGAACACTAGTTCGCTAGTCCATACTTTGGGAGGGCGCCCAATGACGCTTCGACAGCTCCTCGACCGCCTTTCTTCCGACCCCCGCCGCGCCTCCAAGATCGCCTTCTGGCGTGAGATTCCCCCCAGACCTGCCCGGTTCGTGGAGTTCCCATACTCTCTTGACCAGAACCTGGTCTCTGCGCTTCGACGTCGCGGCATCGAGCAGCTCTACTCGCATCAAGGTGAAGCGTTTGAAGCCGTCCGCTCCGGCCGCCACATTACGGTCGTCACTCCCACCGCGAGCGGCAAGACGCTCTGCTACAACCTGCCGGTCTTGGACCGGATCCTGCGTGAACCGGGCGCACGCGCGCTCTACCTGTTCCCCACGAAAGCGTTGTCGGCTGATCAGGTCGACGAGTTACAGGGGCTGATCAAACTCCTCAACGCCGACATCAAGACGTTCACGTACGACGGCGACACCCCCGCCTCCGCGCGCCGGGCCATCCGCGCCGCCGGGCACGTCGTCGTCACGAACCCCGACATGCTGCACACGGCGATCCTGCCGCACCACACCAAGTGGCTCCGTCTCTTCGAGAACCTGCGCTACGTGATCATCGACGAGCTGCACCAGTACCGGGGTGTCTTCGGCAGCCACGTCGGCAACGTCATCCGCCGGCTGCGCCGCATCTGCCGGTTCTACGGCAGCGATCCGCAATTCATCTGCACCAGCGCGACCATCGGCAACCCAAAGGAGCACGCGGATCGACTCGTGGGCGACCCAGTCACGTTGATCGACCAGACCGGCGCCCCAAGCGGTGAGAAGGTGATCGCGTTCATCAACCCGCCGGTCGTCAACCGTGAGCTCGGCATCCGCCGCGACACGCTGATGGAGGTCCGCGATCTGGCCGGCGATCTCATCCACGACAGCATCCCCACCATCGTCTTCGGCCGCAGCCGCCTCACCGCGGAGCTCCTCACTACCTATATGAAGGATCTCGCCAAGGAGTACGGACATGATCCGGCGACTATCCAGGGCTATCGTGCGGGCTATCTGCCGAGCGAGAGGAGGGCGATCGAGCGCGGGCTGCGTGAGGGCACGATCCAGGCGGTTGCCTCGACCAACGCCCTGGAACTGGGGATCGACATCGGCCAGCTCGGCGCCGCGATCCTCGCCGGCTATCCCGGTTCGATCGCCTCGACGTGGCAGCAGATGGGCCGCGCCGGCCGCACGACCGACCTCTCCGCGGCGTTCCTCGTGGCGACGAGTGATCCGCTCGACCAGTACATCGTCCGCCACCCCGAGTACTTCTTCGACCACTCGCCCGAGCACGCGCTGATCAATCCCGACAACCTGCTCGTCCTGACGAGCCATCTCAAGTGCGCTGCCTTCGAGCTGCCCCTCGGCGTCAACGAACCATACGGCGCCACAGGAGTCAATGACATCATGCGCGCACTCGCCGAGCAGAAGATCGTGCATGGCGACGGAGCGCGCTGGCACTACGTCGCCGAGCGTTTCCCGGCCGAGGACGTGAGCCTGCGGTCGGCCTCAACCGAGAACGTCGTCATCATCGATCAGACCAACCACGCCAGGCCCGACGTCGTCGGTGAGGTCGATCTCAACTCCGCGCCGGGGTTCGTGCATGAAGATGCCATCTACATTCACCTCGGCCAGCAGTTCCACGTGGAGCGGCTCGATTGGGAGCAGCGCCGCGCGTACGTCAAGCGCGTGAACGTGGATTACTACACTCAGGCCGAGATCGCCGTCGGCATCAACGTCATCAACGAGGATGGCTCCGCGCCCGACACGCTCCCGCGCGCACACGGCGAGGTGGTCGTCTCCTATCGGCCCACCATCTTCAAGAAGCTCAAACTCTTCACGCAGGAGAACGTCGGGTGGGGGAAGATCCACCTCCCCGAAGGGACGTATCACACCACCGCGGCGTGGTGGATCGTCAACCCCGCCGTCATCGCGGGCCCATCCCTTCCATGGCCCAACGACCGCCTCCAGGGGGCGCTCGCCGCCCTCTCCTACGCGCTGGTGAACATCGCGCCCGCATACTTGATGTGCGACCGCCGCGACCTTGGTCGCGTGTACGAGATCCGCTCTCCGCACACGGCGCGCCCGACGATATACGTCTATGAGGTTCTGCCCGGCGGCGTCGGCCTCGCCGAGCGCATGTTCCGCCTCCACGACGAGCTCATGCGCGCCGCAATCGAGTTGATCGAGCACTGCGGGTGTGAGCAGGGCTGCCCGTCGTGCGTCGGCCCGGTGCTCGAAGTCGGAAACACCGGGAAAGCCGACGCGCTCCAGATCCTCCGAAGCGCCCGCCTGCACACGGTCATGTAATGCCGAGCGAAGCGAAGGCATGCTCTTTGTCTTTTGATCTCCGTCGGAAGACATGGCCCCTCGACCACGTCCACGCCCACATGCCGCTAGAAACCGCTGCCCAAATCGGTCGGGCCGTGGGTCCAACTGGTGAGCGCGTCGCCTGGCTCGACACCGAGACGACCGGCCTCGCCGGCGGCACCGGCACCTATGTCTTCCTCGTCGGCATCGGCGCGGTGGAAGATGGTAACTTCGTCCTGACCCAGTACTTCATGCGCGACCTCGGCGGCGAGATCGACATGCTCGAGGCCCTTGCCGAGCACTTGCGCCGCTTCGACGCTCTCGTGACCTTCAACGGCAGCCGCTTCGACCTGCCGCTGCTGCAGACGCGATTTCTGCTCTCACGCCTGCGCCACGACTTCGAACAATCAGAGCACCTGGATGTGATGTCGCTGGCACGGCGCCTTTGGTACCGGCGCCTGGGTGGCTACAGCATGGCCCTGCTCGAGCAGATGGTCCTCAAGGTGGACCGCTTCGTGGACGTGGCCGGCTGGATGATCCCCTCGCTATATGTGCAGTATTTGCAGACCGGCGACCTGGAGGCGATCGAGCCCATCTTTGCCCACAACGCGGCAGACCTGCTCTCGCTGCTCTCTCTGCATGGCCTGACGGGGGAGATGGTGACGCATCCGCAGCAAACACGCGTGGCGGTGGATTGGTCGGGACTGGGACACCTCCTGGACGCGCGCCGAGAGTGCGCAGCCGCGGCGGAGTGCTACCGGGTCGCCCTCGTCGACGAACGCGATCCCTCAGTCCGCCGGCGGACTGTGACCGCCCTGGCGCGGCACTTACGACGGACCAGGCAGACGATGGAGTTGCTGGAGTTGTGGGACGGGGAGATCCAGCGGGAAGTATTGCCGGGCTGGCTCATCCTGGAGCGCCTGGCAATGCTCTGGGAGTGGGAGCTGAAAGACGCGCGGCACGCACTGGCGTGC
>Ga0209853_1000486_pt1 | contig 11122 bp, 13 predicted proteins | sample GWRWS1_30_40_FD_187224 | JGI IMG/M metagenome (GOLD analysis project Ga0209853, IMG submission 187224) | Riverbed sediment microbial communities from areas with vegetation nearby in Columbia River, Washington, USA - GW-RW S1_30_40 (SPAdes)... | ecosystem: Environmental > Aquatic > Freshwater >...
GCATGGCAGTCGCGCTCATGTGCGCAGTCGCAGTGGGCGTGCTGTTGACCGGAGTGGCGATCCACGACGACCGCGGACTCGTCCAGGAAGCGATGGCCGCGCCGCAGGCGGACGCCGGCGATCGCGCTGGCTACTTCCCCGCGCAGTTCCCGACGCCGCGAGGGGTCCCCGAAGCCCATGTCGAGGCGTTCTGAGCGGCCGGCCAAAGGAGAACACCATGGAAGCGCTCTTCACCGTCATCGCGGCCCTTGGATTGGTCGGTTCGGTTGCGCTCATCGGCTGGGGCATGGTGCTGTGCGTCGGGTACGGGTTCGGCATCGGTGCCGTCGGCCCCGAGCGCGCTGCGCGCGGCGAGGGTCCGGCAATGGGCGTGTAAGGGCGCCTCGACCACGCGGCGACGGGCGGTGGTAGCCGGACGGCCTAGGCAGTCCGTTGACTACCGCCCGGAGCGCGTGGCGCCTAGAGTGATCGCAAGCCAGTCCGGGGAAAAAGCATGAGATCTGGGAAAGCGACTTTGGTGTCGTTCGAAGCCGCGTCGGCATCCGAGGGTTTGGAATGGGCGCATGAGCTCCTCGGCAGAGCTCGCCGGGCCGCCGTACGGGCCCGCCTTCGCGCCGTGGCCGACCGCCCCGTGGTGCGGCTCGCGGCGTGCGGCCTGTTTGTCAGCGCGGTGGCGGGCATGGTGTGGTGGGCTACCGGCCTCCTGGCGCACCTGTGAGGACCGCGTCCACGTGCCTGCCCGCGGCCAGGTGAATACGTCACAAGGTGGCCGGGAATCCTGGCCGCCCGCGCGACCGGGTCGCGCCTAAGCTGTCATCAAGATCAATTGCCGGCTGTTGCTGCGGAAGAGGAGGCGAGCATGGAACCGATCCTGGACTTCGTGGCGGAGATCGCCCTGTGGGGCTCGGTCGCTCTCATCCTATGGGGCGCGATGCTGACGCTGCAGCAGGTGTTCGCTTCGGAGCGGAAGCGAGGCGTGGCGCGGCAAAGGGCCGAGCGCGGAGAACCCACCGGCCGCGAGCGCCACGCGGAGCTCGCCCTGGGGGTAATTGGCGCGGCGCTCGCGCTTGCCGCTTACGACGTCACGGCTCGAGACACGACTTCACGCGTCCTGGACGTGAGCTGCGTCCAAGACCGCACCGCCTGGATTGAACCGACCGACCGCGCGGTGGACCCGCGCCCGATGGCCAACTGATTGCTCCTCTGCCCTCTCCCCGAGGGTTTCAGCCTCTCCTTGTGGAGAGGCTTTTTTTCGCCGGAGGCCAGCGGCCTCCGGCGAAAGAAAGCCGGGCCATCGCACGAAGTGAGCGCGGGGTTTCGTCGAACCCAACTGCCTGGGTTCGACGCCGCGCGAACCGGCACGCCTTGCAGGGCGTGCCGTGGGGAGACCCCCCTTGCAGATCGCCCCGCCGCGTGCGTCGCGACTACCCGGGCCGCACCTCGAGCACGATCTTGCCGATGTGCGCGCTCGACTCCATGAGCTCGTGGGCCGCGCGCGCACCGGCGAGCGGGAAGGTCTTGTGGACGACGCTCTTCAGCTGGCCCGACTCGAACAGGGGCCAGACGTGCTCGGTGAGCGCCTTGGCGATCGCCGCCTTCTGCTCCACCGTGCGCGGCCGGAGCGTCGAGCCGGTGAAGGTGAGCCGCTTGACCAGGATCGGCAGGGCGTCGAAGTCCACGATCTTCGCCTCCTTCAGGAACGCGATCTGCACGAGCCGCCCCTCGAGCGCGAGCGAGCGGATGTTCTTCATCACGTAATCGCCGCCGACCATGTCGAGGATCACGTCGACCCCGCGCTTCCCCGTCAGCTGCCAGACCTCCGCCGCCCAGTCCCGGCTGCGGTAGTTGAGCGCGACGTCCGCGCCCATCTGCCTGCAGTACGCGCACTTCTCGTCGGTGCCGGCCGTCGTGTACACGCTCGCGCCGCCGAGCACCTTCGCGAGCTGGATCGCCGCGAGACCGATGCCGCCCGAGCCGCCGTGGACGAGGATCGATTCGCCCGCCTTCAGCCGTCCCCGCGTCATCACGTTGTCGTAGACGGTGAACCAGTTCTCCGGGAGCGATGCGGCCTCCTTGACCGACAGCCCCTTCGGGACGGGCAGGCAGTGCGCGGCGGGCGTGGCGCAGTACTCCGCGTAACCGCCGCCCGGCGTGAGCGCGCACACGACGTCACCCGCTTTCCAGTGCGTCACGTCTGGCGCCGTCTCGACGATCCGACCGGCGACCTCGAGCCCGAGGATCGGCGACGCGCCCGGCGGCGGTGGGTAGCTGCCGGAGCGCTGCATGATGTCGGGCCGGTTCACGCCGGCGCAGTGCACCTCGATCAGCACCTCGCCGGGCTTGAGCGTGGGCTTCGGTCCCTCGGCGAGCTTCATCACGCTCGCGGGGCCGCCCTGGCCGTGGTCGATGTAGCGCATGGGTCAGCGTCCGGTCATTTCACGAGCACGTGCTCGACCAGCGTCGCCCAGTAGCTCGCGCCGATCGGCAGGCAGTCGTCGTTGAAGTCGTAGCGCGGGTTGTGCAGCATGCAGCCGCCGTCGCCCGGCCCGTTGCCGATCCAGACGTAGCAGCCGGGCTTCGCCTGCAGCATGAAGGCGAAGTCCTCGGCGCCCATCGTCGGCTGGAGGTCGGTGCGCACGTTTTCCTCCCCGACGACTTTCGCGATCGCTGCGGCCGCGACCGCCGTCTCGCGCGGGGCGTTGATCGTCGGCGGGTAGCGGCGCTCGTACCGGACCGTGCTCGACGTGCCGTAGGCGGCGTCGATGCCGGCGCAGATGCGGCGGATGCCGCGCTCGATCTCATCCTGGATCTCCGGGCGGAACGCACGCGTCGTGCCGCGGAGCAGGGCCTGACCGGGGATCACGTTCCAGGTGTCGCCGGCGTGGAATTGGGTGACGGTCACCACGACCGGGTCGACCGGGTTCACGCTGCGGCTCGGGATCGTCTGCAGGGCCTGGACGAGCGCGGCGCCGGCGACGACCGGGTCGATCCCGTTGTGCGGCATCGCGGCGTGCGCGCCGCGACCGGTGAGCGCGATCTCGAAGATGTCGAACGACGCCATCATCGGCCCGGGGAGCACGCCGAACTGGCCCACCGCCATGCCGGGCCAGTTGTGCATGCCGTACACCGCGTCGCAGGGGAACCGCTCGAACAGGCCCTCCTCGACCATCGCCCGCCCGCCGCCCTCGTTCTCCTCGGCGGGCTGGAAGATGAAGTGCACGGTGCCGTCGAACCCCCGCGTCGCGGCGAGGTACTTCGCCGCGCCGAGCAGCATCGCGGTGTGCCCGTCGTGCCCGCATGCGTGCATCCGGCCGTCGTAGGTGGAGCGGTGCGCGAACGTGTTCTCCTCCCGGATGGGGAGCGCGTCGAGGTCGGCGCGCAACCCGATCGCGCGCGTCCCCTTGCCGGCGCGCAGGCTCGCGACGACGCCGGTCTTCGCGAGGCCGCGGTGCACCTCCAGTCCGAACGCGGTCAGCAGCCCGGCGACGACGTTCGACGTGCGGTGCTCCTCGAACGCGGTCTCGGGATGCGCGTGAAGGTCGCGCCGCCAGGCGGTCATCTCGCCGTGCAGCTCGCCGATCCGATCGATGATCGTCATGCGCGAAGTCGCTCGTGCCCGGGGGTTCCGGGACGGCGCCGATGATATCATCGGCCGTCGCCGATTCCGCGACGGCCCATGCGTCAGCACATCCACGGCATCGATCACGTCGTCATCGTCGTGCGCGACCTCGACGTCGCGCGCGATACGTTCGCGCGGATGGGCTTCACGGTCACGCCCCGGGGCTTCCACACCGTCGGCTCGCAGAATCACTGCGTGATGTTCGGCCGCGACTACGTCGAGCTGCTGGCGAGCCCCGAGGCGAACCCGCACCCGTCGCGGCAGTACTACACCGAGTTCGCTAGGCAGGGTGAGGGGCTCGCCGCGATCGCGCTGCAATCGCGGAACGCGCGGGGCGCGTATACCGAGCTGCTGTGGGCGGGCTTCGGTCCGACCGACCCGCTCGACCTCGCGCGTCCGGTCGAGCTTCCGGGGGGCACGCGCGACGCGAAGTTCCGGATCACGCAGATCCCGCCCGGCGCGACGCCCGGAGGGCGCGTCTTCGTGTGCGAGCACCTCACGCGCGATCTCGTGTGGCGGCCCGAGCATCAACGGCACGCGAACGGCGCGACCGAGCTCGCCGCGGTCGCGATTCTCTGCGACGACGTCCCTCGAGCCGTGAAGCCCTACGAGCGGCTGTTCGACGTCAAGGCGAAGGAGATCGCGGAGGGATTACTGGTCGAAACCGGGGGCGCGCCGCTCGCGTTCGTTACCGCGCAGTCGCTCGCGAGGCGGCTGCCGGAAGTCTGGGTAAGCGCTCGACCGGTGCCGCTCATGGCGGTGCTCTTCGTTCGCGTCGCCGACCGGAAAGCCGCCGCCGCGGCGCTCGGGGCACGGGGGCTCGAGCCCGCGCGGATGCCCGACGGCTCGATCGCGCTCGGCGCGGATGTCGCGCACGGCATCGCCGTCGTCTTCGGCTGAGCACGCTCGCGCGTTATGCGTCTCATGGGACCCAGCGACCGGATCCTCGTCACGGCCGTCGCGCTGTCGCTCGCGATTCACCTCGCGGTGCTGTTCGGCACGCCCCGCTTCGACCTCGGGTGGGTCGATGACCCCGTACCCCCCGCGCCGCTCGAAGCGACGCTCGTGGCGCGCGAAGAGCCGCCGGCCACGCTGGCACCCGCCCCGCCGGCGCGGAAGCCAAAATCGCGCCCGACACGGCCGGCGCCGGCCGCTGTGGCGCCTGCGCAGCTTGCCTCGGCGTCGCTGCTCGACGCGCCTTCCCCGGACGGCGAAGCGGATCCGGGCGCGCCCGAGCGCGCCGAAAGCCCGGTGCCCGAGAGTCCGGCGGAAGTCGCCGAGCAGCCGGCGCCGGACCCGACCGTCGAGGCGCCTGCGTCCACCGACTACCCGCTCCGGCGCGCGCGGCTCGTCTATGACCTCTGGTACCTGACCAGCCTGGAGGCGAATAACCCGACCAAGGTCGGCCAGGTGACCCACCGCTGGTCGCACGACGGTCGGAGCTACCAGGTCGAGTCGGTCACCGAAGCCGTCGGGTTCCTGTCCCTCGTCTTCAACGGGAGGTTCGTGCAGCGCTCGACCGGCGAGATCCGTCCCGACGGGCTTCAGCCCGCGCAGTACACGCTGGACCGCGGTCGCGGGGACCGGACCGAGGTCGCGCGCTTCGACTGGGCGGAGCGCACGCTCGCGCTCGCCTGGAAGGGCGAGTCGCGAACGCTGCCGCTGCCCGCCGCCGCGCAGGATCCGCTGTCGATGATGCACCAGCTCTACTTCCTGCAGCCGGTGTCGGCGTCGGGGACGGTCGCCGTCGCGACGAGCCGCAAGCTCTACCGGTCGTTCGTCGCGCTCGTCGGCGAGGACACGCTCGCGACGCCGCTCGGTGCGGTGCGGACGCTGCGCTTCCGGCGCGTGGAGCCGGACGGCGCGGCGGCGGAGCTCTGGGCCGATCTCGACCGCAATCTCCTGCCGGTGCGCATCCGCGCGGTCGACCGGAAGGGCAACGTGCTCGACCAGATGATCCGCGAAGCCGAGCTCGAGCCGGCCGAGCCCGCCGGCAACTGACCGCTCCCGGTCTCCTGATTAGCGACGAAGCTCAGCTATCGCGGGGGATTTACAAGGGGCCTTGGCCCCTTGTTCCTTCGGGGATATACAAGGGGGAGTCCTCCCCTTGTTCGTACGAAATCTCTAGCTGATTCGCCATGATGCTCAGCGGAGCTGAGCATCATGGCGAATCAGAGCCCATCTTGAGCAGCCGCGCGACGTCGCGCGCGAAGTAGGTCAGGACGCCGTCGGCCCCGGCGCGCTTGAACGCGAGCAGCACCTCGGGCACGCACTTCGCCTCGTCGAGCCAGCCCGCCTGGAACGCGGCCTTGAGCATCGCGTACTCGCCGCTCACCTGGTAGACGAACGTCGGCGCCTTGAACTCGTCCTTCACGCGCCGGACGATGTCGAGATAGGGCATCCCGGGCTTGACCATCACCATGTCGGCGCCCTCCTGCAGGTCGAGCCCCACCTCCCACAGCGCCTCGTCGGAGTTCGCCGGGTCCATCTGGTAGGTGAGCTTGTTGCCCTTGCCGAGCGCCGCGGCGGAGCCGACCGCATCGCGGAACGGGCCGTAGAACGCCGACGCGTACTTCGCCGAGTAGGCCATGATCCGCGTGTGGATGAGCTTGCGCGCCTCGAGCGCGGCGCGGATCGCGCCGATGCGCCCGTCCATCATGTCCGACGGCGCGACGATGTCGACGCCCGATTCGGCCTGGGTCAGGGCCTGCTTCTCGAGGACGGCGAGCGTCTCGTCGTTGAGGATGTAGCCGGCCTCGTCGATGACGCCGTCCTGGCCATGGCTCGTGTACGGGTCGAGCGCGACGTCGGTCATCACCCCGAGCTCGGGGAAGCGGCTCTTCAGCGCTGCGATCGCCCGCGGAATCAGGCCGGCCGGGTTGGTCGCTTCCCGGCCGTCCGGAGTCTTGAGGGCGGGCTCGATGGCGGGGAATAACGCAATGGTCGGGATGCGCAGCTCCAGCGCGGCTTCCGCGGCGGGGAGCAGGCGGTCGACGGTGTAGCGGACGACGCCCGGCATCGAGGGGACCGGCTGCTCGGTGTTCTTGCCCTCGATGATGAAGACCGGCCAGATCAGGTCGTTGGCGGTGAGCACATGCTCACGCCGCATCCGGCGGGAAAAGTCGTCGCGGCGCATGCGCCGCATCCGCACCGCCGGGTAGTTGCCGTACACGTTCATCGCTCCGCTCCGAGTCCGTTATTTCCGATCCAGATCAAAGGCTTGCCCACAGTGTCCGCACACGGCATCCGGCTTGCTTCAGGGCCCCGGGAACCTTTTCCTCGGGCGCGGACTCATAAGCGTAGACGGTTTCGATCGTCTCCCGCTTCTCCTCCCTGAGCGGGTGCCTTAATCACATTTAAGGCGTTTAGCCCCAGGCTTTCCCCTTTGGCCCGGGGCTTTTTTATGCCCGCTCGCCGGCGCGGCCGGCGGGTCGCTCACCCGCCCGGCAAGCCAGCCGGAAAACACTGCCTCCGCTTCCTCGACGCCGGTGCGCCGGAGGCTCGAGAAGAGCTGCGCCGTGTAATCGCTGCCGAGCCGGCTCAGGCGTTCGCGCACGCGCTGGAGGGCGGCGGTCGCCTCGGTTCGGGAGAGCTTGTCGGCCTTCGTGAGCAGGACGTGGATCGGACGGGCGGTCGGCCGGAACCAGGCGAGCATGATCTCGTCGCGCTCGGTGAGCGGGTGCCGCGCGTCCATGATCAGCGCGAGCCCGCACAGGCTCGCGCGGGTCTGGAGGTAGCCGCTGAGGGTCTCCTCCCAGTGACGACGCATCGCGTCGGGCACCTTCGCATAGCCATAGCCCGGCAGGTCCGCGAGGATCCCGCCGCCCGCGAGGCGAAAGAGGTTGATGGTCTGCGTGCGACCCGGCGTCTTGCTGACGAACGCGAGCCGCGCGCGGTTCGCGAGCGTATTGATCGCGCTCGACTTGCCGGAGTTGGAGCGCCCCGCGAACGCGATCTCGGGTTCCCGGGGCGGCGGCAGGTCCTGCAGGTGGTGCGCCGAGGCGATGTAGGTTGCGTTCTGAAACAAGGACATCCGAGGGCGGGGGCGTTCGTGGTTAGAATAGCAGCCTTTTTCGCGTCATCGAACAACACGAAAGGGGAGTCATGACGTTCCGCCCGACGCTCCTCGCCGCGGCGCTCGCGAGCGGCGCCGTTCTCGCCGCCGAGCCGCCGCCGAGCGCCGATCTCGCGAAGGGTCAGCGGGTCGCATCCCAGGTCTGCGCCGCATGCCACGGCCCCGAGGGGAACAGCATCGGCCCGGCCAACCCGAAGCTCGCCGGGCAGATCCCGGAGTACATGGCGAAGCAGCTCATGAACTTCAGGCCCGGACAGGACAACAAGTCGGCGGAGCGACCGAACAACATCATGGCGGCGTTCGCAGCGGCCCTGTCGCCCGACCAGATGCGCGACGTGTCGGCCTACTACGCGAGCCAGAAGCTCATCCCGGAGAAGGCGAAGAATAAGGCGACGATCGAGCTCGGGCAGAAGATCTTTCGCGCGGGCATCGCCGACAAGGACGTGCCCGCCTGCGCCGGCTGTCACGGGCCGGCGGGGGCCGGGGTGCCGATCCAGTACCCCGTCCTCGCCGGGCAATACGCCGAGTACATCGAGGCCCAGCTCAAGGCGTTTCGCAGCGGCGAGCGGGCGAACGATCCCAACAGGATGATGCGGACGGCCGCGTCGCGCCTCTCCGACCCGGAGATCAAGGCGGTCGCGGACTACATCGCCGGCTTGCGCTGACGCGCTCGGGCGATGCTCACGCCGACCGCCGAGGACGTTCGACGCCGCCGTGGTCGGCGCTCCGCATGATGCACTCTGGTCCTGCGCGCTCGCGGTGTTCGCCGTGCTTTCTGTGGTGGTTGTCTCTCGAGCCGTGCCGAGCGCCTTCGACCGCGCCGGGCGAGAAGCTGTTCACACCCGCCGCGGCCGACGCGGAATAACGGGACCGAACCCGGTGTTCTTCCCGGTAGACGCAGTGCGGGAGATCGGTGCACGGGGAAAAGCGGGTGGGATGACGACGCGGCTCGGACTCGCGGGCCTGGTCGCAGCGGTTGCGGGTTGCGCCTGGGTTGCGCTCGCGGCGGTGCCGGTGACGAACGAGGGCGATGTCCTCGTCGACCAGAACGGGATGACGCTCTACACTTTCGACCGGGATCCGGAGCTGAAGAGCGTGTGCAACGCACAGTGCGCGGCGAACTGGCCGCCGCTCATCGCCGCCGCGGGGGCGAAGCGGGCGGGCCGCTACGCGATCATCGCGCGCGACGATGGCGGCCGGCAGTGGACGTACAAGGGCAAGCCGCTCTATCTCTCGGGCAAGGACCGGAAGGCGGGCGATCGCAGCGGCGACGGCGTCGACAATCTGTGGCGCGTCGCGAGGCCTTGACCGCCGAGCGAGTTGCATGAACCCGGAGCGAATCGCCGAGCACATCCCGCGGTTGCGGCGCTATGCGCGGGCGCTCGCGGGCGACCAGCATGCCGCCGACGACCTCGTGCAGGACACGCTCGAGCGGGCGATCAACAAGCGCCATCTCTGGCGGCCCGACAGCGATCTCCGCGCATGGCTGTTTGCGATCATGCACAACGTATTCGTGAACCAGCTGCGAAGCCGGCAGGCGCATCCGGAGGACGCGCTCGACGACGACGCGCTGCCGGCGGTCGCGCCGACCGACGGCGCGCGGCTCGAGGTCCGCGACCTGCAGACCGCGCTCGCGCTGCTGTCGCCGGAGCAGCGCGAGGTGGTGCTGCTCGTCGGGCTCGAGCAGCTGACGTACGCGGAAGCGAGCCACGCGCTCGGGATCCCGATCGGCACGGTGATGTCGCGGCTGTTCCGGGGCCGCGAGCGTCTGCGCCTGCTGGTGACCGGCGCGCAGCCCGTACCGGCGTTGAAGATCGTGAAATGAAGCTCTCGGAGAACGAACTGCACGCCTACGTCGACGATCGGCTCGACGCCGAGAGTCGCCGCGCGGTCGACGCGCATCTCGCGCAGGCGCCCGAAGACGCCGCGCGCGTCGCCGCCTATCGCGAGCAGAACGCGGCGCTCCATGCGGCGTTCGATCCGGTGCTCGACGAGCCCGTGCCGGATCGTCTGCGCCGCAGCGACGCCGGCCGGCGGGCGACGTCGGGGGTCGCGGTCGCCGCGGGATGGCTCGCGCTCGGCGCGATCATCGGCTGGTTCGCGAATTCCCTGCTCACCGACCGGCCGCACGCGCTCATGTCGTTCTCGCGCCAGGCGGCGCTCGCGCACGCGGTGTACTCGCCCGAGGTGCGCCATCCGGTCGAGGTCGGGGCGGCCGAGCAGGAGCACCTCGTCAACTGGCTGTCGAAGCGCGTCGGTGCGAAGCTGCGGGCGCCGGTGCTGACCGCCGAGGGTTACGAGCTCGTCGGTGGGCGGCTGCTGCCCGGCGAGAGCGGCGCGGTGGCGCAGTTCATGTACCAGGACGGGAAGGGCAAGCGCCTCACCCTCTACGTCTCGCGGCTCGGTGGCAAGCAGCGCGACACCGCGTTCCGGTTCAGCCAGGAAGACAAGGTCTCGGTCTTCTACTGGATCGACGGGCCGCTCGGCTACGCGCTGTCGGGCGAGCTCCCGAAGGCCGACCTGCTCAACGTCGCCACGACGGTTTACAAGCAGATCAATCCCTGAGCCGGACCGGGCGGTCCGGCATCCCGGCCTTTTCGCAAACCACCATAGTGGTTTCGCGTCTCGGGAAGCGCGGCTCTAGATTCCTCCCCCTTAGGGGACATCGCGCTTGCCATTCCCGAGCGCGAATCCCTTGATTCCTCTACGCACTCGAGCCTTCGCGCGGAGCACGGCTGCGCGTTCGCGCCCGCATGCTTGCGCAGGCGCGCCGCCGCCGTTAATCTCAAACTCCGCCCGCCGCCGTGGGCGGCCTGGTCCACAACAACACGACCCGAGGAGCAGACCATGACCGACGCCACTCGTCCCATCGACAGCGAGCGGGCGGAGCGCAGCCGCCGCGAGTTCCTCGCGCAACTCGCCGGACTCGGCGCGTTCGCCGCCGCAGGCAATGCGTTCGTTCCGGAGGCGCTCGCCCAGGCCGCGAAACCGCCGGCCGATCCGGCCGGCACCGTGCCCAACGCCGACGTGCTCGCGGGCAAGGTGCAGGGGTTCCAGCCGCACTCGGAGCGGCCGCTCACCGGCAGCGTCCCGGCGCAGATGCACGACTTCGACGTCACGCCGAGCGACCGGATGTTCATCCGGAACAACCTGCTCACGCCCGACCTCGACGCGTCGAAGCACGTCCTGCGGGTGCGCGGGCTGGTCGACAAGCCGCTCGAGCTGTCGCTCGCCGAACTGAAGAAGCTGCCGTCGTTCACGACTCAGGCGATGGTCGAATGCGCGGGCTCCGGCCGCAGCGCTTATCAACCCAAGGCGAGCGGCACATCCTGGCTCGAAACCGGCGGGATGGGCTGCCCGCGGTGGACCGGAGTGAGCCTGTCGGAGGTGCTCCAGCTCGCCGGCGTGAAGCCGAACGCCGTGCACGT
>Ga0209853_1000488_pt1 | contig 11112 bp, 10 predicted proteins | sample GWRWS1_30_40_FD_187224 | JGI IMG/M metagenome (GOLD analysis project Ga0209853, IMG submission 187224) | Riverbed sediment microbial communities from areas with vegetation nearby in Columbia River, Washington, USA - GW-RW S1_30_40 (SPAdes)... | ecosystem: Environmental > Aquatic > Freshwater >...
CGTGAACCCGACGGGGCCGATCCACGTGGGCCGCGCGCGGAACCCGGTCATCGGGGACAGTCTCGCCCGGATCCTGCGCAAGGCGGGGTTCCCCCTCACGACCGAGTACCTCGTGAACGACGTCGGGAGGCAGATGGTCCTCCTGTACTGGGGCGTCACCCACCTGAAGCCGTCCGACGTGGCCCCCCCGCAATCCGCGAAGGAGGACCACGCGCTGCTCCCGTACTACGTGAAGGCGAACGAGCTCGCGGAGAATGACCCGAACGTGAACCAGGAGGTGGAGGCCCTGATCCGTGCGTTCGAGGGCGGGGACGCGGACCTCACGAAGGCGATCAGCTCCGTGTCCCGCCAGATCCTCTCCGGGATCCTGCAGACCCTGGACCGGATCGGGGTCGCGTTCGACCGCTTCTTCTGGGAGAGCGACCTGATCCTCCAGGGGAAGATCGGCCCCGTGATCGAGCGCCTGAAGGCGCTCCCGGTGGTCCAGCAGGAGGACGGAGCGTACTACATCGACATGGCTCCCTTCGGCGTGAAGGGCCGGGAGACGAAGTGGTTCCTCACGAAGCGGGACGGCACGAGCCTGTACCCGACCCGGGACATCGCGTACCACATCGACAAGTTCACGCGGTGCGACCTCGCAATCACCGTGCTCGGGGAGAACCACCGCCTCGAGTACGAGCAGCTGTGCACCGCGCTGAAGCTCCTCGGGGAGCGGCTGGCGGAAGCGGTGTTCTACTCGTACGTCGTCCTGCCGGAGGGGAAGATGCAGACCCGCCGCGGGCGGATCGTCGCGATGGACGACCTGATCGAGGAGGCCGTCGCCCGGGCCCAGGAGGAGGTGCGGAAGCGCCGCCCGGAGCTCCCGGAGTCCCAGATGCGGGAGATCGCCGAAGCCGTCGGGATCGCCGCCCTCCGGTACAACATCGTCCGCGTGCAGGCGGAGAAGAAGATCACGTTCCGGTGGGAGGAGGCGCTGAACTTCGAGGGGAACTCGGCCCCGTTCCTCCAGTACGCTCATGCCCGCACGCGCGGGATCCTGGGAAAGGGAGGACCCTTTGAGCCCGGGGACCCCGCGCTCCTCACGCATCCGGAGGAGGCCCGCCTCATGAAGCTCCTAGCGAGGTTTCCCCACGTGATCGGGAAGGCCGCGGAGAGTCGCCGGCCCCACGAGGTCGCCACGTTCGCGTACGACGTCGCCGCCCAGTTCAACCTGTTCTACCGGGACTGCCCTGTGCTCACGGCGGACCCTCCGCTCCGGGCGGCCCGCCTCGGGCTCGTGGACGGCACGCGAATCGTCCTCCAGGGGGCGCTGGACTGCCTCGGGCTCCCCGCGCCCCACGAGATGTAAGCGCGAGTCGTCGGGCTCAGAGCCGTTTCTTGCCCTTGTTGTCCTCTTCGGGCTCGGCCGCCTCGTCCTTGTCCTCGAGCTTCTTCTTCTCTTTCTTCTCTTTCTTCTCCTTGCGGCGGAAGACGAGCTCTCCCGAGCGGTACCGGCTGTATGTCCGCGCGGCGAAGGCGACCCCGATCACGAGGGCGATGAACAGGATGATCGCGAGGGGGATCACCCAGCCCGCGAGCTTCACGAACACGCTCCCGGTGATCCGGTTCTGGCTGTCCACCCACGTGTACGGCTCCTTGCCGTCGTAGACCTTGATCTCCAGGGACTTGTTCCCCTGTGCCGGGAAGCTGATCAGGAAGATGAGCCGGACCCTCGCACCCGTGTTCACGCGCCGGTCGGTGATGGGGTTCCAATTCACGTCCAGCCATTGGGGGCTCGTGTTATTGAGAACGTTGACACCGTTCGGGTCTTTCGCTTCGAGGACCACATGGACATCCGTCGCGTTCGCTCGGTTCGCGCCGTTCTCGATCATGAACGACACGTTGATCAGCTGGCCCTCCTCGGGCTGGCCGGGCTCGATCTTCAGGGAGGCGGCGATGTACTTCAGGTCCGGGTGCTTCGCGAGATCCACCGCCACTGCGATCCCCGACGTCAGGTTCGCGTAGTTCGGCGGGCGCCCGAGGAAGCCCGTGTCCGTCACGTTCACGGTGACGTTGTAGGAGACGTTGAACTCCCGCCACCAGACGGTGACGTTCCAACCCCATGTGGACGTAATCGCATTGTAGCCCTTCTGGCTGGAGATGTTCCCTTTCGAGTCGCAGGCGGGCGTGCAGTTCACGGGACCCGGGAAGTGCCATGTGTAGGAGAGGTTCCGGTTCGAGTCGTAGTTGTCCGAGGATGAGGAGGCGTTGAACGAGTAGTTCTTCCCCTCGACGAGGCTCGTCGTGACGATCCAGTCCCTCGAGGGGTCCAGGATCACGAAGTTCGGCGTGGGCTTCGTCTTGTCGTTCGCGACAATGTAGATCGTCGCGTTCACGAGAGACGTGTGGCCGACCCAGTCCACGACCTGGAGGGTCGAGTTGAACCACCCGGGCTTCTCGAACGATGTGACGGGGAACTTCAGGTTGGTGTCCACGATGTGGTCCGCGTCCCAGTCCCACCGGTAGCTGGGGATGCTGGCCGTGTGGTTGTTCAGCCAGGGGGGAGCCGTTGACCACGCCACGTCGCTGGAGCTGTCCCCATAGAACTTGATGGGACTGTCCTCGTCGACCTGGAGGTTCTTTCCCGTCCAGTCTCCGACAGTCCGGTTTGTCCTGAGCCTCGCGACGGGCGGCGTGTCGTCCACGAAGATCTTGATGTCCCGATACGTCCGGTTCCCGCCCGCCTCGACGACGGTCAGGTTCACGGTGAACTCGTGGCCCTCCGCGGCGAGAATCGCGGCCGTGTAGTTGAACGTCGACGTGATGTTGTATCCGATCCGGGCCCGGTTCGTGTTGTTCGTAAAGTGCCAGGTGAAATTCGCGTCCCGAATGTTTCCGACGGGGTCGATCGACTGCTCGGCGGAGAACGTGATGTTCGTGTCCTCCGCGACGATCGCCGTGTAGTTCTTGTCGGTGTCGCTGAGCACGTGGAACTTCCCGATGGGGCCCGCCACGGCGGCCCGGGCGGTCCCGTTAATGGACTTCCGCACCGTCATCTCGATCTCCGACGTGGCCCCACTCGCCGAAAGGCCGGGATCCAGTGTGACGACGGTCCACAACGACGTCGTGATCGTCCCCGTGACCTTCTTGTCCGTCATCTCGTAGCCGCGGGGGAAGTCCACGACGATGACCTGGTCCTGGTACACGCTCTCGTTCACGTCGTTCGGCGTGGTCACGTTCACGAAGTACGTGGGCGCGGAATTCGCGAGCGGGGTCGTCGCACGCAGTCTGTAGGAAGCGGATCTGTTGATCCAGATCGCCCGGCCGCCCTCTGCGAAGTAGTTGACAGACCACGTGGGCGGCGGGACGCTCCAGTTGTGGATCGCGCCGTTCGTGGTCAGGAAGTCGTTTGTCGTCACATAGTACGGACTCCGGGTGCCCAGCCATGCTACGAAGGAGGCGTTTTCGCCAGCGTCCCGGACCCCGTTCGCGGTGCCATTGGGCAAGCCGAAGTGGTAGTCGATCTGGAGGTCCAGGCTGCGGATCTCCGCGAGCTTGAGCGCGGGAAGGGTGCTGTCCGAGCGGAGGGTCAGGTTTCGGCTCACCGCCATCCTGCTCCAGTTCGTTTCGGCGTAACTGACCGTGGATCGGTACACCTCCTTCTCCGACACCGCGAGGAAGGAGTCGACCGGATTCCCCGCGTACGGCGGGTTCAGCGGCGTCGTGATCGTCCGCGTCGCCGCCTTGTAGCCGTTGGCGTCGACGACCATCCGATACGTCTGGCCGGGCTCCGCATAGAAGGTATACAGGCTGGCGACGACCTGCGCCTCGATCACCTTCCTGAACGCCGGCCAGGTCCTGTCCACGTTGTACAGGAACCCCACAACCCCCTGGTCGATCCGACGGAAGTTGTCCGATCGGAAGGCGTGCCCGACGATGATGATGCCCCGCGTCAAGACAACGCGGGTGAAGTTCGTCGTGGCCGTGTCCACCAGCAACGTGACCGGGTGGTATTCGTCCTTCGACACCTGGACCTCCAGCACGCCCCGCCAGATGGGGAAGGTCGCGAATCCCGTACCGTTCGTCGCGGAGGTCGAGACGACCTGGTTCTGCCCCTGATCGAGGAGGTTCACCGTCGCATCCGCGAGGGCCCCTGCGCTCCGGTAGGTCACGGTGAGTGTGTTGGTCCCGAAGAGGAAGTCGTTAAGGATCCGGACGCCGCCCGTGCTTTCGTCGAGCGTCCAGTTCTGCCCGGAGACCCCCCACAGCACACCGTCCTTGAACACGATCGCGCTCCCGGGGATTACGGGATAGGAACTGAGGCGGGAGGTCGTGGACGCGTACCAATACGTCACGTTCAGGAACTGATGGGTCGAAGCGAGGCTCGCGGCGACCGTGGGGTTGAGGATCTGAAGGGTTCCATCGAAGAAATTGGACCACGTGTAGTCGACCGACGGGTTCAGGAACGTCCCCCGGTAGCGGACCTCGTAGTCCGTGGTCCACACCGGACTGAACTTCGTTCGCGTGAAGTTCCCGTTCGAGTCGAATCGGGGTCCGGCGTCCTCCACCGGGACCTGCGTGCGGGCGAAGGCAACCGTCTCGTTCGGGTGAAGGAGGTTCGCGTCGTCGACGACAAGCACCTGGAGGCTCGCATCGCGATCGGGCATCTTCGTGAGGCACACGTTCACCGCCGGGAGGTCCCGGCTGCCGTCGAACCGGAACGCGCCGATCTCCCTCGAATAGTATCCGTCACGGGTGAATCGAAGGAGGAACGTACCGGGCGAGGGCGAGAACTCGAAGTAGCCGTCGCCCAAGGTCGTCTGCCCCTCCGGCCCGCGGATGCCCTGTGCGTCGACCAGGCTGACCGCGACGATGCCGAGGAACTTCGGCGGGTTCGCGGCGCACTCCTGGACGAACCCGAAGACGATGTGGTCCTGGGCCGCGGCGGTCCAAGAGGGCAGCGCGGCGAGCCCCCCGACGAGGACCGTGAGCATCGCCAGAATCGCGCCTATTCTCGTGTACAGAGCCTTGTTCATGGTCCCACGTCTCGCAGGGAGTTCTGCCGTCCACCTCCCGGCGCACCGCCGGAAGCATCGCGCCAAAAGGATGTGGGTATTTAAGGATGCGTCCGGAGAACGTCCTAAGGACGGGGCTCGAACTCCGCGATGATTCCCGCGCCGAAAGTTCCATGGAGGGAACGCGGTGTCCGGGCCCCGTGGAGTACGCCTTCGTCGCGGGCGCCGCGGTGTTCGTCCTCACATATGTGCTGATCTCCGCCCGGAAGGTCGGCGTCCTCAAGATCGAGCGCCCTGCCGCGGCGATGCTCGGGGCCGCGCTGATGATCGTCCTCGGCGTCGTCGGCCCGCTCGAGGCAATCCAGGCGATCAACCTCGACGTGATCGTCCTCCTCCTCGGGATGATGCTCCTCGTGGCGGGGCTGGACGCGTGCGGGTTCTTCGTCACCGTCTCCGAGTTCATCGCGCGCCGGGCCCGGACCCAGGTCGAGCTCCTCGCGGCCCTCATGGTCGCGGCGGCGGTCCTCAGCGCCCTCGTCCTGAACGACACGATCGCCCTCCTGATGACCCCAATCGTCGTGCGGGCGTGCCAGGCGATGAGGCTCGACCCCGTCCCGTTCCTCGTCGGGGAGGGGATCGCCGTGAACGTCGGGAGCGTCGCGACGGAGATCGGGAACCCGCAGAACGCGTACATCGGGATCCGTAGCGGCATCCCGTTCGTCGAGTACGCCGCCGTGATGACTCCGATTACCGCCGCGTGCCTCGCAATCGCGATCGTGGGCGTGACCCTGGCGTTCCGAGGGCGTCTCGGGAAACCGATCCCCGCCCGCCCTCCCCAGGCGGACGTGGCGAAGCTCCACCGCCCCGGGCTCGCGTTCACCCTCGCGGTCCTCCTCGGGTCCGTCGTCGCGTTCTTCCTCAGCGCTCCGACGTGGCTCCCCGCGATCGCCCTCGCGGGCGGGAGCTTCGTCCTGTTCGGCCTCCCCATCGTGAACCGGAACGCCTCCGGCCGCGCCCTTATCGGGTCCGTGGACTGGTCCATCCTCCTGTTCTTTGTCGGCCTCTTCGTCGTGATCGCGGGGGTCGAGCGGTCCGGGGTGCGGGCGTCGATCCAGGACACGTTCACGTTCGTCAGCGGGGGGAGCACCGGCGGCGTGTGGTGGCTCTCCGGCCTCTCCGCGGTCCTCTCGAACCTCGTGTCGAACGTCCCCGCGGTCCTCCTCCTGGAGCCCGTCGTGCGCGGAGCCCCGCTAGCGCAGCAGCGAACCCTGTGGCTCGCCCTCGCCGCGAGCTCGACCCTGGCGGGGAACGCAACGATCCTCGGGGCGGCGGCGAATGTGATCGTCGTCCAGGCCGCCGCCCGCCGGGGGGTGGAGGTCACGTTCCGGGACTGGGTCCGCGCCGGGCTCCCAGTGACGATCGCGACCCTCGTCCTCGCGACTGCGGTCCTCGCGGCCCTCCCGTGACGAGCGTTCAAGTATGCGCGGGGCCGTGCCATCCCCGATGGGTGCGGATTTCGAGAAGGAACGTCACAGGCTGGTCAAGAGGCTGGAGGAATGGGGATACGTGAAATCTCCTTCCGTGCGGGCGGCGTTCCTGAACGTCCCTCGGGAGCGGTTCGTCCCGGACGACCTGCGGGCGTCCGCGTACGACGACGCGCCCCTCCCGATAGGCCACGGCCAGACGATCTCCGCCCCGTCGATGATCGCAATCATGCTCGAGGAGGCGGACCTAGGGCCGGGGGAAAACGTCCTCGAGATCGGGACGGGCTGCGGGTACCACGCGGCCCTCCTTGCGGAGATCGTGGGCCCGGACCGCGTCGTCTCCGTGGAGCGGATCCCCGCCCTCGCCGACCTCGCCCGCGCGAACCTCGCGGCGTGCGGGTACCGGGTGGAGGTCGTCGTCGGGGACGGGACGTTGGGGTACCCGCCCCGCGCACCCTACGACTGCGTGATCGCGACCGCGGGCGCCCCGCGAATCCCGAACGCCTGGAAGGAACAGACCCGGGTCGGGGGGCGGATCGTCGCGCCCGTGGGGAAGTCCCGGATGAACCAGGTCCTCGTCACCGCGCGCCGGGTGTCCGAATCGAAGTGGGAGGTCCGCGAGGGGACGGCGTGCGCATTCGTCCCGATGATCGGTGCGGAGGGCTGGAAGGCCTAGGTCTCAGGGGGCCGGCGGGGAGTGGCTCCATGCTTCCTCGGGGAGCTCCCGGTACACGGGTTCATCCCGGTCCGTCTCCGCCTCCCCCTCGCCGACGATCCGGTCGATGTCCCCCTCGTTCAACTCCCAGTAGAAGATCCTCCAGTTCCTCCCGCTCAGCAGGAGGACGGTCTCCCACGAGGATCGGAGAATCCCCGCGTCGTGGAGCGCGTAGAACAGCTTGCGGTCCTCCGGGAGGATCGCGTTGTCGATGATGAAGTTCTCGAACCCGAAGTAATCCATCACGCGGGCGGCCATCGCGTACGCCTCGTCGTGGGGCAGCCCCAGCCGCTTCTCGATCGCCTTCGCCAGCTTCTCCACCGTGACCGCCATCGGTTGGTCCCGCACTCCTGAGGTAGATTCCCCGCTCGGACGTATTAAGATTTCACCATAATTAGCAATTCAACTGGGGGCGGGAACCGGCTGCCCTCTCCGTCCCGCAACCCTCGAGAACATCCCCGCTTATCACCCGTGACTCTGGCGGGCGACCCTTTAAGTATCGTCCCCGGCGATTCAATCGCGGGAGCCTCGTGAAGCGGAAGAGCGGGAAGGCGATGCTCGACATCGACGAGAAGGTGAAGGTCGTCCACTTCAACGTGGGCTCCGGGTACGTCTCGTACCTCGAGGAGGACGAGCGCGGCGGGAAGCCCCGGGTCCACGGGATCCTCCTGGACAAGGGGAAGGACTCGAAGAAGAGGGTGTAGGGCCAGCCCTTATTAGCAGGGCGGGACTCGTGTTCTCCATGGAGCCGGACGAGGACGGAGACGATTTCGAACTCCCGCAGCCGCCGGCGCCCCCAGGTCCTCCCCCAAAGGCAGAGCTCAAGATCCGGGACGCCTCCGTCCGCCGCCGCGGGAAGGCGTGCGTCGTGTGCGGGCGGGCGAAGCCCGCGTACATCGAGGTCGAGATCGACGGCGTCGCGGAGTACACGTGCCGGGACTGCTACGAGCTCCAGTCCCAGGGCCTCTCCGGCGAGGTCACCCAGTTCTGCACGAAGTGCGGCACCGCCCTCCTGAAGGGGGACAACTTCTGCGGCCGCTGCGGCACCCCCGCGTCCCTGCGGTGCCCGAAGTGCGGCGCCCGCCCCGAGGAGGAGGACGCCTTCTGCGGGAAGTGCGGGGCCGCCCTACGCGCGTCTCCGTAGGACCGTCGCCCGCTTCGGGGCCCGGTACACCTTCTTCGGCAGCGGGGTCGTCTCGTGGACGCTGAGGGACCCGAGGTTCGCTTCGAACCGCTCCACCCCCGCGAGGTCCACGGCGCTCGCGTCGAACCCCCGCCACAGCAGGAAGAGGACGTCGTCGAGGATCTCGTTCCGGGTCGCGAGGAGCACCTCGTCCTCGTCCGACCCCGCGACGAACACCGTGGGATCGAGGCGTAGGGAGAGCTCGACCCGGTGGGCGTCGTCGTCCCTTTGGATCACCAGACGGTTCCGGATCGCACCCGCCCCGAGGCCGTCGAGCTCCACGGTCCCCCGCCCCACGCTCGCGGACCGGACCGCGCGATCGAGGTCCGCGGACACCTTCTTCTCCAGGGCCGCGACGACCCCGGCGGCGTTCGCCTCCGAGACCTTCAGGGAGAACGACGGCGCCACGGAGGTCGTGTACCGCTTCAAATGGCCAGCCATGGAGAGGGTCTCCACGATTGCGGGCGTCACGGGGGCGGGGAACCCGTCACGCAGCACGAAGCATTCCGCGGAACGGCCGTCGGTAACGACGGAGACGAAGTTCTCCCGCCGTGACGCGCGGCTCGTCAGGGTCGCGTCGTCCGTCGCGCTGTGGAAGATCGCGTGGCGGGTGTCGTCCTTGAACGGGTGGGAGTGGTACAGCCCGACGATCCCGACGTTCCTCGGGTACCGCATCACGATCTCCGCCTCCTCCATGGGGTCCGCGATCGCCCCGTACCGGCTCTGGTGCTTGTACCGGGTGGCGGGATGGGCGTCGAGGACGTACGGCTCGCCCCCGACGTAGAATCCGAGGAGCCAGCCGATCGCCTCCCGGCCCGAGCTCCGGGCGACGTTCCCTGCATGTTGGAGTAACGCCCGCCACGCGGTCCGCAGGATGTGGGCCGGGCCGTTCATCGGCCTCTCCGCCCGCACGTGCCGCATTTCGGGTCACGCTTCCAGTCCACCCGCTCGAGCCGGCCCTCGAGGCCGAAGTACATGAGGTACGGCGCGACGCTCCCGAACCCGAGGAGCACCTTCAGCGCCTCCTGGCACTGGAGGCTCGAGACGACTGCCATCGTCGTGGGCAGGGAGGTGAAGTGGCACGCCCCGCCGTCCTCCCGCCGGGCGGGCCGCATCGCGGACCCGTCTTTCAGGGCGGGACGGTTGCACCGGTAGCACGCGGTCTTCCCGGGGATCACGACGTGGACGCTCCCGTTCACGCCGTCCTCGGAGGCCCCTCCGTCGATGAACGGGACCCGGGCCGCGACGGACCTCGCGTTCAGGAACAGGCGCACCGCGAAGGAGTCCACGCACCCGAGGAGGAGGTCGCTCTCCGGGATCTCCTCCCGAAGGGCCTCCAGGCCCTTTCCGTCCGTCACGTCGAACGCGTACGACGTGACCCGGACGTCCGGGTTCGCCGCGCGGAGGTGGTCCCGGATCGCCTCGACCTTCTTCTCCCCGACCTGGTCCGTCCGGTACACGAGGCGGTTCAGGTTCGCCTCCTCGACCGTGTCGTAGTCGAACAGGGCGAGCTCCCCGACCCCGAGGCGGGCGAGGATCTCCGCGCTCAGGGCTCCGAGGCCGCCGACCCCGACGATCGCGACCCGCTTCCCCCCGAGCTTCGAGAGGTCCGCGTGGCCGAACAGTCGGAGGCGGGCGTACCGCCCCGTCACATCCAGCCCTTTCCCTTCATGTCCGCGACGACGCTCTGGAGCCAGTAGCTCACCTCCCGCTTCAGGTACAGGGCGATGGAGGAGTGGTCGTCCCACCAGTAGTTCCTCTCCATGTGCATGTCGCAGATCCGGAGGCCGAGGCTCGGGTCGTCCACCTTCCGGTCCGTGTAGTGCATCAGCTCCGGGATCCGGCACGCGGGCGGCACCTGCGGGTACGCGTCCTTCAGGACGAGCTCGATGTCCCACGATCGGCCCCCGTGGACGACCTTCCCCGTCCATCGGGTCTTCTTCGGGCTCGTCGGGCGGATCGCGAACCACTCGTTCTTCTCGAGGAACCTCAGGTACTCCTCGAACCGTTCGAGGGCGTACACCTCCTCCGCGGCGCGGTCCTTCCACGCCGGCTCCTTCGGGGACGCGACCGTCGCGCACTGGAGGAAGTAGAAGAGATCGTCGTCCGTCTTCAGGTGGGCCTCGCCGTAATCCCGGATCCGGAGGGGCATCCGGGTGCAGCGTAGGCGGGCCGGTGGCTTAAACCGTGAGGCCTACAGAATCGAGGGCGGGAGCGAACCGACGATGCTCGGGTCGATCACGTGGATGTTCGTGGACTTCTCGGCGACCTCGCCCACGGTCCCGCCCGCGATCGGGGAGCCGCCGGGGTACGTCGCGGTCATGATCCCCGCATCCTTCCCCTGACGCTTCGCGGCGAGGACGAACGCCTCCTGGAACAGCATCTCCTCGGGGACCTTCAGGGTCACCGCGGGCTTGTCCGCCTCGGAGATGAAGATGAACCGGAGGGTGATCGCCATGGATGCCTCGGGCGGCCCTCGAACCCGCCCCGGGTTATTTAGACGTTCCCTCCCGGTTCCTGGGCGCGATTCCCGGCGTCAGTACGGGGTCAGGGTCGGGTCTACGCGCTGGATCCAGGCGTCGATCCCGCCTTCGAGGTTCTTCGCCTTCGTGAAGCCGAGCCGCCGGAGGTAGAGCACGGCCTGCTCGGAGCGGGACCCCATCTTGCAGTATGCGACGACCTCCGCCCCCGGGTCGAACTCGCGGGCCCGGCGGGGCAGGGTCATCAAGGGGACGT
>Ga0209853_1000489_pt1 | contig 11095 bp, 13 predicted proteins | sample GWRWS1_30_40_FD_187224 | JGI IMG/M metagenome (GOLD analysis project Ga0209853, IMG submission 187224) | Riverbed sediment microbial communities from areas with vegetation nearby in Columbia River, Washington, USA - GW-RW S1_30_40 (SPAdes)... | ecosystem: Environmental > Aquatic > Freshwater >...
CTCGTCAACAGGAACCATCACGGCAAAGAGGATTTTCGGGCCATGGGCCGATGAGCTTCTCGGCATCTTTGCCGCCTCGACGTCGTACGTCCACCGAGATGCTTTGCGGAGCGCAACGAGGATAACGGACTCAGCGGGAGTCACAGCGGCCACCGCGCGGTACTATGCATTCGGACAGTACAGAACGCAGACAGGACCGCAGGATCGGTACGCATTTGTCTCTCGGGAGAATCAGGTGTCGGACTCCTTTTATTACATGCGGGCGCGCTACTACGACTCAATCATTGGCCGATTCGTCACCGCCGACCCGGCCGGTCTCAAGGGGGGATACAACTTCTATACTTACGTCCGAAACAACCCTTCCAGTCGAGCCGATCCGAGCGGCCTGGGTGAAATCCATTTCGATGGCGGAGGGGGGTGGATCGGGAGCTATTATGCGTGCTACTACCTCGACATACACTCTTTTGAGTATGCCTTTTGTGAGTGCATGCTCTACTGCTTGAACGTCCCCCTTTTCCGGGGTTGTGTGGACCTTTGGTCGAGCCAGAACAATGTGGATCCTGACTGTGCAACCTACTGCGGGATCTACGCCAGTCAAAGAGTCGGTGGTGGTGGAGATGGAGGGCCAGTTGCGGACTGTCCGTTGTCGAACACGCTGGATCCCAGGCACGCTCCACCTTCAACCCAGCCGCCGCCATCTTCTCCCGAGCCGCCTTCGTCTCCAAGCCCTTTGCCGCCGCCAGGTGATTGATTATTCAGGTCCCCTTTAGTCTTCTTCAGGTCAATGCGACTCGCGCCTCGATGAGGACGCTCCGTCCCTGGATCCCGGTGGGGAAAAACAACACATCCCAGGAATCGAGCTTGCGGAGGAGACTTGTACTGCTCTCGGCGATCGTATTGTTGGCGCCACTCGTTGCAGGTTCTGCTAGGGCAGAAAGTGGTTGGACAAACCTGAATCCGCCGGCATCGCCCTCTCAGAGGGTGGGCCACGCGATAGCTTACGATTCCCGGGCAGATCGGATGCTCATGTTCGGGGGGAATACGGGTGACTCAATTTTCAGTATCGTCGACGAGACTTGGTCTTTCGACTTCGAGACGAACGCTTGGACAAACCTCAACCCGACCATCTCTCCATCTCCGAGGGTCGGCCACGCGATGGCCTACGACTCCCGGGCGGACCGAATGATCGTATTCGGGGGGGCGAGCCAAGGAGCTTTCGTTGGCGACACTTGGGCCTACGACTTCAACACGAATGTCTGGGCGAACCTCAACCCGACCATCTCTCCATCTCCGAGGTCCGGCCACGCGATGGCCTACGACTCCCAGGCGGACCGACCGATCGTATTTGGGGGCGGGACCCAGGGAGGGTTTGCGAGCGACACGTGGGCCTACGACTTCAACACGAATGTCTGGGCGAACCTTAGTTCGCTCGGCCATCCCTCCGCCCGAATCCTCCACTCGATGGTCTATGACTCTTTGTCGGCCCGGACCGTAATCTTTGGGGGATACGCTTCGGACGTCCACTGGACCAACCAAACCTGGGCCTATGCATACTTTACGAACACTTGGACCAACTTGACTCCCGCGGCGTCGCCGTCGCCACGGGTAAGTCATGCCATGGCGTACAACGTTCGATCGGATCGAACGATCCTCTTCGGTGGCGATATCAGCGTTCTCACAGGAAACAACGAGACTTGGTCCTATGACTTGGACGCGAATGTCTGGACCGAAATGCATCCTACCACCTCGCCACCGGCCCGCGCTGAACACGCGATGGTCTACGACACGAGGGCGGATCGGATCTTGATGTTTGGAGGCCGATTTGAGGGCCCGGCCGACCCCGGAGGTACTTGGTCTTACCCGTCCGGCAGATCACCCTCACCTGGAATGCCGTGGGTTCCTCTCCTTATTTTCACTGCGATTCTTGCGGGCGTGCCGATCCTGTACATGGTCTGGCGCCGGCGAAGAAAACGACGATCTACCTCAAGTGAAGGCTGAGCAACAGCCCTTGGTTCGCTAGACCCTCCGATTCTTCAACGAGGCGGGAATGTGGCATCCCCCTGGACCCCTCGTTCCAGCGGCAGAGCTACCTGCAAGTCTCCGGGGAGTCGGTGACAGTCACACTACCGAGTGTCAACCGTGGTCCGTGTACTCGATCAACTTCGACTACGCACGCGTCGACGCAAGTCCCGCATACCAGCCATACGCGAGGAATCCTACGATCCCGGCTATGAGAAGGACTTGGCCAGCCAGAACGATCAAGGCGCCCCATGGCGTAATCGCGCTTGTCGGGTAGCCGACCAACAAGAACGCTGCGCCAACCAGAGTAGCCCACCATGCCTGTCGTCCCCAGCTCTGAAGTGTCTTTGCGCGCGGCATCGCCTGTCCCCGCTCGGAAAGGGTCCCCGAACTCAAAACCCCTTCGACCACAGGCTGTCAATTTAAGTCGGATCCCGCTGGGTCTGTCCACAAACGACAACCGACTCACCGAACGTCACCGATGCGAAGGGGGGTCTCCTACGGCGGAGATCGAGTTCCACGGCAGTCCCTGCAACACCTCAGGAGGTGAGACGAACGCGACCGATCTTCGATGTGTTTTTTCAGCAGCGGCCTCTTTCCGTCAGCTTGCATGCCGGGCCGCGAAGTCGATACAAGCGTCCGCAGGGTCCTGGGTCCTTCGCCCAACGCTAAAGAGGGCGGCAGAGGGCCGACCTCGTCACGCTTCTCGTTCGCCCGCCGCGAACGTCGTCCGGGTGCTTCACGCAGCCGTCCGCGACCGCCTTCTCCAGTAGACGACGCCGGCCGCCGCGAGGACGACGCCAAGAAGCAGGAGCACATCGATCTCCCCCATCGCCTTCGCAAGCGCGAACCATCGGTCGAGCAGGTAGTACCCCGCGGCCGCGAGCACGAGGTTCCACGCCGCGGAGCCGATCGCGGTCGTGACGACGTACCGCTTCACGTCCATCCGGCCGATCCCCGCGGCGAACGAGATCACGCTGCGAATCCCGGGCAGGGCGTGGCCGATCAGGTTGCCCCACATCCCGTATCGGGCGAACCAAGACTCCGCCCAACGCAAGTCGTCCTCGCCGAGCCGCAGGAAGCGTCCGTACCGCGCGAGTGGATCCACCTCTCGGCTCCGTGAGGCCGGGCCCCCCACGACACGCTAATATCGGATCGACTATCCGCCCGCGTGGCCGAGTCGCGCCTCGAGGAGGTCCGCATCCGCCCCGCGCGGCCGCGCGACTTCACCGCCTGCGCCCGCGTGTGCATCCGTTCGCTCCGGAACCTGAGCCGCCGCCAGGGGGAACCGCCGCCGAACTTCCCCGCGCGCAACCTGATCCTGTTCTTCCGCCACGCGCTCGTGACCGATCCGAATGGATTCCACGTCGCGGTCCTTCGCGGGAAGGTCGTCTGCTACGCAATCACGATCCTCCGCGGGAAAACGCACTTCCTCGCGCAGTTCTTCGCGCTCCCGGGCGCGCAGAGCCGGGGCGTCGGGCGGCAGGTGCTCGCGCGCGCGTTCGAGGCGCCCCGTCCACCGCGCGGAGCCGTCCGGTGCGTCGTGGCCTCCCTCGACCTCCGCGCCCAAGTGCTGTACGCGAAGTTCGGCATGCTCCCACGCACGATCCTCTACCACGTCGAGGGCAAGCCGACGAGGACCCGCGTTGGCGGGGTCGAACTCCGCCAAGTCGGACCGACGGGAGTTTCGACGAAACGTGCTCGCGAGGTGGCGGCGCGGTTCGATCGTCCCCTCCGGGAGGTCCGCCGCGACGTCGACCAGCGATACTTCTTCACGGTCGTCAACGGCTCGCGGTTCTACGAGGCGCGCGCCGATGGGAAGACCGTTGGCTACGTCGTGATCAGCGGGAATGGGGCCATCGGTCCTGGCGGCGTGAACAGCCCGTCGTTGAGCGGGGCCCTGATGTCCGCTGCGATCGCGAAGGCCCACGACAACGGGATGAAGACGGTGTTGGCGTGGATCCCCGGGCTCAACGAGGGCGCGCTCACGGCGGCGTTCGCGGCGGGGCTGAAGGTCAAGTTCCTCGCGGCGTGGATGGCGGCGAAGGACATCCTCCGCCTCGACGCGTACCTGCCCTCCGGCGGCGTCCTCTTCTAAGGGAAGCGCGGGCCCCGCAAACCCTTTTAGCGAAGCCCCACTTCCACCTCCAATATGGCGGACCTGGGGGCCGAGGTCGCCGGGGTGAGGCTCCGGAACCCGACGATGCTCGCCTCCGGGTTTCTCGACGAGAGAGACCCGCCTCGATCGCCTTCCGAATGAGGATCGCGGCCCGCTCCCGTCCGAAAAGGGAAGAACGTATGGCTGAAGGTCACGTGGGATCACGTGGTGCCGTTTTCCTACAGTCAGAACAACTACCGGTACAACTTTGTGGCGGCGTGTCAGATCTGCAACGGGTTGAAGGGGAGTTCAATGTTCGCGACAGTTGAGGAAGCCCGGGCGTACTTTGTTTCTCTGTTGGAGGTTCAGGAATTGCCCCCATTCGGGCCATCAGGGGATGGCTCGCAACGTACAAGCCTCTCGAACCTCAAGGTTGAACGTAAGAGTGCCCTGTTAGTGAGCGGTTGACATGTCACGCTTTGTCATATTAGACGCACCTTCTGTCCTGGGGCTGAGGCCAACCGGCGTCGAACTGCTTCCCGAAGCCATGAAAGCTGCCGGCCTGCATGGCGGGTTACATGCTGGCTACGCCGGGCGAATCGAAGCGCCGCCTTACGAGCCGAGGCGCGATCCCGAGACGCTGCTGCTGAATCCGAACGGGCTGCGGGCGTACGCGCGGCTACTCGCCGAGGCGGTGTCCAGCTTACTCCGGGAGGGCAAGGTCCCCGTCGTGCTCGGCGGCGATTGCAGCAACCTGATCGGCTGCGCCTTAGCCCTACGGCGCGCGGGAAGGTACGGACTGTTCTTCATTGACGGGCACGCAGACTTCTATCAGCCCGAGGCGGAGCCGAACGGCGAAGTCGCCTCGATGGACTTGGCCATCGTTTCCGGGAGAGGCCCGCGGGTGCTGACCGACATAGAGGGCCTCGGGCCGCTCGTGCGCGACGAAGATATCGTCGCGTTCGCCTACCGTGATGCCGCAGAACAGAGGGAACTCGGCAGCCAGGATATCGGCGCCACCTCGATCCACGCGTTCACTCTCGAGCAGGTGCGCGCGGTGGGAGTGGCCGAGGCCGCGGAGCAGGCGCTCAGAGCGTTAGGGGTCGACCGGTTAGAAGGGTTCTGGATTCACCTTGACGCCGACGTCTTGGACGACGCGATCATGCCGGCGGTCGATTACCGCATGCCGGGCGGTTTGGGGTGGGACGAGCTGAGCGCACTGCTGCGGGTTCTGACAGGGTCGGGCGCAATGGTTGGGATAAACATAGGTATCTTCAATCCGCGCCTAGACGCGGACGGCTCGGTGGCGCGTCGTCTTGCCGCGTGCCTCGTGGCAGGGCTGATGCCTTGAAGTGAGGCTCTTTAAGAGTGGACGCGGGTCGTGAAGGCCGCGGCCCAACAACGGCATGCAGCGGACGCCCGATTGCGCTTGAATCTCATCTCTAACGTCCTTGGCGCGCCGAACAGAAGGTGGCGTGCGGCATTTCCCCTAGGTAGTGTACGAGTAGCTGTGAAGGGATACGCCTCCGCGCGAAAGCGGGGGAGCGGCCCCCGATCCTCGGTAGCACTTGGTTTTTGGAGCCCGCTCTTCCGACGCGAAACCGGAACGTTCATAGCCTGCTTGTCGAGTCATCGGCATCATGGGGACGGGCAAGGTACGGATCGGGTCCATCGTGATCGACTGCAACAACTTCGCCCGAATGATGGCCTTCTGGCGGGAGGCGCTTGGCTGCGCTCCGCGGAGGCCGCCCACCCCCGGAGACCCGTTTCCGTGTGTAATCTTGAAGGACCCTGCAGGAGAAGGACCCAACGTAACCATCGACGGGATGGAGCCCTACCGGGGCCGATTGCATCTCGACCTTTACACGGACGACCCAGACGGAGAAGTCGAACGGTTGCTTCACCTCGGCGCCACCGTCTATCGGGCCCACGAGCCTGATGAAGATTTCGTGGTCCTCGCTGACCCCGAGGGTAACCTCTTCTGCGTGGTCGACACGAAGGGTGGTTGATCGGCGGACAGGCGAGGAAGCGTCTGATTCAACGTGCTCGAATCTGTGTTACATCTTCAGGGAAAGGAGAGCATCCTGTAACGGAGGACAGAGCGGTGTGCGGGCCTCGGTTGGAACCGCAAGGGAGACAGGGCCCCCATTACAAACCGGCGGCCTGTCTGAGCAGGCTCCCGAAGGCGCGCTCGTCGATGTCCGCAGGGTCGTGGACCTTGATGTGTCGCACGTATTTGCCCGCGCCCTCAAGCAATCCCTTCGGGTCCTTCAAGACGGACCCGCCAAAGAAACCAAACTGGACGTATCCCGTCCCGGAGTAGACGTACGCCACGTTCTCCTTCCCCCGAACCCAGCACCCATTTCCCCACTTCACCGTCTCCCGGAGGCCCGGGGCCACCCGCTTCACGAGCGTTCGCAACTCCCGGATGATGGCCCGGTTCCGGAGCGTCTGGTCGGCGAGGTATTCGTCGAAGGTCGCGAAGGCCTTCATCCGCTTCATAACCGCCATACCGATCCCGTGCCGAGGATCGGGGTCTCCGAGAAAAGGATTCGCGTCCGATTAGGCCGGAGACGGAAGCGTACGGCGATCACCTGACCGCCAGCCGGGGTCGGGATTCTCCGAGCCGATTCCTTACCGATTGCGGCGGGCCGGTCCTGCGCGGCGGCGTGGAGATGTCCGCTTGCCTCCCGTTGGAGTTGCGCCGGTTCTGGCGCGCCAGGCTTTGACCCGGTCGAAGCCCCGTTTGTGAAAGGCTAAGTACCCTACTCGCATGCGACCGAACAAATGGGAACACTGTGAAAGCCATTGTCCAAGACAGATACGGATCGCCGGAGGTCCTCGAGCTCCGAGACGTCGACAAGCCGTCGGTCGACGACGACGGCGTGCTGGTGAGTGTACGAGCGGCTGCGGTGAATCCCCTTGACTGGCACCTTTCGCGAGGCCGGCCGTACGTCGGCCGAATGATGATGGGGCTGCGCAGACCCAAGAACCCCATCCGGGGCGTCGATCTGGCGGGAATCGTCGAAGCGGTCGGCAGGAACGTGACGCAGTTTCGGCCCGGGGACGAGGTGTTCGGGATGCACAACGGCGCCTTCGCCGAGTACGTGTGCGGGAAGGAACGCCACTTTGTTCCGAAGCCGGCGCGCACTACCTTCGAGCAGGCCGCGGCCGTGCCCGTGGCGGCGGAGACAGCGCTTCAGGGTCTTCGGGACAAGGGACGAATCCGGTCCGGGCAGAACGTGCTAATCAACGGGGCGTCGGGGGGCATCGGCACGTTTGCCGTGCAGATCGCGAAGGCGCTCGGGGCGGAAGTTACGGCCGTGTGCAGTACGCGAAACGTAGACCTCGTCCGGTCGCTCGGCGCGGACCGAGTCATCGACTACACGCGGGAGGACTTCACCCGGACGGGGCAGCGCTATGACCTGATCCTCGACAACGCCGGTAATCGCTCGCGGTCGGACTGCAGGCGCGCATTGACCCCGAACGGGACGATCGTGTTGGCCGGGCAATCGGGCCGCGAGACGCCTTCGGTCCTTCCCCTTCTCACGGCGGGCTTGGTGTCGCGTTTCATGAGGGGGCAGAAGCTGGTCTCGTTCATCTCGAACCACCGCAAGGAGGATCTCGTGTTTCTCAAGGAACTCATGGAGGCCGGGAAGGTCACGCCGGTCATCGACCGACGCTACCCGTTGCGAGAGGTCCCTGAGGCAATCAGGTACGTCGGCACGGGGCACGCTCGGGCCAAGGTCGTCATCATCGTGGAGTAGCGGGAGAAAGGCCAACGAGGCCTCGTAGAACCCCCCGCAGAAGGCGGTCCCTCCATCGGAGCCAAGCGGTTTCGTCGCGACTCCTCAGGCCACGGCACGGTTCCGCGCTGGATGATGTTGGCGGAGTTGAAGGACCGCGGCATGGGTACTCAGGGGGGCGCCCGTCGCCGGGGACTAGTGGTTCGCCGATGGTCATCGCAATGAAGATCATAGAGTTTCGGCGACATTTCTCTCTGTCGGCCGGATACACGACTCTTCGGATGACGAAATGTAATCGGGCCTGAGGGTGTCGCCTGACGCTCCTCTCGTACCCACTTCCCACCGCTGGGCCGTTACGGGGACGAGCCTCCCTATCCGTCCGGTTCGCCCTATCGAATCACGGGCTCGAGCTCACAGTTTATCGGTTCGGGATTTGCACGACCTGAATCACGAAGTTGACGCCGGGCGCGCTGAACCCGAAGAGTTTCGCGAGGTCGTAGTGGCCCGCGACCGCCGGGAAGCCGGTGTCAAAGGGATCCGCGGGCGTGACCGGGTTTCCCGTGTCCGGGTTCGTGAGCGGGATCGTCACGGGAGGCCCTCCCGTGTGACCCGTGAATGTCATCGTTCCGCCTGTGATGAAGAAGTCAGGCATCCCGGTGAATCCGACGGCAATGAACCAGCCCTCAATCTCGACTTTGAATGCGATAGCACCCGACGACCCCGGCACCTGTGGACCGGTCATATGGCCGCAACCGGCGAACGTAGCGTCGCCGGTGTTGTCGTTGTCGAATTCGATCCAACCCCAGAAACCTCCGAGGTTCTCACAAAGACTCGGGTTGTTGCAATTCACCGACACACCGAGTTGCCATACGGCCGTGTTCCCGTAGGCGCGCGCCGGCGGGGCGATCATGATCAGCCCCAAGATAGTCAGCGACAACGCCATAGTCCACACTAACAGCTTTCCACGTTTCATCTCCTCCACCGATCCTTGACGGAACTCCGTCGCGACCCGGAGGGTGTTCCATTCAGAACTAGATTTCGGCCTGCCGCAGACCGATTTCAAAATTGATAACATGGCGACGCATCCCCCATTTAGGGTCCGGCTCGCTTCGGACCCCGTCCGTATTAGCGAACCATTCACCCCGGGACATCGATGCTTCGATGTGGCGCGCCTGACCCTTGGCCTCGAAGATGTCGGCGCGGCGATGTTGATCGTCCATGAGGTAGCCTCCCACACGCCCACAATCCTCTTCTAGATCGAGGGTACCAGGTGCTGCGATAGTCGTCTTGACGACAACCGGCACTCCGATGGTTCGCATTGTAGGGCTCCTGCGTGTCGGAAGACCGTTCAAAAACGTTAAGCATGTTAATCCCTATCACGGGGGTGGGTCGATGAGGGACAGAGATGGGAAACAGTCAGAGCGGTCATGAACTCCGGCGGTACGTCGCGGACATGTTGGCTCTGGAAAGCCGGATTGAGAGGACTCTCGAAGGGATCTCGGTAGATTTGAAGGAGCATGCCGAGGCGGCGGCCGCCCTGGGGCGCTTCCGTATCCTGGCGCAAACCCAGCGCGAGGCCCTGCAGGCGCGTCTTCCGAACATCGGTGGCAGTGACCCCGGTTCCGCCAGGATCACTTCCTCAGCTGAGGCGACGGACGTGCCGGGCGAAGGGAGACCGCAAACTGTGTCTGGGGCGTTGCAGACTCTTAACACCCTGTTCAATCAGGCTGCCTTCGGATACGCCTGCCTACATCTCGTGGCGCATCGGTTCTACGACAGCGTAGACGAGGGCAACACCGCGGATCTGGCCGAGAAACACCTTCGCAGCTATGCTGAGGCCGCGCAAGGAATTAGCCAGTTGCTCTCGGACGTTGTGATATGGGAGCTGGGTAACCTCGGCCAACAATGTCAGTGTAGATGCCCATCGTGTAGCCTTGGCGTATGTCTCTGCTCACCGCACGGCACCAATACGGTACGCGATCTGTTCCGGGAGACGGCTCCTGCTGAAGCTGAGCAAGCTAGCCGTGGCATTCGAGTGCGACCGCCACGGGCGAAAAGCGCGGCCGATCGTGCAGGCTTGCGCTCAGGAGACGTCCTCGTCGCGGTCGACAACGAGGAAATCGAAAACGAAGGTTGGGAATCCCTTCGCAAGTTGCAGGACGCGATCAGGAAACACCAACCGACTGAGGTCATTCGGCTGCGAGTACACCGCGCATCTGGTGACCTAGAGGAAATCTCTGTCACGCGTCCCTAGACCCACTGAATGAGAACGGAGAACCAGGGGAATCCCCCCAGGGAGGCCTCTCGCCATCGAAATCGTCTGACACGTTTTGTGAAGCAGGCCGAGATTGAATCTCCGACTGTGCTCTGGGGACAATCGGGATGGTCGACCCCTAAATGGAACCTCGAAAGTCCGCCTGAAGTGGGTGACACACCCCCGAGTGATCACCGAACACCCTTCACCTCTTTCTCAATTGGGATACGATTGTGTTGTACTGCGGGATCGTGCTTCGGGTCCTGGGGAAGGAAGGGGAGGCTTCGGATTATCTCAATCGCACGGCACCTAGGCCGCATGCGTCAGGCGCTCGATGAAGGCTTCGTCTTTGGGAGGGGATCGAGAAATGACTCGCCAATGTGTAGAGGAATGGGCCAGTCATTCTCTCTAAGAAAGCTCCGGATCTGGCGTCTCTTTCCGAGATCTATGGCCATCCAGCATCACCAGCGACGACGAAACGTTGAACGCGACCAACGAGGTTGATGTCAGAGCAGATTGCTACCTTACCAAGCTGGAACATGTAATTCCCGTCGGCGGCCTATGCCCCGGTACCGGTCTCGACATCCAAGAATTTGGTGCTTCCTCCGGGCGCCTGGAGCGTCGACTCGCGACGAAGTTGGGGTGCTCCAGAGTCGCTGAAGGGACGCGCGCGGTCAATCACGATCGCCCCGCGGCGCGGGCGAGGTGAACGGCCTCCGCGGCTCCCTCGGTCCAGGGATCTCCGTGCCCCGGCAGGACGAGGTCCGCAGGAAGCTCTTCGAGTGCATTCAGGGATCGAAATGCCTCTGCGGAATCTCGGTTCAGCGCATCCGGCATGATCTGAGGCCCCTTCCGACCGGTGAGTGGGTTCTTGGTGACGAGGGAATCTCCGGTCATGAGAACGCCCTTCTGCTCGAAGAACAGGGACGCCATCCCGGGCGTGTGCCCAGGCACGTGCACAGCTCGCGGGTGGCCGGG
>Ga0209853_1000490_pt1 | contig 11095 bp, 11 predicted proteins | sample GWRWS1_30_40_FD_187224 | JGI IMG/M metagenome (GOLD analysis project Ga0209853, IMG submission 187224) | Riverbed sediment microbial communities from areas with vegetation nearby in Columbia River, Washington, USA - GW-RW S1_30_40 (SPAdes)... | ecosystem: Environmental > Aquatic > Freshwater >...
GATGGAGATGGACTCCATGCCGGCCGAGCTGGACGAGCTGGAGCGGCGCCGGATGCAGCTCGAGATCGAGCGCGAGGCGCTGCGCAAGGAGAAGGACACCGCGTCCAAGGAGCGCCTGGCGGCCCTGGAGAAAGAGCTGGCCGACCTGCGGGAGAAGACCGATGCCATGAAGGCCCAGTGGCAGCGCGAGAAGGAGGTCGTGGCCGGCATCCGGGAGACGCGCGAGGCGCTCGAGAAGCTGGCCCCCGAGATCGAGGCCGCCGAGCGGGCCGCCGACTACGCCAAGGCGGCCGAGCTGAAATACGGCACCGAGGCGGAGCTCACCAAGCAGCTCGCCGAGCGGGAGCAGAACCTGCGCGAGATGATGGCGTCGGGATCGGTCCTGGTCCGCGAGGAGGTCGACGCCGACGACATCGCCGATGTCGTGGCCCGCTGGACCGGCATCCCGGTCAGCCGCCTGATGGAGGGCGAGACCGAGAAGCTGCTCCACATGGAGGAGCGGCTCCATCGGCGGCTCATCGGTCAGGACGAGGCAGTCATGGCGGTCAGCGACGCCATCCGTCGGGCACGGGCGGGCCTCAAGGATCCCAAGCGACCCATCGGCTCGTTCATCTTCCTGGGGCCCACCGGGGTGGGCAAGACCGAGCTGGCCCGGGCCCTGGCGGAGTTCCTGTTCGACGACGAGAACGCGCTGGTCCGGATCGACATGAGCGAGTACATGGAGAAGTTCGCCGTGTCGCGCCTGGTCGGCGCGCCGCCCGGCTACGTGGGCTACGAGGAGGGCGGCCAGCTCACCGAGGCCGTCCGCCGCCGGCCGTACCAGGTCGTCCTGTTCGACGAGATCGAGAAGGCCCATTCGGACGTCTTCAACGTCCTCCTCCAGCTGCTGGACGACGGTCGCCTGACCGATGCCCAGGGGAGGACCGTGGACTTCAAGAACACGGTCGTGATCATGACCAGCAATGTCGGCTCGGTTCCACTGGTGGAGGCTGCCGACGCCGGGGGCGAGGCATTCGACCGGGCCGCAGAGGGAGTCCGGCTCCAGCTGCGCGAGCACTTCCGTCCAGAGTTCCTGAACCGCATCGACGAGATCATCGTCTTCCGCCCGCTCGACGAGTCGCAGCTGCTGGAGATCGTGGGCCTGTTGCTGGAGGGGGTCCGGGCCCGATTGGCCGACTCCGGCATCAGCCTGGAACTGACCGATGCCGCGCGCGCCCACGTCGCGCGCGAGGGGTACGACCCGCAGTTCGGGGCGCGGCCCCTGCGGCGCGCCATCCAGCGCGCCCTCGAGAACCCACTGGCCAAGGCCGTCCTGGCCGGGGAGTTCACCCGCGGGGACACGGTCCGGGTCGACGTCCGCGAGGGCTCGCTCGTTTTCGAGAAGGTCGCGATGGAAACTCCCGCGCCCGAAGCCATTCCAGTAGCAGGAGCCTAACCGATGCAACCGTCCGGCGAGATCCGCGACGCGCTTCTGACCTTCTACGCCAAGCGAACCATTGGGGATGCCGCCAGCTTCGACGAGCTGGTATCGACCGAGACCACCGCGTTCATCGGTACCGCACCCGGGGAGTGGTTCACCGATCGCGAGCGGCTGCGTCGGGGCTTCGCGTGGGCCGTGCGCCTGGAGGCCGGGCCGAATACGCAGGGCTGGGCCGAGAGCACGGTGGGCATCGGCGCCGACGAGCCAACCATGACCCTGCCTGACGGCACCATGATCCGGACCCGGCTTACGATGTTCTTCCGCCACGAGGACGGTGCCTGGAAGGTGTTCGGCTACCACTTCTCGGCGGGCGTGCCTGACGACGAGGTCGAGGAGCTCCAGCGCAGCTGGCTGGCATCTACCGATTGACGGCAGCGCTCGCGTCCGCTTAGCATCGGACCGACATGCTAAGCGTGAAGGTCAGTACTAAGCACCAGATTGCCGTTCCGAGCGAAGCGAGGCGAGCCCTGGGCATCAAGGCCGGCGACCGGCTGATGGTCGAAATTCGCGAGCATGAAATCGCCCTGGTGCCGCGCACCGAGCAGGCAGCGGACCGTCTCCGTGCCCTTGGGCGAGGCTACTACGGGGACGACCCGGTGGCCTACGTTCGTGCCCTCCGCGACGAGTGGGAAGACTGACCATCGAGGAGCTCTGTCGAGCCCATCAGCGAATCGGCCTCGACAGCAGCGTTCTGATCTACCTGATCGAGAGCGTGGAACCTTGGCATCGCGTCGCGGGCGAACTCATCAATGCCATCGAGGCCGGATCAGCCGGTGGATCGCTTTCCGCACTCGCGCTGGCTGAGATCCTCAGCGGCCCGGCCCGTGCTGGAGACCTTGCGCAGGTTGAGCGATCCGATGCCGAAATTCGCGGCATGCCTGGCCTGTCGGTCGCATCGGTTGGGCCCGAATTGGCTGGCGACGCGGCGGTCATCCGCGGAATCCGGGGGCTGTCGCTGGCGGACGCCGTCCACCTGGCCAGCGCCAGGGCGGCAGGCGCCACGGTCTTCGTCACCAACGATCGCCGCCTGCGAGGGAGCTCAAAGCTCGAGGTGGTGTACCTCGACGACCTGGTTCCGCTCGAGCCATGACCCGGGTCCTGAGCACGCGCGAGTTGAATCGTGCACTGCTGGCACGGCAGCTCCTGCTGAAGCGCTCGCCGTTATCGGTCCCGAAGGCCCTGGAGCAGATAGCCGGCATCCAGAACCAGTACGCGCCTTCCGCCTACGTCCGGCTGTGGTCCAGCCTGCGGAAGTTCGCCCTGGGCGACCTGGATCGGCTGCTCACCCAGCGCAAGGTCGTCCAGGGAACGCTCATGCGCTCGACGATTCACCTGGTTTCGGCGCGGGATTGGTGGGGGTTCGCCGAAGGCATCGGTCCATCCCGGCAGGATTGGTGGCAGCAGGTCTGGGGCAAGGAGTTTCCCCGCCAGGACATGGACACGGTCGCGACCAAGCTGACCAGGGAGCTGGCTGGCCGGCCATGGCTCCGCAAGGAGCTCGACGCACTGCTGCGCGCCCACGGATCGAGCATCTGGAGCGGGGTTTGGGTGCCGCTGATCCGCGTCCCACCTTCGGGCACGTGGACGCGACGACGGGCCGACATCTTCCAGCTGGCTGCCGAGTGGATCGGGCCGCCGGATACCGATGAACCGCGCGGGTTGGAGCATCTGCTGCGCCGATACCTGGGCGGGTTCGGCCCGGCGCGGCTGGCCGATGCGGCTCAGTGGGCTGGGGTCTCGGTGGCCAAGATGAAAGCCGCAGCGGAAGGCCTGGCGCTCCGGACGTTTCGCGACGAGCAGGGTCGGGAGCTGGTCGACCTGCCGGGCGCTCCCCTGCCGTCAGCGGAAACCCCGGCGCCGGTCCGGTTCCTGCCGACCTGGGACGCTGTCCTGCTGGTCCACGCGCGCAGGACCAAGATCCTGCCCGAGGCGTATCGGTCGTTGGTATTCAGCACCAAGACGCCGCACTCGGTGGGCACCTTCCTGGTCGACGGCTCGGTTGCGGGCAGCTGGCGCGTAGAGCGGTCGGGTGACCGGGCGACCCTGTTCTACACACCCTTCGAACGACTTCCGTCCGCCGCCGATCGCGAGCTTCGCGACGAGGCCGCCGGACTGGTCCGTTTCGCCGAGCCTGACGCCGCCTCCTACGCCATCGAAAGAAGGGCGTAGTTCAGGCCTGGGTCAGCAGCTTCCTCGTCTGGGCTGCGTGCCAGTCGAGGCCCATCGCCTCGAACCGTTGGATCGCCTGCCCGATCAGCCCATCGTCCTTCCGCCCGAAGCCCAATGCGCGAAGCACGAACGGTTCGAGGTACGTCCTCGGCTTCAGGAGAGCAGGCGCCTCGTTCTCGATCTCCGGGCTTCGCCCGAGGGCGACCAGCGCGTTGAGGCGCGCGATGAGCCCATCGACATCGCCAAACCCGCCGGGGCTCCATTCGCTGAGGACCCGCTCGACCTCGGCCATTTCACCTCGGGCAATTGCGATTTCGACGTTTATCGGGTCCAGGAAGAGGCCGTAGCCTTCCATGCCGAGGTCTGCAGCACTCCGCTCGAGGCGCCGCGCTTCCTTGTCGCTCTCGAGCTGGACGTTGGCGAGAGCGGAGGCGAGCAGCGACCACACGTTGAGCACGCAGGGCGTCGCGATGTTCGCGGCGACCGCCGCCTCCGCCCGCGACGTTAGGTCCCGAACCGCCTCCCAGCGGCCGGCAGCATGTTCAACTGCGATCAAGGCTGCTACGGCGTGCAGCCGATGATGCGGCGTGAGGCTGCTCGTCACCTCGTCCTGCGCCTCGGCCACCCGGCGGGCCTCCTCGAATCGGCCGATCAACAGGCACTCGTCTGAGAATCGTAAGTAGATCAACGCAATGTGATCGGGATCGGTCAGCTCAGGCACGATAGCGAAGCGTCGCTGGGCCCAGGCGAATGCCTGGTGGTAGTCGCCTCGGGCTCGGGCAGCCGTCGCGAGGGCGCTCCAGGCCCATGCGCCCAGCTCGATGTCGTCCAGGCGGTCGGCGAGCTGGCTCGCCTCCTCGGCCGCCTCGGCGAATGCTTCAGGGTCGAAGAAGGTTTGGGCGATCAACGCCCGCGCCCGCGCTGGCGAGTCCGGCCCCGATAGCTCGAGCGCCTGTTCAATCCACCCTTCGAGTAACTTGCGGTCCGGCCGGCGCTTCCACATCGCGGAGCGCGTTGCGGTATGGAACGCCAGCTGGCTGTACGTGTCCGCCGTGGTCGCCTGATCGCTGCCCTCCAGCGAGTTCTGCATCGCAATCCAGAACGCCTCGCCATCGAACTTGAAGACGTTGGCGCGCCCGACCTCTCGCCACAGGGCAGCTCGCGCCGCCTGGTCCGGTTCGATATCAAGCGCTCGGTGGAGCAGCGCGAGGCCGTCGTCGATCTCAAAGCGGCCGATCGCGAGCCCAGAGGCGCGGCGGAGCCACGTCACCGCACGCGCGCGCAGTTCCTCGAGCTCGCTCGCCGCGCCCGCCCAGGCCAGATCCACGTCGTCCGACCGCACCGCCTCCGCGTAGTGGTGGGCGACGAGCGGTGCCAGCTCATCCCGCCCGTCCCCCGTCCGCTCGAGCCACCGGGCGAATGCGGCATGCAGTTGAGCTCGTCTGGCCTTCGGCAGGCTGGCGTAGGCGACCTCGCGGGTCAGCGCGTGTTTGATCGCGTATTCGCGGTCGCCCGCCATCGAGGAGCCCGGCCGGCGGCGGATGAAATCGCGCTCCTCGAGGATCCGCAGGTCCGGCTCCGCCCCCCGGACGAGCTCGTAGACCGGACCCGCCCAGAAGATCCGACCGATTACCGATGCCGCCTGGAGCGCCTCCTTCTCGTCCGGCTCGAGCAGATCCATGCGCGCCGCGACGACCGCCTGGACGGTGTCCGGGACGGCGAAGTCTGACGGCAGGTCCGCCAAGCGCCAGGATCCATTCTGCCGCTCGAGCAGCTGGCGATCGATCAGGGTCCCGAGGAGCTCTTCGACGAAGAACGGGTTGCCCTCCGCCCGTTGGACGACGACCTCTCGCAGCCCGGCCGGGAGCGTCCCCCCGAGCAGCTCGTCGAGCATCCGGACCGCCTCCTCTGACGAGAGCGCCTCGAGCTCCACGGTCGTGCCACGGACGCGGGCGCCCCAGCCGGGTCGCTGCTCGAGCAGCTCCGGCCGCCCCGTCGCGACCAGAAGCAGCGGCCCCTGCGTGTCGTGCACAAGTCGTTCCAGGAGGTCGAGCAGCTGCTCCTCGCCCCAGTGGACGTCCTCGATCAGGATGACGGTGGGCCGCTCCGCGACGATCTCGTCGAGGAATTCGACCCACGCGTCCTGGAACCGGTCGCGGGCGGCGAGCGGGTGAAGCCTGCCGGCAACGTCGAGCCCGAGCGTCAAGCCCAAGATCTCGCGCGATCCCAACCGATCTAGCACGACCGCCGGAGGGTCGCTCTCAAGGATGCCGAGATGCTCCTTCAGCACCTCGGCGAGAGGCCAGTAGGTAATGCCCTGGCCGTAGGACAGGCATCGTCCGGTGCGGCGCAGGGGCTCGGGCGAGCGTCCTCCGAGGCGCTCCCAGAGCTCCCGCACGAGCCTCGACTTGCCGACCCCGGCATCGCCGAGAATCGTCACCAGGCGCGGCTCGCGCTGGTCCTCGACCTCTTCGTACGCGCGCTCGACCAGCGTCATCTCGTCGTCGCGGCCCACGAAAGCGCGGCGAAGGCCTCCGACGCCGCGGGGGCGCATGAGCGACAGCGCGCGCACGAGGCGGCGGCAGTCGATCCCCTCAGGTTTCCCCTTGGCCTGGATCGTCTGCGGCTCGGCAAACTCGAAAGCCCCCCGAACCGTCGCAACCGACCGCTCGCCGACGAGGATTTCGCCGGGGCCGGCCGCCTGCTCCAGTCGCGCCGCCACGTTGACTGCATCGCCGGTGACGAAGGAGCTACCTTCCCGCGCCTTGCCGGCCATGACCTCACCCGTGTTGACGCCAATTCTCAGCTCGAGTGTCTCGCCGAACAGGCTACGCAGGCGTCGCTGCATCGCCAGCGCGGCGTGCAGCGCCCGCTCGGCGTGATCCTCGAGCGATGTGGGAGCGCCGAACGCGGCCATCACCGCGTCCCCGGCAAACTTCTCAACCGTCCCGCCAGCGGTGTCGATTTCCGCGGCCATTGCCTCGTAGAAGCGGTCGAGCACCGCCCGCGTCCGCTCGGGGTCCTGCGAGCCAGCCCGCTCGGTCGAGCCGACGAGGTCTGCAAAGATGACAGTCGCCAGCTTCCGTTCGCCTTGATCCGGATGCGCCTCGACCGGAGCCGCGCAGACCGGGCAGAAGCGTGCGGCCTCGGGAAGTGCAGCGCCACAGGCAGCGCACACGGTCATTTGCGCCAAGTGTGCTCCTATGTTGTGACGAATGAAGCGGCGAGCTAGCCGGACCCGGGCAGTAGCGGGATCAGGAGAGCGGCGACAACGCCGCCCCAGACGAGCAGGATGACGATCGTCCATCCCACGACCGCCCGGAGCGTCAGCGACATGCCGCGCACGGACGCAACCGCGGCTGGCAGGGTCAGGATGCCGCCGATCATCAGCGGTGCACCGATCGACCACAGGGCGACGTACCCCAATCCGAAGAATCCCGGGACGGCTGCCCACAGTGCCAGCGCACGACGTCCCGGATTCGGGCCCAAGGACCCGTAGGCGGTCAGACCCGTCAGCGCCGCAAGCGAGGCCGTGACGATGACAACAGGCACCGGAGACATCCCTCCCTCAACGGTGACGCCTTCTCCAAGAGCGACAGCCTGCTGAACCAGCACACCGATGTACAGCGCACCGGTGCCCGCCGCGATCGCCGATGCCACGAGGCTGAGACGCCGCATCGGTCAGCCGCGGCGGTGAGTCTTGTGGCCGCCGGTCGGGGTGGGGCGGGCGCGGGCGCGGACTTCGCGACGTGGCGGCGGCACGTACCGACGGCGGCGAATCTCGTCGTTGGCGGCCGCAATCCGGGGCGGGTAGCGGATGAACGCACCCCAGGCCGCGATCGCCGTGCCGGGCACGACCAGGATCAGGATCAGGAACAGCGGGACGTGGATGACGGCCAGCAACGGGACCAGGATCCAGGGCACCAGGATCGACCAGTACACCCACTCGTGGAGCGCCAGGTGGGCCGGGTAGCGGCGGTACCGACGTTGGGCCTGCCAGTACACCAAAGACGCCCCAACGCAGATCACGATCGCTCCCACCCACATCAGAGTGAAGAGGTCGGCGAAGTTGGTGGGGCTCAGAGCGTCGAAAAGGATGCTCACCGGCGGGCGAGTCTATCAGACCCCTACTCCATCCCAGACGGCGGTAAGCGGCACGTAATGAGCTGATGGCAGACTCCTGGCGTGCCGCTTGCCAGGCATATCGCCGCACGCCTATTCTTTACCAATGAGCCAACCGGTAAAGAAACCGGCACCACGTAACCGAACCACGGTGAGCCCTAAGCACCAAGTCACTATCCCGCGCGACGCGCTCCGGGCCGCCGGCCTGAAGACGGGTGACCGCTTGCGGGCCGAGCCGAAGGGCGCCGGCCGGGTCCTCCTGATACGCGAGGATGATCCGGTCGCCCGCTATGCCGGAGCGCTGACCGGTGTCTACCGGCCCGGCTACCTGGACCAGCTCCGTCGCGAGTGGCGCTGACCGTCCTGGACGCGGGGGTGCTGATCGCGTTTCTCGACGCCGAAGACCCGCATCACGCCGCGGCACGGCGTGCGTTGGCGAATGCGGTGGGCCGGCGGGACGACCTCATCTTGCCCGCGTCGGCGTATGCGGAGCTCATGGTCGGGCCGCACCGGAGCGGTCCGGATGTGGTCGCAACTGCGCAAGCGGCGCTCGAGGCACTGGCAGTCCAGATCGAGCCCGCCACCAAGGCCGTGGCCTCCGCCGCGGCGGAGCTTCGCGCCCGCCACGGACGTCGGCTGCGCCTTCCGGATGCCCTGGTGCTGGCCACTGCGCTCGCCGCCCGGGCAGATCGGGTCCTCACCACCGACGCGCGCTGGCCGAAGACGGAAGTACCGGTCGAGGTCGTAGAGAAGCCGAAGTAGCGGTCGGTATAATCGACGGGCCGATCCCTCCGTTAGCGAGATCGTTGATTGCGCGCGCTCCTCTCCGTCTCGGACCGCGAAGGGATCACCGAGTTGACGCGCGGCCTCACCGACGCGGGGATCGAGTGCGCGGCTACCGAGGAAACGCGCGCCCACTTGGCCGGAGCCGAAGTCCAGGTCGCCCTCATCCCTGACTTGGCCGATCCCAACCTGCTGCGCGCCGTGAGCGCCCGGCGGGACCACGGGGACGAGATGGCGACCCTGGCCCAGCACGGCACCGAGCCCCTTGACATCGTGGTCCTCAACCTGGGCCGCGACCCGGACCTGGCGGCCGTGGCGCTCCTGCGGGCCGCCGCCGCCAACCACGAATGGGTGGCGGCGGTGTCCAGCCCCACCCAGTACGCATCGGTCCTGCGAGACGTCAAGCGCGACAAGTCGGTGGCGCCGGAGACCCGCCAGAAGCTGGCGGCCGAGGCGTTCGGGCTGACCGCGGCCCACGACGCGCAGATCGCCACCGATCTGAACCGCCAGGCCGGCACCCTGTTCCCGGCTCGGCTGACGCTGGTGTTCGAGAAGAAGGCAGACCTCAGATACGGCGAGAACCCCCAGCAGCAGGGCGCCTTCTACGCCGATGACGCGGACCACGGCGCCGTCCTCAGCCGGGCGCGCCAGATCGCCGGCAAGGACCTCTCGTTCAACAACCTGCTGGACCTGGACGCGGCCTGGCGGATCGCATCGGATTTCAAGACCCCGACGGTGACCATCGTCAAGCACGGCAACCCCACCGGGCTGGCATCCGTGGTCGACCTGGCCGATGCGTTCCGCTTGGCGCTGGAGGGCGACAGCGTGGCGTCGTACGGCGGGATCATCGGCGCCAATCGAGTCGTTGACGAGCCCACCGCCAGGGCCATCGAGCCCGGCTTCTTCGAGGCCATCGTGGCTCCTGGCTACACGCCGGAGGCGGTTGCCATCCTGGGCGCCAAGGAAGGGTTCGAGGTCGTGGAGGTGCCGCCAGCGGAGGACGTTGCCTCCAACCCGGGGAGCGGCGAGCTGGACCTCAAGCGCATCGGGGGCGGGCTACTGGTCCAGACCGGGGACTCGGTGGAGGAGGATCGCGACGAGCTCCAGGTGGTCACCCAGCGTGGCCCGACCCTGGAAGAGCTGACAGACCTCCTGTTCGCGTGGCGGGTGGTGCGCCACGTCCGGAGCAACGCGGTGGTGCTCACCAAGCGGCACGTCATGATCGGGATGGGAGCGGGCCAGCCGTCGCGGGTGGTGAGCGTCGAGATCGCCCTCCGCAAGGCCGGCGAGCGAGCTCCCCTGAGCGTCATGGCGTCGGACGCGTACTTCCCGTTCCCCGACGGCATCCAGATCGCGGCCCAGGCCGGGGTGACGGCCATCATCCAGCCCGGCGGGAGCGCGAGGGACGAGATGGCCATCGAGGTCGCCGACCGTCACCATATGGCCATGGTCTTCACCGGGCGCCGCCACTTTCGCCATTGACCGACACGGACTGACCGATGCGGACTGACCGATGGACAAGCTGATCACCGACAACGCCCTGGCGGCGACCGAGGCGGCGGCCCTGGCCGCCGCCCGCCAGATGGGCCGCGGCGACCGCGATGGGGCGGACCGGGCCGCGGTGGAAGCCATGCGCGAGGCCATGGATGCCGCCGACCTGAGCGGCACCATCGTCATCGGCGAGGGCGAGCGGGACCAGGCGCCGATGCTCTACATCGGCGAGAAGGTGGGCAACCCCGAGGCGGCGGTCATGATCGACATCGCCGTCGACCCGCTGGAGGGGACCAACCTGGTGGCCACCGGAGCGCCGAATGCCATCACCGTGCTGGCTGCTTCGGAGCCGGGAGGGCTCATGCACGCGCCCGACACATACCTGCGCAAGCTGGTGGTGGGGCCGGGTGTGGCCGGCCACGTCAGCATCCACGACCCGGTGGATGCCACGATCCGGATCATCGCCGCCAAGCTGGGACGGGCCGTGTCGGACATCACGGTCGTGGTCCTCGAGCGGCCCCGGCATGAGCAGCTCATCGCCGACCTGCGCGCCAGCGGCGCGCGGATCAAGCTCATTCCCGACGGCGATCTGACGGCCGGGATCAGCGCGGCCGTGTCCGGGACCGGCGTGCATGCCGTGATGGGGATCGGCGGCGCGCCGGAAGGGGTGTTGACCGCGGCGGCTCTGAAATGCCTGGGGGGCGAGATCCAGGCCACGTTCCAATGGCGCTCGGATGAGGAGCGGGAGCGGGGCCGCAAGATGGGCGTGGCGGTGGACGACCCGGACCGGGTCTACACCACGAATGACCTGGCAAGCGGCGAGAACGTCGTCTTCTGCGCCACGGGCGTGACCGATGGGGAGCTGCTGCGCGGGGTCCGCTTCTTCGGCGGCGGGGCCCGGACCCACTCCCTGGTCATGAGCCGCGCCCAGGGTCAGGTCAGCTTCGTGGACACGGTTCACATGTTCGACCCCAACCAGCCGGCACGAGTCCGCCTCTAGCCGGCTCCAGACGAGCCCGCGCTCTGTTCCATGGCCAAGCTCAGCGACAA
>Ga0209853_1000491_pt1 | contig 11091 bp, 4 predicted proteins | sample GWRWS1_30_40_FD_187224 | JGI IMG/M metagenome (GOLD analysis project Ga0209853, IMG submission 187224) | Riverbed sediment microbial communities from areas with vegetation nearby in Columbia River, Washington, USA - GW-RW S1_30_40 (SPAdes)... | ecosystem: Environmental > Aquatic > Freshwater >...
GGCACCCAGCTCCCCGACGCCGACCAGATCCCGGGCGGGGCCGGCTGCACACTCGAGTCGTGCACGTACCGCGACCGGCTCGCCGAGTTCGCCGCGTACGGTGCAGAAGTGCGCGGCGTGAGCACTCAGCACCCGGCCGAGCTGGCCGCCTTCGCGGCGGCCCAGCGGATCCAGTTCCCGCTGCTGTCCGACGCGAACCTCGAATTGGCCATGGCACTGCGGCTGCCCACGTTCCGGGCGGCCGGCACGGTACGGCTTAAGCGGCTCACCCTCGTGATGGACGCCGACCGTACCGTCCGCGGCGTGCTGTACCCGGTGCCGGACGTGACCGGCAGCGTCGAAGACGCCCTGCGCCTTGTCCGCCACCTGGCACGTTGAGCCCTCGAGCGGGCGGGTCAGCTGAACTCGGCTCCGCGGGCCTCCAGTTCGCGTAGACCGCCTTGATATCCGCGACGCGGATGTTGAGGAAGCTGCTCGTCCGGTTCGGGTCGGGTGGCGTCTCGAGTGCGACCGTCGGCTCATCGTCGGTCGGCCCGCCAACACCGACTCGGCGCCCAGCACTCGGTATAGAAACGGCGCGAGCGATCCACATCGCTGGAGACCGATAAAGTGGGTGAGCAGCGTTCAAGCGAATCGGGCTGCGCTGCGGGTGAAGTTCGACGTGCTGCGCTTCGCGACCCAGACCGGGCAGCAGTCGCGGCGCTCGAGCACGTAGCGCTCAACGCCGACAAAGACGATCCGGTCAGATGAGCGGCCCTGGATAGAGCAGGGCCAGCTGCCCCGGATAGCCGCAATGAGCCGAAACTCGTCGTCGGTCAGGGGACGGCCGCTGGCGGCGTTGCAGAGCTGAACATCCTCGTCGTAGAGCTCGTGGTTGCGGTGGTCCTTGAGCGCACCGTCGGCGTGGATGCCCGGACTCGTGTGAAAAGGCGTTCTGGCCCACGCCGGGCTGATTGACCGGGACGGGCTGGCCGAAGGCGTACCCAGCCCAGAGCGCGAACCGGCGCGCCCAACTCAGGTCGAGCGGTCACCGACCTCGGCCCGCTCCGCGACTCCGAAGCCTCAGGTCAACGCTAGTACGCATGACAGCAAGCCGGCGTTGCCGGAGCGCTCTCCGATTCCGTTGACGCATGTATTGATCCAGGCGTCCTGGCCGGCGTCGAGGTCGCCCAGCGCACCGGCGACCGAGTTCGCGACGGCCAGGCCGAGGTCGTTGTGGCAGTGGGCTTCCACTGGCATAGCGATCATGCTGGCGAGCTTCGCGAACCGCTCGCTGATGCGACCAGGGGTGTCCCCTCCGATCGGGTCGCAGTAGGACACCCGGTCCGCGCCGGCGTCCTTGGCCGCCAACGCGAACTCGGTCAGGAACACATCGCCGGTGCGGGAGCCGTCCTCGGCGTTCACCCCAATGGTCTGTACCCCGCCATGTTTCGCCGTGTGGACCGCGGCCATCATCTCCCGGATCACCGCGTCGCTGTCGAGCCGATCGCGGAACTTGCCGTGCAACATCTGGTCGCTGGTGGAGATGGAGAGGTTCATGTGGGCGAGGCCGAGCGGGAGCGACCGCTCGACATCCGTGGCGATTGCGCGGCACCAGCCGCAGAGGCGTAGGTCGCCGAAGGCGCCCGCCTCGGCGAGCGCGGACTGTGTTCGGATGTAGGGGACCTCGTGTGAAAAGGACCGGGAATCCGATCTCCGAGTGGGCCACGCCTAAGCGGGCCAAGTAGGAGGCACCATGTCGCAGATCAGCGGCTGGATGACGACAACGGAGGCGGCCACCGGCTCGGTGTTAAACCGGCCACGTTGTACGCCTACGTCAGCCGGGGCGTGCTGGCCCGGCGCCGCTCGCCGACCGGGCAGAGCATGTTCGACCCGGCCGAGCTCGAGCGGCTGCAGGGATCGTGCCGGCACTCGCCGCCACCGACCCGACGCGGAGCAACCTCGAGCCGGGTGCGGTCCTCGACATCGGCCGGGGGCTCATCGCCGGTATGGTCGACAGCCTCCCGGGCCCCGCGGCGTCGGGTGGTATCGCGGCCCGACTGTGGGTCAAGCTCGGCCCGGCGCGGCCCCGGTCCCGTCTGGTGGACGCGCTGCGGGCCGCGCTGGTGCTGGTCGCGGACCACGAGCTCGCGGCGTCCACATTGGCGGTACATGTCGCGGCCTCGGTGCGCGCGGACCCTTACGCGGTGGTCATAGCCGGGCTCGGCACCATGAGCGGCCCGCTGCACGGGAGTGCCTTGCTGGGTGCAGAGTCTCTGCTGGCCGAGGCGGACGGTCCGGGCAGCGTTCGGGAGATCCTCGGCCTACGGCTTCGGCGCGGCGAGCGGATCCCTGGCTTCGGCCACATGGACTACCGACCCACCGACGCGCGTGCCACTGTGCTGCTAAACCGGATCCGCGCCCTGGCGGCGAGCAATCCGATGCTCGCGGTCGCGTATGCGATGCTCGGAGAGGCTCGGCGGCGGCGCGTGCCCGAGCTGAACATCGGCTTCGCGCCGGCCGTGCTGACCCAGGTCGCAGGCATCCCGATCGGCGCCGGTGAGGCGATTTTCGCGGTCGCCCGCACCGCGGGCTGGTTGGCACATGCGCGAGAGGAGTACGAGCGCCGGACCCGGCTGCGCCGCCCCGTCTACATCGGACCGACATGAGTGGTGTTCGGCCCACGTTCCCGCGACGTCCCGGAGCCAGCGGAGCCGCCGCTCGTCCAGTACGCCTGCCCACTCTCGTGGTCGTCGCCGTCCGCAGGAAGTCCACCGACGCCAGCGAGATGTGCTCCACCGCGACCTTGGTAAACAGGTAGGGCACGCCCCAGGCCCCGACAGACCGTCCCGTCAAGGGCCGGACCTCGCCAATGGTCAAGCGCGCCACGCAGGCTGTCGGCGGCAGCCGTCAGCTGTCCTCGCTCGCCAACGCCGAACCCGCGCGGTCCTGCGCCTCAAAGATCGCCAAGTCGCACTGGTCCTCCGCGATGCGAAATGACGTAGCCGGCGCCGGAGCGCGAGATCACATCATGATCGCCGTTGGCCGCGGCCGGAATCCGGCGGAGCCTGGCGATCGTATTGTGCACCTGAGCCTTCGCGGTGATGGCTGGCTGGCCATCCCACAGGACATGGGTCAATGGTTGGACGCTCACATTGTGCCGGGCAGCGACCAGAAGCCGCGAGCGCCTTCTTCTTCTCCCGAGGGCCGCCGACGTGTATAGGCACCCGTCGACGGTGACCTCGACAGGGCCGAGGATGGCGAAATGCAGCCTTCGCATCGTCTCCCGTTCATCGCATCACATAGACACGTGCTCGCTTGCCGCGCCACATCCTCGCGGATCGTGGCCGGATGTCGAACGGATAGGCCTCCGGTGCTAACTGTCGCTAGCCTAGTCAAGGCTGTACGTGGTCTGCGTTCGTCCCAAACTGGGGTCGGCGTGTGCGTGATGAGTGGCGAGTAGCTTGCGCACGCTGACGACACCTCGGCGACGCCGTGATCACGGCGGCGCTGTCCGTGGCGACGGAGCGGCCGGCACGTTTGGCGTGGGTTGGTGTGGCATGGTCTCGCGGGGTGGGATGATCAGCTTCACGGGTACGCCCCGCCACAGAGCCGCGTAAGGGTGGGGCGATGCCGGTGACAACGCCGACTCAATGGGCGGGGCTGGAGTTGCGTCACTTGTTGGCGCTTCATGCCATCGCCGAGCATGGCTCGTTTCACAAGGCCGCCGCGCACCTGGACTACACCCAGTCGGGCATCAGCCAGAAGATCGCCGCCCTCGAGCGGATCGTCGGAGAGCGAGTGCTAGAGCGGCCCGGCGGCTCGCGGCCGGTGCGGTTGACCGCCGTCGGCGAGGTTGTGCTTCGCCATGCCCGTGCCGTCTTCGGCCAGATCAGCTCCGCGCAGGTCGACATCGCCGCGCTGCGCGACGGGAAGGGCGGCGCGTTGCGCGTCGGCGCGTTTCAAAGCGTTGGAGCAACGATCCTGCCGCCACTGCTGAGGCAGCTGGCCGCCGACCGGCCAGATCTGCGGATCGAGCTGACCCAGACAACCTCTGATGCAGAGCTGTTCGTTCTGCTCGCCGACGGCCGCCTCGACATCACCTTCGCGATTCTGCCGATTCCGGCTGGGCCTTTCGTCGCCGTTGAACTGTTCGCCGACCCGTTCGTACTGATGGCTGCCCCGGACTCGACATGGGCACGGCACGGCGGTGCGGCCTCGGTGCGCGAACTGGTCCAGGCTCCACTCATCGCGGGAACGCATGCGTGCCGCCACAGCAGGCAGTTCGAGACCCAGCTGCGCGAACGGGGCTACGAACCCACCATCGTGTTCCGCTCCGACGACGACGCCACCGTGCGGGGACTGGTCGCCGCCGGTGCCGGTGTCGCCGTCGTACCGCGGCTGATGGCCGAATCCGCCAATGGCGACGTCGCGATCATCGACCTCGACGAGCGGCCACCACCCCGGCGCGTCGCCCTGTCCTGGCGAAGCGACCGCACCTCGCCGCCGGCTCTGGACGCCTTCATCGACACGGTTGCCAAGACCTGCGCCGAACTGGGCCGCTACGGTCCCACCCGGATCGGCGGAACCAGCCAGGCACCGTGACCCGGGCCGTACTAACACGCGAGCGTGTGGGCAGCGTTCAAACGCCGGTGGATCCGTCGATCCGTTTGAGGATCATGTCCGCGTGACCGTTGTGGGCGGGCATACTCGCCGATCATGTGGCAGTAGGCCCACCGTACGGACATCTCCCCCAGCGCGCGGAGGAAGACCGTATCGAGCGACGGGCAGGCGATGGCTCGCCAGGCGGAGTCCCATCCGCTACCTGGCAAGCGAGATCGCCCTCGGTTCGGGCGGCGTCTATGTCGTCAAAGGCGGCGTCGGGGTTGTCCTTGCGTGCGTAGAGGCTCTCGACCGTCTTGGCGCCGAATCGGCGGCGAAACCAGGTACGTTCGACATCGGCCATGTGCCGTACCAGGCCGACCAGGGACAGGTTAGGTGGCGGTGACGCTTGCTCGGCCGACTGCGCGCCGGTCAATCCGGAACACTTGTGAAGCAGGGTGCTGCGGTGCCAGTCGAGGAAGCCTCCCAGCATCGCGCGCTCAGCTGCGACGAACGGCTCGTCGATACGCGTGACATGCGAAGCGGTCCACGTCATAGGGTCCATCATGGTCGTTCGAATAACCTCAGGCGACTCGACAAACCGCTCATCGGCATCAAGCAATAGAGACGACCTGCATCGGCTCGACTACTCGCCTGCGAGCGCGCTCGCCGCTCTCGACTCGGGCGTGCACGCGTACATACTGACGCTGGCGGCCTGCGAACTGCGGCCGGGCCCTAGCATGCGACGCGTGCCAGAGCAGATCGGCACCCACGCAATGCGGGTGCCGATCCGCTGGCCTCGTTCGTCATTCCAACCTAATCTGGATCTGGCACATATTCCGCGTACGGTGACGCGTCGTGGTGGCTGGGCGGTTGGCGGGGGGGACCGTGGCGGCGGCCGACGGTGACGCTGAGCCGTGTCGTCGACGGGCTTGCTGACCAGTGAAGATCTTGACGAGCTAGGCCAATTGGCATTCGATGCCGAGGACCCCTCGGGCGAACGCGTACGCGGAACGCTGGGTACGCACCGCGCGCCGCGAGTGCCTGGACCACACCCTCATCCATGGCGAACGACATGTACTCGCACGCGCTTGGCAAGTACGTCACCCACTACAACGGGCACCGGCCGCACCAGGCACGGCATCAACTCCTGCCCACCGCCTACGCGGCCCCGCCGCCAATCACAGATCTTGCTGTGGCACGGGTGCGGCGACGAACGATCCTCAATGGACTCATCAGAGAATATGCGCAGCAGCGTAGCCAAACCGAATATATGAGCGGTCCAGCCTCGGGCGAACGCGTTCGCAGAGCGTGGATCCGCACCGCACGCCGGGAGTGCCTGGACGACATCCTCATCCACGGCGAATGGCACCTGCTCGCCACGTTGAGTGAGTACGTTGCACACTACAACGGGCACCGGCCGTATCAGGACGCGGTCAATGTCCACTCAGGGTTGCAAACCCTCACCACCGATCGCAGATCTTGCCGCAGCTCGGTTGCGTCGACAAACGATCGTCAACGGACTGATCGGCGAATACTCCCAAGCAGCATAGGCCGAACCGAGTTTAGGAGCGGTACACCCATGCGGTTCACGCCGGCCCGGAGCACTATTCGCCACGGATCAGCATCGATTCGATGCATTTTGACATGTAGCAAGCGATTTACCGTATCGCGCGATCGCCCCGGCGGGGCACATGATGGCAGACCGTCATCGAGACCTGCCGGTGCACTGATTGAGCACCGTCCATCCATGGGGTAGCCATAGTAGCCAACGCCATTTGTCTCCACGCGGCCCGTCTCTCCCGGGCTGGTGCGAGGTATGTACTTCGACGGTAAGGGGTGAGCGGTGGGGCCACATGAGTTTCTCGCGTTCCGACGGTCGCGGCGTGACCGCTGGCGGGTTGTGTTGGCGATGGTGTTGTCCTCGTTGCTAGTGGCGACGATGTGGGAGCTGGTTCGTGCGCCAGAGCCTGCGGTGGCGGAGTTGACGGAGCCTCGCTCGTCTTGTCCGGCGGAGCGTCCCGATGAGGGGGCGGCCCGGGTGACGGCCCGGCTGTGTGGCGGCCCGGTGGGTGTGGCCTCGTTGACTTCGGAGACCACCGAGGTGTGGGCCAATGCCGATGGCACCATGTCTGCGGAGGTCCATGCCGGTCAGGTCAGGGTGCGTGACGGCCGGGGCGGATGGGCGAAGGTCGATCTGAACCTGCGACGGCGTCCGGATGGGTCTGTTGCGCCGGGAGTGCATCCGGAGGGGTTGGTGATCTCGGGTGCGGTCGGTGCGGGTGAGCATGACCTCGCCGTGCTCGGTTCGGGTGATGAGCGGGTCGCGGTGGGCTGGCGCGGCGTATTGCCGGATCCGGTGCTGGACGGCACAAAGGCCACCTATGTGGACGCCAAGCCCGGCATCGACCTGGTGATCGAGACCACACGGTCTGGGTTTGAGACGTTTCTGGTGGTGAAGAACCGGGCGGCCGCGGCGCGGGTGGCATCGGTGGCGATGCCATTGCGGACGGGAACGTTGACGAGCCAGCCTGGCGCGGGCGGCGGGTTTGACCTGCGCGACCGCGCTGGCAAGGTGCGCGGACGGGTGTCCGCGGCGTTCATGTGGGATGCGCGGGTCAACCTAACCTCGGGACTCCCAACCCGGCGCGTGCCAGTGGCGCTGAGCACTCGGTCGGCGGGCGCGGGCAGGACCGATCTGGTGCTCACTCCCGATGTCGCCTTCCTCGAAGACCCGACCACGGTCTACCCGGTGACGATCGATCCTCAGTTGAATATCGGCACAACGGGGGACACCTACGTCGAGTCGGACATCCCGAACACGTCGAAGTGGAGCTCAACCGAGCTGCTGCTGGGCACCTACAACGACGGTGGTGTGGTGGCCCGGTCGTTCCTGCGGTTCGACTTGACCCCGTACTACGGCACGGCTGTGAACTCGGCGACGCTTCGCCTGTGGGAGACGTGGGCGTGGTCTTGCTTCGACGCTGAGTGGCGAGCGTACGTCGCCGGCTACGTCGACCAGACCACCACGTGGAACACCCAGCCGTCGATGACAACCCACGTGGGCACGTCGTCACAAACCACTGGTCGGGACGAGTGCGAGCCCGACGGCTGGGTGGCAATCGACGCCCGTGGGTTCTTCCAGGCCGCGGCGGATGCCCAGTATCCGTACTACAGCCTGGGGTTGCGGGCGACGCAGGAGGGCAACAACGGCAGCACACGCGACTCGTGGAAGCGGTTTCATTCGGCCAACGGCGTCAACGACCCCTACGTGACGATCAACTACACCGGCTACCCCACCGTCGGCACGAGGTCCACCGCACCAAGCACGATCTGCGCGACGGGGTCGAGCCGGCCCTACATCAACACCGCCACACCGACCCTGAAGGCCCAGATCAGCGACCCGGAGGGCGCGTCGGTGAAGGCCGAGTTCGAATGGTGGGCGGTCGGCGGAGCGTCGAAGATCGGTTCGGCGGTGACCGGCGCGGCACCGTCGGGGTCGACGCTTCAGGCCGCGGTGCCTGGCGGAGCGTTCGCAAACGGCAGCAACTACATGTGGCGGGTGCGTGGCAACGACGGCGTGGTCAACGGATCATGGTCGAGCTGGTGCGAGTTCACCATCGACGCCACCGCCCCGGCGGCGCCTCCGGCGGTGTCTTCAAGTACATATCCGGAGGGGGCGTGGTCCGGTGGCGCCGGCACGCCCGGCGACTTCACCCTGTCCGCCTCGGGGGTGTCCGATGTGGCCTCCTACCTGTATGGGCTGGACACCAACCCGCCGACCACCTCGGTCGCGGCCCCGAGCCTGGGCGCCGCCGCCACCGTGTCGATCACCCCGCCGACGAACCTGCCGCACACCCTGTACGTGCAGTCAGTGGACCGGGCCGGCAACACCTCCCCGTTGCGCTCATACGCGTTCAGCGTCGGCTCCGGTGCCGGCACCGTGCTGCTTCCCCGCACCGGGGACATGTCCGCCGCCAGATTCGCCCTCCAAGCCCAGGGCCAGTCCGGCGCGACCGGGGTGACCTACCAGTGGCGCCGCGGCGACGCCGACGCTTGGACGACGATCCCGGCCGGTGACGTGACCGTGGCGGCCGGGGGTGGGGCGGTGACCTGGCCCCAGGCGACGTCCGGAGGCGGGGCGTTCGTCAAGCTCAACTGGGATGTCGCTGCCACGTTGAATAACGCCGAGGCCGGGCTGGACCCGCTCGATGGACCGCTGCAGGTGCGCGGCTCGTTCACTGGCGCCGGCTCCTACTCCGATGCGGTCGATGTGACCTTCGATCTCAACCGGGCGTGGGCCGCTTCGTCCGAGGTCGGCCCGGGCAGCGTCAACCTACTAACGGGCAACTACAGCCTCGGCCAGACCGACGTGGCTACGTACGGCCTGGGCCTGTCACGCGTGTACAACACCCGGCAGGCCGGGGCGGTCGATGCGATGTTCGGGGCGGGTTGGGTCTCCAGCGCTGCGACTAAGGCTGACCCCGGCTACACCGATCTGACGGTGACCGGGTCGCTGGTCCAGATAGGACTGCCCGACGGAGCCACCCTCGGTTTCACCCAGCACGACGCCACGAACACCACCTTCGACCCTCAGGTCGGGTTCGAGGCCTACACGTTGACTCGCGCCGGCAACCCGGCCGCATACACGTTGCGGGACGCGGCCGGCAACACGGTCGTGTTCACCCAGCCCGCGGGGGCCGCAACCGGCGTGTACTCCCCGTCCTCGGCTACCCCGGTCGGTACGGCGGACGCATCAACCGTGTCCTGGCAGCTGGTGCCCGGCTCCACAACCCAGGCTCGACCCACCCGCATCCTCGCCCCCGTGCCGGTCGGCGTGTCCTGCGACCCGACGCCCTCCGCCGGCTGCCGGGCGTTGACGTTCACATACGCCACAACCACCACCGCAACCGGCACCGACCCGGGCGGATGGGGCGACTATGTGGGGCGCGTGATCAAGGTCGACTTCACCGCCTACGACCCTGACCTGACACCCAGCCCGGGCATGCGCACCATCGAGGTAGCGCACTACGCCTACGACTCCGGCGGAAGGCTACGCGCCGTCCGGGATCCACGGCTGGACTGGGTGGACACCTCGGAGACTCCGCACGTGACCCGGCAGGTGCAGACCGTGTACGGCTACAACGCCGATGGGATCCTCTCGACCATCACCCCTCCCGGACAGGAGCCGTGGCATCTGGCCTACACCACCGTCCCCGCCGACGCCGGCACCGGCCGGCTGGCCTCGGTGACCCGGTCGGCCCTGGCCGCCGGCACCGCGGTGTCCACAGTGGTGTACCGGGTTCCGGCCTCCGGCACCGGCGCACCGTGTGACCTCTCCACCACCCAGACCGCACGGTGGGGCCAGACCGAGGCGCCCACCGACGCGGTGGCGGTGTTCCCGCCCACCCAGATCCCTACCGGCAATCAAGCCACCGGGGAGCTTCCGACCTCGTACGAGTACGCCACCATTAACTACCTTGACGCGAACGGCCGCACCGTCAACACTGCCGCCCCCGGTGGCGGGATCGACACCACCTGGTACGACCTGTACGGCAACACCGTCCAGACCCTGACCGCGGGAAACCGAAAACGCGCACTGGACGCATCCGGCACCGACACCCCCAGCCAAGAGGCGGCGCTCGCCGCCACCCTATCTACCATCGACACCTACAGCGCCGACGGGCAGCGACTGGTCGACAGCCTTGGTCCCGAACATGACGTGATGCTCGGCGCAGGGTCCTTGGTGCGCGGCCGCTCACACACCGCCTACACGTACGATCAAGGCGCGCCACTCACCGGGCCGTACAACCTGGTCACCACAACACTAACCACTGTGCGCTACCTGAACGGTGGAACCCCAATCAACTCTGATGGTCGCACGGCCACCACCAGCTACGACTGGACACTGCGCGCGCCCACCGCACAGACGGTCGACCCGGCCGGGCTGGCGTTGACCACCCGCACCACCTACGACACCGCCGGGCGGGTTACCACCGTCACCGCCCCGGCCGGCGGCACCACCACCGGCACGCCGTCGACCCGCAAGACCACCTACTACAGCGCCGCCGCGAACGCCACCCACCCGGCATGCGGCAGCAAGCCGCACTGGGACGGACTGATCTGCCGGACCGAGCCAGGCGGGCAGCCCGGCACCGGGCCGGAATTGCCGTACACCGTGACCACCTACGACCTCAACGGTCAGGTCCGCGAGCGGGTCGAGTCCACCTCCGGCGGCGAGCTACGCCGGACCAACGTCACCTACGACGCGGGAGGGCGCCCCTACGAAGCAGCCATCACCGCCCCGGCCGGAGTAGGCACGCCGGTGCCCTTGACCCGGATGGTGTATGACCTTCTGTCCGGCGCGCCAGTGCGAACCCAATCGCTGGACGGCGGTGGGGCTGTGACGGCCGAGGTCATTCGGAGCTACGACACGCTGGGCCGCATCACGTCGTACCGGGACGCGGACGGGAATGTTTCCGACACGACGTACGACGTGATGTCCCGTCC
>Ga0209853_1000494_pt1 | contig 11071 bp, 7 predicted proteins | sample GWRWS1_30_40_FD_187224 | JGI IMG/M metagenome (GOLD analysis project Ga0209853, IMG submission 187224) | Riverbed sediment microbial communities from areas with vegetation nearby in Columbia River, Washington, USA - GW-RW S1_30_40 (SPAdes)... | ecosystem: Environmental > Aquatic > Freshwater >...
ACGCAAGGTCAAGCTCCTCTACACGGTGCCGACCTTCCAGAACCCGACCGGAGTGACGCTGAACCCGGTGCGCCGGGCGGACGTGATCGAGATCTGCCGCCGGGCGGGGGTGCTGGTGGTGGAGGACCGTACTGTTTCCCGCCACCAGAGCAGATCCGCGACGGCGTGGCACGGTTGGCCGGCGTCATCGAGGCGGAGATGCAACTAAGGGATACTTTCGGCCCGGGCGACATCGGCCCTGGGGACGAGGCGAGCGGCGGTGGGTGACCTGAATCGGGTGCTGGTGCTGGCCGGAGGGTTGTCACCAGAACGCGACGTGTCGTTGCACTCGGGACATCAGGTTGCAGATGCGTTGCGTGATGTCGGGGTGGAGGTCGAGGTCCGTGACGTGGACGGTGGCCTGCTGTCGTGCCTGACCGCAGACATGCCGGACGTGGTCTTCCCAGTCCTGCACGGGGTGTCCGGTGAGGACGGCACACTGCAGGAGGTTCTGCAGATGGCCCGCGTTCCCTACGTCGGCCCGCCGCCACAGGCGGCCCGGCTGGCGTTTGACAAACCCATTGCCAAGACGCTGCTGGACCGGGCCGGGCTGCGCACCCCCGGCTCGGTGACGCTGCCCCGGCAGGCCTTTCACGATCTGGGCGCGGCCGCGCTGGCCACCAGGCTCGTTGCCCGAGTGGGACTGCCCTTGTGCGTCAAGCCGCGCTCGGGCGGATCTGCCTTCGGCGTCACCTGTGTGCGGGACGCGGCTGAGCTCTCCGCCGCACTGATGGCCTGCTTCGGCTACCACGACGACGCACTGGTTGAACGATGGATCGACGGCGTCGAGATCGCGGTCGGCGTGGTCGAGCTAGATGGCGGGCCGGTGGCGCTGCCCGCGGTCGAGATCGTCCCTGACAGTGGCTTTTACGATTACACGGCCCGCTACACGGCCGGGGCGACGGAGTTCTTCTGCCCGGCCCGACTCAGTGCCGAGGCAGCCGCCGAAGCCGCCGCTGCTGCGATCACGGCGCACCGGGTGTTGGGTCTGCGCGACCTCTCCCGCACCGACATCATCGTGGACACGCACGGCAGCAGCCATGTGCTCGAGACCAACGTCGCCCCCGGCATGACCGAGACCTCCACCTTCCCGCTCGCCCTGCGTGCCGCCGGCCACGACTTCGGACTCGTGTGTCGGGACCTTGCGACCACGGCAGCTACACGGGGTCGGATTTGATGCCGGCTGGTTTGGATCTTGTAGAGTTATCGCGCTATAGCAACAACAGGTCTACAAGATCTAGTTATTGCTGGTGCAGTCTTGGCCGAGCCTGACTACTGTGACGTGGCACGTCGGCGTTAGGTGCGGGGCGGGAGTTTGACCACGCTGACGAAGAAGTCATCGATCTGGCGGACCACCGAGATGAACCGATCGAAGTCGACCGGCTTCGTGACGTAGGCGTTGGCGTGCAACTGGTAGCTACAAAGGATGTCCTCATCCGCCTGCGATGTGGTCAGCACGACGACCGGGATGTGGTGCAGGTCCTCGTCCTTCTTGATCTCGGCGAGCACCTCGCGACCGTCTCGGCGGGGCAGATTGAGGTCCAGCAGGACGAGATCCGGTCGAACCGCGTCGGCGTACCGGCCCTCGCGGCGCAGGTAGGCCAGGGCTTCGACGCCGTCCGAGACGACGTTGAGGCGGTTGCGGACCTTGTGTTCCTCGAAGGCCTCTCTGGTCATGAGGATGTCTCCCGGATCGTCCTCGACGAGCAGCACCTCAATGGGCACGATGGGCTTGGTGGTGTCGTTCAAGCGACGGGCTCCTTCGTACGGTCGGTCTGCTCGGACTGCTCAGGCGGCTCGGACTGCTCAGGCGGCAAGGGCGGCAAGTCTGCCAGTGGCGCGGACTCACCTGGCGTCGCCTCGGTCGGCCCGGCCGGGTCAGCCAGCGTCACCGGCTCAGCGATCTCCGGGAGGGTAAACCGTATCGCCGCCCCGTCCTGGACGTTGGTGTCGATCCAGATACTGCCGCCGTGGTACTCCACGATCTTCTTGGCGACAGCGAGGCCGATGCCGGTGCCGGGGTATGCATCGCGTGGGTGGAGCCGCTGGAAGATCACGAAGACCTTCTCGGCGAACTCGCGCTCGATGCCGATGCCGTTGTCGACACAGCTGATCTCCCACACGTCGTCCGTCCGCCGGCCGGAGATGTGTACCCGGGCCGGCGAATCCGGACGGCGGAACTTCAGCGCGTTGCCGATGAGGTTGGTGAACAGCGTGGTCAGCAGAGTCTCCTCGCCGCGCACAGTCGGCAGGTTCGACCAGGTGACCTCCGCGGTGGCCCGGTCGAGGTCTCTGTCGAGCTGGCCAACGGCATCGGCGACGAGCCGGTCAAGGTCGACATCGACGAACCCGGTGGTGGCTCGGCCGATCCGGGAGAACGTGAGTAGATCGTTGATGAGTCGCTGCATGCGCTGGGCCCCGCTGACCGCGAACGCGATGTACTGGTCGGCCCTTTCGTCCAGCTGACCCTGGTAGCGCCGCTGCAGCAGTTGGCAGAAGCTGGCGACCTTGCGCAACGGCTCCTGGAGGTCGTGTGAGGCCACATAGGCGAACTGCTCCAGGTCCCGGTTCGACCGCATCAGCTCTGCGGCCTGCTGCTCCAGCAGGACGTTGGCCTCCTCGATCTGCCGGCGGGCCGTCTCGACCTCGGCCAGGTCGGACGCGATCTGCTGCCGCATGGAGTCGACGTCGCGGGCCAGCCGCTCCAGCTCCGGCGGACCGTTGGTGCTAATCGCGTGGTCGTAGTTGCCCCGGGCCACCGAGCGAACCTGCGCGGCCAGGTCGGTCACCGGACTGATCACGGTCCGCTGCAGCGCCATGAGGAGACCGACGCCGCTCGCGAGCACCAGTATCGCCGCCACGACGAGGACGAAGAGCAGCGTGGTGCTGGTGTCCTTGACCGACGTCGCGGCGTCGTCGCTCACCGTCTGCATGGCATCCTGCATCGTCTGCACCGCGCGAAGGATGTCGTCGAACTGCCGGTTGGTCGCATCGTTGAAGATCGCCCGGCCGGCCTCCAGACCTTGGTCGCGCACCGCCGCGATGGCTGGATCCGCCACCTCAGCCCGCCACTGCGTGGCCAGCGTGGTCACTCGGCCGAGGTGTTCCTTGATCAGCGGCGTGGCACTGTCGTTAGCCAGGATCCGCTCCCGCCCGGCCGTCTCGCCGGCAACGGCGTCGGCATAGTTCTTCAGGTCGGAGTCCGAGCCGGTGAGCACGAAGCCGCGTACGCCAGCCTGCTGGGCAACCAGCGCCGAACGCAGCTCATGTGATGCATCGCGCATGGGCCCGATCGCGTCGAGCAAGTGATCCGACTGGTCACGGTTCGCGATCGCCGTCGTCGTCGCGCCGGCGGCGAGAAACGTGAGCACGCTCGCCACGAGCAGGCACAGGGCGGTCACCCGCCGGCGTAGCGTCCACTCTGGCCTGGCCCGCAGCGGCCGGGGCGGCCAGGGAGCGCGCGGGCTCATCGCCCACCGCGCGCTCGGCTCAGAATGAGCATCGCCACGTCGTCGGCGAGCGGGCCGTCGTTGGCCTCCTCAGCGCGGGCGACCAGCCAGGCGGCCAGGTCCCCTCGTGCGACGGCCCGCCCCTGCCGGCTCGTGATCAGGGCACGCAGGCCGGTGACGTCGAGGCGCCGGTCGCCGTTGCCGGTTCGTCCTTCGATGAGGCCGTCGGTGTACATCAGCAGCGACCAGTCCGGGCCGGCGAGCTGGACATGGCTCGCCGGTCGTTCCGCGTGCTCGAATACGCCGAGCACGGCGCCGTGGGTGGCCGGCACGACGCTGGCGTCACCCCCGGCGAGCAGCAGCGGCGGCGGGTGCCCCGCAAGGCGTACCGCGGCCTCGCCGCTGGCCAGATCCACCGTGACCGTGGCCAGGGTGGCGAAGACCTCCTGGCTCTCGCGTTCGCTGATGAGGACCTGCTCGATGGCTGGCAGAACCGCGTCGTCGTGGACGCCGGCGAGGGTGAGTGCGCGCCAGGCGACCCGAAGTTCAACGCCGAGGGCGGCCTCGTCGACGCCGTGTCCGCACACGTCGCCAACCATCATGGCGAGCCGGTCGTCCGCGGTCTGGACGACGTCGAAGAAGTCGCCGCCGAGCTGGGCACGCCGACCGGGCTGGTAGAAGGTGTCGACCCGTACGTCGGAGGTGCGCAACAGCGGCTTCGGCAGTAGCCCGCGTTCGAGGCGCGCGGATTCCTGCTGCTGCAGCTCGACCTCGTACAGGCGCCGGGCGTTCTCGTCCGCCCGCTTGCGCTCAACCGCGTACCGCACCGATCGCGCCAGCAGGACGCCGTCGACCTGGCCCTTGATGAGGTAGTCCTGCGCCCCCTCGGCCACCGCCGCCACCCCGAGATGGTCGTCGCCGAGGCCGGTGAGTACGCAGACCGCCGCGCCGCGGGCCACCTCGAGCAGGCGGCGCATGCCGTCGAGACCTTGAGCATCGGGTAGGCCGAGGTCGAGAAGGACGCAGTCGACGCCGCCGACCTTCGCGCGGGCGTCGCCCAGTGTGGTCGCAACGGTGAGGTCCACCGCCGCATTGGCCTCGTCGAGCAGCTCGCGCACCAGAAACGCGTCGGCGTCGTCGTCCTCGACGAGCAGGACTCGCAGCCGCCCGCTCGGCACAGGTACGGGCACGGATGAACGGCCCGGCCCGTCGGGGGGACCAGGCTGAGTCGGCACCACGGACGTCTGGATCATCTCAGCCAACCTAACCGGGGTGTTGCGCTTCTGATCTCGGCTCTCCCGTCGCTCGCCGCCCGATGTTCTCCCAGACGACGCCAAGACACAACCCGGAACGAGGCGGCCTGAGCGCAACAGCCCTTCGAATGTCGTAATGGGGATTTTTGCCCTTATACGACATTTTCTGTTTACGCACAGTAGCCTCAGCATCACCTCTCGTGTTCATCCGTTGTTCACCGCGCGGTGATGGCAGGAGGAGGCGCCCGTTGTCGCTCCAAACGTAGGCGCCTCGCGCCCCTTCGCCCGGTGGCCGTTGGCCACGGCTAGCTGAAATTCCTTCTCCTGCACCGACACGTGCGCCGGTGGAGTTACCGCCGTACGCGCGCATCTTCGCGACGTCCCGCTCGGTTGCGGGCCGTCCTTCCGGTCTTCGACAACGGGGGGTTCCATGACCGACACGCGGCACCAGCAGGCGTTCGACTCGTTTGGAGGTGGCGCGGTGGATGCAGCCACCTGTCTCGATCTCCTCGTTGGCGGCAACGCGCCCGAGCCGGCCGTGGTCGTGCACGATCCGGCGCCCGGTGTACCCGTCCGCCTCACCGTGATCGTGCCGACCCGCAATGAGGCGGAGAACGTATCGACGCTGCTGGCCCGGCTCGGCCCCGCGGTCGAGACGCTGTCGGCCGAGATCCTGGTGGTCGACGACAGTGATGATGAGACAGCCGAGGTGCTTGCCCGGCACGCGCCGGAGTGTCCGGTCCCGGTCCTGCTGCTACGCCGACCCGCCGGCGCGGGTAGGGACGGGCTGAGCGGCGCCGTGGTCGCCGGCGCCCGGCAGGCCCGGGGGGACTGGGTGCTGGTCATGGATGGCGACCTGCAACACCCGCCGGAGGCGGCGGCCACGGTCGCCCGCATCGCCATGTGCCACGAGGTGGACATCGTCGTGGGCACCAGGTACGCCGGTGCGGGGTCGGTTGAGGGGTTGAGCGGTCCCGCCCGGCAGGTCACGTCGTCCTCCGCGACCCGGCTGGCCAAGGCACTCTTTCCCCACCGGCTCGCCACGGTGAGCGACCCGATGAGTGGGCTGTTCGCGTTCCGGCGGGCCGCCGTCGATCTGGACCTGCTGAACCCGTTGGGTTTCAAGATTCTGTTGGAAATGCTGGTACGCCATCGGTCCGCCCGGGTCGCGGAGGTGGCGTACGAGATGGCCCCACGCCACGCTGGCCGATCCAAGGCGTCCCTGCGCGTGGGGCTGACCTACCTTCGTCATCTGGCACGGCTTCGCCGTCAGCGGCTGGTGGGCCAATTGCGCGAGCATCCGGCCACCCCGCGCGAACGGCTCCGAGAGATCGGCCGGATGATCGCCTTCGGGGTGGTGGGGCTCTCCGGCATCGCCGTCAACACGGCTGTTCTCTGGACCTGCTATGAGGTTCTTGGCTGGCACCACCTGCTAGGCGCCGCGCTGGCCACACAGGCGTCGACCGCCTGGAACTTCGCGCTGGTCGATCGTCTGGTCTATCGACGCAACCGCGCGGGTACCTTGGTTGGCCGTGCCGCACGGTTCTTCGCGCTGAACAACCTGCTGCTCGTGCTCCGGCTACCGGTACTGCAGGCACTGGTGTGGTCTGGCGTCGGGGTCCTGGTGTCCAACGCCGCCACTCTCGTGGCCCTGTTCCTGGTCCGGTTCTTCGTCAGCGACCGCGTTATCTTCAGCCCCGACCGGCCGGATGGGCGCGATCCGGTTCGGATGCTCGTCGACGTCGACGCCAAGCAAGCCGCACCCGCTCAGTCGCGCAAGCGCCACCAGTACCTCGACTTCCGCTACGACGTCGCCGGTGTGGTGACCATCGGATCGCAGATCATGCTGCCCGAACTCGAGTTCTTCCGGGCGCAGTGGGTCGCCGACTCCGAGGTCGACATGGCGGTGCGCGTCGGCGACGTCGGTCGTCGCGGTCCGCGCCGGCGAGCGGCGATGACCGAGTACACAAACGTGTCGACCCTGCGCTACGAAGAGCACCTCGGTCGGCTCGGCGCCAACTTTCGCGTCGAACTCGGCCAACCGATCAACATTGAGGTGGGTCCGCTGCTGGCGCGGTCGCCGCACGTCGTCTACACCAACATCATTGAGGCGCTGCTGCGCTTCGTGATGGTCTCCCGTGGCCGGATGCTGCTCCACTCCGCCTGCGTGAACCTCGACGGCGTCGGCGTCATGCTGTCGGCCCTTACCGACACCGGTAAGACCGCTACCGTGCTCCGACTCCTGCGCGACCATGGCGGCCTGTTCCTCTCCGACGACATGACGGTCGTCGACGCCACCGGCACCGCAGTGTGTTACCCGAAGCCGCTCACCATCAGCGCGCACACCCTGCGAGCGGTGCAGGCCAACGACCTGACCCCGGCCGAGTGGCGGCGGCTGCGGTTCCAGAGCCGGCTGCACTCCAAGGGTGGACGCTCACTCGCCCTCACGCTCAGCCGATTCAACCTGCCGATTATGGGCATCAATGCGATCACACAGAAGCTCATCCCACCGCCGAAGTACAGCGTCGACCGGCTCGTGCCGTGCCGCATCGGCAGCGCGACCGCCGTCCAGGAGATGTTCATCATCGAGCACGGCACGCCGGGGATCAGGGAGCTTGACCAGGCCAGCACATTGACACGGATGATCCAGAACACCGACGACGCGTACGGCTTTCCTCCCTTCCGCTACCTGGCCTCCGCCATCACCATCGACGGCGAGGGCTATCCACAGCTGCGACAGCGTGAGCGGGAGATCCTGGCCTCGTTCCTGACCCACGTGCGCACCCGGATCATCTCGTCGGACTGTTATGGGTGGGCCGACGAGATACCGCGCCTCATCGGCACCGGGAATGCCGCGTTGGGCATTGGCGAGGGCGCGCTGCACACCGGTGTCTGTGTGGACATGCCGGTGTGGCCCAGGTGGAACGGACGGCTGGCCTCCTCCGGGGAGGCCGCATGACTGCGACCCAGCCTCGACCGGCGGCGCTCGCCCAGGATCGAGAGGCGGAGACCCTCGCACCCGAACGCGGCGCGTTGCCGTCGACCGCCCGAGCGCGCTCGCGGCAAGTTGTCGCCGCGCTCGTCGGCATCGGCGCGGTCGCACTGTTGGCGAGGGCGTGGCGCCTGGACAATTTGGGCTTCAACAGCGACGAGGCCGTGTACGCCGGACAGGCCGCGTCGCTGGCCGGCAATCCCGGCTACGTCGACATGTTCCCGGCCTTCCGCGCCCACCCGTTGCTCTTTCAGACAGTCCTATCACCGTTCTATCGGGTGGGCGACGTCGATGTCGTGGGACGTGTCGTGGTGGCCGTCTTCGGCGTGGCCACGGTGTTCGCCGTGTATCTGCTGGGCACTCGCCTCTATGGGCGACGGGTTGGTCTGCTCGCGGCGCTCCTGTTGGCGGTCATGCCATACCACGTGGTGGTCACGCGCCAGGTCCTGCTGGACGGCCCGATGGTGCTCTTCGCCACGCTCACGCTCTACTGCATGGTCCGGTTCGTGGAGAGCCAGCGGACGGCCTGGTTCGTCGCCGCCGGCGGCATGCTCGGCGTCTCCATGCTGACCAAGGAATCGTGTGTCGTGCTGGCCGGCGCGGTGTACGCCTTCATCGCGCTCACCCGCAAGGTACGCCGGCCCGTGCGCCTGTCAATCTTGGCAATCGCCGTCACCGCCGCCGTCGTCGTGGCCCATCCAATATCGCTGGCGCTCGCCGGGCACACCAGTACCGGTCGGAGCTACCTCGTGTGGCAGCTGTTCCGGCGGCCGAATCACGGCATGAGCTTCTACCTGGATACCGTGCCGGTCGCGATCGGACTGCTCGTCGTGGCGTTGGCGCTCGGTGGGCTGTGGTGGCTACGGCGGGAACGCTCGTGGCGGGAGACGCTGTTGTTGTGCTGGATCCTGGCGCCGGTCCTGTTCTTCCATCTGTGGCCGGTCAAGGGCTTCCAGTACCTGCTCCCCGTGGTGACGCCGCTGGCGATTCTCGCCGCCCGAGGCCTGCTCGGTCTGCCCTTGCCGCGCCGGCTGTCCGCGCCACGGGTTGCCGCGCGTTCGCGTCTGGTCGCGGTGGCGATCGTGGTGCTGAGCCTCGTCGCCCCGTCGTGGTCGGCGGTAACCAGCCACAACACCACCACGTTCCTCGCCGGCTCCGGCGGCGTGCCGGGCGGCCGGGAGGCCGGCCGTTGGTTGGCAGCGAACACACCTCCCGGCTCGGTCGTGCTCACCCTCGGCCCGTCGATGGCGAACATCATCCAGTACTACGGACATCGCCGCAGCTACGGCCTCTCGGTCAGCCCGAATCCGTTGCACCGCAATCCCACCTACGTCCCCCTGGCCAACCCGGACTGGGTGCTTCGCCACAACGAACTGCAGTACGTGGTATGGGACGCCTTCTCGGCCGCGCGCTCGTCCTTCTTCGCCGAGCGCCTGATGACGTTGGTGCGCCGCTATCACGGCCGGGTCGTGCACACCGAGTACGTGGACGGCGCCGGCGCCGACGGCAACCCGACCCGCATACCTGTGATCGTCATCTATGAGGTGCGCCCATGATTGCCCGTGTCACCAGACTGAGCGGCGTTGCCCTGATCGCCGCGGCACTCGCGGTACCACCGGCGGCTCCGCCAGTGGGTCCGGCAGCGGTTCCACCGGCGGTTCCACCGGCGGTTCCACCGGCGGCTCCACCGGCGGCTCCGGCGACGACCACGCCGATCGAGCACTTCGTGTTTCTCATGCAGGAGAACCACACCTTCGACAACTACTTCGGCACAAGGCCAGGTGTGGACGGTATTCCGGTCGGCACCTGCATGCCGGTGCGGCGCGGCACCGCGAAGCCGTGCGTCGAGCCGTACCACATCGGAAACCAGGGCAGTCTCGATCTGGACCACACCGCAAGTGCGTTCCGGATTCAGCACAACGGTGGGCGCATGGACGGCTTCGTTGAGGGCGTGAGCACCCAGGGCAAGGACGGCCGTATGGCCATGGCCCACTACGACGACCGCGACCTGCCCTACTACTGGAACCTCGCCGATGAGTACGTGCTCTTCGACCGCTACTTCAGCTCGTCGAACTCGGGCAGCATCCGCAATCACATGTACCGGGTCACCGGTGGCCCCGGCGCGACCGGGAGGGCCGAAACCATTCCGCCCAACGGGTGGGGCAACATCCCGACCATCTTCGACCGGCTTGAGGCCGCCGGCATCAGTTGGAAGTTCTATGTGGAGAACTATGACCCGACCATCACCTTCCGCACCAGGCTGTCCGCGCCCGACGTCGACCGGGGTGCGCAGGTCATCTGGGTCCCGCTGCTCGGGTACCCCCGCTACCTGGACAACCCCAACCTTTTCGCCAAGATTGTCGACCTGGACGAGTACTACGACGACGCGGCCCGCGGCGACCTTCCCGCCGTGTCCTTCATTGCTCCGTCCGGCGACAGCGAACACCCACCGGGCAGCATCCAGGCCGGGCAGAACCTGGTCCGCTCATTGCTGAACCAGCTGATGCGCTCGCCGCTGTGGAACTCATCGGCGTTCCACTGGTCCTACGACGACTGGGGCGGGTGGTACGACCACGTCGCGCCGCCACAGGTAGACCAGTACGGATACGGCTTCCGGGTGCCCGCCCTGCTAGTCAGCGCGTACGCCAAACGTGGCCATGTGGACTCGACCACGCTCGACTTCACGTCGGCGTTGAAGTTCATCGAGGTGAATTGGCGACTGGCGCCGCTGGCCGACCGCGACCGCAAGGCCAACACGTTCCTGGACGCGTTCGACTTCTCCAGTCCGCCCCGGCAGGCAGTGCTCATTGGCGGGGAACGCAACCCTCCTCCCGAGATACGAACCAGGTCGGCCGCCGTGTATGGCTCGTATGCAGCCGTGGCCGTACTCGTCGCGCTGTTGGTCGTGTTCGCTGCCAAGGATCCGTGGCGCCGCCGCCCGCGGGTGCTCGCGACCGACCCGGAGGGAGGTGGCACGTGATCGTGCGTCGGTGCCTCGCCGCCGGCCTGCTGTCGGGCCTGTTGTTGGCCCTGGCCGCGGCTGCAGCGCCAGCCGCAGCTGCCGCGCCAGCCATGGCTGCCGCGCCCGGTGTGGCATCGGCGGGAACACCCGCACAGGCGTCGAGCGCAGGCGTGCTCAACCTACAGACGGTGCCACCGCTCAAGGGCGTGGTGGTCAAGGTGGACGGGACGACCGCCCGTTCGGACGCGAATGGGCGAATCTCCGTCCCGGTAAGGGACTTCGTTGGTTTGGACAGGCGTCTCACGGTGGTACCGACCCGAATCGCGCCCGACCGTATGGTTGTGTTCGACCGCTTCCGCGGCCAGCTCTCCCGCGG
>Ga0209853_1000495_pt1 | contig 11070 bp, 10 predicted proteins | sample GWRWS1_30_40_FD_187224 | JGI IMG/M metagenome (GOLD analysis project Ga0209853, IMG submission 187224) | Riverbed sediment microbial communities from areas with vegetation nearby in Columbia River, Washington, USA - GW-RW S1_30_40 (SPAdes)... | ecosystem: Environmental > Aquatic > Freshwater >...
CCGACCCCGTAGACCGTCAGCAGGTAGCGGGGCGTACGCGGGTCGTCGCCGAGCTTGCGGCGCAGGTTCATCACATGGACATCGACCGTGCGCTCCAGGGCGTAGTGGTCGAAGCCGAGAGCTGCATCGAGCAGCTCCAGCCGGGTGTGAGCCCGCCCCGGCACCGTGGCCAACAGCTCCAGCAGCTTGAACTCGGTGGGGGTGACCTCGACCAGCCGACCAGCCATCCGCACCTCGTGCCGCCCGGTGTCGACCTCCAGGTCGCCGACCCGGTAGGCGCCTTCGCTGGCGTCGTAGCTCGGCCGGCCACGTCGCAACACTGTACGGATGCGGGCCATCAGCTCGCGCGGGCTGTAGGGCTTGGTCACGTAGTCGTCGGCCCCGAGGTCGAGCCCGAGGAGCAGGTCGTCCTCGGTCGAGCGGGCTGTCACCATCACGATGGGCACGTCGCTCTCGGCCCGCAGGATCCGGCAGACGTCCAGGCCGTCGACGTTGGGCATCATCACGTCGAGCACCACGAGATCGGGGCGCTTCTGGCGGACCTGCTCCAACGCCGCACGGCCGTCGCGCGCCAGCGACACCGCATGTCCCTCACGCTCCAGGTACATGCGGACCAGTTCGGCCTGCTTGGCGTCGTCCTCAGCCACCAGGATCCGCGCCATGCCCCTGGCAGTCTCGCGGATGCCGCCCCCGTGTAGGCCGCGGGGCGATCGGGCCCGGCTCATGCCCGCAGCATGAACCACGACGGTCAAGAACCGATGAAGACAGAGCTGGGTCGCCATGAGCTGGGCGGAGCAGGGTGATCCAAGCCCCATCTGACCGATCCTTCACCAGGCCTTCACGGCCCGTTCCTCATGCTGTCGGCTATGGAACACGACACCCCACCCCTGGGAACCAACCCCGATCCCGACCCCGACAACCATCGGCCCCCGCGGCCGTGCAGGCTCCGGCGCCTCGCCATCGGCCTTGCGCTCGGCATCACGACCGCCGGCGTGCCCACGTTCGGCATCGTCACGACATCGGGAGCGTCCGGCACCGACGATGCTTCAGCCGCCGACGAGGTCGTTGCGGTCAATGTGAGCACGGGCGACTGCAATGCCGATGCGCTGCCGGCCGACGTGCGCTCGGCGATCGTCGACGTCGGCGCGGGCGTCGACAAGGAGGCCTATGGCTTCGCCTCCGGACTGGTCGAGCGCGCCAACAAAGGCTGGATCGACAACGGCGGCCAGTTGCTCAGGCTCCCGCCGACCGAGCAGGCGAAGATGATGGCCGAGCTGAAGGCGCTCGGCGCGCAGGTCCTGTCGCAGAATCCGCTCGTGAAGGCGGAGTACGAGGAGCTGCTGAAGGTCGTGGAGAAAACCAAGTGACCGGAGACGGGTCGCCGCGCCTCGCCGAAGCGGGATCAGCGCATTCACGGCCTGGAACCGCCGAACTCGAAGAAGAACGCAAGAGCAACCGTCCGCGCCGCGCCATCGACAACCTCTGTCAGGACGACCACTGGCGGCTTGACCGCGCCGACGGCGCGCTCGTAGGGGCGAGGTGAACACGGCATGAACGCGAAGCTCGTCGGCCGTGCCTTCGATGGGATGCAGACGCTGCTCGCCGTCGCGCTGGTGGTCGCGGTCATGCTCAACTTCGCGGCCGTCCTCGGCCGCTACGTGTTCGGGGTGGCGGTCGTCGGCGCCGACGAGTTTCAGATCTTCCTCATGGTGTGGATCGCGTTCCTCGGCGCCGCGATCGTGACCTGGCGCGAGAAGCACCTGCGCATGGACGTCTTGTTCGGCTATCTTCCCCAGCGCGCGCGCAGCGCCGTTCGGCGCGCCGAGGCGGTGGTTTTGTTCGTGCTGGCGTGCGTCGTGGTTTGGGAATCGGCCGGTTACGTCCGGCAGATGATCGCGATCGAGCGGCGGAGCGACGCGGCCGGTATCCCGATGGCGGTGCCCCATGCGGCGGTGACGATCGGCTTCGCGCTGATCGCCCTGATCGCGGTCGCGCGGCTCGGCCGTTCCCCACATGGCGAGACCGGGCCGTCGTGAGTTTCGCGCTCGGCGTCCTGCCGGTGGCGTTGCTGCTGCTCGGCTTCCCGATCTTCGTCGTGCTGCTCGCCGCCGTGACGGTCGCGCTCGTGTTCTTCATGAACATCCCGCTCGGGGCGCTGCACCAGAATCTGTACGGGGCGATCGACGCGTTCCCGCTGCTCGCGATCCCGTTCTTCATCTATGCGGGCGAACTCATGGGACGGGGCAGCGTGGCACAGCGCATCGTCGATGCCGTTCAAGCCGGGGTCGGGCGCGTGCCCGGAAGTCTCGGCGTGACGACGGTCGGGACCTCGGCGATCTTCGGTGCGATCTCGGGCGCGAGCGCTGCCACCGTCGCCACGGTCGGCCGGATCATGGTGCCGGCGATGCGGCGCGCCGGTTATCCGGAAACGTTCAGTGCGGGACTGATCACCGCGGTCGGCGCGATCGACATCATCATACCGCCGAGCATCCCGCTGATCGTGTATGGCGCATCGGCGCAGGAATCGGTGCCGCGGCTCTATGCGGCGGGTGTCCTGCCGGGATTGCTGATCGCCGGGATGCTGGCGGGGTATGTCGTGTGGTTCGCGCGGCGCAACGGCCTGGGTGTCGGCGAACGCTTCGAGCTCGCGCGCTTTGCGCGGGCGCTGCTGCGCGGCGTGTGGGCGCTTGGCGCGCCGTTCATCATCCTGGGTGGCATTTACGGGGGGGTGTTTTCGCCCACCGAAGCCGCGGGCGTCGCGTGCGTCTACGCGGCATTCGTGACCCGCGTGGTCTATCGTGACATCCCGTGGCGGGAGATCCTCGACGCGGCCGGCACCACCGCGGTCTTCACCGCGCAGATCCTCATCATCGTCGCGTGCGCGAGCGTCTTCGCCTGGCTGCTGACGGTGAACCAGGTCCCCGCCGCGGTCGTGGCATGGATCGGTTCGCTCGAGTTGACGCCGTGGATGATTCTGCTCGCGCTCAACGTGCTGCTCCTCGTGGTCGGGTGCTTCATCGACCCGCTGTCCGCGATCCTCGTGCTCACGCCGCTTCTCGTCCCCATCATCAAGGGCGCGGGCATCGACACGGTGCATTTCGGCATCGTGCTCACCGTCAACCTCGCCATCGGCCTGTTCCATCCGCCGTTCGGGATCAACATCTTCGTCGCCCAGTCGGTGCTCGGCCTGAAGCTCGGCGTGATCTACCGCGGGATCGTGCCGTTTCTCGGCCTGTATCTGCTCGCGCTCGTCGCGATCACCTACGTGCCTGAGATCTCGCTCGCGGGTGTAAGACTCTTTCTCGCTCGCTGACTGGGTAGCCATGACGTTTGCCGGGAGCATAGGTTTCGCTTGACAAGCCAATGGAGCCACCGATGAGAGCAGCCGTAATCGGCTTGGGGACGATGGGCCCCGGAATCGCAGCGACGCTCGCGCGCGGCGGGATGGACGTCGCCTGCTGCGACGTGAGCGCGGAGCAGATCAAGAAGGCTCAAGGCGAGATTGCCGTCGCGCAGGCGGTGCTCGCCCGGATCGGCGGGCCCGAGGCGGCGAAGCCCGGGAACATCCGATTTGAAGGCGATCTTGGCGCGGCGGTCCGCGATGCCGAGTTCGTCGTCGAGACGGTGCCCGAGAAGCTCGACATCAAGCAGCAGGTCTTCGCCGACCTCGACCGGCTGGCGCCCGCCAGAGCGATCCTCGCGAGCAACACGTCGGGGATCCCGATCGGCAAGCTCCAGGAGGCGGTCCGCGCGAAAGCGAGGGTCGTCGGCATGCACTGGTCGAACCCGCCGCAAGTGATCCCGGTGATTGAAGTGATCGCCGGGCCGCAGACCGCGCGCGAGGCGGTCGAGAAGACGAAGAAGATCATCTCCGACCTCGGCTTGCTGCCGGTGGTCGTGAAGAAGGACGTGCCGGGCTTCGTCGAGAACCGGGTGCTCTACGCGATCATGCGCGAATGCGTCTCGCTCGTAGAGAAGGGCGTGATCTCGCCTGAGGAGCTCGACACCTGCATCAAGTGGGGGATCGGGTTCAAGCTCGCGGTGATCGGGCCGATGGAGCTGCTCGACGTGGCCGGGCTCGATATCTACGAGGCCGTCGCGAGCTACCTCAACGCCGACCTCGACAACTCGGCCGTCGTGCCGGAATACATAACCAGGCGCACGGTGGCGAAACAGCTCGGCATGAAGACCGGCAAAGGGATCTACGACTACACCCCGGAGCGCATTCAGGAGCTGCGTTCGAGACGGGCAGGTCTCTTGGTGAGCGTCCGCAAGACGCTTGAAGGACGCTGACCCGCCCTGCATGCGGCTTCCCGATCGATCCCCGCAAGAGGTGCGCAGGTAAGACAAAAGGCCGCGAGATGCGGCCCAAGTGCTTGAATGTCTGGCGCGCCCGGCAGGATTTGAACCCACGACCCCCTGGTTCGTAGGCCGTTCGCGCTCAATTCAGTAGCTTGTTAATCAGCCACTTGCAGCGCTTGCCAATCTCGAAACCAATCTATCCCCGTCACACTCAAGGCACACCCAATCTGGGCCAGGCACAACTATCCGCGGCAGCCCGGTTCGCGTTGCCACCGTCGAATCGACGCAATGGCGTCTCGGTCGCTCACGCGACCGGACGATACTGGCCTTGACGAGCTTCAGGGGGCGCGCCCACCATAACTGCACCCTACCGTAGGAGGGGGGCGCACATGTTCGCAACGCACATGAAGAGCAGGATTGTTCTCGCTGCGGTGCTCGCCGCGCTTACCGGTGGTGCCGCGATTGCCCAGCAGCAGCCCCGCGGAAAGCATCACCAGCTCCCGGCAACGCTCGACACGGTGCAATGGGGCTGGCTCGATCCGAAGGAGCCTCCGAAGCTCACCATCAACTCCGGCGACACGGTCTCGATCGAGACGATGATGCATGCGCACAACAAGGTGCAGCAGGGCATCACCATGGATCAGATCGTGGAGCTGCGCAAGGCCAATCCGGGCGGCGGCCCGCACTCCGTGACCGGGCCCATCTTCGTGAACGGCGCCGAGCCCGGCGACGTGCTGGAAATCCGCATCCTCAGGATCGTGCCCAAGCCGTTCGCCATCAACTTCAACCTGCCCGGCAAGGACTTCCCGACCATCGGGGCGCTCGCGTCGGAAATGCCCGACGGCTTCATCAAGTTCTTCTCCATGGACCTGGAAAAGCGGCGGGCCGAATTCAAGCCGGGCATCGCAATCGACCTGCAGCCCTTCCCCGGCACGCTCGCCGTCGGCATCGACCCGGACGATCCCTCGCCGCGCAAGGGTGGCGCCAAGGATCCGATGGCGCCGGTGTCGACGCTGCGGCCCTGGAAGAACGGCTCGAACATGGACATCAACGAGCTGCAGGCTGGCTCGAAGATTTTCATTCCCGTGTTCCTGAAGGGCGGGCTGATCTGGACGGGCGATTCGCATTGCCGCCAGGGCAACGGCGAGGTCAATCTCACCGGGCTCGAGTGCTCCTACAAGGAGATCGCGCTACAGCCCATCGTGCACAAGGGCATGAAGCTCGAGTGGCCGCGCATCGAGACCAAGACCCACTGGATCGCGACGGGCTTCGACGAGGACCTCAACAAGGCGATGGTCAACGCCACGCGCGAGGCGGTGGACTTCCTCGCCAACCAGAAGATGGTGCCCCTGACCCGTTACGAGGCCTATTCGCTCGTCTCGATGGTGGGCGATTGCCGCGTCTCGCAGGTGGTCGACATCCGCAAGGGCGTGCACTGCATGATCCCGAAGTCGCTCTTTACCAAAAAGCCGTAACTCGGTGCGGGCGGTCTCCGCCCTCGCCCTCGCCCTGGCGCTGGTTGCCGCGCCAGGGCAGGCCGCCACCCAGGAAAAGCTCCAGGTCGTCACCACCTCGACCGACCTCAAGGCGCTGGTGGAGGCGGTCGGCGGCGAACGCGTCGAGGTCGAGAGCCTCGCCGCGCCCGACCAGGATCCGCATTCCATCGAGGTCAAGCCGGCGCAAGTGGCGCGCCTGCGGCGCGCCGCGCTCATCGTCAGAGTAGGCCTCGATCACGAACCCTGGTTTTCACGTCTCAAGGCCAGTGCGCCGATCGTCGACGCTTCCCACGGCGTACGCCTGCTGCAGACCGAAACCCCGCGGCTGCGCGCCGAGCGCCGCGCGCACGTGCACGCGCTCGGCAATACGCATTACTGGCTCGATCCGCACAACGCGCGGCCCATCACGGCCTCGATCCTCGAGGCGCTCGCCAAGCTGAGCCCGGCGGACCGCTTACGCTTCGAGGCAAACCGGAATGATTTTCTGAAGAACCTCGACTCGGGTATCGAACGCTGGACGGCAGCCCTCGCCCCGTACCGGGGCAGCAAGGTCGTCGTGATCCACGACACCTGGGTCTACTTCGCCGATCGCTTCGGCCTCTCCATCGTCGCCGCCGCCGAGCCCCACCCCGGCGTGCCGCCCTCGCCTGCGGAGCTCGCCGCGCTCTTCAAGCGCATGCGCGAGGCCGGCGTCAAGGTCGTGATCGCCGATCCACATTCGAGTCCATCGCTCGTGCGGCAGATCAGCGAGCGCAGCGGAGCCAAGGCGGTGACGCTGTTGCCCTCGGTTGGCGGCGAGCCCGCGGCCAACGATTACGTTTCGCTTTTCGACGTCAACGTAAAGCGCTTGGCCAGCGCACTCCTCCAATAGCGCGCATGGTTGACCTGCTCTTCTGGCCTTTCGTGGCCGGCCTCGCGCTCACGGGCATCCACGCCTACTTCGGCTTGCACGTCCTTGCGCGGGGCGTGGTCTTCGTCGATCTCTCATTGGCCCAAGTCGCCGCACTGGGCCTCACAGTGGCGATCCTCGCCGGTCATACCGTGCAGAGCGAAGCCGGCTACTGGTATGCCCTCGCCTTCGCCATCGGCGGCGCCGTGCTGTTCGCGCTGGCGCGCCCTTACGAGCGTTCCATGCAGCCGGAGGCGGTCATCGGCATCGTGTACGCGGTGTCGGCTTCGCTGGGAGTGCTCGTCCTGGACCGCGCGCCGCAAGGCGCCGAGCACATCAAGCAGCTGCTGATCGGCTCCATCCTGACCGTGACCCCGCAGGAGGTCGGCGTGCTCACCGCGCTCTACGGCCTGATCGGCGCCGTGCACTGGGTCTTGCGCCGTCCGCTGCTCGAAGTCTCGTTCAACCCGTTGCTTGCAGCCGCCCACAGCCGGCGGATTTTCCTGTGGGACGTGGTGTTCTACGGCTCCTTCGCGCTGGTCGTCACTTCCTCTGTGCGCATCGCTGGCGTTCTGCTCGTCTTCTCCTACCTCATCGTCCCCGCGGCGATCGCCGGCCTCTTCGCCCTCACAGTGCGCGCGCGCCTTCTCATCGCCTGGGCCCTTGGCGCAGCATTGAGCGCCGCCGGACTGTATGCCTCGTGGACCTGGGACCTGCCGACCGGTCCGGCTATCGTCGCCGCCTTCGGCGTAGCGACGGCGCTTGTCGCGCTCGCCTTTGCCTTCAGGCGACTCCTTCGCGCCGTGCGCTCAAAGGGCGCCTCGGCTCTCACGCCCGTCGCGATGGTGCTGTGCGGCCTGATCTCACTTGTGGGGCTGTTGCTCGTTGCTTTTCCAAAGATGGACCAACCCTGGCTCGACGCACTTGAGAACATCGCGCCCAGCGTGCAGGAAGCCTTCCTCACGCCAGGCGAGCGCGCCACGCGCATCGACAGCCTCGAGTCCGTCGCGCAGGCAAGCACAGAACTCACCCGCCTGCGCGCACTTGAGCAGGACGTGCGCTGGGGCACCAAGGAGATGGACGCCGACAAGCAGGAGCGGCTGCGCCAGTACCTAGCCGGCCGCAGCGAAATCTCGGCCGGAGACCAACTCGTCCTCCAGGCCCTCCGCGCCAAGGCGCGCGAGCGCCAGCGCTATGCGCTCGGGATACCGCTGCTGATCCTGGGCGCCGGCGCCATCGCGGTGCTGGCGCGGCGGCAGACCCGGAACCGCGACATCGCTTAGGGTCCAATTTCTTCCCGATTCGGAGAGCGAATCCTGAATCTTTTTCGCTTTGCGATGACCAGAAATGATAAAGGGGCCGCATGCTGCAACCCCTTGGAATGACTGGCGCGCCCGGCAGGATTTGAACCCACGACCCCCTGGTTCGTAGGCGTGCGTGCGGTTCGAGATTTCTCCGTGCGAATCAGCGACATGCGCGCCACCTTCGAGCAGCTGAAAGACGTCCTCGCCCGTCATTTCTTGGAAGAGCTTGGTGCCCCCTCGCCCGAGGCTGCGCGCGCGGCAGCGGAGGACGAATGCGCCTACACCGCCGATCTTGCCGCCGGCTTCCCGGCCGAGGCCTGGATCACGGTGCAGCGCGAACCGACCGAGGACGGTGTGGGCGAGCGCTACTCGGCGTTCAAGCGTCTCATGATCGGCGCCCATAAGCTGTGAAGGCGCAACTGACCAGTATTCCGTGCTACGTGAGCGGCGCTGGGATGTTCGCATCGGACGCCACGCGCAGCTTCAAGACGCTGGTGATCAGCTGGCTGGAGGAATCCGGGCTCGGTTACGACACGCGCTACCGCTACTACCGCAGGCAATTCTCGGAACTCGAACCCGCCGCTCTGGCGCGCCTGGCATGCGATCCCATCGAGTACTACGACAAGGACTGGCCCGCCTACCGCCTCGCGGCGGGGGTTCCCGAGCAGGAAGCGCTGGCGCGCTTCGTAGTGGAACGCGATGCGCGCTTCCGCGACGAGGCGCGCGTCGCGATCTACTGCTTTGACGAAGCCGGCATCGGCTCGGGCATCAACGCGATGCGCTTCATCCACGCGGGCAAGCCGATCCTCGGCTTCTACGCCGCCGAGGAGATCAAGCGGCGCGTCAATCTCACCAACGTGCTACAGCTCGCAGTCGAGTTTCCGGAGCAGGTCCAGCTGGCGGCCTATCGCGGCCCGGAGGAGATCACGGCACGGCTCGCCGAGTGGCTGCCTGAGTTGCACGCCGAGCAGTGACCAGACGTGCGGCTGGCCGCGCACGCCTGGCCGGACGGCGTGAAAGCCAAACGGACGCGCGTCTCGAAGCCAGCAAGGCGAAGAGCGTGAGGAGATACCTCATCGAATTGCTCCATCTGCCCGGCGGAGATTCATGGGGCGTGGCTTCGACAACCCCAGATATCTCCGGTTGGCCGTAGCCGGACCTGCCGGACCTTGGCGCGGGTTGAGAAGCTTCAGCTACTCGCCACCTTACGCCTGAAGGATTGCGAGTCGCTCCTATGACGCGGTGAAGGACCCGACGAAGGATCGATCCGCCGGGACGGACCACCGTATCTCGCTCCGCGTTTGCGCGTAGGACCATCCAACGAGTGGTTGGTCGTCATCCATCGGACGGGGGTGGGCGCCGTTACGCAGCGATCATCGGTGCGCTTTGCATTGCGAACTGTTGCGCACGGCTTTGCGCAATAAGAGCGGGAGCGATCGCGACCGTTCCCGGCGCCGAATTTCTGCCAAACTTGCGGTCGTGCACTCAAGGGTTTGCGAGTCGTTGCTCTAGAGTCCTAGACTCTGCCCGCACCTCTTTTTCCGCTCGCCCTCTCCTCATTCCCTCGCATGAGACGGCGCACCTGGTGAATCTAAGGCGGCGGTTCGGCGCGACCAATTCGTCGATAAGGGCCAATTCGCCAGACGCGCGATAATCCCTGCCCCGGGAGAACAATGAAAGCCTTGGTCCTCCACCGCCACGGCGGGCTCGAGAATCTGGAGGTGCTGCTCGACCACCCGACGCCGCGGGCGACCGAGGGACACGTGGTCATCCGGGTCCGGGCGTCCTCGTTCAACCATCACGATGTATTCACCGTGAAAGGGATGCCCGGGATCAAGGTACCGCTGCCGGTCGTGATCGGTCTCGACATGGCCGGGGAGATCCACGAGGTCGGGAGCGGACTCGAGTCGAGCGGCTGGAAGATCGGCCATCGCGTGCTGGTGCATCCCCTGCACAAGCAGGCCGGGCTGATGGGCGAGATGCTCGACGGGGGCATGGCGGAGTACTGCCGGGTCTCGGCGAACCAGCTCCTGCGCCTGCCCGACGGCGTGAGCTTCGAGGACGCGGCGGCGCTGCCGGTTGCCTACGGGACGGCGCACCGCATGCTGATCACCCACAACACCATCGCGAAGGGCGACAAGGTCCTCGTGCTCGGCGCCTCGGGTGGCGTCGGTACGGCGAGCGTGGTGCTCGCGAAGCACGTCGGCTGCGAGGTCATTGCATGCGCCTCGAGCGAGTCCAAGCTGGAACGGTTGAAAGCGCTGGGTGCCGACCATCTCGTGAACTACAGCGAGGTCGACTTCTCCAAGTGGGTGATCGAGCACTACGGCAAGCCGCAGCGCCGCAGCTATTCGGGCGGCGTCGATTGCGTCGTGAACTTCACCGGCGGCGACACCTGGGTACCCTCGCTGCGGTGCCTGAAGCGCGGCGGCAGACTCGTCGTCTGCGGCGCCACTGCGGGTCACGATCCGAAGGAAGATCTGCGCTATATCTGGACCTTCGAGCTGAAGATCATCGGCTCGAACGCCTATACCGACGAAAACCTGAAGGCCCTGCTCGAAATGGTGTCGAAGGGGCAGCTCGAACCGGCGATCGACCAGGTGCTGCCGCTCGAGCGCGCGGTGGAAGGCCTGCGCCTGCTGCGCGACCGCCAGGCAATCGGCAAGATCATCGTGGCGCCGTGAGGAGCGGAACGTGAGCGCGGAACGGATCAGCTTCGAGGAAGCCCAGTCGCGGCTCACCCGCGGGCCCTTCCACCAGTGGCTCGGCCTGCAGCTCCTCGCGCTCGGCGAGGACACGGTCGAGATCAAGGCCCGCTGGCGCGAGGAGTGGGTCGTGAATCCGGATCGCGGCAACACCCACGGGGGCATCCTCGCCGCGCTCGTCGACATCGCGGCCGACTGGGCGCTCGCCTCCCGCCTGGGCCGGGCCGTGCCGACCATCGACATGCGGGTCGACTACCACCGTTTCGCGTTGCCGGGCGACCTCGTGGCGAAGGGCCGGGTGCTCAAGTTCGGGAGCCAGTTTTCGGTATGCGAGTCGCAGGTGTTCGACCAGGACGGCCGGCTGCTCGCGAGCG
>Ga0209853_1000496_pt1 | contig 11062 bp, 10 predicted proteins | sample GWRWS1_30_40_FD_187224 | JGI IMG/M metagenome (GOLD analysis project Ga0209853, IMG submission 187224) | Riverbed sediment microbial communities from areas with vegetation nearby in Columbia River, Washington, USA - GW-RW S1_30_40 (SPAdes)... | ecosystem: Environmental > Aquatic > Freshwater >...
CGCCCTGTACGAGCTCACGCGGTATTCGTTCCGCGCGGAGCAGCGCGGGGAGCTCTCGGGCCTGCGCCGGTTGCGGGCGTTCACGATGCCGGACTGCCACGCCCTGTGCGCGGACCTCCCGCAGGCGAGGGAGCAGCTCATGGTCCGGTTCGAGCTCGCGTGGACGCTCCTCCAGGACATCGGCTTCCGGATGCCGGAGGACTTCGAGGTCGGGATGCGGGTCACGAAGGAGTTCTACGAGGCGAACAAGGACTTCGTGAACGCGTACGCGAAGCGGTGGGGACGGCCCGTGCTGATGGAGCGGTGGTCCCACCAGTTCTTCTACTACGTGTTCAAGTACGAATGGAACTTCGTGGACGCGAACCTCAAGGCGGCCGCGCTCACGACGGACCAGATCGACACGGAGAACGCGAAGCGGTTCGGGATCACGTACACGGACGCGGCGGGGAAGGAGCAGTTCCCGTACATCCTCCACCTCTCCCCGAGCGGGGCGATCGAGCGGGTGATGTACGGGCTCCTCGAGAAGGCCGCGTTCGACCGGGAGGCGGGGAGGGCGCCGATGTTCCCGACGTGGCTCGCGCCCGTGCAGGTCCGCTTGATCCCGGTCTCCGAGGACCAGCTCTCATACTGCGAGACGCTGCTCTCCGAATTCGTCGGCGTGCGCGCAGACCTCGATGACATGGGGGACACGCTGAACAAGTCGATCCGGCGGGCGGAGAAGGAGTGGGTCCCGTACATCGCCGTCGTCGGCAAGAAGGAGGTCGAGTCAAACTCCCTGACCGTGCGGGTGCGGGGCACGAAGGAGCAGCAGATGATGTCGCCCGCCCAGTTGCGGGGGCTCGTCACCGCGGAGCGCGCGGGCCGGCCGTTCCGACCTCTGCCGCTCCCGGATCACCTGAGCCGCCGGCCCACGTTCCGGGGCTGAGCGACGGGCGACCGCAACCGCTATATGTGCCCAGCCCCTCGTCGCCCGGGCCATGGCCGCGAAGGAGCACACGGGACAGGTTCTCAGCTTCCGGCGGGGGAAGCAGGTCGTCCATCCCTTAGTGACCGTCGTCAAGCTCGACGGGGACGTGGACCGGAACACCCTCATCGGAGCGAAGGTCGTGTGGAAGCGGGAGGACGGCCTCCAGATCCGGGGCTGGGTCCAGGCCCGCCACGGAAACGGTCGCGCCGTCATCGTGCGGTGGCGGAAGGGATTCCCGCCGCAGGCGTTCGGCTCTCGGGTCACGATCCGGAAGGCGGCGGCCCCGAAGTAGCGCGTCGAGGGCTTCCGCTCGCCTGCGAAACAGAAAAAGGGGAGGAGGTTAGCTTCTGGCCCCTCCGGGAAAAAAAGGAGGAGGGGTCATCGTAACCTCGGATAGAGGGAGAGCGGGTTCACCGTCTCGAGATTGGGGGCGGCCTCAACGGGCACATCGAGGTCCGGCGCCTTCAGCCCCGTGAGGACCGCGATCACGCGGATGATGTCGTGGTGGCGGGGGTCCACCCGGACGCCGAAGATCACGTTCGCGTCGCTCCGCATGTTCGCCGTGATGCCGTCCACGACGCGGAACGCGGTCCGAAGGGAGAGGGAGGGGCCCGAGGAGATGTGGATCAGGGCCGCGCGGGCCCCCTTCGTGTCCACGTCGAGGAGGGGGTTCGACAGGGTCTCGCTCACGACCCGGTCCGGGTCGTCGATCGAGTTCTCTCCATAGAGGATCGTGGACGTCCCGCCTTCCGAGAGGACGGTTCGGACGTCGTTGAAGTCGAGGTTGATCAGGGACGGGAGGTTGATCGCCTCCGTCACCCCCTTGATCACCTCCGCGATCAGGACGTCCATCACGCTGAACGCCCGCTCCACGGGGAGGTTCGGGACGAGGTCGAGGAGCCGGTTGTTGTCGAGGATGATGAGGGAGTCGCAGTTCGGCCGGAGGCGCTGAATCCCGGCCTGGGCGGTGCGAATCCGTCCGCGCTCGGCCTTGAATGGCGTCGTCGCGACCGCGATCACGACCGCCCCGCTCGCGGAGGCGAGCTCCGCGATGTGGGGCGCGACGCCGGTGCCCGTCCCGCCTCCGAGGCCGACGGTGAGGAAGACGAGGTCCTGGCTCATCACGAGGTTCCGGAGTTCGTCGTCCGCGAGGTCCGCGCACCGCTCCCCGATTTCGGGCCGGCCGCCCGCCCCCATCCCTCGGGTCACGGTCTGGCCGATCAGGAGCTTCCGGTCCGCCTCGACAGTCTCCAGGTGGGCGCGGTCCGTGTTCACGATTGCGGTCCGGGCGCCCGCGACGCCGAGGCGGTGGAGCCGTCCGACGCTGTTCCCGCCCGCCCCGCCGCATCCCACGATGAGGACCCGCGGTTTCGGGCAGGTGACGCTCGCTTCCCATCCCGTCGCGTTCGCCGTTCCCATCCCGTTCCTGCGGCGGCGCCGACGCCCCGCCGCGGTGCATCCCGTCCCGCCCCGTTGGCGGTGCGAGTGCGATCCCTAGCGTTCCGCCTTCTCGATCGCCCGCGTGACCCGTCGCCGCACGTACTCCCGCACCGCGTTCCGGATCGCGTCCTCGACGCTCACGGAATCGCCCTGCTTCACGAGGTGCTGGAGCTCGACGACGTTCCCCTTGGGCAGCTCGATCGTCAGCTTCCGGATGTAGTCGGGAGCGAACTTCTGGTCGATGAACCGGTCGATCGCGGCGCGAATCGCGTCCGAGATCGTGTCGTAGTCCCCCTGCTTCACGAGCTGGTGCAGGTGCTGGATCTTGTCCGGGGGTATGCGGATCGTCACGCGCTCGGATTCCGACGCCATCGTTCGGTCCCTGTCCTTGTCCGACACTTTCGCGAGCTTTGTCTGACAAATGGCGGCACGCTTACTTAAAGATATGTCAATAATGGGCGTCAATAATGGGCCCGGAGCGGGATGAGCGCGCCCGTTCGGGCCGCTCTGCGGGGGTCCCCGGGTCATCGCTTCCGGGGCGGTCGGGTCCGAGCCATCGCCGGGACTTTCAGGAAGGAGAGCATCGCGATGACGGCGGCCATGCCCCAGGCCCCGTTCCAGAGGACGAGGGTCCCGGCGCTTCCCGGGTCCAGTCGGCGTCCGTACACCCCAACGAGTTCCCCGTCGACCTCGAAGACGGACAGGGACTGGCCCTGGGACCGGAGGACGGGAACCCGGGCCTCGATTGCCCGTTGCTCCGGCGACCCCTCCCGCACCAACCGATCCAGTTCGTGTTCCGCGAGAAGCGGGTTGTTGACGTCGTCCCAGAATCTTTGCGTCTCCCGGGCCTGTTCGTCGAGGGGAGTATCGAAGGTCCGGGATGTGCGGCCGCTGCTCAGCAGGGTGCTGCCGGATCCCGACCCCGTGGCACCGGGACCCTGCAGCGTCCCTCCGCCGAAGAGATCGAGATCGAGGCCGAACGGGTCCGAGGAGCCAACCGAGGGCGTCCCGGGCGGCGGCGTCGTGGGAATCGTGACGAGGATCGAGGTGTACGGGGTGACGATCCGGTTCGCGGTGGCGAGCGACGTGAGCTCGGCGATCGTCGCCTTGTCCCCCGTGGAGGCGATTTCCTCGAGGAGGGCGTGGACGCGGGTGAGGACCCAGGTCTTCTTCAGGAGGGGCTGGACGGGGATCTCGGGTCCCGCATAGGTCCGAGTGAACACCCGCGGGCTGTTGTCCGGCGCCGTCCAGGTCAGCTCGACGGTCACCGGGTCGTCCGTGGTGCCCGTCAGTTTCGCGATCACGACGGACTCTCCCCCCTGCGGGACATCCTGCGGGTTGTGGGAGGCGACGGCGAGGTTCTCCGCCCCGGGGAAGTTCGCGCCGACTCCGACGAGGACCGGCACCCGGATCAAAGAGAGGGCCGCGAGCACCCCGACGTCGACCGCGCCCGGATGGACCGTGATCAGGTCCCCGTGGTTGAAGTGGGACACGTTCCGGAGGAGGTTCTCATCGGCGTGGATAGCTGGCTCGATGGCGAGCGCGAACACCGGCATGTCGCCCTGGTAGGATCGCTCTCGGTACGCGGTCTCGATGTCGATCGGCACCGTGTTCACCGTCGGCCGCCCATCGGAGATCAGGAACAGGACGGGCTGCTGGCCTCTCGCCTCGGCCGCCCGTCCCCACTGTGCTGCGATTGGGAGGGCGACCGTGAGGCTCGTGCTTCCCCGGGGTTCGACCGAGTTCAGGAACGTCGCGAGACGGGTCGCCGTCGACGCGTCCCACTCCTGGAGGCCCGGTGCGAACGGGACGACCGTGTTCCCGTGGAACGCCGCCACGGCGAAGCCCTCCCCGGCTCGGAGGCCGCCTCCCAGCCCGAAGACCGCGTTCCGCGCGAGGTCCCACCGCCCGCGAAGCCCCATGCTCCCCGACGCGTCGAGGAGGACGATGAAGGATCGCGGGAGCGGGGAGAGGGAGTCCGCGAAAGCGGGGTCGCCCGCGTCGAGGGAGAAACGAAGGTACCGCTCGCGGACCGTCGCGTTGTGGACGACCGCGGTCGTCGCGAACTGTCCGATCGAGGATCCGGAAGAGCGGAACTGGACCCTGAGGTCCCGCCGGAGGGATGCCTCCGTGCCGTTGATCCACGCGTCCGCGATGCGGGTCCCTGTGTGTTTGATCTCGACGGCCGGGTGGGTGGGGATCCGGAGCTCTCCCATTGGCGCGGACGTCTCCACCCGAAGGTGCAGTCGGAGATATTCTCTGCTGTGCCCCGCGTCCACGGACAGGCGGTAGTCGTACGTGTACGCTCCATCCCGCATCGTGAGGGGCATCTCGAGGGTCGTGATGGTCGTCCTCGACTCCCCGGGTGGGATCGTGACGGCGAGCCAGTACACGTCCCGCGGCGGGTCGTACTGGACGAGGGCGGCGTCCTTCCCGTTCGCGAGGGAGTCGAGGAAATCGTCGAGCGCGCCTTGGCGGTCCTGCCCGGAACCTGCGTACACGACGTTTCCGATCTTTAGACTCAAGTCCGTGATGAGTTCGTGTCCCTTCTCGAGGGGGAAGAAGATCTGTCCCTCCTTCACGCGGTCGCTCGGATTGAAGAACTCCTTGATGATCACGACCCGCGCGAACCCCTCCGTGAGCCGGATCTCGATTTGGGTCCCCTTCACCTCCGTGGGCAGGTCCGTCGGCGGTTCGAGGATCTCGCAGAACGCCTGCGCGGGGACCGCGGGGATGAGGAGCGCGACGGAAGCGGCGGACAGGATGAGGAGGCCACGAAGGGCTTTACGAGAAGCGCCGGTCCTTCGGGATCGCGAGCACCTGGCGCACATCCATCCGATCCTGCCCCATCCCCCCGCATCGACAAGGGCCCGCCGTCCGCAGCTCGCGCATGTCGAGGTCCGATCCCTCCGGTCGAAACGGCCCAAGAAGAACGCTTCCCGCGCCCGCGCGCCTTCGTGGAATGCGATGAACATCAGAAGGGCCACGAGCGCCACGAGCAGTCCGACGGGTTGGAGTACATACAAGACCGCCCCGTTCAGGACTCCGGAGATTACGATCCCCAGGAACGACGTCAGCCACCCGACGGTCGCGAAGCCTCGACCCGCCTCGCCCGGCCTCCGGATGGCGCTGTGGGATGCTCGATGCGCCCAGCGGAGGCCCGCGAGGCCGACGACGATCGACCCGGCCGTGAGGACATGGGCGACCGCAATCTGGAACCACGGGCCGAACGTCGCGAGCGCGGTGAACAGGAGAAACAGACTCGCAAGCCCGGCCTGCAGGGCTCGAAGGGAATCCGTCCCGACCTTCCAAAGGGCGCCGCCGTCCTGCAGGACCGCTTGCTCGGGCATGGACGGGTATTGGCACGTTGTCGATACTAGAAGAGATTGGAACCGTTAGTTGTGAGCCGAACACGGGGCGGTTCCTTCGCACCTCTGTCGTGGATCGCCACCCGGGGGCCGTCCTCGCCGCGCCACTCTCGTGCACGACGTCGTTCAACGCCCGTCCCGGAGGAAGGCCTCTTTCCAGATGCGATGGTCCTCCTCGTAGTCCTCCCGGAACGCCATGTCGTTCGGCAGGTCTTCGAACCATCGGGCCTCCCGCACCTCGTGGTCGTCCGGGCGCAGCCCATGAGAAACGGCCCTCGCGACGAATTGAACGAAGTAGAACGGGTACCGCTTTCCCGACGGCTCCTCGTACGCATTGTTGAAGATCCTTGTGACCTGGAGGTCCTTCACGTCGAGGCCGGTTTCCTCACGAACCTCCCGCCGGAATCCACCGTCCGCGGGCTCGCCCTCCTCGAGCATCCCTCCCGGCGGCACCCACACATCCTCCCATCCGCGGTCCGCATGGTGCCGGACGAGCGCGACCCGGCCGGCCGCGTCGAACACGAGGCCGCCCGCGACCCACGCCGCAATCTTCCAGTCCCCCTTAATCTTGCCCGACTCGACGGGGAGGATCCGCTGGATGATCAGGGGCCGACCGAACTTCGCGATGAGGTCCGCAAGGACGTCCTTGCACGCGCCGACCATCGGGGGAAATCAGCGAGGAAACCTTATTTAAGCCCTCGGGGCTACCACGGCAATTCGAGGAGAGGTACCGGATGCCCGAGGACACGTCGGACCGCGCGTCGAAGGTGTACGACGCGATGAAGTCCGCCGGCATGACGACCGAGGACAAGATGCGGGACGCGGACTCGATCACGAAGATGGTGAAGCTCCCCAAGGGGATGGTCCTCTCCGCCCTCCAGGAACTTGAGTCGAAGGGGTACGCGAAGCGGCGGGCCCGCGAGAAGGCGGCGGGCTACTACCTCGTCAAGTGAGCCGGTCGCGCTCGTTGTCACCAATTGTTTTCATCAGCGTCCGCGCTCGAGTGCGGCGGCGACCATCACCGGGAGGAGCGTGGTGGCATCCCCCTCAATCGTCACCTGGCGGGCGGTCTCCTTCACCTTCCCCCAGGAGATCCCTTCGCGGACTCGCGCGCCACTGAGGGACCCGTCGTGCTCCGGGGCCGTCGTGATGTACACGGCATGGTCGAGCCCGCCCCGGAACTGGTTCCACCAGATCGTGTGATGCTTCGACACGCCCCCGCCGATCATCAGGGCCCCCGTCCGTTTCGCGGTGAACACGATGTCTGCGAGGTCCGTCTCGTCCCGGAACTCCTCGATCCGGAAGTCCTTGTGGTCCTGCCAGAACGCCCAGAGCTGGTAGCCGACGGCGCCGTCCGTGATCGCGGGGACGACGACGGGGATCCGGTTTCGAGAGCACCAGTACAGGATCGAGTCCGTGTTCCCGGTGCGCCGCCCGAACTCCCAGAGGAGCTCCTTCGTCGACCACGCCTTCTTCTTCCGGTGCATCTCCCGGAGCCACGGCTGGAGCTTCTTCTCCAGCACGATCCCGTACGACTCGTTCGGCACAAGGACGTTCCCGAGGCGGTTCACCCCGAGGCGGTGGAGCTCGACGTCGTCCATCTCGAAGTCCCCGTGGTAGTAGTCCTTCCACGTGCGGGCGAGGTCGTGGTCCGCGGTCCCGCACGTCGTGATCACGACGTCGACGAGCTTCCTCCGCACGAGGGTCCTCAGGACCCCCCGCACCCCTGTCGCGACGAGGGCCGCGGGGAACGAGAGGAAGGTGACGCACTTCGGGTCCGCGAACATCGCACGCAGGATGTCCACGCCGACGCCGACCTTCTTCGCGGTGAACCCGCCGCCCGCCTCCATCTTCGAGACGAGGTCCGCGACCCCCTTCCCGCCCCGGAGCTCGATGTCCCGCACGGGGCGGCGGAGGAGGTCCGACTTCCGCATCGGGTCGCGGGAGAGGCCCGCCGCTCAAATAGATTCCGCGGACTGTTTCATCCGGAGCGGGAAGATCCGCCCGCCGATGACGCCCGCGATCGCGCCCACGATCCCGGAGAGGACGCCGAGGATCGCCGGGGCCGCGATCCCCGCGGACCCCGGGAGGGACCCGAGGAGCACCTCGATCAGGGAGATCCCGGGAGACCGGGTGAGGCCGGGGAACGCCCACCCGAGGGCGGAGACGACGTAGAACGTGACGGGGAGCCAGACGGTGACGAACGCGGCGGCGAGTCCCCGCAACGCGGAGCGGCCCCAGATGCCGGACCACCACGGCGCGAGGACGAGGAGGAGGCCCACCATCAACGGGTCGTTCCGGCGGTACGGGCCCTCCGGGGCCCAGAACAGGAGGTACGCGGCCCCCGTGAGCCCGATCACGGTCCCCAGGAACCACGTCACCGTTCCGGTCTTGAGGCTGAAGAAGATCCACTCCGGGATGTTCGTCGGCGTGCGTCGGAACTGTGGGTCCACCGGCCGCTCCATGTCGTCCCGCCGGAGTCCGGGGAGGATGTCCGCCAGGGTCCGCTCGCTCGCAGCGTCCCGCTGCATCGCGCCGAACACGCCCTGCTGCATCAGGAACCGGCCCTTGTCCTGGGGGAGGTCCTCGTGGGGGACGACGAGGACGTGCACGTCGAGCCCCTTCGGGCGGCGGCGCCGGATCTCGATCTCGACCCCCGGGCCCACGCCGGACCGCGGGAGCGCCTGGAGGAGCGCGCGGTTCTCATCCCGGTCCGCATCCAGCACGAGGAAGCCGGAGTTCTGGAGGACGCCGAGGACCGTGGGGTAGTAGCGGTCGTATTCCGCGCGTTTCAGCGAGAAGTGGGACGAGGCTCCGCGGGCCATCGCGGGCTCGCGAGCGCCCGCAGCGCTATGAATCTGCCGCCTCCCGTATCGAGCCCGTCACGGTGGCGGGAGAACTCTCCGGTATTCCTCGGGACTATCGAGACCTAGTCCCGCAGGGCAGAGACGAACCGCTCCCAGCGCCCCGCGGGCACCCGCCATCGGAACATGTGTCCGCAGTCGATGCATTTCCCCGTCCCGTCGTCCGCGAACGAGAGCCGGGTGGACCCGCAGTTCCCGCACACGCCCTTCTCCGGTTTCAGGATCCCCCGCTTCGCGCGCTCCTCGACGACCTTCGGCTCGAGCCTCCGGGCGACCTCCGCCGCGTTCTTCGCGTACACGGTGCCGTTCACGTAGTCCCCCTTCGCGAGGACGTCCCGGGCCTGCCGGAGGAGGGTCTGCGCCTCCATTACGTCGATGTCGAACCGGTCCGCCTCATCGATGAGGGGTTCCACGGCCTCGATCACGGCCTGCGCCTTCTCCACCTGGCGCCGGCGGAGCTCCATCGCCTTCTCGATCTGGTGGTGCTGGCTCTGCATCGCGGCCCGCTCCGCGCGCTTCACGAGCTCCCCCGCGAGGACGTGCTCCCGCCCTGCCGCGGCGACCCTCGCCTTCTCGAGCCACCGGTCCGCCTCCCCCACGTCGGCCCCGACGTTCCGGGCCTCCGTGATGATCGAGGCGGTGAGGGGGATCGCGTCCTCGATCTCCTTGATCCGAGCCTTCCGGGTCTCGTTCGTCAGCCGCTCCGCCTCCCCCGCGAGCTGGAGGGCGAGGAGGGGATCGTTCCGCCGCAGGCCGTCCCGCGCGCGGTTCAGCGCCTCGTCCGGCAGGACGACGTTCGCCCCCATGTTCGCGGCGTTCCCGATGATCTCCTGGACCCGGTAGATCTCCGCGCGGGACCGCTGGATCTCCTGGCTGTACAGGTTCCGGGACACCTCCTGGAGCCGGACGAGGAGGTCCGGCTGGGCGATGAGGGCGTTCGTCCGGAACGCCTTCTTCACCTCGAGGAGGAGGGCGGCAGCGTCGTCGACCTCCCGCCCCGCCTTCCCGCAGTCCTCGATCAGCCGCTGGCAGGAGAGGATCGCGTACGCCCACGCGGACCGCTGGAGGGCCTCCGCGTTCGCGCGGATCAGGTTCGCGGCCTCGTCCGCGGCGCCGATGGACCGCTCGAAGTTCCGCTCCTCGAACCGCATCCGCGCCTGGTCGAGCAGGTCCTCGGAACGCCCGAGGTCGACCTCCGCGTTCTTGCTCGCGTACAGGAGGATGTCCGCGTCCGCGTCGTCCATCGGCGGCAGGGTGAGCTTCGGAGGAGGCGCCACCGCGACGGCTTCGAGTTGGGGACGCACCTCGTCGTAGATCGACTGCGCGCGGGGGCTCGTGACGAGGGCCTCCGCGATCTCCTTCTTCTTCCGGAGCTTCGAGACGTCCACGCCGTGGCGGGCGGCGAGGTCCCTCAGGTCCTTCAGCTTCATCACGGAGAGGAGCCGCTCCAGGCTCGGGGGCTTCGGCGCGACTCCGTTCTTCACGAGGACCTCCACGAAGTCCTCCTTCGACTGCAACCCGGACGTGTCGACTTTCGTCGAGTCCGCGAGTTCCTTCAGCTCGTCGAGGGACAGCGTCGTGAGCTGATCTCTGAGGTCGGACGCCATGGACGGATGCTCCCCCTAGGAGGCGAGGATGGTGTCCATGCGGGCGGGGTGCAATAAAAATATCGGCCCCGGTTCCGGAAACGGCGAGGCTCCGGCGGGTCACCGGGAGGCGTCGTCCGCCCGGTACTCCTCCGGCGGGCGGTACTTCCTCAGGACCTCCACGGCCCATTGGACCCGGCGGAACTCCTCCGGGTCTCCGCCCGCGTCCGGGTGGACCCGCTTCACTCGGTCCCGGTACCGTTTCTCGACATCCTCCCGCGATGGCCAGCCCCGTCCGAACCGCGGCGGGTGGATCCGGACCCCCTCGAAACCGAGGATCTGGAGGGCCGCCTGGACCCCTTTCGTCTGCAGGTAGAACTCCCGGATGTGGGACTGGATCGCGGAGGTGGACGCGTCCGTCTCGATATCGAACCGGGCGTGGCTCCGGCCGAGCGCGGAGCCCGTGTCGTGCCGGCGGAGGCAGGTATAACAGTAGAACGTCTCCCGCCCCGCCATCGCCCCGCCATGGAGCCCCCCGCCAAAGCTTTTATTCGCGCCCCTCCCTACCAATCAAGATGAGTTTCCGCGCGGGGCCCTCCGTGTTCAAGGACCGGTCGAAGGTCTCCTTCGACTACATCCCGGAGAAGCTCCCGCACCGGGACGCCCAGATGCAACGTCTCTTCTCGATGTTCCGCCCCGTCGGGGACAGCGGGCTCGCGTCGAACGCGTTCCTGTACGGCTCCGTGGGGACGGGGAAGACGCACACCGCGAAGCGGTTCTGTGAGGACTTCCGGCTGTACGCGAACAAGCAGGGCCGCGGGTTCGACCATGTCCACG
>Ga0209853_1000497_pt1 | contig 11026 bp, 13 predicted proteins | sample GWRWS1_30_40_FD_187224 | JGI IMG/M metagenome (GOLD analysis project Ga0209853, IMG submission 187224) | Riverbed sediment microbial communities from areas with vegetation nearby in Columbia River, Washington, USA - GW-RW S1_30_40 (SPAdes)... | ecosystem: Environmental > Aquatic > Freshwater >...
GTTCCCCCGCGGCTGTCTGGTAGGCCACGTTCGTCACGATCAGGACGGGGTCGAGCGGGACGTCCCGCTGGAAGCCCGTCAGCACGGGACGGTCGTACTCGACCGTCTTTCGCCTCCACAGAGCCCAGGTCAGGGAGCGATGTCGCCGACCGAGGACCTCGGCGAAGTAGATCCCAACGTCCACACAGAGGCGAACGCATGGTCTCGCTGAGCTGCCACGGCTCCACGGTTCACGAGCGGCCGCCGCCTGTGACGTAGACTCGGGAGCCGTCCGGTGACGTGGCGACGCCCTGGGCCCAGTCGAACCCCTGGCCGGGCCCATCGTAGCGGGCCACTAGGCGGGCGGGCAGCGCGAGCCAATCCTCGATCGTCTCCTCGGGTGTGCTCGGACGGGTCGAGACCTCGTCGACGAAGAACTCACCGAGGCAGGCCAGCGATTCGGGAGTCAGATCGAGCCTGCAATCCGTTCGAGCGCGCTCTACCAGGCGGTGCAGCTCGTCGAGCCGATCATCGATCTGACTGACGAACCACTCGAAGTAGGACTTCGCCTCTCGCGCCGACCAATCCTCGAAGTCGAGCGGCATAGGTGGTTGAAACAGCCGATACGAGGCCGGATGCCCCGAACGCGTGCTCTTCACCGATCGATCCTAATTGCAATTCCATTGTGCGCGAACGCCTCGAGGACGCGCCCGCGAACGCTGTATGTGAACGATCGAGCGGGCAAGCGGGTTTCGGCCCTGGCGCCCCTGGCCGAGTCCTCCTCGAGGTACTACTCGGGTGCCGGCGGGATCCCCAGTGCTTCGCTGAGAGCATCATCGAATGTCCGATAACTGTGCAAGGCCCAGTCATCACAGGGCTCCACGGGGGCAGGCAGCGCCCTTCCATTCTCGTCCACGAAGACTTCACGCAGAGCATCCCAGAAGAAGTGCTGCGAAAGCCAGTCGTCGCCGCGAAGCGGCGAGTTGCCGATGGTTTCGAAATAGCCCTTCGACCACGGAAGGTTGTTGATGAAGATGGGCGGCAGCAGAAGGCCGCGTGCGTTGAGCTGATCCCTGTCCGGCTCCTTCCATTGGGATCGCCACCGATACACGTAGATCAGGGTCGCTTCCGGCATCGGGGCACGGCTTCTGGGTAGATCAGCTCCCATCACCCGACCGAATACATACTTCTCGTCCGGGGGCATCATCACGAAGACGTCCCCGTCCCGCGGACGCTTCCTGGACCGGCGGTGGACCCGAAGGTTGGGCTCGCTCACACGCAAGCCGCATCCTATTTCTGAACGCTGGTGACGCAGCAGGCCCGGAACGTGACCGCAGACCTCCGAGAGGCCCGGGCGGCTCCCAGGTTCCTCATCCACGACCGCGACACCAAGTTCACCCGATCCTTTGATGCGGTGTTCCAGGCCGAGGGCACCAGGATCATCGACACCCCTGTCCGGGCGCCGAACGCGAACGCTCACGCCGAGCGGTGGGTGGGTTCGGTGCGCTCGGAGTGCCTCGACTGGACGCTCGTGCGGGGTCGCCGCCACCTCGAAGCGGTTCTCCGGACCTACGTCGGTCACTACAATGCCCACCGGCCCCACCGAGCCATCGGGCTCCGTCCTGCTGCTGGCCCCCGGGACGGACCGCACCCCTCAGCTCACCGAGGCGTCGGCATCAGACGACGCCCGATCCTCGGCGGGCTCATCAACGAGAACCGCGTCGCCGCGTGAGGATCAGGTTTCTGGACCACGGAATCGACCCGAGCGCTTGACACTGCTAACGCGTCGCGTTATGGTGTGCCGTGGTCAAGAGCTTCCGGGATCGGGAAGCCGAGCGGCTCTTCGACCGTCGGCCGGTTCGCCGGTTCGGAGCAGGGGTGCAGAAGGTCGCTTTGCGAAAGCTCCGGATGCTGGATGCCGCGGCGAGGCTGGACGATCTTCGCGTGCCGCCGGGAAACCGTCTGGAACGGCTGCGCGGTGATCGCGCGGGCCAGTTCAGCATCCGGGTCAACGACCAGTGGCGGATCTGCTTCCGGTGGCACGGCGGCGATGCGTACGACGTTGAGATCGTGGACTACCACTAGGAGAAGATGATGGCCAAGAGACTCCCGCCCGTCCATCCCGGGGAGATCCTGCTCGAGGAGTTCCTGGCGCCCATGGAGATCAGTCAGTATCGCCTTGCCAAGGACATCAATGTTCCTCCTCGCCGGATCAACGAGATCGTGCACGGGACGCGGGCCATCTCCGCAGATACGGCGTTGCGACTGGCTCGCTACTTCGGGACCTCTGAGAGGTTTTGGCTGAACCTTCAGGCACAGTACGACCTGGATGTGGAATACGACCGCGTCGGGGATCGCATCGAGAAAGAGATCGAGCCTCGCGCTGTCTGATCTGCGGGGCAGCGGCACGTCAGCGCTCGATCGGATTTCTGCTACCCACGCTCACCTTGGCGAGCTCAAGATCGCCGATCAGGGGCGCGATCTCCCACGGATGTAGCCCTTGTATCCCTCCAGGGTGCGCGACCGGATGCCTCGAGCCTGCTGGTACGCGAGCCACCGGCTTAGGTAGTCCGCGAGCCGATGCGCTCGGGGCAGTGGTCGCCTCCTCCTTCCATGCAGCGGTCGAACTCGTGGAGGGCGCGCTCTCCGCCTCCCTCTTGGTGGCGAAGCCGCTCCTGCTCTTCTGGCGTCGTCTCCCCGAGACTGGGTGGCGGGCCGATGTCAACGATGAACTCCAGGTGCAGCGCCTCCGAACGTGTCCCCACATGTTGGCCTCCTTCGCCGGCTCGATGCCGTGGACAGTTCTCCACCGTCGAAGCAGCGGGAGGGCCTGCGGATTTCGCATCCGCTGTTCCTTCGGCGATCTGGGGAGACTGCCGCCGTTGCCAACGGTGTGCCAATATCGAACGTCCAGCTGTCCGCGGCTGCATCACCTGCCGTTCGTGTACCAGATCGAGCCCGGCGAATCGTAGTTGAGACCCTCGCCCCACACCGCATGGGTCGTGCCCCGGTCGTCGATGTCCAGCTCGAAATAGTCGCCGAACGGGAAACCGAAGCCGTCCGGCAAGACATAGCTGAACCCTGAGACGAAGGTGGAGAGATCGACCTCGGTCGACCATGTCGAGCCCCCATCGGTGGAGCTTCGGTAGTAGGTGTTCCAAACCCCGCCGGCCCGGTCGTCCATCCATGAGATCCGCACGTCTCCCGCCCTTCCCGCCACGATGGCAGGGAAGGCGTGGTTGGCGCCGGCGGGAGCCAGCGAGACTTCCGCCCGCGACGACCACGTGGCGCCCGCGTCGGTGGACTTGGCGAAGTGCATCCGCTCCGGCCCGCGGTCCTCCATCCCCGCGTTCCACAAGGCGTAGAGAGAGCCGGCGGCATCCGAGGCCAGGGCCACCTGCGCGCCGAGGTAGGCCCAGCCGCACAGGAAGGCCGAGCAGTCCGGAGGAGCGGCGGACACGTCGATCACCCTGTTCGTCCAGGTGGTGCCCCCGTCCGAGGACGTGCTGACGAACAGGTTCACAGGCCCCTTCGCGCCCCCGTTCCGCTCGTATCCGGCCCAGCCGAAGTAGACGTTGCCGGCAGGGTCGACCGTGCCGCCGCCGGCGAGGGCCCATCCGAGCTTGCCGGTCTTGGGCAGAGCGACCGAAGTGAAGGTCGAGCCCCCGTCGTGGGAGACGGAAACCCAGATCTTCTGGGCGTGGTTGTAGGCCACATACACGTCGGGGCCCCGGACCGCGAGGATGGGCTTGTCGGTTCCGGCATTGGTATGGTTCGCCACCACGACCGACCAGGTCTCGCCGAAGTCCGGGGACCTGGCCACCACCGTGTCGCTCTTGCCGTTCTGGAGCCAGGCCGCGTAGACCGTGCGGCCGTCCGACGGGTCCGCCGCGATCTGAGGATCCCATTGGCCGGTCCCCGGCGGGGCGATCAGGCGCGGCGGGCCCCACGTCACGCCGCGATCCCGACTGACCTGCAGAATGGCGGTCGGGCTCGGACACTCGGGACAGCCGGGGACGCCGAGGTACTGGGCGTAGAGCACGTAGACGTTCCCGACGCTGTCAGCGGCCATGGCCGGCTCCCACTGGTCGCCGGCGGTGAAGCCCAGGCGCACCTGCGGGGCAAAGCTCGGCCCTAGGGCGGCCCCCGCGGGGGCGCCTACCAGGAGGACCAGGACCAGGGCCGAGCAGGACCTCCGAAGCCATCTTCGGACGGGCCGGCGGATCTCGGTCGCGCTCATCGGCAACCCCCTCTCGTGTCCGGCGAACCAGTGGATTGTCCACCCTGCAGAGATCTGTGGGAAGAGTCGGAACCGGAGAGGCCGCGACGGGTGACCATCCGTTACCGAGGATCACCGATCGGGCGGATGGATGGACCTTACGGTTCGAGCTCTCCCTCCGCCCTCCCGGCGGACGTCCGCTGCGAGGCGAGCTTCACGCTCGCCGCCTGCGGACCCCTCTGCCCCTGGGTTACGTCGAACTCGACCTTCTGTCCATCGTCGAGGTTCTTGTATACCTGGCCGGTGATGGAGCTGAAGTGTACGAACACATCGGTGCTACCGTCATCGGGAGTGATGAAGCCGTAACCCTTCTCGGGGCTGAACCACTTCACGGTGCCGGTCGCCATTCGCAATCCCCTGTAGGGCGCGAAAACCCCGATTCGCATGGCCCGCTCGGTCACCAGTAACATCTGCGAATGCTCCTGTTCCTCCTATATGTGACGTGGCGGAGGTTGCTCGGGTTGCTCGTCGGTGGCTCGGCGGTCGCCGAGCTCCAGATGGAGAACGCGGTGCTCAGGCACCAGCTCGGCGTGCTGCGGCCGCAGGCGATCTGCTAATCATGCTTGTCCCGTCTGGGTCACGGTCCTCGTCACGGCGGCCGGTCGGGATTGATCTTGTAAATGACAACGAAGGGCCACGACCACGCCCGCCCGGCGTCAGTGCAACATGGTGCCGGGGAGCTCGCGTCGCGTGATGTCGAAGGTAGAGATGCCCCGGTCACTCCAGGATCCCGAGGCATGAACCGCTCCACGTCTTAGGGGGCCGCCGAGGGCCAGCGCCTCCCGAGCAAGATTCTCGGCCTCCGCCGACATAGCGGTGAGCAGGAGAGGGTCGCCCGCAGAAGCCGGACTCGCTCACGCTGCCAAGCACACCCTGAAGTCGCCGGGGCTCGGTCTGCTCGACGAGCAACCCGAGGACCGGAGTCGACAGCGACGAGTAGGTGGGCGGGAACCTGCGGCCTGAGATCGCTGTCCTGTGAGTGTGCGGAGATCACCGCCGGCGGCCGAGCCAGAATCTCCCCGATGGGAGGCTCAGCAAGATGGAGCCGGCGCGCGGGAGCGTGAGGCACGACCGACGGCCATCGCTCGCCTCGCCGCCGCGCTCGTCGCTCTCCTGCTCGCGGCGACCGGCACGTTGGTGGCGATTGGTGCCTTCCGGGGCGTCGCTCCCCCACCTCCTGAGAGCGTCGCCGCCAACGGCAGGATCGCCTACGTCGCCGGGGAGGACGGCGATATCTATCTGACCGATCCAGGGGGCGGCGGCTCCGGCCGAATCATCCAACGGCACGCCGCCGGCCACGAAGGCGGCGTCGCAATGACCTGGTCCCCGGACGGGACGCGCGTCGCATTCACCGACTACACATCCGGGGGGAACCGTTCCCTTTACTCGATGACCGCCGACGGCACGGAGGTGGCGGAGCTCAGTACCGGACTGACCGACGCCGACTGGCCGACGTGGTCGCCTGACGGGACGAAGATCGCGTTCACCGGATTCGACGGCGATCACGGATATGAGATCTACGTCGTTGGAGCCGACGGCACCCGCCGCTCCCGTCTGACCGATGAGGCCGACAACGGGGTCGACGGCGCCCACATGCCGGCGTGGTCTCCGGATGGCGCCAGGATCGCGTACTACGCGAACCGCTACGACGAGGCGTCCCAGACGGAGACGCAGGCGATCTTCACAATGGGCGCCGACGGTTCCGGCCGAGTCCAGGTGACCGACGGGTCCGAGATCGATGAGGGCCCGGTCTGGTCGCCCGATGGGGCGAAGATCGCCTTCTCGCGGAAGTTCGGTGACGACTCCGAGGTCTTCGTCGCAAACGCCGACGGGACCAGCCTAGTCAAGGTGTCCAATCATCCCGCGCTCGATTGGCCAGCGTCGTGGTCCCCCGACGGCACGGGCATTCTCCTCGTGAGCAGACGCGGGGGTGACTACGACATCTATCTCGCCGCCTTCGACGGCGGGCTCATACCATTGACGGACCATCCGGGCGACGATCTCAGCCCCGTGTGGTCGCCAGACGGCACCGAGATCGCGTTCGCGAGCGACCGAGCCGGCAGCTTCGACATCTACGTGATGAACACCGACGGGACCAACGTCACGCGGGTGACCGCTGGCCCCCTGGACGAGAATTCCTCGGCCTGGTTGCCGGCTCCGGCGGGCGAACAGGAGCCGTCGCCGACCCCGAGCGAGCACTCCCCGACCGTCGACCCGAATCCGTCGGAGGTGGCAGTACCAGAGGGGCGGCTGGTGGTGCAGCTAAACTCCGGCATCGAGGTCCTCGGCCACGTGGAGAGCCGGAGCATCTCGCTTGAAGACGAGCGGATCGTCGCATACGACGTGTCGCCCGACGGGACCAAGGTCCTTGCTGCCTCCTACGTCACCGAGCCAACGCACTACACGCGGGAGGACCAACTCCTAACCATCGACACGTTGTCGGGTGAGCGGACCACGCTCGTCCGCGCGAGTCCGACGGAGGACCTCGGTCCGGCGGTCTGGTCGCCGGATGGCACCGAGGTGGCGTATCGGCTCTCCACCCTGTCGGTCGATCCGGCCACGGAGCATCCTGGTGAGCCCACGGCCCAGACCATCTGCGTGGTGGATGTGGTCACCCAGGGATCCCGATGCTCGCCCGACCTCGGGACGGTGGACGGCTTCTCCTGGTCGCCGGACGGCCAGCGCCTCGTCGTGGACGGGGTCGGAGGGGACCTTCCCCTTCGGGTCCTCGACTTGAGCACGGGTCAGGTGTCCGACTTCGCCTCTCCACGCGACCCGGACCTGGTTGCGGCGCTCGGCGGACAACCGCCAGACTCGTTCGTCTTCGCCGAGTGGTCCCCCAGCGGGAGCCACGTGGCAACACAGGCGCACCTGCGCGCCGAGGCGATCTTCGACGCAGACGGCCGGTTCGTCATGCTGGGTCACGAGACGACGGAGTTCTCCGAAGTCATCGCCTGGTCCCCGACACAGGATCTTCTGGCCTACGCGATCGGCCGACCTCCGTACGCGATCACCGACGTCTACGTCCTGGACCCCATCACCGGAGAGGACCGGAAGCTGTTCTCGACCGGGAGGGGCGAGCACGCCCCGATCGTCTCCGACCTCGCTTGGAGCCCGAGCGGGCGTTGGCTGGCGGTCGCGATCGTCGAGCGGACCCTGTACCTCGAGAAGTCTGTGATCATCATCGACGTGGCCGGAGAGGTCCCGAACTCGGTCATCAAACTCGCGGCGGCGGATGGAGGCGAGGTTCTGATCGGGTGGGGACCGCTCTAGGATCGTGTCGCCACTCAGAGGGCTGTTCTCCGCCGAGACCGTAGGCGTCTTGGGCGACTTCTCTCGGCACACCGAACGCCCAGCGCCGCCTTCAAGAACGTAATGCGTTGTGGGATCAGGCTCGTCGTTCGACTCCACGCGCCCCCAGGAGCAAACCGCCAGGTAGATGCACATGTCCGGTGGTCTGCACGCCCGCCCCTGTCGCGCCTCCGTCCCGCGTCGGACAACCTGTGGTGACTATGAGGGCGGTTGATTCTGCATGTGCAGTTTGAACAAGAGCGACCCGCAATTAGTAGCTCGCGAGCAGGATCTCCGTGGACAACTCGACACGTGGCCGTGACCCGAGCTGGCGAAGCGCGGGCTGACCTCTATCACCCGCCGATCATCCTGGCGTCATCGACCAGAAGCGGGCAGGCGTCGCCGGACAGATTCGTTCCAGCCCGAAGGGTGAGTTCCTCCGAAAGCATCCCGTCACCATTGAGGTCGTACTGGCGCACTAGGACCCGGAACCCATCCGCACCTGGGAGTGCCTCGACCGATGTGATCTGGTCGAGCGCGACGTTGGCAACCAGTCCCCCCAGCCCACTCGCGGGATCCTCGAACGTGGCTTCTCCCGCGGGGGTCACGAGATCCTCGATCTCTGGGCGTGCTAACTCCTCGGGTCGATACGACCGCAGCAGCTCGAACCTGGCGGCGACGGCACCGGCAAGCTCCGCGCCGTGCAGGCCCGGGAATCCTCCGCACGCGAACGAGGCCGGAGGTCGGAAGGCGAACATCCTGATGGGCGTGCCCTGATCGAAGCTCTCGTGGCCGAGCACGAACACGAGGTCCTCGGCGGGAGTGAACGACGCGGGCCAGAACTGTAGATCGCGCCGCGTCACGTTGTGCCACCCATCCTCCCCGGGGCGCATAACGACGAGTTCACCGCACAACTGGCCGAACACGAACCCCTCGGCCGTCACGCTCGCGGGAACGTCCTCGCAGGCATCGACCGGGGGACCCCTAAGGCTCACCCATGTGTCCGAGCCGGGCGAGTACGCGCTCGTGTGCGCCGAGTAGTCCCATGCAATCAATCGGTCGTGGAGCCAGCTGGCCGTGTTCGCGTTGGGATCGATGTCGGACTCGGGAAGCTGTCGCCAGGTGTCGCTCGTCGGACTGTAGGCGGCGCCGATCGCCGTGGGCGTCTCCGGGAAGTTCCCGCCATGCAGCGCGGCACCGAACACGATCATCTCGGTGCCGGTCCACACGCCGATAGCGTCGGTCAGCTCGATCGGACCCGCGGCGATCATCCGCCACGTGTCCGAGACCGGGTCGTACGCCGCACCGTCCAGCGGCCGATTCCTGGTGCGGAAGCCTGTCCCCCACACGATCAGCTCCTCGCCCGTCCAGGCGAACAAGGGCGCCCGGGCGGTCAGCCCACTCGGAGGAAGCACTCGCCACTGGTTCGTCGCGGGATCGTACGCGGCCCCGTCGGCCAGGGTGCCAGGCTCCTCTTCGGAGTACCAGCCTTCCCAGCCGCCCCAGATGAGGAGCTCCCGCCCCGTCCACGCGTAGGCGGGGAAGGAACGGCCGGGTATCGGAGCCGAAGGGATCGCAATCCACGTCTTCGATGAGGCGTCGAACGCCATCCCGTCCCGTTCGGGAGGCTGCTCGTCGGACCAGCCGGACGACCCGCCCCAAATGAGGAGCTGGGAGCCGGTCCACACCTGAGCCGCTCCTGATCGTATGTCCGGTGGCGCCGGCAGCTCTGTCCACCCCTCAGGGATGCCCGAAAGGTCCCACGCCCTCGGCGACCCAGACGTCGCCGGCGTGCGGGTCGAGGGAGCGGCCTCATGCGCGCGCTCCGAGAAGGTGCTCCACACGAAGACCGCCGCGGCGGCGAACACGGCGAACGCAATCACGATGGCCGTCACCCGCCGCCTCGCCGAAGGCCCAGAAGGCGGCGCGCCAGGCGGCCTATCCACCCCTGAACCCTTCACGCCATATGCGACTCGGATTGGCTTAGAGCGGTTCCTTCCGTCCTTGATCACCGTCCTTGATCACCGTCCTTCGTTATCACCAGGGCGAAGGATTCGGTTGGATGGCTGAGCGCATGTTCACGGTCGTCTCTCCGGTGTCCTGATCCGTGCCTGTGTCTGCGGAGTCAGACGTCCACCCGGTAACCGAGATCCACTTCGCTGGCCGGCTTCCCACCACGGATGCCCCAGTTCTCCATTAGTGGCTCGTGGAGAACGACGGAGATGTCATCGGCAGGGACGCCTGCGCTTCCCAGGTTGTGAATGATCGCCTTGTAGAGGCTCCGTTTAGCGGTTGCCGATCTGCCTGGATACGCGGTGATCTCGATGAGCGTGTAGCGCTCACTTGCTCCATGAGGAATCTCGAAGTTCTCTGGATCATGTTCGATGAGCCGCTAAGTGCGATCATTCTCTGGTATGCCGAATGCTTCGACGAGGGCGGCAGGAATCTCTTGGAGGAGCCGCTTTCTCTCGGCGACCGGCTGTCCCTTGAGAATCTCGATTCGCACTAAGGGCATCGAATCAAATCCCTCAAGCTTTGTGCCTATCACCCTAACGCATGCCGAGACTGCATCCTGGCGAGGCTGTCGGGGTTGCGACCGGACCTCTGCTCGAACGTCGTGGACGTGTACCGTTGGATATCTGCAGCGCAGGCTCGGCGAGGGGTCTCATCGCGACGGTTGCCGCCGGCGCAGCATGGGGATGGGGTATCGGCTCAAGCCTTAACCTCCGGTGCACCACATTGGATCATGCGATCGCGGCGGCGAAGGCGCGGGCGGCCAACACGGCGCTTTAGCACGGCGAGCTGGTGACGAAGGACCAGAACCTCGATGTCGTTGTGCCGATCCTCGGCGGAGCCGCCCGCGAGCGCGACCAGCCGACGCAGCAGTACGTAGAAGACAGCGAAGAGCATGGAACGGGCCTCCTTCGGAACGGAGGTCCGATCCTACGAACGTGCTGATCGCACTGGCGATCGGAGGTTTCCGTGCCTTCAGGCGGCGGCCGAGCACCAGCATCCAGTCCAGGCACTGGGTCCGCACCGTGCTGACCCTGAAGAGCCTGTTGCATAAACCCAAAGTGCGCCTCGAGCGACTCTACATGTTGAGGCAAGATGAGCCACAACATGATGTGGGCCCGGGCGCCCAGGCCGGTTTCTGCGACAGCCTCTGAAGGGTGCATTTACTCTGGTCCGTGGCATCACCGGCGGGTTTCGCCTTGGCTCGTTCGGCCATGGCCGGGAATCCGAGCAAGTGGAACACCATCCGGGGTACGGGCCATGGGGCGCGGTATGGCCCGACAATGTTCAGGAAACAGGTGTCTCGCCCGGTGGACGGTCTTGATCCCCCATCGTGACCGCTGAGGCGGAGCAGGTCGAGCGAACTCGAAGAAAGCCCTGGTCACGGCCCCGATCCGACGTTTTTGTGCCCTACACGCCTCGCGTGCGCCCGGGAACGGCGCTCGTCCGGATCCATGCGGCGGG
>Ga0209853_1000498_pt1 | contig 11013 bp, 8 predicted proteins | sample GWRWS1_30_40_FD_187224 | JGI IMG/M metagenome (GOLD analysis project Ga0209853, IMG submission 187224) | Riverbed sediment microbial communities from areas with vegetation nearby in Columbia River, Washington, USA - GW-RW S1_30_40 (SPAdes)... | ecosystem: Environmental > Aquatic > Freshwater >...
CCACAGGAGCGACCGACCCGATGACCACGACCCAGCCCCCGGCCGACGCCGCGACCATCGAGAACCTCCTCGTCGAGGACCGCACCTTCCCGCCGCCGCCGGCCTTCACGGCCCGCGCCATCGCCAACGACCCGGGCATCTACGACCGCGCCGCCAGTGATGAGGGCTTCGAGGCCTTCTGGGCCGAAGAGTCACGCCGGATCGACTGGATCGCGCCGTGGACCAAGGTCGTCGAGTGGGACCCACCCTTCGCCCAGTTCTTCGTCGGGGGCAAGCTGAACGTCAGCGTCAACTGCCTCGATCGCCACGTGGCCAATGGGCTGGGCGAAAAGGTCGCGTACTACTGGGAAGGCGAGCCTGGAGAGCAGCGCACCATCACCTACGCCCAGCTGCTGGCCGAGACGTGCCAGATGGCGAACGCCCTCCGTGAGCTGGGCGTGCGCAAGGGGGACCGGGTCGCGATCTATATGCCGATGATTCCCGAGCTCCCAGTGGCGATGTTGGCCTGCGCTCGGATCGGCGCACCGCACAGCGTCGTCTTCGGCGGCTTCTCAGCCGATGCCCTGGCCGGACGGCTGGACGATGCGCAGTGCGTCGCGGTCATCACGGCCGACGGCGGCTACCGCAAGGGCGCCACGGTGCCCCTCAAGGACAACGCCGACGACGCGATGGCCCGCTCGCCATCGGTCCAGCACTGCATCGTCGTCCGTCGTACCGCGCAGGACGTGGCATGGCAGGACGGGCGCGACCACTGGTACCACGAGCTCGTCGCCCGCCAGCCCACGACCGCCGCGCCGGAGGTCATGGATGCCGAGGACCTGCTGTACCTGCTGTACACCAGCGGCACGACGGCTAAGCCCAAAGGAATCATGCACACCACGGCCGGTTACCTGGTCGGCACGGCCACCACCCATCGCTACATCTTCGACATCCAGCCCGACGACGTGTACTGGTGCATGGCCGATATCGGCTGGGTGACCGGCCATTCGTACATCGTCTACGGACCCCTGGCCAACGCCACCACCGGGGTCATCTACGAGGGTGCCATCGACTTCCCGGACAAGGACCGATGGGCCCAGATCGTGGCCCGCCACGGAGTCACCATCCTGTACACCGCCCCCACGGCCATCCGGGCCCTCATGAAGTACGGGGCATCAGCCTTCGAGCACGACGACCTGTCGTCACTGCGGCTGCTGGGGAGCGTGGGCGAGCCGATCAACCCCGAGGCCTGGGCCTGGTACTGGCAGCATATCGGGGGCGGGCGCTGCCCAATCGTCGACACCTGGTGGCAGACCGAGACCGGGATGATCCTCATCACACCGCTGCCGGGGATCACGACCCTCAAGCCGGGGAGCGCCACGTTCCCGTTCCCAGGGGTCAAGGCCGACGTGGTCGACGAGGCCGGGAATTCGGTGCCACTGGGCGGAGGCGGTTACCTGGTCCTGGATCGCCCCTGGCCGGCCATGCTGCGGGGCATCTACGGCGACCCCGAGCGCTACAGCCAGACCTACTGGACCCGCTACCGGGGGCGCTACTTCGCCGGCGACGGCTGCAAGCGCGACACGGACGGCTACTTCTGGCTGCTGGGCCGGGTGGACGACGTCATGAATGTCAGCGGCCATCGAATCAGCACCACCGAGGTGGAGTCGGCCCTCGTCTCCCATCCAGCCGTGGCTGAGGCCGCAGTCGTGGGCCGCTCCGACCCGGTCACCGGCCAGGCCATCTTCAGCTACGTCATCCTGCGCGCCGGCCACGAACCGTCGGACGAGCTGGGCGAGGAGCTGCGGGAGCATGTGGCCACCGTCATCGGCAAGCTGGCGCGACCCAAGCAGGTGCTGTTCACGCCGGACCTGCCAAAGACCCGATCGGGCAAGATCATGCGCCGCCTGCTGCGCGACATCGCCGAACAACGTGTCCTGGGGGACGTAACCACGCTCGCCGACGCGGGCATCGTGGCCACCATCCGCGAGCAGTCGGGGGCCGGCGAGGACGAGTAGGATGCGTGACGCATGACCCGCCGCACCCCCTTCTGGACGCGCTCGCGCAAGGTAATGCTGGCGGTGGTCTCCAGCGCCCTGTGGCTGGGCTACATGGTCGTCGGACTGGCCGTCATCAACACCGTGTTCCCGACGATTGAAGGGAAGGGGCCGTTCGGTGCAGCGGCCTTCGTGGGGCTCCTGAGCGGTTTCTTCGTGACCGGCTTCATCATGTGGGCCATCTCCGACTGAAGCGCATCCGATCGCGTCAGGACGGGGTAGCCAGCGGCGCCTCTGGCAGACGATAATCGGCCTCCACCCGCGCGGGGATTCAGCCAATGGCGACCGTCACCCTCGACCACGTCTTCAAGCGATACGGCGGGGAGACAACCGCGGTTCACGACCTGGACCTCGACATCGCCGACGGGGAGTTCCTCGTGCTGGTCGGACCCTCGGGATGTGGGAAGACCACCGCACTGCGATGCGTCGCCGGCCTCGAGACGATCTCCGAGGGACGGGTCCTCATCGGCGACCGGGTGGTCAACGATGTGCCTCCGAAGGACCGTGACATCGCGATGGTCTTCCAAAGCTATGCCCTCTACCCCCACATGTCGGTCTATGACAACCTGGCCTTCGGACTCAAGCTTCGCAAGACGCCGAAGGCCGAGATCGATCGGCGGGTCAAGGAGGCGGCCGCGATCCTCGGCCTCGACCGCTTCCTCGACCGCAAGCCGCGGGCCCTGTCAGGCGGGCAGCGGCAGCGCGTTGCCCTCGGTCGAGCCATCGTCCGCGAGCCGGCGGTCTTCCTCATGGACGAGCCGCTTTCCAACCTCGACGCGAAGCTCCGCGTGCAGACCCGGGCCGAGATCCTCCGCCTTCAGCGCCAGATCGGGACTACGACCATCTACGTCACCCACGACCAGGTCGAGGCCATGACTATGGGCGACCGGATCGCCGTCCTCCGCGACGGCATCCTCCAGCAAGCCGGCACGCCGCGCGAGCTGTACGACCACCCCGAGAACGTCTTCGTCGCCGGCTTCATCGGATCACCGGCCATGAACCTCCTCACCGTCCAGCCCATGGGCGCCGGCCTCCGCCTTGGCGAGCTGACCCTGTCCGTCGGCGGACCCGCCGGCCGCATCACGGCAGGCCGACCCTCAGGCTCGTCCCTCGTGGTGGGCTTCCGCCCCGAGCACCTTGACATCGTTGACGGCCAGGCCGACGTACTCACCATCCCGGTCCAGGTCGACGTCGTCGAGTTCCTCGGCAACGAGGAGCTCATCCACGCCAAGGCCGATGGCAACGAGATCGTCGCCATCATCCCCAGCGCCCGGCAGGTCAAGGCGGGTGACAGCGTCCACCTGGGCATCCCGTACGAGAAGCTCCACTTGTTCGACGCCGAGACGGAAAAGGCGCTCATGTCCTGATCCACGGCGTGTCAAGCCGCCCACCCAAAGGAGGAGAGATGACAAGGAAACCGTTTGCGTTGTTCGCGGCCCTGATGGCCATGGTGCTGGCCTCGTGCCAATCCGGTTCGCCATCTCCGGCGGGCTCGCAGGCCCCCGGCGAATCGCAGGTCCCGTCGGGTCAGGAAGTGACCGTGATCGGTACCTGGACCGATGCCGAACAGGAGTCGTTCTTGGCCATGGTCGCGCCGTGGGAGGCTGAGACCGGGAACACGGTGAGGTACCAGGGCACCCGAGCGATCAACGACATTTTGGCCGCCGGCATCCCGACCGGAGTCCTGCCTGACCTGGCCGGCCTCCCGGGACCCGCCCAGATGGCCGAGTATGCCGCCGCCGGGGCGCTGAAGCCCCTCGACGACGTGCTGGACATCGACACATACCAGAGCGAGACGTCTTCCGCGCTGGTCGACCTGGGAATGGTCGACGGCACGACCTACGGCATCTTCATCAAGGCCTCGGTGAAGGGCCTCATCTGGTACAACCCAACGCTCCATGACTACGCGGACGACCCGCCCGCGACCTGGGACGACGTCCTGGAGCAGGGTGCCGCCAACCAGGGAGACGCCGACGCTTTGTGGTGCCTTGGCATCGAATCCGGCGACGCTTCGGGCTGGCCGGCCACCGACTGGATCGAGGAGATCCTCCTTCACCAGTCCGGCCCCGACGTGTACAACCAGTGGTGGCAGGGCGAAGTCTCGTGGACCGACCCCGAGATCCGGGACGCCTTCGAGACCTACATGGATGTGGTCGACAACGCGTATGGCGAGGGGACCAACGCGGTGGCGACCAAGTTCGACCTGGCGGGCGACCCGCTGTTCACCGATCCGCCGGGCTGCGAGTTCTTCCATCAGGCCAGCTTCATCACGGGGCTGGGCGCCTTCGCGGACGCGACGGCGGGTACCGACTACAACGCGTTCCCGTTCCCGGCCTTCAACGATGAGTACGCGACCGCGGTGGAGGGTGCCGGCGACCTGTTCGGCATGTTCCACGACACCGAGGCCGCGAAATCGCTGATGCGCTACCTCGTCACGGCCCAGGCCCAGGACATCTGGGTCCAGCGCGGCGGGGCGCTCTCGCCGAACAGCAACGCGACCTCATACCCGGACGACATCAGCGCCATCATGGGATCGATGCTGACCGGAGCCCAGGACCTCGTGTTCGACGCGTCCGACCAGATGCCGACTGCCATGAATGCGGCCTTCTGGTCGCACATGGTGAGCCTGACGGCTGGCCAGGAGACGATCGACCAGGCACTCAGCGCCCTCGACGAGGTCAGAGCCGATGCCTATGCGCAGTAGCCAGACCTAGATCCAGCCGCCGGGGCGTGGCAGCTTGCCGCGCCCCGGCTCACCGCACCCCGCGAGGCTTGGAGGAGTGGGATGACCGACAAGCTGATCACCGCCCTGGTCGCCGTGGTCGGCGTGCCAGCCGTCATGATCGGCTACATCTGGGCCACCGAGCAGGTCCTGCGCGTGTTTCCCGGACGGTGGAAGCCCAGGATCCGGCCGTGGCTGTGGGTGGCGCCCGCAATCGGTTTCCTGGGCCTGTTCCTGGTCTACCCGACCATCGGAACGATCTACCGCAGCCTCCGCGATGCGGCGGACTCCGCGTTCGTCGGGCTCGACAACTACGCCTGGTTCTTCGGCAACGACGGGTCCCTGTCCGCGCTGCTGAACAACGTCCTGTGGCTCGTGTTCCTGACCATCGCCGTGGTGGGCGTGGGGCTGCTGATCGCGGTCCTCGTCGACCGCGTCCGCTACGAGACCGTTGCGAAGTCCGTCATCTTCATGCCGCTCGCGATCAGCATGGTGGCGGCGGGCGTGATCTGGCTCTTCATGTATCAGTACCGGCCACCGGGCGCGGAGCAGACGGGCACCTTGAACGCCGCCCTCGGCGTCTTCGGGGTAGGCCCGATCGCCTGGATTCAGGTCACGGACTTTCGCCTGAACACGCTCATGCTCATCATCGTCATGGCCTGGATGTGGACCGGGTTCGGCATGGTCATCATCTCGGCCGCGCTCAAGGGCATCAACCCCGAACTGCTGGAGGCGGCCCGGGTCGACGGCGCCAACGAGTGGCAGGTCTTCCGTCGCATCATGTTCCCGCTGCTGGTGCCAACACTCGTCGTGGTCTCGACGACGATGATCATCACCGCCCTCAAGGCGTTCGACATCGTCTATACGATGACCAACGGCAACCTCAACACCGAAGTCATCGCCAACCTGATGTACAAGCAGATGTTCAGCTTCGGCCAGTACGGCCGGGCCAGCGCCATCGCCGTCATCCTGTTGCTGGCCATCGTGCCGATCATGCTGTTCAACATCAGCCGATTCCGAGCGCAGGAGGCGGTCCGATGAGCGCCGTCGCCCCGGCCAGCCAGGCTAGCCCGCTGAGCTGGGCCGGGCGGCTGCGGGGCCGCATCGGCCTCCACACCATCCTCCTCCTCCTCATGGTCATCTGGGCCATCCCGACCATCGGCCTGCTTCTGAACTCGTTCCGGCCGGCGGCGGAGCAGACCAGCAGCGGTTGGTGGACGGCGATCTTCCCGCCGTACCAGTTCACGTTCGAGAATTACGCCCACGTTCTCGCCCAGCAGGGGATCGGCACGAACCTCCTGAACAGCCTCTTCATCAGCATTCCGTCCACGGTCATCCCCATCTTCGTGGCGGCCTTCGCCGCATACGCTTTCAGCTGGATGGATTTCCCCGGTCGAAACGTCCTGTTCGTCGTGGTTGTTGGGCTGCTGGTGGTGCCGCTGCAGGCCACCCTGATCCCCATCCTTCAGCTGTTCGCCACCTGGGGTATCGCAGGGACGTTCCTGGCGGTCTGGCTGGCCCACACCGGCTACGGCCTGCCCTTCGCTGTCTACCTGCTCCGCAACTTCATGGGCTCGCTGCCCCGGGAGGTGTTCGAGTCGGCGTACATCGACGGGGCCAGCCCGGTCACGGCCTTCTTCCGCCTGGCGCTCCCGATGACGGTGCCGGCCATCGCCGCCCTGGCCATCTTCCAGTTCCTGTTCGTGTGGAACGACTTGCTGGTGTCGCTCATCTACATCGGCCTCGTGAATCCGGACAACCTGCCGCTGCCGGTCAGCATCGCGAACCTGGTGACATCGATCGGCGGCGGTTCGGAGTTCCTTGGCGCGGCGGCATTCCTCTCCATGATCATTCCGCTCGTCGTCTTCTTCAGTCTCCAGCGTTACTTCGTGCGCGGCATCGTGGGGGGCTCGGTCAAAGGCTAGTCCAGGGGGTCGGCTTCCAGGCGGCCGGCCAGCATCTCCAGGGCCAGAGCGGACCACGCGAACCCACGGGCACCGTGGCCAGCTCCAGTGTCGGGGTTGAAGTACTCTCGGAACCCTGAGCGCTCCACGAGGGCCACACTTGCATCCTCGATACGCTGTGCGAGGGCGACGTGCCCGTGACGCCGGAGGCCCCGAGCGACGTACCAGTTTGTGTTGATCCAGGTCGGTCCGCGCCACAGCAGGTCGCGTATAGGGCCGGCTCGGAATGCGGGATGCGAGCGCGCCACGCTGGGCACCGGGAACGCGGCTCCAAATTGGTCGCGGTCTGCCAGTCGGGCGGCGATGCGCTCGATCACTGGTCTCGACGTATCCGTCAGCAGGACAGGCAGCAGGCCCGCGACCGTCCCCCCGGGGAGGGGCACCTGCGTCTCATCGGCCAGCGCGTGGAAGTCGGCATCTTCGGCTACCCAGCAGCGTGTGAGGACCGCGGCCGCCGTGCGATCGGCTCGTGAGCGGAGCTCGGCGGCGCTGATCGTATCCCCGACCTGAGCGTGCAGATCGGCCAGAACCCTCTCATTCTCCGCGTACAGCGTATTGACGAAGACGTCAGCGACCATGAAGCGGCCGGCCGCATTGATCCGCTCGGGTCGCCGTTCGACCTCCGCATGTTTGAGAGCTACCGATCGCCAGGCGGCCGCGAATGCCTCCGGAGTGGCCGTTTCGATTCCGAGGTAGGCGTCGAAGCTCGGCGACTGGTCCATGCCGGTCTCATGAGGTTCAAGAACGACGATGAGCCCTTCACCATCACGGTCACGGACGCGGTGGCACCAGTCGTAGAACGCCCGGACCGCCGGCAACACCTCGCGCAGGAACCGCAGGCCACCGCCTCGACGCGCAACGGCTGCCGTAGCCTCCGCCAGGATCGGTGGCTGCATGGAATCCGATAGCCAAGGCGAGCGCCAGCGGATCAGGTAGTCCGCCACCGCACCCTCATGACGCTCGCGCTGCCAGAACGTGACATGGGAGAGGAAGCCGTCCGGATGCTGATTGGCGAGCAGGGTTCGAAGCTCGGCCTCCGCCCGCTCAGGATCCAGGCGGCTGAGGACGACCGCATGAAAGCAGGAGTCCCAGAACCATTGGAAGGGGTACCTCTCGACTGATGGACAGACAAAGTCGTAATCGCGGTCGCACCAGGCCGCGTGTCCCTGCTGGCGGTTGCGCCGGTACAGATCCTGGACGGCCACTTTCATGTCGCCCAGACGCTCGCGATCTGTCAGTGTCATTGAAATTGACGGCGTCAGCCGGTACGACCTAAGCGCAGGATGACCGCTTCATACGGGCGCAATGGCAGCGCCCCCGGCCCGATCGGTCCGGCCCCGGTGGGAAACGTGGTGAACAGTATCTGCCAGCTCGCGTCATCCGTCAGGGCAACTGAGGTCGGCGTGGCCCGCGTGTTGATGACCACCAGGGCTCGCTCGTCAGGGGCCGTGCGCCAGTAGGCCAGCACACCGGACCGAGCTCGCACCTCCCAGGCGAATTGGCCGGTCTGGAGCGCGGGCGAGGATTTCCGCAGCCAGATGAGGCGGCGATAGACCGCGAGCACCGAGTCAGAGCTCGTGGCCTGCCGCTCCACATTCCGGGTCACGGCGTCGGGCGTCATCCGCATCCAGGTTCGGGCGGGCCGCTCAGCGGTCCACGGCAGCGGCGCGCGGGCTGCGTCGCGGTTCTGCCAGACGGGGAGTGGCCAGTAACGGCGAGCCGGCGGGTCGACGATCTCGCTTCGCGGCACGCGCACGTTTCCGAGGCCGATCTCCTCGCCGTAATACAGGAACGGTGTCCCGCGCAAAGTCAGCAACAGCACGGCCGCGGCCTTCGCCACTGCGTCGCGCTCCGGTCCGCGCGAGAATCGGGTCGCGTGCCTGGGCTGATCGTGATTGGAGAGCACCACCGTGGGCCATCGATCGGGCCCGAAAGCCGCTTCGCGCTCGTCGATGGCCGCCGCAAGCGCCTCAGCCTGCCATGCGGGCTCACTGAGCCGGAAGTCGAAGACCAGGTGTCGAGGCGCCGCGTAGCGCGCGGCGCCCGCCGGATCGCCGAAGAAGAGCTCTCCCACGCTCATGCGACCGGGGGCGGTGTCAAGGAGGGCTCGAAACTCCATCAGGAATTCGTTCAGCTCCGGCTGGTCCTTGTTATGCAGGTGTCGCTGTCGATCCCATCTCCGTATCCCGCCCCTCCAGCGGCGCGGATTCGACGTCAAGTCGCGGTCCTTGAAGAAGACGTTGAACACGTCGAGCCGGAACCCGTCAACGCCGAGCTTCAGCCAGAAGCTGATCATGTCCAGCATCGCCGCCCGCACCTCGGGGCTGCGCCAGTTCAGGTCTGGCTGCTCGGGCAGGAAGGTATGCAGGTAGAACTGGCCGCGACCCGGATCCCAGGTCCAGGCCCGTCCCCCGAAGAATGAAACCCAGTTGTTTGGAGGGCGGCGTCGTCCGCGCCAGCCCCGCCGGATCGGATCGCGCCACAGGTACCAATCGGCGTATGGCCCGGTCCGGCTCTCGCGGGAGGCGACGAACCATGGGTGGAGATGGCTGGTGTGGTTCATGACCAGGTCCACGATCACAGCGGTGCCCCGACGGTGCGCTGCATCCAGAAGGCTCGTGAAGTCGTCCATCGTGCCGAACGCGGGGTCGATGGCGCGGTAGTCCGAGATGTCGTAGCCAACGTCAAAGCCCGGCGAGGGGTACATCGGCGAGAGGAGGATGGCGTCCACGCCCAGAGAGCTGGCCGTGCCGTCATTGAGATGATCCAGGTGCGCAATCACGCCCGGCAGGTCGCCGACGCCGTCCCCATCGCTATCGGCGAAACTGCGCAGGTACAGCTGGTATACGACCCCGCGCTGCCACCAATCCGGGTTCACGCCTAGTCGGTGTCCCCGGAATACATGTCCGCGCTCGGGGGGTGGAGGCGGTCGCGCGCCGGCTGGAGCAGGCGCCCGTAGAGGCCGGGGCGCCGGTCGTTGATCGTGTCCCACTCGTGCTCGCCCGGGATGCGGCGGTGATGGGTCTGGCGCGCCAGGTCAGGGTCGACCTCGCCGAACAGGATCGCCTCCTCGGTGTCGCTGGCCACCGCCAGCTCCTTCCCGTTGCAGTCGAGCAGGATGGAACGCCCGATGAACGTGGTGCCGCGCTCCTCGCCCACCCGGTCGCAGGCCAGCAGGTAGACGTGGTTCTCGGCCGCGCGGGCCGGGGCGAAGATTCCCGGGTGGAACTGGACTCCGACCGGCCAGTTGGTCGGCAGCGCCACCAGGTCGGAACCCTCCAGGGCGCAGATCCGAGCCGCCTCCGGGAAGCGGAGGTCGTAGCAGATCAGGACGCCCACCCGCATCCCGGCAAGGTCGTAGACCTCGGGCGCGTCCGGTCCAGGGGTAGCGAAGCGGTCGACCCCGAGGTAGGGCAGATGCATCTTCCGGTAGCGGAAGCGCCGGCCATCACCGGAGAAGATGAGCGCGGTGTTGAAGACCTCGCGCGCCTCGGCCTCCAGGGTGCCCACGATAAGCGCCACGCCCGCTTTCACCGCCGCGTCCGCGAGCCGCTGCTCGGCCACCGCGACGGCCCGCTGGGCCACGGTCAGCGCTTCGTCGAGGTTCTCGAACACGTACCCCGTGACGGCTGCCTCGGGCAGGACGACGAGCTTGGCACCGGCGGTCGCGGCTTCCGCCACCACCCGTTCGATGTGCTCGAGGTTGCGGTCGACTTCGCCCAGCTGGGGATCGATCTGACAGGCCGCCACCCGAATCGTCATCCGTCCACCGCTCTGATAGGCTGCCGCGCGTGCTGACCCGCGCGTCCGAAGGCCGCTGGCTCTTGCCGGCGGCCTTCATCTTACTGGGCCTGATCTGGGGTTCCTCGTTCGCCTGGATCAAGGTCGCCGTGGCCGAGCTCCCGCCGGCCACCCTGGTGGCGGAGCGCATGACCCTGGCCGCGCTGGCGATGCTCATCTTCCTGGTTTTCACGCGTCCCCCGCGCCCCACCCGGGGCCAGGTCGGTCACCTTGCGGTCATGGGAGCCGTGAACGCCGGACTGCCGATCTTCCTCATCAGCTGGGGCGAGCAGTACATCGACTCGGGTACGGCTGCGGTCCTGAACTCGCTGGTGCCGATCTTCTCGCTGCTCGTGGCCGGGCTCGTCCTGCGGACCGAGACGTGGTCGCTGCTGCGCGTCATCGGGATCCTGACCGGCTTCGCCGGGGCGGCCGTCCTGGCCAGCCGCGAGTTCGCGTTCCACCCCGGGGCGGCGGCCATCGGAGGGGCGGTGGCGGTTGCCGCGGCATC
>Ga0209853_1000499_pt1 | contig 11007 bp, 11 predicted proteins | sample GWRWS1_30_40_FD_187224 | JGI IMG/M metagenome (GOLD analysis project Ga0209853, IMG submission 187224) | Riverbed sediment microbial communities from areas with vegetation nearby in Columbia River, Washington, USA - GW-RW S1_30_40 (SPAdes)... | ecosystem: Environmental > Aquatic > Freshwater >...
CCGGTGCAGCGCGGCGACGGCGAGCCCGATCCCGCCGCGGTACTCGCCCGAGGACCGCCACGGGCGGTACCGGCGGCAGCTGAAGAGGGAAGAGGGCGTGTCATGGAAAACATCGTCGTGAGGTACCTCGAGCACCCGAAGCTCACGGACCCGATCTTCATCGAGGGCCTGCCCGGGATCGGGAACGTCGGGAAGCTCGCCGCGGAGCACCTGAAGGACGAGCTGAAGGCGGTGAAGTTCGCGGAGATGTTCTCGAAGTACTTCCCGCCCCAGGTCCTCGTGCAGGAGGACGGGGTCGTGAAGCTCGTGAACAACGAGTTCCACTACGTGAAGCGGCCCGGCGGGCGGGACCTCGTGATCCTCGTCGGGGACTACCAGGGGCTCACGCCGGAGGGCCAGTACGAGCTCAGCGACCGCGTCCTGAAGGAGATCACGGGGCTCGGTGTGAAGCTCGCGTACACCCTCGGCGGGTACGGGATGGGGCGCATGGTCACGAAGCCCCGGGTCCTCGGGGCCGCGACGGACCTCGAGCTCGTGAAGGAGATGGAGAAGCACGGCGTCGTGTTCTCCCGCGGGGAGCCCGGGGCGGGGATCGTCGGCGCGAGCGGCCTCGTCCTCGGCCTCGGGAAACTCGCGGGCGTGCGGGCCGTGTGCCTGATGGGGGAGACGAGCGGGTACTTCGTGGACCCGAAGAGCGCGCAGGCGGTCCTCGGCGTCCTCACGAAGGTCCTCGGCGTGGAGATCAGCTTCGAGCAGCTCGAGTCGAAGGCGAAGCAGATCGACCAGATCACGTCGAAGCTCCGGGAGGCGGAGGCGCAGCCGGAGACCCCGTCGAAGGAAGACCTCGGGTACATCGGCTGAGCCGCCCGCATCCGGGAAAGCTTTTACCGCCCGCGTCCGTATTCCGCGATGGACTCCCCCGATGGCGAGCGACCGGAAGCGCGCCTACCTCGAGGCCCTCGAGGCGGGCATGAAGTACGTGTGGAACGAGGTGATTAAGATGGCCTCCCGCGGATACTCCTCGACGGAACTGGGCGTGATGGCGAAGACCCGCCTCGCGACGATCCACCGCGACGTCGAGGCGGTCGCCACGAAGCTCGACGAGAGCGGCGTGCCCGTCGGAGGGGAGGAGGGCGAGGTCTCCGAGCGCGGTAGCTACCTCGTGAACGAGGAGAAAGCAGATGCCGTGTACGGCCACTTCCGCGACCTCCTGAAGGCGGGGGCCCGCGGCCTTGCGATCACCCGCACCCATCCCGCGGACGTCGCGAAGAGGTTCCAGTTCGGCGACGTCGAGTCGATCTGGCTCAGCCGCACCGCGGACACGGCGAAGGCGGGGGACGTCGCGATCGCGGACCCCACGAACCTCGTCGCCCTCGCGGGCGCGGTGATTGCGTTCCTGGAGGCGGGCGGGAACGCGGCGGTCGTCCTCGAGGGGCTCGAGTACCTCGTGAGCCTGAACGGCTTCGGCTCCGTGCTCCGGTTCCTCCAGACGCTGAACGAGAAGGTCGTCGTGAAGGACTCCTACCTCCTGATCTCCGCGAACGCGGACGCGCTGAAGGAGCAGGAGTACAAGCTCCTCGCGAAAGGGATGGCGGGCGAACTGTAGCCCACAAAGGCTTTGTGCCCCATCCACGTACGAGCCGCCGCGCTCCCGTAGTCTAGCCCGGTCAAGGATAGAGGCCTTTCGAGCCTCGGACGCGGGTTCGAATCCCGCCGGGAGCACTCTTTTCTCGGTCTACCGGGGGGGCCGGTGACATCGCGGTGCCAAACTTCAAAAACGACCATCTGATGCCGTGGCGAACGGGAGGCGGGGAGCTTGGCGGACCTTGACACGTTTCTCGCCATGATCGCGCTCTTGCTCCCGCCCTTGGTCGTCATCCTCGATGTCGTCTTCATTCTCATCGTCCTCTTCGTCGAGAGGGACGATCCGACGCGTGTGCTCCACTGGTTGATGATCCTCATCTTCTGGCCGATCGTCGGCGTCCTTCTCTACGTGTTCTTCCATCAGGACTACCGCCGCAAGCGGAAGACATTCGAGAAGAAAGCGCGAGACTTCCTGAACATGGAGATTCCGGAATCGACGACCATCGCTCCCGGAACTCCCACGAGCCCGCCACCGTCCCGATCGGGAGTGATCCTCGAATACGGCGAGCTGTCCCGCCTCGCGACGCGCGCGGATCCCCATGCGATCCTCGCGGGCCACAACCGGGTCCGCCTCTTTGTCGACGGGAACGACAAGTTCCGGTCTCTCCTCGAAGACCTACGGGCCGCCAAGGAGCACATCCACCTCGAGTACTACATCGTAAGGAACGACGCCCTTGCCCGGGAGATCCTAGGAGTCCTGTCGGAGAAGGCGAAGGCCGGCCTCGAGGTCCGATTGCTCGTCGATGCGATGGGGGGCCGCGCGATGAGGTTGCTCGGCTCCTTGATCGCGGGGAGCGGGGTGCAACTCGCCTACTTCTTCCCGAGGCTCTCCCGTTTCAACTACCGGAATCATCGCAAGATCGCCGTCATCGACGGGCGGATCGCCTATTGCGGTGGGTACAACATCGGCGAGGAGTACCTGGGCCGAGGCCCCTTGGGCTATTGGCGCGACTGCGCCGTCCGGATCGTGGGGACTGGTGTGGATCAGCTCCAGATCCGGTTCCTTCAGGACTGGCTATTCGCTTCCGAAGAGAAGATGACGAACCCGTTCCAGTATCTCCGGTCCGTCCCGGAGAAGTCCTCGGCGGAGCTCCAGCAGGTGTCGTCGGGCCCGGACACCTCGCAGCAGTGGGTGAAGCAGTCGTACATCAAGCTGATCTCGATGGCCCGGGAGTCGTGTTACATCCAGACCCCGTACTTCATGCCGGATCCGAGCGTCCTCGACGCGCTGCGGGTCGCGGCCGCCTCGGGCGTGGACGTCCGCGTGATGATCCCCTGCAAGCCCGACCACATGTTCGTGTTCTGGGCCTCCCAGTCCTTCTGCGCGGACCTTCTCGAAGCCGGGGTCCGGTCGTTCAAGTACGACAAGGGGTTCATCCACGCCAAGACGTTCGTCGTGGACGGCAAGGTCGGCTCCGTGGGGAGTGCGAACATCGATCCGCGTTCGTTCCGGCTGAATTTCGAGACGAACGTGATCGTCTTCGACGAAACGTTCGGCGGCCAGATGAAGGACGCGTTCCTCGCGGACCAAGAGGTGTCCACGGAGATCACCCTGAAGTCGTACGCGAAGCGAAGCTGGATCGTCCGGTTCAAGGAGCCGTTCTGCCGTCTGTTGTATCCGATCACGTGACCGGGTAGGCCAGTCACTCGGGCTTCGTTCGGGTCCTCGATGCGCCCGCCGCCTTTCCCCGCACGAACCGCCGGACCCGGGGCAGGTTCTGTCGAACGTGGACCGCGAGGGACGGGAGTGTGTACGGGACGAACCGGGTCATGAGCAGGGCGGCCGTGAGGCTCTTGTCGATGAGATTCTTCTCCCGCCCGATCACGAAGGTGCGGCGGTGGACGATGTCGCTCAGGAAACCCTCCACGTCGCCGGATCCCCCGCACGTGAGGACGTTGCCCAGATCCCTGAGGATGTGCCCGTCCGTGCCGCCGACGAGCCCGAGACCCTTCTTGACCGCCAACTCCGAGGCCTTGCGGTTCACGGTCCGCGTCATCCCGCCATTGATCACCTCGATGGCCTCGAACCGAGAGAGGGTCTCTTGGTTCAGATATCCCTTCTCGATGCATTTCGCGACGCCCCTGTTCAATCCGAGATATCCGTACGGATGGGCGGCGGCCCGGACGCAGTTGTACCGCGACGTGCACTCGAGAAGCTCTTCCGTGGAGAGGGTCGTCGCCATGTACGGGCTCTTGCCCTTTCGCCCTTCGATCTCCCGGTGATAGAACTCCACCATCTCGCCGAAGTCGTAGAAGAACAGGAGGATGTGCGGCCCATCTTTCGCGCTGACCTCCATGCCAGGGATTAGGAGGACCCCGCCCCGCATCCGGTGCGCCTCCAAGGCCCCGGACGGGGTGTTGTGGTCCGTGATCGCAAGGCCCACGCCTTTCCTCTTCGCCAGGGCCAGCGCGGAGCGGACCCTCGTGTACGCGTCCGAGTGACGCGTGTGGAAGTGCATGTCCACCGCATGGAACCCCGAGTCCCGGATGTGTTCGACCATCGGCCTTTTGAAATGGACCTGCTCGAGGACCGAGACGCCCTTCATTCCCGCCTCCGATGCGCATCGGACCCGGCGAATTTGAAGGATTCGATTGGGAGCGGGCCGATCCTTCCCGCGCGGGGGAGGGCGTCGGAAGCCCACGCGGGTCCGTGCCATGGAAACCCTCTTGTATTCCGGGCCGTTGCCCCGGCGCGGAGGCCCGGAGGGAGCGTGGCGAGCGGAGAGGGAACGAACGAGATCATCCTCGGGATCCTCCTCACCGCGATCGGGTTCGGCTCCATCATCCTGCCCGTCCCAGTCGTCTGCTGCGGGTTCGCGATTTTCGGCCCGATCCTCTTCTTCGTCGGATTGTACAAACTCCTCCGAGCGCCCCAACAACCCGTGACGTATTTCCCGTCCGGGTACCCGCCGTCCGGCTACCCTCCGGCGCCCTACGCACCGCCGACCTACGCACCCCCGCAGCCGCCTCCCGCACCGGCGCCTGCGGCCCCCTCGAGGACGTGCACGTCCTGTGGCTCCGAGAACCGCGGGGACGCGAAGTTCTGCACGTCCTGCGGGGCCCCGTTCTAGCGGGAGTCCCGCCCGCAACTTTCTTGTACCGCGCGCCTCGGTGCCGTTGACGGCGGAAGGCGGATGGAGGGAAGGGACGGGACGGTCGAGCTCGTCGTCGGCGCAATCCTCTTGTCGGGCGGCGTCACGTTCTATCTCGTCTTCGGCCCCGGACTCCTATCGTGCGGAGGCATCATCTTCGGACCGATCCTCCTCATCTTCGGCCTTCTGAAGACGGACCGGCGGCCCGTGCTGCCGATGAACCTCCCTCCCCCGTATCCTCCCCTCCCGAGGCCCCCGCGATTGGGCCCGCGGGGATGGCTCTCGGGGAAAGCCTGCCCGCGCTGCGATTCGAGCAATCCGCCGAACGCCATGTTCTGCATCGCGTGCGGAGCGCCGTTCTAGGTGGTCGTCACGCGGCCTTCGTGTCCTTCCACGCCGGGAACTCCCTCGCCATCCGGACCGCGAGGTCGAAGTTGTGGACGCTGATCTCCTCGATGTTCACCCCGAGGGGGACGGGCTGGCGGGACCTCGCGTTCGCGTCCCGGATCCGCGTCCAGATCCGCCGGGCGACGTCGAACGACGCGCGCCCCGCCTCCCGGCCCCGCTGCGCGACGAGGGCGTCCTCCGTCTCCGGGGTCATCGTCGCCCCGAGCCACGCGAGGAACTCGATGTCCTCGTAGTCCGCGACGGGCGCGAAGCTGAGGAGGACCGTGGCGGGCGGGATCCTCGCGACCGCGCACGCCTCCCCGTACTCCCGCAGCACCGGGGAGATCGGCTCGGGCTCGAACAGGACCTGGGTCGTGAAGAAGCGCGCCCCCGCGCGCGTCTTCCGGACGAGCCGCTCCACCTCCCCCGAGCGCTCCGGGATCGTGATGTTCCCGCACACGATGTCCCAGCGGCCCCGCGCGATGTCTCCTAGGATCTCGTTCGCGGCAACGACCTCCGGCCCGGGGTACGCGACCCGGCTCGAGGTCCCGCCCACGAGGACGAAGTTCCGGAGACCGTCCGCCTCGATCGCCTCCCGGAGCCACTCCGCGAGGTCCTCCCGCCCCGCCGCGTGGACGACGACCTTGTTCACGATCGCCTCGACCCCGAGGCCGTCGTTCAAGCGCTGCGCGAACGCGCGGGGCCCGAGGTTCCGGTAGAACGGGAGGCCCGCGTGGTTCTCGTCGAGGACCTCCGGGATGTTCAGCGCGTCGAGGTGCGGGATCGAGCCCACTGCGTCCTGGACCTTCTTCACGAGTCCCGCGAGGGCCTTCTCGCTCGCCCTCCGGTGGGGAGGGACGACCTCGAGCACGATCGGGAACGCGGAGAGCCGCTCGGCGAACGCCACGGACGACCTCGTGGGCGGGTGGAAGCACGGCTCCCGCCATAACCCTTTTCGGTTCCTCCGGGAGGCACGTTGAAAGTCCCGGAAGCGTTCCGAGTTCCATCCGATGCCGCCTCCGGATCGCGCCGCATCTCCCGCTCCCAAGGAAGGCCGCGGGCGGTTCACGGCGGCGGAGTGGCGACTCATCGGGCGCCTCCGGACCCCTGCCAAGGTCCAGGCATGGCTCCGCGGCCTCCCGTACAACCACGAGGAGCGCGGCGAGACCCTCCGCACGTTCCGCTCCGTCGCCCGGCTGGGCACCGCGCACTGCCTGGAGGCCGCGCTCTCCGCGGCGACGATCATGGAGGCGCACGGGTACCGTCCGTGGGTCTTGGACCTGGAGTCGATCGACGACCTCGACCACGTCGTCTTCCTGTTCCGCGAGGGGGGCCGGTGGGGCACGGTCGCGAAGTCCCGGGACCCCGGCCTCTTCGGGAGGCGGCCCGTGTTCCGGTCCCTCCGGGACCTCGTGTGGAGCTACTTCGACCCGTACATCGACATGACGGGCCGGATCAACGGGTACGGGGTCCTCGACCTCCGGACCCTCCGGCGGGTGGACTGGCGGCTCTCCGGGGGGAACGTGTGGGCGGTGCAGACGGCCCTGATCGAGATGCCCCATCGGCGGCTCCGCTCTTCGGACGCGCGGTACGCGCGGTGGCACCGCCGGTACGAGGAGTTCCGTCAGCGATTCCCGGACCGGAAGCCCGTGTACTACTCCCGTAAGGAGACGTGGATCTGAGGGCGAGGGTACCTTTATCCCCGGGGCCGCCTAGCGGGCCTCGGACCCGGATGCCCGGCCACGTCCCGTCCCACCCGGAGGAATGCCCGAAGTGCGGGAAGCTCACCCGCCGCTGGTTCTACGCGGGGAACACGATGTACTTGGAATGCGAGCACTGCGGGTACGCCGGGACGAAGTCGAAGTTCGCGATCCGGATGTGAGCCCGCCTCGATGCGGGCGCGCATCGTCCGCGATCGTCCACGGGTCCGCTACGCGAGTTTGACCCCGCAGAAGACGCAGAACTTCCCGCCCGCGTGCGTGTGCGGCGTGACGTTCCAATCGAACAAGGTCCCTCGAGCCGCTCCGGAGGGCGCCACCCCCGGGGCGCCGGATCGAGTCGCCCGGTCCATGAGACCGCCGAGCGCCCCGAGGCCCACGATGCTCAGCGTGATCAGCAGCAACGGGATCCACAGGGCGATCAGCACGGAGACGACCGTGATCGCCTCCACCCGGAGGGCGACGGCGAGCACGGTGAGGGCGACCGCGAGGACCAGCGCCACACTCGACGCGATCGTGAACCGGCCTTCCCAGGTCATCTCCCGACCACCGAGGACTGCATCGATCCCGAAGCGATAAAGTCTCGCCCGGGTGGCCCTCCCGTACACCGCCCCGTATGTGCGGGCGAGCGATGTCGTCCTCGGGATCGAGGGAGACGTGGGTCCCGACGGGAACTCCAGGATCATCGAAATCGGGCTTTGGGACACCGTTGCCGAACGACTTCTCACGTTCGCATGGACGCCGACGGGGTGGGCCGGAGAGGATTTTCGAGTCGAGCCAGGTTCGGCCCTTTGCCTTCGAATCGTCTCGGACTTCACGTGGACACCCGCTCTGATCTCCCCGGAAGAGCCTTGAAAGAGCGCGCACCGCTCCCGACCCTCTAGTCTTGTCGTTACGCCGGTCATCTAGGGTTGCGTCCACCGGAGTCGCGCGGCACCCTGGCTTGGGCGGGTCACTTCGCGAGGGACTCCATGACCTTCGGGAACGCGACGGCGAACTTCTCGCACTGTTCCGTCGGGATCGTGAACGAGACCCGGACGAACTTCGAGCCGAACCGCTTCGACAGGTAGCCGCCCGCCCGCACGTGGATCATGTGGTCGTGGAGGAGCCGGTCCTCGATCGCGTTGGGGTCCGCCCCGGTCGCGGAGACGTCGATCACGAACATGTTCGCCTTCGACGGGTACACGGGCAGGGAGCACCCCTTCACTTTCTTCACCGTGTCCCGGATGATTTCCTGGTTCCGGTTCACGACCTTTCGCACCGTCGGGAGCCACTCCCCCTTGCACTCCAGCGCGGCGAGGGCCGCCCGCTGCGCGAGCACGTTCGTCCCGAGGACGTTCGTGTCGTACCGCTTGATCCCCTTCATCGCCTCGGGCATCCCCACGAGGGCGCCGATCCGCATCCCCGCGAGGCCGCACCCCTTCGAGAAGCTGTACGAGATCAGGGTCTTCTCCGGGTAGACCTCGGACGCGAGCGCGTGGTCCGGGTGGAAGTCCCGGTACGTGATGTCGTCGATCAGCCAGAGGTCGTGTTCCCGGGCGACCTCCGCGAGCCCCTTCACCTCGGAGCGCGTGTAGCCGCTCCCGAGGGGGTTGTTCGGGTCGATCAGCAGGAGCATCCGCGTCCGCGGGGTCACCGCCTCGCTCGCCCAGTCCGCGCGGAGCTTGTGGTCCTTCCGGTAGATGTCGATCTCCACGGTCTTCGCGCCCGCCATCGCGACCTGGTCGTGGATCGGAAGGAAGCTCGGGTCCGTGGAGACGACCTCGTCCCCGGGTCTCAGGAGGGCGCGCGTCGCCATGTACTCGCCCTCGATCCCGCCGTTCGTGATCAGGACCTCCTGGTCCTCGAGGCCGAGGTCCTCCTTCACCGCCTCGGGGAGGCCGAACAGTCCGCGCTTGAACGGGTACAGGTTGTACTCCGACTCCTCCACGCTCCGGAGGATCGCGTCCGTGATCCGGCGGGGCATCGGGATCGTGTTCGTGTTCTGGGACATCCACACGACCTCCCGCCGGTGCCGGTGCGCGAACTCGAAGTTGTCGATCGAGGCCATGGGCTCACGCCACCGTCGTGAACTGCATCAGGACGCCGGTCCCCTTCAGCTTCGACTGCACGCGGTCCACGAACGTGATCACGGTCTCCGGGGTCACGTCCCGGTCCTTCCAGCGGTACGCGAAGTCGTGGTTCCCCAGGGTCGTCTCGAACCCGAGCTCCTTCAGCATCCGGGTGACCTCGGAGGCCTTCGCCCCGTCCGCCGCGACGTACAGGTGACGTACGTGATCATGCGGGACACGGTCGCCTGGTCGATGGCGGGCGGAACGATGAGGATTGCGGTGTCCCGTTCTCGGAGGGACGCTCGATTATCGTGAACAACAATCTCGGATGAACGCTTAAATAGCGGGCTCTTCATCGTTTCGCGTCGTGACCCTGCGGGCGAAGGCCTTCCCTCTTCTCTTCGCCGCCCTCCTCGTCGCGGGGCCCGCGCTGATCGTCCTCTCCACGCTCCCCGGACCGACCGCCCCCACGACCCCGACGATGAAGCGGGTCCCCCAGCACCTGATCATGCCGGCGCCCGGCTCGGAAGCGAACGTCCCCCACGTGGAATCCGGTCCCGCCCTCGGCGGGCGGCCCCTGGGGACCCGTGCGGCTGGCATCGACCCCGTCGTCGTGATCCCGGTCGAGTTCTCGGACCGGAGCCACGCCGCCGCCCACGACACCGCGTTCTTCGATTCCATGATGAACCCGCCGTCGGGCCCGAGCGTGAACTCGTTCTACCGGGAGAACTCGTACGGGACGTTCGGCTTCTCGGCGACCGTCTCGAGCTGGGTCCTCAGCACCCGCACGATGTCGTACTACGGGGCGGACGGGTCCGGCGTCGACGACCAGACGGGCCCGATCTACCGGCTCGTGGCGGAGGCGGTCCAGCTCGCGGACTCGACCGTGAACTTCGCGAATTTCGACCGGGACGTGGACGGCGTCGTGGACCACGTCGTGATCGTCCACGCGGGCGGCGCCCAGGAGGCGAGCGCGAACACGAACCTGATCTGGTCCCACCGGTGGGCCGTGATCGACGGGGACCCGTCCCTCCCCGGGGACCAGCGGCTCGTCGCGGACGGCAAGCAGATCTACGGATACGTGATGGTGAGCGAGGACTCCCCGTTCGGCGTCGTCGCCCACGAGTTCGGGCACGACCTCGGGCTCCCGGACCTGTACGACACGGACGGCTCCAGCCTCGGCCTCGGGGTCTGGGACGTGATGGGCAGCGGGTCCTGGAACGGGAACCCCCGGGGCACCTCCCCCTCCCACTTCAGCGCGTGGTCGAAGATCCAGCTCGGGTGGGTCACGCCGTTCGAGGTCACCGCCCCCCTCCTGTCCCAGGCGATCCCCCAGGCGGAGAACAACTCCGCCGCGTACCGCCTCACGGTGAAGGACACGTCGAACGGGGACGAGTACTTCCTCGTCGAGAACCGGGAGCGCATCGGCTTCGACACCGCGCAACCCGGGGAAGGACTCCTGATCTGGCACGTCGACGACGCGATCCAGAACAACGACAACGACGCGCATCGCCTCGTGGACCTCGTCGAGGCGGACGAGGCGACCGGCGACTCCCCGGAGGGCGCGGGGGACCCGTGGGCGTCGAGCCCGATCGGGTTCGGCCCGGAGACGAACCCGAACTCGAACGGCTACGGGAACATCCGGACGGGCTGGAAGGTCCGGAACATCGGCGTGCAGGGAGCGGTGATGATCGCGGACCTCTCCCGGGACGTCGACGACGACCTCGCGATCCTGAAGATCACGCACCCGCTTTCCGTCCCCGTCGGCGGCGCCGTGGACGTCGCGGCGACCGTGCGGAACCAGGGGGCCCGCACGCAGACGAATCGGAACGCGGTCCTCCGGGTGTACCTCGGGTCCCTGACCCCCGCCGCGGAGGTGAACATCACGAACGCGACCCAACCCGTGGGGACGTTCGTGAATGGGGATTTCGTGTTCCGTGACGGCGCGTTCGTGAACCTCACGTGGCGGTTCACCGCCGCGTCCGCGGGGCGGTACCTCCTCGACGCTCGCGTGGACCTCCCAGGGGACGAGATCCTCGAGAACAACGAGCGGCTCGCCCACGTCACCGCCCGCATCCTCCTCCTCCAGAACGACGTGGAGTCCGGCCCCGCCTC
>Ga0209853_1000500_pt1 | contig 11004 bp, 8 predicted proteins | sample GWRWS1_30_40_FD_187224 | JGI IMG/M metagenome (GOLD analysis project Ga0209853, IMG submission 187224) | Riverbed sediment microbial communities from areas with vegetation nearby in Columbia River, Washington, USA - GW-RW S1_30_40 (SPAdes)... | ecosystem: Environmental > Aquatic > Freshwater >...
GGGCGACGCCGACCGAGTCGGCGGCGATCGGGGCGGTCGCGACCGTGATCGTCGCCTGGGCCTACCGGTCGCTCTCCTGGTCCGGCCTGATGAAGGCGCTGCTGGGCACGGCCGCGATCACGGGCGTGATCCTGTTCATCATCATCGGCGCCACGACCTTCGCGCAGATCCTCACCTTCTCCGGCGCGACGAACGGCCTGGTCAACGCGATCCGCGAGGCGCAGTTCACGCCGGCCGCGGTGCTCGTCACGATGATGCTGATCCTGCTCGTGCTCGGCTGCTTCATCGACCAGGTGAGCATGATGCTCATCACGCTGCCGTTCTTCATGCCGCTGGTGACGCTGTACAGCCTCGACCCGGTGTGGTTCGGCGTGCTGTTCCTGATCTGCATGCAGCTCGGCCTGCTGACGCCGCCGTTCGGCATGCTGCTGTTCACGATGAAGAGCGTCGCGCCTCGGGAGATCACCATGAGCCAGGTGTTCGGCGCGGTGACGCCGTACGTCGTTCTCGGCCTGGTGATGCTGGTCGCGGTGATGGTCTTCCCGCCGCTCGCCACGTGGTTGCCGAAGGTGTTGTTCGCGAAATGAGGTAAGCCATGGAACGCTCCTTCAAGCAGGAAGTGGAGCTCCTCAAGTTGGGCGAGGGCCAGACCTTTGGTTCCGACATAACTTGCCTGCGGCAAGTTAGTCTCCACCGAAAACCGCGCCAATGATGGAAGGATGACTATGGAGCGTTCGTTCAAGGCCGAGGTCGAGCTACTGAGATTGGGCGAGGGCGCGGTTTTTCACGGCGAGGGCATCCTGGCGGTGACCAAGGCGCTGCTGCAGTCCGGCGTGTCGTACGTCGGCGGCTACCAGGGCGCGCCGGTCTCGCACATGATGGACGTGCTGAACGACGCGCGCGACATCCTCGACGAGCTCGGCATCCACGTCGAGACCAACGCCTCCGAGGCCGGCGCGGCCGCGATGCTGGGCGCCTCGATCAACTACCCGCTGCGCGGCGCGGTCACGTGGAAGTCGACGGTCGGCACGAACGTCGCTTCGGACGCGCTCTCGAACCTCGCCTCGGCGGGCGTGCGCGGCGGGGCGCTGATCGTGATCGGCGAGGACTACGGCGAGGGCGCCTCGATCATCCAGGAGCGCACGCACGCGTTCGCGATGAAGTCGCAGGTCTGGCTGCTCGACCCGCGCCCGGACTTGCCAACCATCGTAAAGATGGTGGAGAAGGGCTTCGAGCTCTCGGAGGCGTCGAGCACGCCGGTGTTCCTCGAGCTCCGCATCCGCGCCTGCCACGTCCACGGCGCGTTCGCGGCGAAGGACAACCGCAAGCCCGCCGTCTCGAAGCGGCAGCTGCTCGAGCGCCCGGACTTCGACTTCGGCCGCATCTGCCTGCCGCCTGCCACCTATGCCCAGGAGAAGCAGAAGGTCGACGTCCGCTGGCCGGCGGCGGTCGAGTACATCCGCAGCCAGCGGCTCAACGAGCGCTTCCCGGGCCGCCGCGACGACGTCGGCATCGTCTGCCAGGGCGGGATGCACAACGCGGTCGTCCGCGCGCTGCAGCAGCTCGGGCTCGCGAACGCGTTCGGCGACGGCGAGATCCCGATCTACTGCCTGAACGTCACCTATCCGCTGGTCCCGGAGGAGATCGTCGAGTTCTGCACCGGCAAGGACGCGGTGCTCGTCGTAGAGGAAGGCCAGCCCGCGTACCTCGAGGACGCGATCCTCGCGGCGCTGCGGCGGCACGACGTGAACGCCACGCGGATCCACGGGAAGGACTGCCTGCCGATGGCCGGCGAGTACACCGGCGAGGTCATGCTCGCCGGCATGGCGAAGTTCATCGAAACCGTCGCGCCGCGCGGCATCGATACCGCCAACATCGGCCGGATCCACGACGGCCTCGTGGCGCCGAAGAAGCAGGCGGCCGAGCTCCTCGGCGCGCCGGTGCCCGCGCGCCCGCCGGGGTTCTGCATCGGCTGTCCCGAGCGGCCGGTGTTCTCGGCCATGAAGCTGCTCGAGCGCGAGTCTGGCGCGTTCCACATCTCGGCCGACATCGGCTGCCACACGTTCTCGACGCTGCCGCCGTTCAGCATCGGCAACACCGTGCTCGGCTACGGCCTCGGGCTCGCATCCAACTCCGCCATCAACCCGATGTTCGCCAACCGCACCGTCACGATCATGGGCGACGGCGGGTTCTGGCACAACGGCCTCACCTCGGGCATCGCGAACGCCGTGTTCAACCGGGACGACGGGATCCTCGTCATCATGGAGAACGGCTACACCTCCGCGACCGGCACCCAGAACATCCCGTCTTCGCTGCACCAGGCGGCGGAGAAGATGACCGGGATGTCGATCGAGCGGGCGCTGAAGGGCGTGGGCGTGGAGTGGGTGAAGCGCGTCACGACCTACAAGGTCGCCGAGGTCGCGAAAACGCTCAAGGAGGCCATGACCACGTCCTTCAAGGGGCTGAAGGTCATCATCGCCGACAGCGAATGCCAGCTCGAGCGCCAGCGGCGCATCCGGCCGCTCGTGGCGGCGGCGTTGAAGGCAGGCGAGCGCGTGGTCCGCACCCGCTTCGGCGTCGACGAGGACGTGTGCTCGGGCGACCACTCCTGCATCCGGCTCTCGGGCTGTCCGTCGCTCACGATCAAGGACTCCGCCGACCCGCTGAAGGTGGACCCGGTGGCGCACGTGAACAACGGTTGCGTGGGCTGCGGGCTGTGCGGGGAGGTGGCCCACGCCGCCATCCTCTGCCCCAGCTTCTTCCGGGCCGAGATCGTGCAGAACCCGGCGTGGCGGGATCGGGCGCTGCACCGGGTGCGTTCGGCGGTGATCGGGTGGTTGCAGCCGGCATGAACGATGAGGGGTTGAATCATGAACACGGTGACTGACACCATCACGTTCCACGGCACGGGCGAGCTTCCGGCGCGGCCGATCACGATCCTCGTCGCCGCGCTCGGCGGCGAGGGCGGCGGCGTGCTCGCGGACTGGCTCGTCGCGGCCGCCGGCGACGCCGGGTACCCCGTGCAGAGCACCTCGATCCCGGGCGTCGCGCAGCGCACCGGCGCGACGACGTACTACGTGGAGATCTTCCCGGCCAAGTGGGACGCGCTGGGCGACCGGCGTCCGGTGCTCGCGCTGACCCCGTCGCCGGGCAACGTCGACCTGATGGTCGCTTCCGAGCTGATCGAGGCCGGCCGCGCGATGCAGAACGGCTTCGTGAGCCCCGACCGCACGACGCTGGTCGCCTCGACGCATCGCGTCTACACGGTGGCGGAGAAGATGGCGATGGGCGACGGGCGCGCCGACGTCGACCGGATCGTCAAGGCCGCGGGCGAGCTCGCGAAGCGCTCCCTGCTGTTCGATATGGCCGAGCTCGCGGCACGCTCGGGCACGGTGATCAACGCGGTGCTGTTCGGCGCGATGGTCGGCTCCGGCGTGCTGCCGCTCTCCCGCGAGGCGTGCGAAGCGGCGATCCGGCGGGCGGGCAAGGGCGTCGAAGGGAGCCTGAAGGGGTTCGGTCTCGGCTACGCGCACGCGACCGGCGCGGCGACGCCGCCCTCCCAGCCCGAGCTCAAGGCGTGGCGGACGAATCCGGTGGAGCGGGTGCGCGCGAGCTTTCCCGCCGAGACGCATCGCATCCTCGAGGAAGGCGTTGCACGCGTGACCGACCACCAGGACACCGCCTACGCGACGCTCTATCTCGATCGCCTCGATCCGATCGCGAAGCTCGACCGGGACCGCGGGGGCGGAGGAACGGGCTACAAGCTGACGAACGAGACCGGCCGCTTCCTCGCGCTGTGGATGAGCTACGAGGACGTGATCCGCGTCGCCGACCTCAAGTCGCGGCGGTCGCGGTTCGAGCGCGTCCGGAGCGAGGTGCTCGCGAAGCCCGGTGAGCCGGTGCACATCATCGAGTACCTCAAGCCCGGCGTCGAGGAGCTCGCCGCCGTGCTGCCGCGCCGGCTCTCCCGGTGGCTCGCGGGCTGGGCGGAGCGCCGTGGGCTGACGGACAAGCTCAACGTGGGGCTGTACGTCAAGACGACGAGCGTCTTCGGCTTTCTGCTGCTGCGGTCCATGGCGTGGCTGCGGCCGCTCCGCCGCGCGACGGGCCGGTTCCACGACGAGCAGCAGCTCATCGAGCGCTGGCTCGACGCGATCCGCGCTGCCGTGGCGCGCGATCTGGGGCTCGCCCTCGAGATCGCGCTGTGCGGCCGGCTGATCAAGGGCTACGGCGAGACGCATCGCCGCACCAAGGCCAACTTCCTGCGGATCCTCGACACCCTCGTGGAAAACGAGGTCGCTGGCGGCTCGTTCGCCTCCGATGCCGATCGGACGGCGGCGATCCGCAAGGCGCGCGAGGCCGCGCTCGCCGATCCGGAAGGCCGCAAGCTCGAGCAGTCGCTGGAGACGGTGGGGATCGCGCCGCTGCCGCCGAAAGCGAAGCCGCTCCGGTTCTTCCGCCGGCCGCCGGCCGGCGAGAAGCGGGCCACCTGAGGACGGGACCATGGAGATCTCCTTCCACGAGGAAATCCAGCGGCTGCGCCTCGGCGACGGCGAGACCTTCCACGGCGAGGGCATCCTCGCGGTGACGAAGGCGCTGCTGCAGTCCGGCGTCGCGTACGTCGGCGGCTACCAGGGCGCGCCGGTGTCGCACCTCCTCGACGTCATGGTGCAGGCCCGCGACTATCTCGACGAGCTGGGCGTCCACGTCGAGCCCTGCACGAACGAGGCCTCCGCCGCGGCGATGCTCGGCGCCTCGATCAACTATCCGATGCGCGGGGCGGTCACCTGGAAGTCGATCGTCGGCACCAACGTCGCCTCCGACGCGCTTTCGAACCTCGCCTCGGCGGGCGTCATGGGCGGTGCGCTGATCGTCGTCGGCGAGGACTACGGCGAGGGCGCGAGCGTGATCCAGGAGCGCACCCACGCCGTGGCGCTGAAGTCGTCGATGTGGCTGCTCGACCCGCGGCCGACGCTGCCGAACATCGTGCGCATGGTCGAGCGGGGCTTCGAGCTCTCGGAAGCGTCGAACACGCCGGTGATCATGGAGCTCAGGATCCGCGCCTGCCACCTTCGCGGGAGCTTCGAGGCCCGCGCGAACCGCGCGCCGGCGGTCTCGACGCGGCAGCTCCAGGACGGGCCGCCGGCGTTCCGGTACGAGCGGCTGGCGCATCCGCCGGAGATCTTCCGCCAGGAGAAGCTCAAGTCCGCAGTGCGGATGCCCGCCGCCCGCCGCTTCATCGTCGAGCACGGCCTCAACGAAACGTTCGACGGGCCCGAGCGCGAACTCGGCATCATCGTCCAGGGCGGGCTCTACAACAACCTCGTGCGCGCCCTCGACCAGGCGGGGCTCGCCGACTGCTTCGGCGCCTCCCGCATCCCGATCCTGGTGCTCAACGTCGTCTACCCGCTCGTGCCGGGCGAGATCCGCGAGTTCTGCGCCGGCAAGCGGGCGGTGCTCGTCGTCGAGGAGGGCCAGCCGGAGTTCATCGAGCAGGAGATCGCGACGAGCCTCCGTCGCGGTGACCTGCAGACGCGGCTGCACGGCAAGGACGTGCTGCCGATGGCGGGCGAGTACACCGCGGAGATGATCCTCCGCGGGCTGGAGAAACTCGTCGCCGCCGAGGCGCCGCAGCTTGCATCGGGTGCGAGCGCGGCGTGGATCGAGAAGATCGATGGGCTCCGCGAGCAGGCGAGCCGCGCGCTCGGGGCGCCGCTTCCGCCGCGGCCGCCGAACTTCTGCGTCGGCTGTCCGGAGCGCCCGGTGTTCGCGGCGATCAAACTCGCGCAACGCGACGTCGGCGCGTGGCACATCTCCACGGACATCGGCTGCCACGCGCTCGCGACGTTCGAGCCGTTCTCGCTGGGGAACTCGATCCTCGGCTACGGGATGAGCCTCGCGGCCACCGCCGGCGTCGCGCCGACGCAGACGCGCCGCACCATGGCGATCATGGGCGACGGGGGGTTCTGGCACAACGGCTTCCTCTCCGGGGTCTCCTCGGCGCTGCTCAACGGCAGCGACTCGATCCTGGTCATCATGAAGAACGGCTACTCGTCGGCGACCGGCACGCAGGAGCTCCTGTCGTCGCCGCCGGAGGAGGCGAAGCAGGCGGCGCGGGAGAAGAGCGCGACCGCGGCCAACACCGCGATCGAGTCGACGCTCAAGGGCGCAGGGGTGAAGTGGCTGCGCACGGTCCACACCTATCGCGTGGCGGAGATGGCCAAGACGCTGCGCGAAGCATTCCAGACGTCGGAGCCCGGGCTCAAGGTGATCGTTGCGGAAGGCGAATGCCAGCTCGAGCGCCAGCGGCGCATCCGGCCGCTGGCCGCTGCGGCGCTCAAGGGCGGCGAGCGGGTCGTGCGCACCCGCTTCGGCGTCGACGAGGACGTGTGCTCGGGCGACCATTCCTGCATCCGGCTGTCCGGCTGCCCATCGCTGACCGTGAAGGATTCATCGGACCCGCTGAAGGTCGACCCGGTGGCGCACGTGGACAACGGTTGTGTGGGTTGCGGGCTATGCGGGGAGGTGGCGCACGCCGCGATCCTGTGTCCGAGCTTCTTCCGGGCCGAGATCGTGCAGAACCCGGGGTGGTGGGATCGGGCGCTGTACCGGATGCGCGCGACGGTGATCGGGTGGTTGCAGCCTGCCTGATGAAGGTCTTCACGATCGAGCGGAAGATCCGGTTCTCCCACTGCGACCCGGCGGGGATCGTCTACTTCGTCAACTTCTTCGACATGATCAACGCCGTCGTCGAGGACTGGTTCGGCGAAGCGATCGGCCTCCCGTTCCAGGAGATGCACCGCGGGCGCCGGATCGGCTTTCCGATCGTCGACACCGGCTGCCAGTTCTTCCGTCCCTGCCACCTCGGCGACCTGCTCGCGCTCGAGCTCTCGATCGCGCGCCTCGGGCGGAGCTCGATCGAGTTCGCAATCCGCGGGCGGGTCGGCGACGAGGAGAAGTTCCGCGCGCGCCACAAGGTGGCGATGGTGTCGCTGGAGACCTTCAAGGCGACCGCGATCCCGGACGACCTGCGGGCGAAGATGGCGCCGTACGTCGCGCAGATCACCGGATGAGCAAGGTCTTCAGCGTCGAGTACCCGATCCTCTTCTCGCATTGCGACCCGGCGGGGATCGTGTACTTCCCGCGGCTCTTCGACCTCCTCCACCGGGCGATGGAGGACTGGTTCACCTTCGGGCTGGAAGAGCGCTTCGTCGACTTCATCGTGAAGAAGCGGCTCGGGATCCCGACCGTCCGGACGCAGGTCGACTTCGTGGGCCCGGCGCGGTTCGGTGACCTGCTGCGGATCGAGCTGCGGGTGCTGAAGCTCGGGCGCAGCTCGATCGAGCTCGGCATTGACGCGTTCGTCGGTGATCAGGCGTGCTTCAAGGCGCGACACACGGTCTGCTGCTTCTCGCAGGACAGGCTCAAGGCAGTGGCGATTCCGGACGACCTGCGCGGTCGGATGGAGGCTTACGTCGTCGCGCCCTCAAACACGACGGCCCTATAGCGGTACGCGAGCGGCGCACCCGATCGACATGCGCGTCCTCGGTCCGTATGCTGTGGTGGCGCAGGCGAGTCCTGTCGCGCCGTTGATCGAGACGGCGCGGAGCGGCGGCAGCCATGGTCCCTGGCCAATGCGTCTACCCCCACTCGGCGCCGCCACACCAGCGGCAAGCCTTTGAAGGGAGGCCAGAAGCGATGAGGACTGGCAGTCTCGCCAGCACAAGGGTGCTAAGTAAAGCCCCTTTTCGGGGGCAAAACTCCGCACCTCTTCGGGGCTCGACTTTCGGTTGAACTAAACCGCTTCGCGGTGGAGGGTCGTCGCCTCGGCGTTCGCTGAGGTTCTGCGAAGTGAGTTGAGTTTCGGGCGCAGCAGCGCTGCGTGCTCCGTGTGTCTGTGTCAGCGTGATCGGGCGGGAATGTTCTCGCGATTCACGCTGAAGGAGACACGACATGAGCGCGTTGCGCAAGCAGATGGAAGCCACCCATGCCTGAAGTCGGGCCTCGAGCGCGTACCGCTCGATGGGCGTAGCCGCTGACCGACGGGCCGCCGGCACGGGCGCAACCGGTTGAGCCGTTTTGTTATCGCCACTGCTGGCTCTCTGGGTGATCTCCATCCCTATGTTGCCGTTGCCCGTGCGCTGACGCAGCGCGGGCAGCGCGCGGTGATCGCTACCGCCGAGGACCATCGCGCAGCCGTCGAAGGGGCCGGCGTCGAGTTCGCGCGGATCCGCCCGAACGTGTCCGATTTCGGGGACTACCGGACCCTGTTGACGACGCTCTTCGACGCTCGTCGCGGGGCGGAGTACCTCATGCGCGAAATGGTCATGCCGCATCTGCGGTCCGCTTACGAGGATCTGTCTCAGGCGGCCGATGCCGCCGATCTGCTGGTCTCCCACCCGCTTACCGTCACGCTTCCGCTCGTTGCGCAGCGCCGGGGGCTGCCCTGGGTCGCCACCGTGCTGGCGCCGATGAGCTTCATGTCTTCCTGCGACCCGCCGGTCCTCGCCGGCGCGCCGTGGCTGCGGAAGCTGCGCGCCTTGGGGCCGACGCCCTACAGACTGGTGTTCAACCTGCTCAAGCGCACCGTGCGGGCATGGGAGGCGCCGCTCCACGACTTCCGACGGGAGCTCGGACTGCCGCCGTCAAAGCACATGGCGATGTTCGAAGGACAGTTCTCCCCGTTTCGCAACCTGGCGCTGTTCGATCCGCAACTGGCGAGCCCCCAGCCGGACTGGCCGGGCAATGTCCGCATCTGCGGCGCGCCCGTCTACGACGGTGTTGCGCCGGACACGGCGATGCGCCGTGAGCTCGAGCGTTTCCTCGCCGAGGGCGAACCGCCGATCGTGTTCGCGCTCGGTTCGTCGGCGGTCTGGATAGCGGGAGATTTCTGGGACAAGGCCGCCGCGGCAGCTCGGCAACTGGGACGACGCGCCATCCTGGTGACCGGCCCCGCGACACCGGAGAATCTGCCGTCAGGGGTGCGGGCGTTTCCCTACCTCCCTTACTCGACGGTGTTTCCGCGTGCGGCTGGGGTCGTGCACCAAGCCGGCATCGGCACGCTCGCGCAGGCGATGCGAGCCGGCCGTCCACAGCTGATCCTGCCGGTCGCCTTCGACCAGCCGGACAATGCGCACCGTGCGGCGGCGCTCGGCCTGGGGCGCGTGCTTCCGTTCAGGAAGGTGACTGCTCAGCGGCTCACGTCCGAACTCGCGGCCCTGCTCGACCGCCCTTCGTATGCGTGCGAAGCTCGCGTGGTCGCGGAGGCGCTAGCGAAACTGGACGGGGCAGGGTGCGCTGCGGAGGAGCTGATCGCGTCCGTTCAGCGGGCTTCGACATAAGATGGGCGGCATTAGGCATCTTCGCCGAGCCGGCCACCACAGCTCAGCCTGGCACAATGCGGTCCGATTCAGTTGCAGCTCGCGTTCCGTCGCCCGGATCCGCGAAGGCAGTTTGGCCCGCTTTCCCGAGGAGCCACGCCATGACACGACGCTCTGGATCTTGCGTCGAATTCTTTCGCCTGCTCCTGGCACTGGCAGTCGGGCTGGGAATTGGTTCCGCGAATGCCGCGGACCAACCAAGCCCGGTCATCGTCAACGCGGTCGCGCTGAGCATGGAGACCCTGGCGGCGCTGCAGCGAATTTATCCGGTCCCGATCCAGCCGGGTCGATACTGGTATGACCGCGCTTCCGGGGCCTATGGGGTGGAGGGTGGCCCCGTTGCCGGACAAATGAGCCCGGGACTGCGACTGGGTGGCCCTTTGCGTGCCGATGCATCGCGCGGCACGTCGCGTGTGTTCATCAACGGCCGGCAGCTCACCAACGGCGAAAAATCCTACATCGAGCAGGCCTGCCGGACACCGGTCGCGCCGGGTCGCTATTGGGTCAACGCTCAAGGTCTCGGTGGATTCGAGGGCGGCCCTGTCACCTTCAATCTGGGGCTATGCGGGCCACCGCCGGGGCAGAGCAGCGGCGGCTCACGCACCAGGACGTTCTGCGACCCGGATGGCTCGTGCAGGTCGACCGGGATACTGGGAACGATCCTTACTGTTCCGCGCTGATGCGCAGGGGCTAGCGTCCTGTCCCAGCGGGCGGCTGCCTGAGCCCCGGTGCGCCGGAAGGCGGCCGGCACTCTCTAACCAGGGGGCAACTCAGCCCCAAATCGCCCGCGCCGCGTCCACGACGAGCGCGAGCTTCGCGCGCATCTGGCCTTCCGTGAGCGGGTTGCCGGCGACCGTGCTCGCGAAGCCGCACTGTGGGCTGATCGCCAGCCGCTCGGGCGAGACGAACTTCGCCGCTTCGTCGGCCCGCCGCTTGAGCGCATCGATCGGCTCGAGCGCACCGACCTTGGAGCTGATCATCCCGAGCACGACGCCCTTGCCCTTCGGCACGAAGCGCAGCGGCGCGAAGTCGCCCGCGCGCGGGGTGTCGTACTCGAGCAGGAAGTGGTTGACCTTCGCGCGCTGGAACAGCTTCTCCGCGACCGAGTCGTAGCCGCCCTCAGCCAGGTACTTGCCCTTGAAGTTGCCCCGGCATATGTGCACGCCGATCACCACGTCGGCCGGCCGGTTCGCGACGGCCTGGTTGATCGCCTCCACGTAGAGATCGACGAGCCGCTCCGGATCCTGGCCGTCGGCCGCGACCTTCGCGCGCGCGCCCGGGTCGCAGAGCATCGCGATCGCGACCTCGTCGAGCTGCACGTACTGCGCGCCGGTCGCGACGAGGCCGGCAATCTCCTCCTGGTACACCTTGCCGAGGTCGGCGAAGAGATCATTAGCGCTTTGCGCGAGCGCTGTCCGGATGGGGTCGCAGATATCGACCCTGTCCGAGCCAAGCCAGGCGATACGGTGCGCATCAACGAGGGCCCGTTCTCCGGACTGGAGGCGATCTTTGAACAGAAACTCAAAGGCAGCGAGCGCGTGGCCGTGCTTCTCGACATCCTCGGCCGGCAAACCCGTATCGTGTTGCCGAGCGAGACCATTGCCAGGGTATGAATTTTCATCTC
>Ga0209853_1000501_pt1 | contig 10991 bp, 9 predicted proteins | sample GWRWS1_30_40_FD_187224 | JGI IMG/M metagenome (GOLD analysis project Ga0209853, IMG submission 187224) | Riverbed sediment microbial communities from areas with vegetation nearby in Columbia River, Washington, USA - GW-RW S1_30_40 (SPAdes)... | ecosystem: Environmental > Aquatic > Freshwater >...
CAAGCGGATGCTGGCCTATTCCAGCATCAGCCACGCCGGCTTTCTGCTGATCGGCGTGGCCGCGTTCCGCGGCGACTTCGGCACGCCGGGCCTGCTCATCTACCTGCTCGGGTACACCTTCACGCAGCTGGGCGCGTTCTTCGTTGCGGTCCTCATCGGGGCGCAGCTGGGTACGGACGACATCCCGGATTACGCGGGGCTCGGCCGCCGGGCGCCGGTGTCGGCGTTCCTGATGGCGATCTTCATGCTCTCGCTGACCGGCATTCCGCCGACGGCAGTCTTCGTGGGGAAGTTTTACGTCCTCGCCGCAGCCATCGACAACGGACTCCTGTGGCTGGCCGTGGTGGGCATCATCAACAGTGTGATCTCCCTGTATTACTACGTGGGCGTCATTCGAGCCATGTACGTGATGCCGGCGCCCACCGAGTCGCCCGTTCCCGAACCTGCGGCCCTGCAGGTGGCCCTCGGCATCGCCGGGCTCGGAACGCTCGTCATCGGTTTGTACCCCCAGCCCATCATCGACCTCGCCAAGAACGCCACTCTGCTCCTGCGCCTGTAACGCGCGTGGCACGTGAGCCGCTGGACTTGAAAGCGGTCCTCCTTCACCATCTCGACCACACCTTCGAGAAGGAAGCCTGGCAGCCGTCTCTCGCCATGGCGGTCGAGGGCGTGACCCGCGCCGAGGCGGCGTGGAAGCCCGGTCCAAACCGCCACTCGATCTGGCAGATTGTACGGCACGTCACTCATTGGAAGCAGGCCACCCTGGGGGCGTGGGATGGGACGCGTCCGCTCTTCGTGGGCGGGGAGGATACCGAGCACTCCAGAGCGCTCGAGCGCAGTGACTGGGACGAGGTGGCGGGCGATGAGGCGGCGTGGCAGGCCGACGTACGCGCGTTGCGCGCGGCCTCAGCCGAGATCCGGAAACGAGCGGAGCGTCTGACGGCGGACGAGATCCTGCGGCCGTTTCCGGGGGAGGAGATGCCGACCATACTCCGGCTTCTGCGTATGGCCACGCACGATATCTATCATGCCGGTCAGATCCGCTACTTGCGCGCGTTACATCGCGAGAACCGCCGCGCATCCGGTTGACGCTCTTTCGCCGCGTCTGTTATGATGGGCGCGGCAATTCGGCCCAGGACTGCGGGTGCCCCCGCGGTGCCTGGGTCTTGTCGGGATTGGGCATCTCACCCGCGGCTCCAGCGCTGACAATCGACTGCCAGGTGGAACGATGACGGCCAAGGGCGGCCACTCGGACGAGAATCTCCTCCAGCTCATCGCCACGAAGGAAAAAGAATTAGAGACTCGCGTCTCGCAGGCCCGCGAGCAGGCGCGCCGGACGGTGGACGATGCCAGGCGGCAGGCGGAGGCGTTGCGGGAGCAGGCCCGCCGCGACGCCGCGCAGCTCGCCGAGCGCACCCAGGCCGAGCAGGCCCGCGAGAGCGAATCCCTCGCCGCGCAGCGGATGGCTCAGGCCCAGGCTGAGGCGGAGCAGGTCCGTGCGCGCGCCGCGGAGCGCATGGCCGCGGCCGTAGATCTGGTCGTCAAGCGAGTCCTGGCTGGTTTGTGATGCGGTCATGATCGTTGAGATGTCCCGGCTCATGGTTCTCGGGCCGAAGCGCCTCCTCGGGCAGGTGATCGAGGAAGTCCAGCGCATCGGCGTCCTGCATATCGACCACATCGAGTCCGAAGAGGCCCCCGTCACCCCGCTGCAACTCTCTGAAGAAGAGCGGAATCGTGTACAGATGCTCGAGCGCACCCTGGCGCGTATCGAAGGTGTGCTGACGCTGCTCCCGCCGGGCGCGGCCGGATCGGCTCCGGCCGACCTCGCCGCGTTGACCGTGGAAGAGATCGATGCGCGGGCGGCTGAGATCGAGCGCCGCGTGCGCGAGCTGACGAAGACCCGCCTGGAGCTTGAGGAAGAGCGGTCGCTGATTGATTCCTACGAAGGCGCTGTACGAGCGCTATCCCCCCTGCTCAACGCGCTCGCGGAAAGCAAGACCCTGGAGTCGGTCGGATTTCTGCTCAACACCAAAGATCTCACGGCGGTCACGCCGATCCGCAACGAGCTCGTGCGGGCCACGGACGGCCGCGTGGAAGTCGCGAGCCGGATCGTCGATGAGAACCGCATCGGCGTCGTGATCGCCTTCCGCAAACACGACGCCGATCTCGTACGCCCGGTCCTCTCGCGGATGGGCATCAGCGAGCTGCATTTGCCGGGACGGTTCGCACAGGCTCAGCCCGCGGACACCCTGGCACTGATGGAACGGCGCAAGCGGGAGATCCCGGCCGAGATCCAGCGCATCGACCGGGACCTCGCGGAGATCGCCAGGGCGGACCGCCCCTGGCTGGCCGCCGCCAGGACGGTAGTCGCAGATGAATTGGCGAGGATGAAAGTGGTCCCCGAGATGGCGCAATCCCACTACACGTTCATCCTGCACGGCTGGGCGCCGACGCGTGCGGTGCGGGAAATCCGCGCGCGCCTCCGCGAGCGATTTGGCGGCGAAACCGTCGTCCACGATCAGCCGGTGGATCCGCACGACGACCCCGGCCGCGTGCCGGTGATGCTGGATAATCCGCCGCTCGTCCGGCCGATCCAGCGGCTTCTCGCGCTTTTTCAACCTCCGCGCTACGGTGCCTGGGATCCGAGCCCCGTCATGGCGATCACGTTCCCATTTTTTGTTGGGCTCGTCATCGGGGATATCGGGTACGGGTTGCTCATGTTCTGGGCGGGATGGGCGCTCCGGCAGCGCGCCCGGGCCGGCAAACCTCTCGTCGTCAATTTTCTCAACCTGCACTTCCAGCCGCAACTGCTGGCCGATCTGTCCTTCCTGTTTCGTGTCTGCGCGATCTGGGTCATCATCTTTGGCGTCGTGTACCTGGAGCTCTTCGGCAATGTGCTGGAATTGCTGGCGCACCGGTACCATTGGCCGATCGCCCCATTGTTCAACCGGCTCGCCGAGCAGAATCAGACCCGGTACTTCACGCTTATCATCGCCGCGGGTATTTTTATGATCTTTCTCGGACTCATCATCCACTTCATCGAGGCGTTGCGGCACCGCCATCTCGCCGGGGTCTTTGAATCGGCCGTGATCATGCTGGGGACCGGAGGGTTGCTGCTCTTCCTGGGGGCGCAGGGAGAGATGCTCCCGGCCGGTCTGGGACCGGTCGGTCTCTATTGCTTCATCGGCGCAGTCGTCGTTGCGGGGATCTCACTCGTGGCAGACCGTGACATCATCAAGCGGTTTCTGTGGCTGCTGGAGAGTACCGCGGCGTTCGGGCACATCCTCTCGCACGCGCGACTCATGGCATTCGGCCTCGCAGCCGCAGCCCTGGCGCTGGCGGCCAATCAACTGGGGGCGCAGGCGGGTGGCCTCGGCATCGTGGTTGGGATCATTGTCGCCGCATTGGCGCAGGCGATCTTTTTGATGTTCACCATCTTCGGGCACATCATCCAGCCTGCGCGTCTGCACTGGGTGGAGTTCTTCACGAAATTCAAATTTCATGAGGAAACGGGGCGCCGCTATCAGCCGTTCCATAGGTCTGGTGAGGTTGACGTTCCTTGACTCAGGCTTCACATGCCCTTCGGTACGATGAAGGTGGAACTCCACGCGGGGAGGTGAGTTGGTTGAAGAGAGCGGTGCTCGTTATGCTTGGAGGGTTGGTCGTCACGCTCATGGCGGCCGGCGCGGTACTTGCGGCGCCTGAAGAAACTGCCCCGGCTGCCGGTGGCGGCTCTAATGCGGGTCTCCTTGGTCTGGCCGCGGCGTTGAGTGTTGGGCTCGGTGCCATCGGGACGGCGTGGGCACAGTCGCGCATCGGTGCGGCGGCGGCCGGAGCGATTGCAGAGCGGCCGGAGATCAGCGGCCTCATGCTCGTGTTCCTCGCGCTGCCTGAAACTATGATCATCCTCGGATTCCTCGTGGCATTCTTCATCATCGGCAAGATCTAAGGGCAGCGCACGTGAGCTCTGAGCTGGTCGCCATCCTGGAGAAGGAGTCTGCGGCGGAGATCGAGCGGATCCTCAGCGACGCCCGGGCGCAGGCCGAGGGGATTCTCGAGGAGGCTCGCAAAGCCGCTGCGGCCGAGCTGGACAGCCAGCGCGCCCGCGTGGAAGCGGACCGTCGCGCGGCGCTGGCTAGAGCCCACAGCACAGCCCAGGTGCGGGCGGCGGCTCAAGTGTTGCAGGCCAAGGATCAGGTGATGGCGGAGGTCTTCAGGCGCGCCGAAGAGCAGCTGCGGAAAGTGCAGCAGGAAAAAGGGCGCTACGCCGCCGCGCTGCGGGCCATGATCCGCGAAGCCGCTTCAGGCCTGAACGGACGGATTGTGGTTGAAGTCCATCCCGATGACCGCGAGCTGGCGAAGCAGGCGGTGCGCGATCTCGGTCTGGACGCGGAGGTCACCACGGCGGAAGACGCGAGCGGGGGCGCGCGGGTCGCCACGGCCGACCGGCGGTTCGTCGTGGAGAATACTTTGCTGTCGCGGCTCGAGCGCGTCAGGCCGGTGGTGGCCTCTGAGGTCGCCGCGCTCCTGTGGGGTTCCTAGGTGCCTGACTTTCCGTATATCAATGCGCGCGTCCGGGCGATGAAGAGCCGCCTCCTCGACCCGGGACGGATGGAAGAGCTTCTCGCGGTTCCAACGCTGGACGCATTCATCCAGGCGCTGAACAACACTCCGTACGGCCATGATCTTCAAGAGGCGCTTTCCCGCTACGCTACCCTGCAGGCGGTGGACGTGGCGCTCGCCCGCAACTTTTACAACACGACGACCAAAGTGCTTTCATTCGCCGACGGTAAGCCGCGGGCGCTGATCGAGGTCGTGCTGATGCGGTGGGACCTCATCAATCTCCGCATCATCCTGCGGGGCAAGCACAGCGGCGTGCACCAGGATGATATCGCCTCGAGCCTGATCCCCGCGGGCAGCCTCGGCGAGGCGGCGCTCAGGGAGCTCGCTTCGCAGCCCGATATCGCCCACGTGGTGGGCGCGTTTAGCGGTTTGGACCATCCGTTCGCGCCCGCCCTGGCGCGGGGCCTCAAGACGTATGTGGCTACAAAAGATCCCTTCGCGATGGAGCTGCAGCTGGAGCGCGCTTATGCCGAGCACGGGTTGCGCGTAGCCTCCGGGAGCGGAGGAAGTGAGCAAGTTGTCCGCGCCCTGCTCCAGGCCGAGATCGACGCGGCCAACGTAAAGACCGCGTTGAAGCTGCAGCGAGAGGAGCGCCTCTCCCGGGATGAGAAAGCGCGCTTTTTCGTCCCTGGAGGGGCGATTGTCAGCGAGGATTTGTTTCTTCTGGTGGCCAATCGCGAGCGGGCTGAACAAGGGCTGCAGGGCCTGCGCGTGCGGGGGTTTCCGGTGAAATCCTTTCCGGAGGACCTCACGGAGTTCGAGCATCAGCTGGACCTGACGATGATCCGCGCGCAAACCGCCCTGTACCTCGGCGATCCGCTGTCGATCGACGTCGTGATCGGGTATCTGGCGCTCAAGTACAACGAGGTGAAGAACCTTCGGCTCATTGCCCGCAGCAAAGGGCTCGGGATTCCCCGCGAGCGGGTGAGGAGGGAGATGATCGGTGTATAGGATGGTGGTCATCACCGATCCCGAGACCGCGACGGGCTTCCGCCTGGCGGGAGTCGAGGTGCGCGAGGCGGCCTCACCGCAGGCAGCCCTGGAGCAGCTGCGCTCGCTGTTGCCCCTGGACTACGGCCTCGTGGCGGTCAATGAGGATCTCCTACAGGGGACCGATGACGACCGCAGCCGGATGCTGCGCGGTCGCGAACTGCCGATCATCGTGCCTTTCCCCGCGTCGCGAACCCAACTCGAGAGTGGCGAGGCGTACATTGCGCGTCTGGTGAAAGAGCACATCGGATTCTACGTGAAGTTGAGGTAGGAGGCAGCCATGGCCATCAAGGGTTCCATCATCAAGATCTCCGGCCCCACGGTCATCGCCAAGGAGATGGTTGGAGCGCGGATGTACGACGTGGTGCGTGTCGGCAAAGAAGGGCTCCTTGGGGAAATCATCCGCCTGGACGGTCAAACCGTGTTCGTCCAGGTGTACGAGGACACTTCAGGGTTGTACGTGGGCGAGCCGGTCGAGAGCACCGGCAACCCCCTGACGGTCGAGCTGGGCCCGGGGCTCCTGACGGGTGTCTTCGACGGTATCCTCCGGCCGCTCGAAGCCGTCCGGAAGCAGACCGGCGATTTTATTGCCCGCGGCGTCATCGTCCAAGCGATCGACCGCGACAAGAAGTGGGCATTTACGCCGACTGCCAAGGCCAATGACCGTGTTATGCCGGGCGATGAGCTTGGATGGGTGCAGGAGTTCGGGTTCAAACACAAGATCGCCGTCCCTCCAAACGCGGCGGGAGGGGAGATCGCAGACATACGTCAGGGCGAGTTCACCGTCACGGAGACGATCTGCCGGCTGAAGGACGGAACTGAGCTGCAGATGATGCACCACTGGCCTGTTCGTCAGCCGCGTCCGGTGAAGGAGCGGTTGGAGCCCCGCGAGCCGTTCATCACGGGGCAGCGGATCATCGACGTGTTGTTCCCTGTGGCGATGGGTGGGACGGCGGCGATCCCTGGGCCGTTCGGCGCCGGGAAGACCGTCATGCAGCAGACGTTGGCCAAGTGGGGCGACGCCGACGTCATCATCTATGTCGGCTGCGGTGAGCGCGGCAATGAGATGACGGAAGTGCTTGAGGAGTTCCCCGAGCTGATCGACCCCCGCACCGGGCGCCCATTGATGGAGCGCACGATGATCATCGCCAACACGAGCAACATGCCGGTGGCCGCGCGTGAGGCCTCCGTCTACACGGGCATCACCCTGGCCGAGTACTGGCGGGATCAGGGGTTGAAGGTTGCGGTCATGGCCGACTCCACGAGCCGGTGGGCAGAGGCAATGCGCGAGATTTCCTCGCGGCTGGAGGAAATGCCGGCCGAGGAAGGCTATCCTCCCTACCTCAGCAGCCGTCTGGCCGCATTCTACGAGCGGTCGGGTCGCGTGGTCTGCATCGGGCGGCCCGAGCGGAACGGTTCGATCACCGTCGTCGGCGCTGTCTCGCCGCCAGGGGGGGACTTCAGCGAGCCTGTGACCCAGTCGACCCTGCGTGTCGTCGGGACCTTCTGGGCGCTCGACGACCGCCTGGCCAGCCGCCGGCACTTTCCCTCGATCAACTGGCTTCGTTCCTACAGTCTGTACATTGAGCTGTTCCAGCCTTGGTACCGGGAGAACATGCCGGCCGATTTTCAGGAGCTTCGCGAGCGCGCGTCAACATTGTTGCAGCGGGAAGCGGAGCTGCAGGAGATCGTGCAGTTGGTCGGTCCAGATGCGCTGCAGGACGACCAGCGCTTGATCATCGAGGCCGGCAAGATGCTGCGCGAAGACTTCCTCCAGCAGAGCGCGTATAGCGACGTCGACTCTGACTGCCCGCTGATGAAGTCCTACGGGATCCTGAAGGCGATCATCCGATTTTACGACGAAGCCAGCGCCGCGCTGAAGCGCGGCATGCTCCTCGATGAGATCCTGAACCTGAAACAGATCGAGGAGATTGCGCGCATGAAGGAGACACCGAAAGACCAGTTCGAGACATACATTCAGGACTGGTTCAAGCGTCTGCCGGAGGCGTTTGGTGTCAAACCGGCCGAGCCGGCGGTGGCCGGAGGTGAGGAGTAGCGATGCAGCTTACGACGAAACGCTACCAGTCGATCTCATACATCTCAGGTCCGCTGATTTTCTTAGAGGGGGCGAGCGATCTCTCTTACGGCGCGATCGTGAACATCCACCTGCCTGACGACACCGTCCGCGGCGGCCAGGTGATCGAAGTCTCCGAGCGCAACGCCGTCATTCAGGTGTTCGAAGAGACGCGGGGCCTCGATCTCGCCAAGACCAGCATCAGCCTGCGCGAGGACGTCGCGCGCCTTGGCGTCTCGCGGGAGATCGTCGGCCGCCGCTTCAGCGGTCTGGGCGATCCGATTGACGGTCTGCCCCCCATCATCCCCGAGAAGCGGTTGCCCATTATCGGCGCACCGATCAACCCCGTCGCACGCCAGCGGCCGCAGGAGTTTATTCAGACGGGTATCTCCTCCATTGACGGGCTGAACACGCTGGTCCGCGGCCAGAAGCTCCCCATCTTTAGCGGCTCTGGGCTGCCGCACAACGAGATCGCCGCGCAGATCGCCCGCCAGGCCAAGGTCCTGGGTGAAGCAGAGGCCTTCTCGGTCGTATTTGCCGCCATGGGGATCACCCAGCGCGAGGCCGCCTTCTTCATCGATCAGTTTGAGTCGACGGGCGCACTGGCGCGCTCGGTCGTCTTCCTCAATCTGGCCGATGACCCGGCGATCGAGCGGCTCATTACGCCGCGGGTCGCGCTCACCGCGGCCGAGTACCTTGCGTTCGAACTCGACATGCAGGTGCTGGTCATCCTCACCGATATGACGTCGTATTGCTTCCTCCCAGAAACAGAGGTTCTCTTCGCAGACGGAACAGTCGCGCGCATCGGAGATGTGGTAGATGAAGTCCTCTCGGGAACGCGACGCAAAAACGAACTTCCGCCGATCCTCTCATGGGAGGCGATGGCTCCAAAAGCTTCCCGCATCAATGACGTGCAGAAGCTGCGCTACCGGGGCCGGATGCTAAAGATCCGCACCACAAGTGGGACGGAGTTTTCTCTCACCCCCGATCACGCCGTGCTTGTGGATAAGCAGGAAGGTCCGACAATGGTGCCGGCCGCGGATCTTCACACCGGCGAGGCGATCTACGCGACGAAGTGGTTGCCCGTCGTGGGGTCGCAGCCCAACATACTCGACCTCCTGGGAGGGCTCCATGCCTACGTGCACCTCCGCGATCAGAGCGTGGAGGACCGGCTCCGCGAGAAGTACGGAACGTTGCGGGCCGCAGCATTGGCGCTGGACCTGTGCTATCCACGAATGAGCGACAGCCGGAGGAAGCGCTGCTTCACCCCCACAGAGCTTCGCAGAATCGGTAAAGACCTTGGCATGAGCCACATTGAACTCTCCGCCCTCATGGAAAGCATCAGCTCCGGTAGTCCAGGGAGAATTCGGCTTAACGCGCAGTGGGATTGGACCAAGTTCATGTACGTGCTGGGTTTGGTGGCCTCGGACGGAACAGTTGTCGACAACGCCGCCGATCACAGCTACTATGTGATGTTTTCGAACGAAGAGCCGGCCCTACTGGCGGCGTTTGAAGCCGCCGTCCTGGATCTGTTCCCTGGCCTCTCGATTTATCGCAGTCAAAATCAGGACGGCGTCACAATGTTACGCATCAGCAGCCGCGCAGTTGTCCAAATGGCGAAGAGCCTTGGGATCGATAGCGATTTCACGCCCGTTATGCAGCTGGGTGATGAGCTGGTCGCGGCATTCCTGCGCGGGTACTTTGATGGCGATGGCTCGGTTCGGAAGGACGACAATGTAGCCTTTTACACCACGGGACAGGTGCGCCGCGCGCGAAGGGTGCAGCAACTGCTGCGGCGGCTGGGGCTGGTGGGAGTGATCCGTGCGAGGATCACCAACGGCCGGCGCATCTGCGACGTTTTCATTGAAGGTGCAAATCAGATTCGGGAGTTTCGGTGGCTGATTGGATCGAATCACCCCGAGAAAGCCGCCAGACTCCGCGACTCCGCCATGCGGACGGGCCATACGACGCATTTTCACCGCGCGCCCCTCGCGGCGGGTGGCCTGTTGAGGGCGGCGAGACATGAGGTCGGACTCAATGGGGGGATCCTGGCCCCGTCGAGCACCGTGTCCCAAGTGGAGAGTGGTGCCCGAAGGACCTCCATCGACGTGATGCGGAGATTCGGCGCAGTGATGGGGCGTGCCCCCAACGCGGGTCCAGCTGTGGCGGCTTTCGAGGCCTCACTCTCAGGCAGTTACGTCCTGGATCGAATCATCTCGATTGAGGAATTCGAGTACGACGGGTTCGTCTACGATTTCACCGTAGATGGGACACACAAGTTCTTGATTGAGAGCGGGCTGGTAGTCTCGAACTGCGAATCGCTTCGAGAAATCGGCGCGGCGCGCGAGGAGATCCCTGGACGCCGCGGTTATCCCGGCTATATGTACACCGACCTGGCCACGATCTACGAGCGGGCGGGTCGCGTGCACGGCCGCAAAGGCACCATCACCCAACTGCCGATCTTGACGATGCCGGATGACGACATTACGCACCCCATCGCGGACCTCACCGGCTACATCACCGAGGGCCAGATCATCCTCAGCCGCGAGCTCCACCGGCTCGGTATCTATCCGCCGATTACGCCGGTGCGGAGCCTCTCCCGCCTGATGAACCAGGGGATCGGCAAAGGCCGTACCCGCGAAGATCACAGCGGCCTCCGCGACCAGCTCTACTCCACGTATGCCAACGGCGTGGACCTGCGCCGCCTCGTCGCAATCATCGGCGAAGAAGCGCTCACCGAGCGCGACCGGCTGGGCCTGAAGTTTTCGGAGGATTTCGAGAAGCAGTTCCTCAGCCAGGGCCAGACTGACCGCACCATTGAGGAAACGCTGAACCTGGCCTGGAAGCTGCTCTCGGTGTTTCCGAAGGGCGAGCTGAAGCGTGTGAAGCAGGACCACATCGATCGCTACTACTTCGGGGAGCTGATGGAAGAGACATGGAAGGAGAAGTCGCGGGTCTAGCCGGCCATGCCTGAGACCGTCAGCCCCACCAGAATGAACCTGCTGCAGCGCAAGCAGCAGGCTCAGATCGCCGGTCAGGGCGTCGACCTTCTGAAGCGCAAGCGCGACGCCCTGGTGGCCGACTTCTTCAACATCGTCCGCCAATCGCTCGTTGCGCGCGAGCGCCTCACCAAAGCCTGCGAGGAATCCTACGTCATGCTGGCGCTGGCCAAGGCGTGGGAAGGCCGCGAATCACTCGAAGCGGCGGCGATGGCAGATCGCCGCGAGGTGCTGGTGGACATCGAGGTGCGGAACGTCTGGGGCACCAAGATCCCCGAGGTCGAGGTGAAGGAGGTGCGCCGCAC
>Ga0209853_1000502_pt1 | contig 10988 bp, 10 predicted proteins | sample GWRWS1_30_40_FD_187224 | JGI IMG/M metagenome (GOLD analysis project Ga0209853, IMG submission 187224) | Riverbed sediment microbial communities from areas with vegetation nearby in Columbia River, Washington, USA - GW-RW S1_30_40 (SPAdes)... | ecosystem: Environmental > Aquatic > Freshwater >...
GGCGCCCGGCTCCCCCTGGAGGGCCGGCTCCCCCTTCGTCCTCGCCAGCCGTGCCACTGGCGTGCCACATCGGACGGATAACCCCGGTACCGAACGGACGACCACGGTCATGGTTGTCCCGCCAATGACCTGGCCGTCTCCCGCTCTTGCAGCTTGAACGCATCGCTCGGACACGCCTGATAAGGATGAGGTCTCAGGTTCAGCGCCCGTGTCGGACATGTGGAAGAGCGCGAAGGAGTGTCCGCCAGCCGCAGTAGGCTCCGCGGCATGGCTGAGGATCTCGATGCTGTGTATCGGCTCACCTACGAGGAAGCAAAGCAGGCGCTGACCAACCAGGCCAGCGCGCTCGACGCGCTCCGTAGCCGGGCCGGGACGCTCCTGCAGGTGGCGTCGCTGGCCGGCATCTTCGCGTTCATCGGGGTGGTCCTGCTGTCGCTCTCATTGCTCGTGCCGCTGCCCGGGTGGAGGTTTACGGCCAGCCCGAAGGCCATTGTTCGCGACTTCATCGAGGCCGATTCGCCGGCCAACCTCATGGAGACGCACCGGGAGTTGGCACTGCTCTTCGGTAAGTGGCTGGACCGGAACCAGAAGCGTCTGAATGCCCTGTACGTCATCTTCGCCGGAGCAAGCGCCCTGCTGGCCCTCCAGGTTGGCGTCTGGCTCCTCGCGCTCACGAAAGGGAAGTGATGCCCCAACGCCAAGGCGACGATCAGCCGAGTCAGCCGCAACCACAACCGGAGCCATCGCCCAAGCCGGATCCGGAGCCGTCTCGGCCTGACCCGGCTCGGGTGGAATGGAGATCGGGCTTCCTCCCGCCACCGCGCCGCCCCTCTGTCGAGCACAAGGAGCGGTAGCCGCCTCGGCTAGGGCGCCGGACGTGAAGCGGCCCCGGTGTCCAGGAGCGCCTCCAGTTGCCTGGTTGGCCGCGTCGTGCCATCTGTGTGCCATATACGGCGGGCTCTGGCGGCGCCTGGCGGTCATTCACGGTCACTCGGGTCACGTTGACCTGCGCTGACCCCTCTATAGGAGGGGGACCGCACGAATGGTAAGGATGGGGTCGCCGGTTCGATTCCGGCGGGGGGCTCCACATAGGCTCTGACCAGCGCAAACGCTGGTCGATTGCTGCGTTCGGAGCCGGTTGGACGGCTGGAGAGCACATCCCTTGTTGGGAAGCGTGCAAACGACCGGTCGTCCATCGGTGATTGTCGACGGTCCTGACCGGGGTCGTTGCTTGAGCTCAAGGCCTTCTGCATCTGGGTCACTCGGCTCCACAGCGGTCAAGAACGCATACCTGGACGCAGGACTGGAATGTGAGGGCTCTATCCAGTTGAGGGTGGCTAGCCGTGAGCCTGGCTGGGAGCGCGAGGGCCGACCGGCCGCGCCCAGACCGTGCTGGCAATCCACGCTCCGCTGATGATCAGCAGCACCGCACCAACCGGCTGGGCCACCCCGACTGCCAGCCCGACGATGGAGATCAGGGGGACCGCGACCGCGTACAGAGGGCCCGCCCAGCGTGGCAGCGTGCCTGCCCGCCAGAGCGCGATGCCCAACAGCACCGCCCCCGCCGAGTACAGCAGCCCGCCGGTCACGCCCACGACCACGGCCGGGGCGCCGTAGAGGTCGCTGTTGATGGCGACCGCGGCCTGCTGGCCGGCCAGGTAGGCCCTGCCGATGGCGGGCTGGGCGAAGGCCGCGGCGCCGAATAGGGTCATGATGAATGCCATCCCGGCGACGCTCAGGACCCGGCCTTGCAGCGCCAGGCGGCGTTCGCCGGTGGTGGCCAGGACGGCAACCAGCGCCAGCACCCCGAAGATGCCGATGGTGGTGCCGAGGATGCTGCCGACCAGGTGGCTGACCAGGAAGCTCGTGGTCGTGACGTACTCGGCGTAGGCGTGAAAGTCGGTGCGGTAGTCGGGCTGGTGCGACAGGGTGCTGAGGAACACCAGCAGCCCGTACACGGGGAGGGCAACCACACCGAGGCGGGTCGAGTTGTCATGCATGAGGCCTCCTCAGATCGTTGGCTCGTAGCCCGAGGTCCCGTGCCTCAGGGGACGTACTGCTCCTGGACCCGGGTGACGAGGCCGTTGTCGTTGTACCTGAGATGGAACGGGGTGGCCGCGGCCTGGGGGCCGCCGTTGTGGACGAAGGTGAGCAGGGCCTTGAGGCTGCTGGGGTTGGGGCCCGGGCTGCCGGTGAGCTGCTGGCTGCCGATCACGGTGGCCTGGTCAACGATGGCCACCTCGCGGAGGCGTGGGTTGTCGTTTTGGATGTAGAGGTCGTTGGGGACCGGGGACTCGCCGCCGTGAGCGGCCGAGGCGGTGTCGGCGGCCTTGCCAGTGAGCAGCACGGCCCGGTCGAAGCGCAGGTAGAAGGTGCCGGTCTTGGCGTACCAGCTGCGGATGAAGCCGAAGTCGGTGCCCGGCGTCGCCGTGGTGGGGCTCGGGGCGGGACGGCTCGCGGGCTGGGCCGGAGTGGGCTTCGGGGGGGCTGTGACCGAGGGGGCAGCTGGTGCCGGCTGCGCCGTGTTGGGCTGGGGGTCGTCCGTCTGGGAGCTTCCCCCGCAGGCGGTGAGCGTGACCGCCGTGAGGATGGCAAGCGACGCCAGTGCCAGGCGGTGGGTTCGCCGTGTCATTGTCCTGCTCCTCTCTTGCTTTGTGCGGCTTGAATCGGTGGCGCTCTCCAGTCAGTCCAGGCAGTACAGGACGGCGGCGGCATGCCCATGGGGGCGTGGCCGAACGAGCACCCCCTCGGCGAACGCCCGGGCGTCCCGTTCGGTGCCGAAGTAGACGGCCACCCTCGAGGTGATGGTGGCCGGGACCCCCAGCCACCGACGAGCGCCGCTATCGCAGTCCAGCTCGCCGCTGGAGGGCGGGTAGCCGAGCGCCTGCAGCCGGCGCTCCACCGGCGACAGGTCCGCCAGCGACACCGCCACCCAGTACACCCCGAACAGGTGGTCTCCCTGGCGGACCTCGCGGATTGGCTGCGGAAGCGCGACCGGGGCGGCCGTGGACCTGCTCGGCGCGGTCGTGGGCGGCGGCGCCGCAGTGGGCGGCATCGTGGGGGTCGGGACGGCGGGAGTTGGCGAGGCGGCAGGCGCCGTGGCGTCATCTGACCGGCCCGAGCATGCTGCGACCGTCGCCAACAGGACGAGCAGCGCCAGCAGCAGCCCAGTGGGGCGGCCGGCCCAGCGCCGAGTTGGCAGGCGGTGGTTCGGCCTCGTCATGGTCGGTCTCCTCTCGTGTTCCGGCTGATCTCCTCGGCAGCATGCGAGCAGGCACTTGGCGTCTGCTGAGCACCGTCTTGGCGAGAGCCGCCAAGTCGCCGCCAAGCGGCGAGTGGCAGGCTCCGCTCGCCGGCTGAGCACGAGGCGGCCCACAGGCTGCTGGCCGATGGCGGTGGCCCTCCAGGAACGGTGCGGATGCCTGGCGAGACCGTGCTGTTTGGGCTGTGGGACCTCGCCGCTCCGAACGGGGAAGGGCTGGTTGCGGTGGGGGTCACACAACGGCTTGATGACGTGCCTGTCGGGACCTGGCCGCGCAGCTCGAGGCGCGCTGGCCCGATGCGGCGGCGAGCCTGCGCGAAGGCCTCGAGGACATGTTCACCGTCCGGCGGCTCGGTGTCGGCGGCCGGTTCGCCGCGAGCCTCACGAACACCAACTGCATCGAGAGCATGATCTCGATCGCGCGTGACACGACCAAGAACGTGAAGCGGTGGCGCGACGGCAAGATGATCAAACGCTGGTGTGCCGCCGGGATGCTCAACGCGGAACGCAGCTTCCGCCGGGTCAAGGGCTACCGGCAGGTGCCGACGTTCGTCGCTGCGCTCGCCCGTCACGTCGAAGCTGTTCCACCGGCATGCGATGCTGCACGAGTCGCATGAGCGGACTAACGGACGCCTACCGCCCAGTGGTCGCGACTCGAAGCTGGACGCTCAGACGACCTCGGCCCCAAGTCTTGAGAGGAGTCCGCATGAAGACCCCCCCGATCGTGTCGCCCCAGGAGTGGGAAGCTGCGCGCCAGGAACTGCTCGTGAAGGAAAAGGAGCTGACCCGCGCCCGTGACGCGCTCGCCGCCGAGCGTCGGCGGATGCCATGGCTGGCCGTGGACAAGGCGTACGAGTTCGACGGGCCCGACGGCATGGCGAGCCTGCTCGACCTCTTCGATGGCCGCCGTCAGTTGATCGTCTACCGCGCCTTCTACGGGCCCGAGGTCACCACCTACGCGGAGGGCGGCTCGTATCCGGAGCGGGCGTGCGTGGGCTGCTCGTTCGTCGCCGACCAGGTCGCGCACCCCGCCCACCTGAACGCGCGGAACACGACGCTGGCGTTCGCCTCGCGCGCCCCCCAGGCCGAGATCCAGGGCCTGAAGGAGCGCCACGGATGGGAGCACATCCCCTGGTACACGATCACGGACGACTTCGACAAGGACTTCGACGTCGACGAGTGGCACGGCACCAACGCGTTTATCCGCGAGGACGACCGGATCTTCCGCACCTACCTCATCAACGCCCGCGGCGACGAGCAGATGGGGAGCGCGTGGAACTACCTCGACATCACCGCGCTCGGCCGCCAGGAGGAATGGGAGGACTCGCCGGAGGGTTACCCGCAAACCCCGCCGTACCAGTGGTGGAACTACCACGACGCCTACAGCCAGGGCAGGTGATCACCCCGTCTCGGGAGTGTCGGTGCAGGAGCTCCCGCGCTCACCGGCGCGGAAGGGCTCGACCCGCACTGCAACAGCGATATCCATCGTCGTCCTCCTCGCTATGACGCAATGAACAAAGACCGTCACCGAACCTCAACAACGTTCGGGAGTGTGCCCAGGGATCGGGGGGTGATCGTGTAACGGTCATGACCTGATCTGAAGCTCGCCGTCGCCAGCCGGTGGGAGTCCGGTCCGGGTAGCCGCCAGGGGGCCCGGTAGCAGGCTGCCGGCGTCGGGGGGAAACGCCCGGTGTCGAAGCGCAGCGTCCAAAGCCCTGTGAAGGGGGAGCGACCGAGCGGTCCGTAGCATCAAGCGAAGCCTGCCGCGCCGTGAGTGTGCCCGTGCAAGCGGGTCAAGGGAGAGCCGAGCCCCGTCCCTCAGGGCGAAGGCCATGGAAGCGGTGAAGACCTGGAGGTGCAGCCGCGAGGAACTCCTCGGCGTAGAGGGCGCGGAACGTTCGGAAGGTGACGGTGGGAACTGGGGAGGCCCTCGCTGGCCCGGCGACTGCGGAGTTCGCCGGAGCGCGGCGTCCTATAACCGGGCGACCGGGAAGGGGACGGCCGGCCAGCAGGGCGTCGGAGGCGGCCGTAGTACCGATCGAGCCGGATGGACAACACAACCGCCGGTGATGGGAAGGGCCGCTGCTTCGTCTGTGCGCAGGTTGGAGGGAGGGCCGGTGAGTGCCCGTGCGGCTAGTCCCACCCCAGATGTTGGCGTCGAGGAGCTCGACGCGGTCCGTGCCTTGCAGCATGTGCTGTACCGGGCGGCCAAGGCCGATCCCGGACGACGGTTCCACGCGCTGTACGACAAGGTCTCCCGCAGGGACGTCTTGCAGCGGGCGTGGGAGCAGGTGCGCCGCAACCGTGGCGCGCCGGGCATCGACCAGTTGACCATCCAGCAGGTCGAGCAGTACGGGGTTGACCGGCTGCTCGACAAGCTCGCCGTGGCACTTGAGGACGGCAGCTACCGACCACTTGCGGCGCGTCGGGTCTTGATTCCCAAGCCCGGGGTGTCGGAGCAGCGGCCGCTGTCGATCCCGACGGTGACCGACCGGGTCGTGCAGGCCGCGCTCAAGATCGTGCTCGAGCCGATCTTCGAGGCGGACATGTTGGACTGCTCGTTCGGGTTCCGACCACGGCGCGCCGCTCATGATGGCTTGCAGGTCGTCGTTGACGAGGCCTGGAAGGAGCGGCGGTGGGTGGTGGAGAGCGACATCGCCGACTGCTTCTCGGCGATCCCGCACTCGGGGTTGATGTCCGCGGTCAAGGAGCGGATCTGTGACCGAAAGGTTCTTGCGTTGCTGGGGGCGTTCCTGCGCGCCGGGGTGATGCAGGACGGCTCGGTCCGGCGGCCGGTCACTGGCACCCCGCAGGGCGGGGTGATCTCGCCCATGCTGTGCAACGTCTACCTACACCGGCTGGACCGGGCGTGGCGTGGCGCGTATGGGACGCTGGTGCGGTATGCCGATGATCTGCTGGTGCTCTGCCGGTCCCGTGGGCAGGCCCAGGCCGCGCTGGCGCGGCTTCGGGCGCTGCTGGCCGACCTGGGGTTGCAGCCCAAGGCGGCCAAGACGCGAATCGTGCATCTGACCGAAGGCGGCGAGGGGTTCGACTTCCTCGGCTTCCACCATCGGCTGGTGCGGACACGGCCGCGTCGCGGGACCGGCGGGCTGGTCTACCTTGCCCGCTGGCCTTCCCGCAAGGCCGCGCAGCACGCCCGAGACCGCATCCGCTTGTTGACGATGCGGGCCAGGCTGGCCGCGCCGGTCGAGCAGATCGTGCAGGAGGTCAACGCCTTCCTGCGCGGCTGGGTCGGGTTCTTTCGTTACGGCAACTCGGCCCGGGAGTTCGACAAGATCAGCAAGTACGCCGTGATGCGGGTCGCGCTGTTTGTCGCCAAACGGCACCAGCGGGGCCGGTCATGGGGCTTCGCCCAGGTTTATCGCTCACCTGACAGCCTGGGGCTGATCTCCCTCAACGGAACCGTCATCGCTCCCAGGCCGAACCGGCCCTGGCGGGCTCCGGTCGAACACCGCCGGTGAAGGACGTCGGTGAGCCGTGTGCGGGAGAACCGCATGCACGGTTCGACGGGGAGGGGCTGGAAACGGAGCGGGAGCTACCGCGCCAGCCCCTCACCCAACCAACCTCGGGATGGAGGTCGGCTGGCGTTACCTTGCGCTTTGAGCCCGCTGGGCGGCCCGGAGGCGGTCCAGGCTGGTGGTCGCGCGATCCTCCAGCAGCTTGGCGCCCTGCCGCCGGGCCCCGCGATCGCGGTGGCAAGGCGGCCTCGGCCTGGGCGGCTTGTGGCGGCGAGGCGGCGAGGCGGCGAGGCGGCGAGCAGGCTACGGATCTGGCGGTTGGGGGTTCGAATCCCTCGCGACGCGCCGAAACTGCAGGTCAAAGGCTATGAAGGAAGGAAGCCGAGAGTGCTAGCAAGGCAAGAACTCGTCTAGCTCAGGCGCCCGGCCTCCCAGCTTTGGCCGGGGGAACCTCGAAGTGACGTGCGGCCGCGGCCGCCTGCCGGCGTGAGCCGACGCCGAGCTTGGCGAGCAGCGCGGAGACATGATGCTCCACGGTCTTGGCCGACAGCGACAGCCGCGCGGCAATCTCGGCGTTGCTGAGCCCGTCGGCCAACAATCCGAGCACCTCGGCCTGCCGGTCGGTGAGGCCAGCCCGGTTGGCGGTTGTCTCCCTGGTCGGTCCGCGGGGGACGCGCAGGTTGCCGCGCCGAAGGAGCTGGCGGCGGAGCCGCTGGGCCGTCTGCCTGGCGCCCAGGCCACCCAGCAGCGCCAAGGCCTCCAGCAGGGCCTCGTCCTGGTCGCCGCACGCCAGGGCCAGGGCCTGATGGTAAGGGCAGCCGAGCGCCTGCCAGGCGTCGGCGGCGGCGCGCCAGTCGCCGGCCAGCAGCAGCCGGTACTGCTCGGCCATCACCGCCGGCTCCGGCACCGGCGCGCCGGCCAGCCGCAACCAGAGGGCCAGCTCCCCGGCGAACCACGGGTGCGCGGCTTGTACGGCGAGCTCGAGCACGCTGGCGGCCTCCTCGGCGACCCGGTGGTCGTCGCCGGCCAGCCAGGCGTGCTCGGCTCGGGCCGCGGCCACCGGCGCGATCCACTGCAGCTCGGTGGCGAAGGCGCGCTCGGCGGCCTCCTGGAGGGTGGCCGCGGCGTCGGGGTCGCCGCGGCGGGCCTGGAGCAGACCCAGCGGCACCAGGGCATCCACCACCCTGGGCCCACCCTCCACCGGCTCGGCCAGCGCCGCCCGGTGTTGGCCGACTCTCTCGTTGGGGTTGTAGGGGGCCTGTAGCGGCACTGTTGGTGGGGATGAGCTGAAGCTCGTGTTCGTGCCGCGGGCGTGATTGCTCGGGGTGGGTTGTCTGGAGCAGGCTCTCGCACGTCGTGAACGCGCAAGGCCCTCCCAGACTCGTGACGGAGATGGGGAGGGCCTTGCCGATGGTGCGAGGCGCACCGGTGCTGATGGTAGAGACCGACCCGGCCCGGGTCGAGGGGGCGTTGGCCGCTGGTGGGCTGGCCTGCCCGGGGTGTGGGGGCGTGCTGGGTCCGTGGGGCCGGGCGCGAGGCCGGTGGCTGCGCGGCCGTGGCGGTGTGCACCAGCGCCTCTGTCCACGGCGGGGCCGCTGCCGGGCGTGTGGGGCCACCCACGTGCTGCTGCCCGTGGTGGGGCTGCTGCGTCGTCTGGATGCGGCCGAGGTGATCGGCGCGGCGCTGCTGGCCCGCGCCAGCCAGCGCAGCCTGCGCCAGATCGCTGCCTGGCTGGGTGTGCCGCTTTCCACGGTGCGGGGCTGGCTTGGCCGATTTGCCGCTCGGGCGGCGCTGATCTGGGCGCACTTTGCCAGGCTGGCGGCCTGGCTGGACCCAAGCGTGGCCGTGCCCGAGCCGCGCGGGTCGCCGCTGGCGGGTGCGGTGGAGGCGATCGGGGTCGCGGCGGTGGCCGCCGCACGCCGGCTCGGCGCGCACACCGGGCCGTTCCAGTTCGCTTCGGGCGCCAGTGGCGGGCGGCTGCTGTGCAACACCAACGCGCCCTTCCCGGCGCCGTGGTAACGCCGGGATGCTCGCCGGCGACCCTCAGCCATCCCGCTCGAGCCGCTGAACGCCGCTGCATGCGCTGCTGCTTGGGCGACCGACCCGCAGGGAGCCGCCATGCCGGCCCGAGATGACCGCCGCCAGGCGGTCGCGTTGTTTCGCTATTCGCTGATCCGGGAGGCCGCCGATCCCGCGCTGAGCACCCGCGAGCGCGGCGCGCTGGTCCGCGCCCTCGCCGAGCGTGACCACCTCGGCCCGACCGGTGAGCGGGTGCGCGTGAGCCGCAACACCCTGGACCGCTGGATCCGCGGGTGGCGCACTGGCGGGTTCGACGCGCTGCTGCCCGACCCACGGGTCGGCCGGCCCCGCGTCGACCTGGACATGCTGGAGCTGGCGGTGACGCTCAAGCGTGAGCAGCCCCGCCGCTCGGCCGCGCAGATCGCCACGGTCATCGCCGAGCGTTATGGCCACAGCCCGCACGAGCGCACCCTGCAACGCCACTTCCGCCGCGTCGGCCTGGACCGCGAGCTGGCCGCCGAGCGCGGCGGGCTGCGCGCCTTCGGCCGGTTCCAGGCCGAGGCCCCCAACCAGCTGTGGACCGCTGATGCGCTGCACGGCCCGGTCGTGGCCGGCCGCAAGGCCTACCTGTTTGCCGCCATCGACGACCACTCCCGCGCCCTGGTCGGCTACCGCTGGGCGCTGGCCGAAGACACCCTGCGGCTGGAGGCAGCGCTCAGGGCCGGGTTCGCCGCCCGCGGCCTGCCGGGCGCCCTGTACGTCGACAACGGCTCGCCGTTCATCTCCCGCCAGCTGGAGCGCTGCCTGGCGGTGCTCGGCATCCGCCTGGTCCACTCGCGTCCCGGCCAGCCCCAAGGCCGCGGCAAGATCGAGCGGGTGTTCCGCACCGTCCGCGGGCAGTTCCTGGTGGAGCTGGAAGCCCGTGGCGGCGCAGCCGACCTGGAGGAGCTGAACCGGCTGTTCGGCGCCTGGGTCGAGGGCGTCTACCACCACCGCACCCATTCGGAGACCGACCAGACGCCGATGGAGCGGTTCCTGGCCGGCGCGTCACCGCGGCTGCCCAGCCCCGCCGAGCTGCACCAGGCGTTCTTGTGGGCCGAACACCGGCAGGTCACCAAGCAGGCGATGGTCAGCCTGTTCGGCAACCGCTACCAGGTCGACCCCGCCCTGGTCGGCGCCACCGTGGAGCTGGTCTTCGACCCCTTCGACCTCGCCCACATCGAGGTCCGCTACCAGCAGCGCCCCATGGGAGCGGCGGTCCCGTTCCAGCTCGGCCGCCACGTCCACCCGCACGCCACCCCCGACCCGGCCGAGTCCATCACGCCACGGCCCAGTGGGATCGACTACCTCGCCATGGTCGAGCAGCGCATCGCCGCCACCCAGCGCCGGCGGATCGCCTACGCCTCCCTGCCCGAGCTGCCCGCTCCCGACCCCGACCCTGGAGCCGGCGCGCACGATCATGCCGCCACCCTCGACGCCAGCACCGGCGACGCCACCCAGGTCCAGACCGCGATCGCCCCCGCCAGCGTCGAGTTGCACCCGCCCGCCACCATCACGCCGGACCACCCAGACCAGCCAGCAGTCGGCGGCGCCACCACCAAGCCCATCACCGACATCCAGCCCGCCGACACCGACCCGAACCAGCCGCCGCTGATCATCATCGACGCCACCCTGGAGGACGAGCTGTGATCGAGCGGCTGCGTGCCCACTACGGCTTCGGCCGCACCCCCTTCGGCCGCGACCTGGCCCCCTCGATGCTCCACCAGCACCGCGGCCACGCCGAAGCGGTCGCCCGCATCGCCTGGCTCATCAGCGAACGCGCCATCGGCGTGGTCACCGGCGAGGTCGGCGCTGGCAAGACCGTCGCCGCCCGCGCCGCCACCCAAGCCCTCGACCCGGTCCGCCACACCATCGTCTACCTGGCCAACCCCCTGATCGGCCAGCGCGGCCTGTACGCCGAGATCGTCCGCCACCTCGGCGGAACCCCTCGCTTCTACAAGGCCAGCCTGGTCGCCCAAGCCGCCGAGCTGCTAGCCGCCGAGGAGGCCGAGAAGGCCAAGACCAGCGTGGTGATCATCGACGAGGCCCACCTACTGTCGGCCGAGCAGCTGGAGGAGGTCCGCATGCTTACCAACCACGACATGGACGCCCGCAGCCCGTTCGCCTGCCTGCTGCTGGGCCAGCCCACCCTGCGGCGGCGGCTGAAGATCGGCACCCTGGCCGCCCTC